>Ga0123357_10000802_pt1 | contig 31828 bp, 25 predicted proteins | sample TergutEmb28metaG_FD_89873 | JGI IMG/M metagenome (GOLD analysis project Ga0123357, IMG submission 89873) | Embiratermes neotenicus P4 segment gut microbial communities from Petit-Saut dam, French Guiana - Emb289 P4 | ecosystem: Host-associated > Arthropoda: Insects > Digestive system > Gut ...
ATGGCCGCGTACAAACCGCCCAGCAACACGCCTTGAATTATCGACTGAATGATCGGATCCACTTTGCGCTACCTACCTTTTCACATTCCGAAATAAGCTTTGCCGACCTGGTCTTCGGTCAAATCTTCTGTTTTGCCGGACAGGACGACCCGCCCTTTAAGCATGATAAAAGCTTCCTTGCTCGCCTTCAGGCTCCGCTTGACGTCCTGCTCCACAAGGACGACCGTCAAGCCGTTCCCGTTCAGTTCACGCACCTTCGCGTATATGTCCTTAATAATAGTCGGGGCAAGGCCAAGCGCGATTTCGTCAAAACAAATCATCTTCGGCGCGGACATCAGCGCCCTGCCGATGGCTACCATTTGCTGCTGCCCTCCGCTCAGGCTGCTCGCTGCCTGGTCCGCCTTTTCCTTCAGCACCGGAAACAATTCATAGACTTTTTCCAGTTCCGTTTTCGCGTTCTTCCGCGCGTGCGGAGTATATGATCCCATGATCAGGTTGTCCATGACGGACATCCGGCCAAAAAGCTTTCGGCCTTCCGGTACCAGCGAAAGCCCCAGGTCGACTATCTTGTGGCTGGGCCATCCCGTGATATCAACGTCCTCGAAAAATATACGGCCGTTTCTCGCGGGCAATATGCCCGTGATAGCGCGCATCAACGTGGTTTTCCCCGCGCCGTTTGTGCCAATGAGCGATATGACTTCCTTTTCGGGAACGGCAAAAGAAACATCTCTGACCGCCTGAAAATCGCCGTAAAACACATCGACATTTTCAACTCTCAGCAAATCGCTCACTCTTCTTCTACCCCCAAATATACTTCTTCGACTTCCTTTGAATTCATGACCATGGCGGGATCGCCGTAAATCAGTTTCGTCCCGACAGCGAGGCAAAGCAATTGGTCGGTCGATTCGGCCATTGTCTTGATCACATGCTCTATCCAAATGATCGTGATCCCTGTATTTTTCAGATAGTCCACAAGATCCATCACTTCATGGACTTCCGCGTCCGTCAATCCGGCCGCGACTTCGTCCAGCAGCAGCAGCTTCGGCTTCGACGCCAGGCCCCTGGCTATCTCAAGCCGTTTACGGTCCAGAAGCGGCAATGTCCCCGCGAGGACGTCACCCTTCTCATACAGGCCCGTCTGCCTCAATACCTCTTTTGTATCTTCGACAGCGGCGTGTTCGCTGCGCCCCAGCCCATAGGAGGCGGGGACCAGCACGTTTTCAAAAACCGTCAATCCCTCAAAAGGTTTCGGTATCTGGTATGTCCGCCCTATACCGCACCGGCAGCGCACATCCGGGCTTTCCTTCGTGATATCGCGGTCATAATACAAAATTCTACCTTCATACGGTATTACGAGGCCGCAAAGCGCGTTCATCAAAGTGGTCTTTCCTGCGCCGTTCGGCCCGATCACCCCAAGGACCTGTCCCTCTTCAACGTCAAAAAACAGTTCCTGAATCACCTTGAATTTGCCGTATGCAACATGCAGATTTTCAACGGTTAGTATTTTGCTCATTCGCTTGCGGCCCTCAGCCCCGAAGGGCTCCTTTTCCCAAATACAATCCCGATCCCGGACGGACCATGGCCGCCCGGGATCGGGATCTGTATTACATTTCAATCATAAAAAACAATTAGCCGATGCTTGGCAATTCCAATGATGCGGTCGTTGGAATATTCGGGTTGTTCTGGTTGTACACGATCTGAAGCTCAACCGCGCTGCCGTCCGCGTTCAGTTTCCACTGGCCGCCGACGATAGGCGTGGGCGCCACATGGGTGGTCGGGTCATACTTGATATGTCCTACCATCGTATCCAGATCCGTCGCGCCGATGGCGTCGCGGATCGCCGCGGGATCAAGCGAGGCGGCCCTGGTCAGCGCGTCTACCGCGATTTCCATGCCGGCATACTTATATCCCATAGGAGCGGACCAGCCAATGCCTGTCTCCTGCTCGTAAGCGGACGCGAGGTCCTGGCAGGTTTCACCGGTGAGGGCCGAAACCCAGGGATGCCATGGGCTCCACCACACTTCGCAGGTCAGCCCGTTCGCGAGGTCCGGAGGAATCACGTTGGCGTCGGCCGGAAAGAGGATCGCGCGGCCCATTGTCGCAAATTCATATTTGAAATTCTGTTGCGCGGCCTGCGTCACAAATGCCTGGAAGTCGGGCGCTATGTCGCAGCCTGTGATGACCTGGACGCCATCCTTCTTGAACTGGGTGATGACATTCGTCCAGTCAGCCAACGGCATGTCATACTGTCCCGGGTCTGAAATGATGTAGCCGGCGTCTGTCAGCTTTTGCGTGAAGATCGGCTGCCATGCAAGGCCGTCAGGATCGTTCGGGAACAGGAACCCGACCTTGGTGCCGGGGCCGAAACCGAGCTGTTGCCACATAGCCATATACATATCGCAGCAATCAGCTACCTGCCAGAAGGAATGATAGACCCATGTATAGGGGCCGCCCTCTTCCCAGGATTCTACCGGGCATTCAAGCGATACGCACGGGATCGAGTTTTTCTCCGCCGTGGCGGATACCGGCAAAGCCGTGCCAGGCGTATGACGCGCGATCAGCATGGTCACGCCGTCTTTGTCGATCATCGTCTGCGCAATCTCAGCAGCCTTGTTCGAGTCGCTGTTGGTATCCTGGATATCGACCGCGATCGGGATCTTCTTGTCATAGTCCTTGATATAGATGCCGCCAAGCGTGTTGTTGACATAGTCGACAATCAGGTTCTCCGCCCAGGGTGATCCAATACCAAATGACGCGAGCGCGCCCGTCGTGGGGTTCGGGATGCCGATCAGAATCTTGTCCGGCGCGGTTCCGCTTGTCGCGGGCGGCGCCGTGGCGGTCGTATCCCCTCCTGTTGATCCGGTATCAGTGGTGTTGCCGCCGCTGGTCCCGCAGCCCGCAAAAAGTACCGCCGCGAAAATCACCGCCAGTACCAACGCAAGCCATTTCTTGTTTTGCATTATTTGCATATAATTTTCCCTCCTAATTCCTCCGGGTTTTTCAACCCTTTTGCAATCATATTTGGTAATTGTATGATATTTCAACCTCGTTGTAAATAGAGCAATTCTTTATCTTTAATATTTTTGAAATTTTTACAAATGGCACAAATTCAAAATCCAGACGGCGAAAGGGACGGTAGCGATGGACAACAGCGTCGTAATGACGAGTATCTCTCCGGACAGACCCTTGTTGCGGGCGTAATTGTCGCACAATATCGGCACGGTAGTCGCGGTCGGCAGCGTGTTGGCGATGATCAGGATCACCTTGACCAGAGGGTCGAGCGGCAGGAACCACACGACGGCGGCGGAGATGAGCGGCATGGCGAATAGCTTGTTCGCGACAGGCTCCATGACGACGCGCCTTTTGAAGGAATGTATGCCGAAGTTTCCCGCCAGCATCGTCCCGATCGATATCATGGCCAAAGGCGACGCTATCCCTCCGACGCCGCTCAGGTAGTCTGTGGCTATCCCAGGCAAAACGACATTGTTGTAGCAGAGGATGATCCCCAAAACAGCCGCGCTGATCTTCGGGTGCGCGAGCATCTTCAGCATGCCCAGTACTTTTTTCAGGATCGGCTCTCCCGGTACGCCGCGGCCGCGCTTCAGCAACATGACGCCGTATGTAAAGAAATAAATATTCAGCGATATATTGCACGCTACCATATAAAGCAGCCCGAAATCCCCGAAGAAAGTAAGCGCGACCGGAAAGCCCATAAAGCCGTTGTTCGGCGCCGCCATCGAAAACTCCGCTACGGGCTTGTCCTCGCCCGGGAACCTCCCTCCCCGACAATAAAGCCACGAATACACTCCGAACAGCAGCAACAGGCCAAAATTGATAGAGAACGCAAGCATAAAGTTCGCGAATATTTGGTGATCCATATCAAGCGCCACAGTCCGCGTCAGGATGAGGCACGGATATGAGATATTTATGATAAACATATTGATCGCGCTCACCGCCGAGTCTGTGAACAAACCGTATTTTTTGCAGAAGAACCCTGTCAGCAGCAAAAGGAAAAATACTGCGAATTGGCTGATAGGTATGCCGGACATATATCAGACAGTCTTCGCCTGCGTCGGCGACGCGTATGGCTGCCGGATATCCGCGGACACGTCAATGATGACATGGGCGTACGCCTGCCCGAGCGCTTCGGCAAGCCGTCCCGCCATAAGCCCCGCGAACGCGCGCTCCGTATAGTAGTGCCCGGCGTCGATGAGAGCCAGCCCTTCGGCCTCGGCCAGCCGCCATTGATGGTGGCGGATATCACCGGTGACCAATAGCGAGCACCCGGTTTTGACGGCCATTTCGATAGCGTCGCCGCCGCCTCCGCATACAGTCATTACCTTGAGTATCTGTTTTGAGGGTATGCCGCTCACGCGTATATCCGCGCCGGTACCCAATGCGGCCCTGACGCGGTTGAACGCCCCTGAAAGGTCTGTCACATCAAAGAAGCGGCCGGTACGCGTATATGGCGCTATCTGAGAAAACTCCGCGAGTATGTCAGGATGAATGCGTTCCGCCCAGGGCGTCAGGCCGATCATGCGCTGCAATTCGTCATTGAGCCCTCCCTCGGCCGCGTCAAACGTCGTATGCGCGGCGTAAACGCCGACCGGCGCCGGCGGCTCAGCCAGCAAACGCCAAACATAGCGCCCGGTGGGGTCATCCTGAAGTATTCGCCTTCCGACGCCCGCGCCCCCCTCGCCGAAAAACAACGGATGGTGCACGATGATCATCTCGTAACCTCCCAACTTGGCTTCCCTTATGACTTCGTGCGTGAGGTCGAGTGCGACAAGTATCCGTCCGATTTCATTTGCCATCGGCTCTATCTGCATCCCGGACGTATCCCAATCCGCGGCCAGATAAGGCGGCGCGATTTCCTCGATTGTCTTTACCAGTTCCAATTTATCTATCATTGCGTCTCCTCACTGTTTACACTGCTTTTCAACTACGGAATGCCCGCGAATCCTCCCCGGGGACGCATACGATGATTTCACATACCCGTCCTCTTTCTTCGGCAGTCGCTTCCGATATTACTGTCCATCCTGTTTCCGCCAGCCAAGCCCTCAATATACCCGGCTTTGTGCGCGGTTGCAATATATATTTCCGAAAGCTCACGGCTTTGAGCGGGTCCGCGCCCAAAATCGACAATATGGTATCACCACCCATACCGGCGATCACAACCACGTCGACTTCCGAATCCTTCAGCGCCGACAGGCCGTCGCCGAGCCTGAGCGTGATGCTCGAGCCTTCGGGCCCGGGGTATAGGGCGTTTGCCCTCTCCACGTTGTTCCGCGCTTTTTCAAGCGGCCCCGGCGCTTTGTCCGTCAGTATCGCGGACGGGGATATCCCTTCCCTGACAAGATGCAGGGGCAGGTAGCCGTGGTCCGCGCCTATATCCGCGACTGTTTCGCCGAGAGAGACCAGGCCGGCTATCGCCGCGAGGCGGTCCGTAAGTTTTTTTACGCGCACCGTTTACTCCAGATAATCCTTGATGATGCGGCTGCGCGACGGATGGCGGAGTTTGCGCAGCGCTTTTGCCTCGATCTGGCGTATGCGTTCGCGCGTGACGTCAAACTGCTTGCCCACTTCCTCCAGCGTTCGCGCGCGGCCGTCGTCAAAGCCGAAGCGCAGCTTGAGCACTTCGCGTTCACGCTCATGCAATGTGTTCAGCACGCTGATGAGCTGTTCGCGCAGCATGACCGCCGACGCCGCGTCTACAGGCGCGGGGATATCCTCGTCGGGGATGAAGTCGCCGAGATGGCTGTCTTCCTCCTCGCCGATCGGGGTTTCGAGCGAGACAGGCTCCTGTGCGATCTTTTGTATTTCACGGACTTTGGATTCGCTGATATCCATTTCCGCCGCGATCTCCGCCGGCGTCGGGTCGCGCCCGTATTCCTGCAAAAGCTGCCGCTGTATCCGTATCTGTTTGTTGATCGTTTCGACCATGTGGACCGGTATGCGGATCGTGCGCGCCTGATCCGCTATCGCGCGCGTGATCGCCTGTCGAATCCACCAGGTGGCGTAAGTCGAAAACTTGAACCCCTTTTGCCATTGGAATTTGTCCACGGCCTTGATGAGCCCGAAATTACCTTCCTGGATCAAATCGGGAAAGAGCATCCCGCGGCCGATATACCTCTTCGCGATCGACACGACGAGCCTGAGGTTCGCCTCGCAGAGTTTGTTCTGCGCTTCCTTGCCGATGCATATGAGCTCTATCCATTTTTTCGCGGTTTCGGAATCAGTTTCGGAGACTTCCGAAACCCGTCTCAAATACTCTTTGTAGTAAGCGTCAAGTTTCACGTTCTTTGGCCCGGTCACTACCGGGGGCTTGCGCCGGCGCGGCGGCGGCGCCTGTGGAAGGACGCCGGCGCGGTCAAGTTTCCGCTTGTCATTGCTCGTCATCTGTAAACGGAAGCCGCTCGACAGCCCGTCAAAATATCGCGCGAGCGTGTCCTTCTCGTCCTTGATGCTGCGGTCGCCGTCTTTGCTTTCATCCTCGAACGAAGTCGTTTCCTTCAGGTATTCGCGCTGGATATAGATACGTTTGTTGTTGTATTCACAGTAAGCGGGGTTGATCCCTGTCGGCCTGTAGGGATCGAGCATATACATGTCCAGCGCCTGCTTGATGATAAACATCGCGAAAGCGCCGAAATCCTGCCCCCGGTACTTTTCACAGTTTTCTACCGAGTACGCAAGCCCGTACTGCGCAACCTGCAACAGATCCGCGAAAGTATTCTTGTCGTCGAGCACAAGCTTTACCTGAGCGATCGCGTTCCTGAGATAGGTTTCTGTCAGCCTGCGCTGCGCCTCGGAGCCAGCCTCCATCTTTTTGGCCAAATCAACCTCTTCGTCCGCGTTCAGCAGCGGCACCGCCCCGATTTCTTTCAGGTACATACGGACAGGATCGTCAACCGACATCTCCTTTGGAAGCGTTGCCTCAAGATTGATCTTCCCATCCGGCATCATCGCTTCCTTTTTGATTTCCTCGTCTTCCTTGTCGTCTTCCAAAACGCGCAAGTCAAACTCGTCGGGCTCGTCCCCGTCCCCGGCCCTTATCTCGACGCCGTGCGTCGAGAGGCGTTCGATAAATATGTCATACTGCTCCTGATCTATTTCAAGATGGCACAGGCTGTCATATATCTCGGTGTCCGTCACCCGTCCGCGGACCCTCGCCTTATCAAAGAATTCATCCAGCACTTCTTCCGTAGTTTTTTCTCTGATTTCCATATCGTCAATTACCAACACTTTCACCTCTTTTTCCGTTTCTGATTTCACCTTCCAATAGTTTTATCCTGCTTTGCACTTCCATCAGATCTTTCCACAACAATTCATCCGTTCCGGCGGATTCCTTCAACTCCGCTTCCTTTGTCATGAGCTCCGCGATTTCAAGTTTTTTCAGATACTCGTCGATCTGCCCGTCATCTTCGCCCGTGACCCCTTTTGCCGCTATCTTTAAAACAGTCTCCAGCGCCGCCTGGTCCGCATCGTCCAGCGCTTCGGCAAGCTCGGACGCCGTCGGCGGCGCCCCCATGCTCCCTTCAAGCTCGATCATCGTATCCATCACGCCGCTGTAGTCTGTCCCGCTGAACAAATGCCGGTACTCCGCGGCCTTTTTAAACGCGTAATTCGACTCAAGCGCCAAACCCAGTATGCCGCCGAGCAGATCGCCGGAGGGTACGGCCGACGCCCTTGCAATCCTGCCTTTTGCCGACCGCTCATCGGCGTCGGCGCCCAGGCTGTTTTCGGCCTGCATGGCGATCGCCTCTTTTGATATGCCGGTCTCGCGCGACAACTTGCCGATATAGACGTCGCGGTCAACGTTCACAAGCGGCGCCACGACTTTCGCGGCCTCCTTGACGAAATCCGCGATTTCGTCCGTTTTTGAGAGGTCGTAACCAGCTTTGATCCGGTCGATCTTGAAATCGTACATCGGGACGGCGCGCTCTACCGCTTCGTCGAAACGTTCCCTGCCGAATGCCCGGATGAACTCATCGGGATCCTTCGCCCCTTCCAATACCAGCACCCTTACCCTGACGCCCTCACGGGCCAGCACATCCATGCTCGCCAGCGCCGCCTTTTGCCCGGCGCCGTCGGAATCGAACGCAAGCACCACATTTTTCGTATATTTGCCGAGCAGTTTGGCCTGTTGCGGCGTGAACGCCGTGCCGAGCGGCGCGCAGACATTCGTGACCCCGTGCATAAAAAGCGTTACAAGATCCATATACCCTTCAACGATGATCGCGAAGCCCTGTTCATGGATTTTGCCCTTGGTCAAATTCAGGCCGTACAGCGCGGCGCCCTTTGTATATACGCTCGAGGCCCCGCTGTTGATGTATTTCGCTTTTGCTTCGCCGCTGATATCGCGCCCGCCAAAGCCTATCACCTTGCCGCGCGTATTCACGATCGGAAACATCACGCGACCCTCAAACTTGTCGCGGTACCTGCCGCCGCTTTTGTATACGAGGCCGACCTCTTCCGCCGGCTTTTGAAGCTTCTCGTCATTCTCTACACGGGCCGAAAGCATGCGTCCGCTGTTATCGGCGTACCCGATGCGGAACCTGGATATGGTCGCCTTGTCGATACCTCTCCTTTGCAGATACTCCAGCGCCGGATTGCCGGGGGTTTTTATCGCTTCATAATACAGGCTCCCCGTGAAACGGTTCACCTCATACAGCGCTTCCCGGCTTTTATCCGCCGTGAAAGAACCGCCGGGCCGCTTCTCTATCCCGTATTCGTCCGCAAGCCTGTCACACGCGTCCATAAAAGAAAGGTGGTAATACGTTTCGTAAAACGTGATAATATCGCCCTTCGCGCCGCACCCAAAGCAAATATACGTGCCGCTGTCCTCATACACATGGAACGACCCGGTTTTTTCCTTGTGGAACGGGCAAAGGCCGGAACTGCTCTTTCCTATCCGCCGAAGAGGTACAATACGCCCTATAGTTTCAACTATATCAGCCTTTTCTTTGATCTGCTCTACAATATTTTCCCGCATCAGGTTCCTTTGCTAACAAGATATAGGGGTACGCCTTACCCCTCTGCTACTAGTTTCAACAATTTACGGTATTTTCTTTTTATAAAATCGCTGCGTTTAAAACAATATGCTCAAAATGGTTTGGCAGCAGGTCCCCGGCAGCCGCGTATTCCCTGACGGGTATCCTGACGTCGATGCCATTGTCTGTCAGCCCGCGTATGAAACGGCCGCTTTTGTCCGGCCCGTAAATCAGCGTCCGGCGCGTCTTTCCGAGGTTATCCGCGCGAAAACGCGCGCTTCCTTCTTCCGCGGCCTCTATCATCAGCCTGCTTCGTTCGCGTTTGACGTCTTCAGGAACCTGATCCGGCATTTCCGCCGCCCGCGTCCCGGGCCGCAGCGAGTACTTGAAAACATGTGCGCGCGCGAAACCTGTCCGCTTTACAAACGCGAGGCTCTCCTCAAAATCAGCGTCCGTCTCGCCTGGAAAACCGGTGATCACGTCGGTCGTGATTGAGAAAAGAGGGTCTGTCTCCCGCAGCACGCGGACTATGCCTTCAAAATCATCCGGGGTATATGGACGCCCCATGGCTTTCAGCGTCCTTTCCGCGCCGCTTTGCAGTGAGAGGTGGAACTGGGGGCAAACACCTTTTACGCCCGCTATCCGCGCCGCGGCCCGCGCATCGACGACGGCGGGCTCCAGCGAACCCAGCCTCACTCTGTACTCGCCGCCGGCGTCGAGCGCGCACAGCCCCTTTGCCAATCTGTACAGATCAATCCCTGCGCCTTCCGCGTCCGGCGGCAAATCCGTCCCGTACAGCGCCAGGTTGACGCCCGTAAGCGCCAATTCCTTATACCCGGCCTCGAGCAGCGATTTCGCTTCGAGCAGCGTCTCTTCAAGCGGCCTGCTGCGGACCGGGCCGCGCGCGTACGGAATGATGCAATATGCGCAAAATCTGTCGCACCCGTCTTCCGCTTTGATATACGCCCGCGTCCGCCCGCCGCTTATCGCCGCGGCGGCGACGGCGCTGGCTGACGGTTCTATTGCGCCGGGCGGGTGGCAATGCCCCCCCTTCGCCTCAAGCGCTTCCAGCGCGAGCTCCGCCGTACGCCCTTTATCAAAGCTGCCGATGACAATGTCGACCTCCGGCATGCCAAGCGCCGCCTCCCGCGACACCTGGGGAAGGCAGCCGATGACGCATATCAGGGCCCCGGGGTTCGCGGCCCGGGCCTGCCGTATTTTCTGTCTGGTCTTGCCATCCGCCACAGCCGATACCGTACAGCTGTTGATCACGCAGACGCTCGCGGCCTCATCCTTTTCCGCGGGCGTGAAACCCAACTCTTCAAACCGCGCCGCTATACTGCCCGACTCCTGTTGGTTGACCTTGCAGCCAAGCGTCGATATTTTGTATGTCATTTGTCCATATTGTTTCATCACCGGTATTATACATTTTTAATCGATGCTTTCCGGGTCAGATTTATACAATACCCGATAAGGTACGTATGGTAAAATATATTTATGACGATTGGAAACGAAAAAAATCTGGTCTGCATATCGGCGGAGGGAGAGAGGGGGCCTGTGAAATGACGTCCCTCGGCCACTTTTTCAGCGGGCTTGCCCTCTCCGAGATCACGATATCCAATGTGGTGATGATGGCGCTGGCGTTGACGCTGGCCTATCTTGCCATGGTGAAGAAGTACGAGCCGCTGCTGCTCCTGCCCATCGCCTTCGGGATGCTGATTGCCAACATCCCGCTCTCCGGCCTTTCGACACACGATGTGGGAGGCCTGCTGTACTATTTGTATCAGGGTGTAAATCTCGGCATATACCCGCCGCTGATTTTCCTGTGCATCGGCGCCATGACTGATTTTGGGCCGCTTATTGCCAATCCGCGCATCGCGCTCATCGGGCTCGGGGGGCAGCTCGGGATATTTATATCATTCTCGGGAGCGCTGCTGCTCGGCAACCTTTTCACCCCTCTTATCCCAGGATTCAACGGGTTCAGCCTCCGGGAGGCCGCGTCCATAGGCATCATCGGAAGCTCAGACGGCCCGACATCTATTTTTACCGCAAGTACGCTCGCCCCGGAGATATTGCCTATCGTGGCTATTTCCGCCTATTCGTATATGGCGCTCATCCCGATCATACAGCCTCCCATCATGCGGCTGCTTACCACACAGAAGGAACGCGTCGTCATCATGCCTCAACCGCGGTCTGTCACGAAACGGCAAAAGATCATATTCCCGATAGCGATGACCATTATCACCTTGCTGATTGTACCGGCCGCGGGGACGCTCATCTCCATGCTGATGCTGGGGAACCTGATCCGGGAGTGCGGCGTCGCCGAAAGGTATGTGCGGACATTGCAGGATGACGTTTTGAACATACTGACGCTGCTGATAGGGATATCGATAGGCGCGACAGCCTCGGCGGAGCGTATCATGAACCCCCAAACGATCCTGATCGTTTGCCTCGGCCTTTTGGCGTTCTGTTTCGGGACCGTCGGAGGCGTCCTGATCGCGAAACTGCTCTGCTGGGTTACAAAAGGGGAAGTAAACCCCCTGATCGGCAACTCTGGCGTATCCGCCATGCCAATGGCGGCGCGCGTTTCCCAAAGGCTCGGGCATCAATACAATCCCCACAACCATCTCATGATGCACGCTATGGGGCCGATCGTGTCAAGCACTTTGGGGTCGGCGATTATCGCCGGTATATTCATCTACCTTTTCGGCGCCTCTCCCGGGCTGAACGGATAAAAAACAGGCAAGTGATTGAAAACCAGAAAATAGAAAGGGGATTTTAACGATGATACTGGACAGCAAGACAGTGATCGTCACGGGCGCCGCGGGCGGCCTCGGGCGCGCGTTTTCGGAGAGGTTTGCGGCGGAAGGGGCGAAAATCGTCTGCGCGGATATAGCGGACGCCTCGGAAACCGTCTCTCTGATCAAAGCGGACGGAGGCGAAGCCATATGCGTAAAGGTCGACATAGCCGATTACGCGAGCGTGCAGGAAATGTGCAAGACCGCCGAGGATATATACGGCGGCATCGACGGGATCGTGAATAACGCCGCAATTTACGCCGGCATCGCCATGCAGCCGTTCCACCTTATCGACGAGGCCGAATGGGACCGCGTCATGAACGTCAATGTCAAAGGGACCTGGCTTTGCTGCAAAGCCGTCTATCCATATATGGTCAAACGCGGCGGCGGCAGTATCGTGAATATAGCCTCGGCCTCGATCCTCGAAGGCAACCCATTCTTCGCGCACTATACCGCCAGCAAGGGCGCCGTATGGGCGCTCACGCGCAGCATTTCGCGCGTTGTCGGCGAACAGGGGATCCGTTGCAATTCCATCACCCCCGGATATACCATGACGGACGCCTCCAAAGGACTGGCGGGCGATCCTGAATCATTCCGGAAAAACTATGATTACAGTATCCAGACGCGCGCCATTCACCGCGCTATGGAAGCGGGCGATGTCGTCGGAGGCGTACTTTTCCTGCTCAGCGACGACAGCGCCTTTATCACCGGCCAAAACATGAATATCGACGGCGGATGTATCAACTATTGATCGATCTATAAGTCAGATCACCGCCGTGAAGCCGCCGTCAACGCTGATATACCAGCCGTTGACATAGTCGGAAGCTTTGCTGGCGAGGTATACCGCAGTCCCCATGAGCTGCCCAAACTCGCCCCATTTCCCGCCCGGAAGCTGCGCGGAAACGCGGTCGATGATCTCTTTTGGAAGGCCGGTATTGATATCGCTCTTGAAGAACCCCGGGCATATCGCGTTGCACTGGATATTGTACTTCCCAAGCTCGTTCGCGAAATCGCGTGTCACGCCGATCATGCCATGCTTCGCGATGACATAGGGCGGGCATCCGCCATCGGCGGTAAACGACAGGGCCGAACCGATATTGATGATCTTGCCGCCGCCCTGCTCTTTCATGACCAGCCCGACTTCACGCCCGAGGTAGTACGCGGCGTTCAGCATGAGGTCGATGACCTTGGCGTAGTCCTCATCCTTGAAGTCCTCAAACGCGTTGAACACCCCCATGCCCGCGTTGTTCACGAGTATGTCGATATGCCCATATTTCTCAAGGCAGTCAGAAACGACCTGCTTGCGGTAAGCGGGATCGGTAAGGTCGCCCTGGAGGAACTCTATGCGGCGCCCTTCCGCAAGCGCGGCTTCCTTTATCTCACTGATGTTCGGATCAAAATGGGGGATAAAAAGATCCGCGCCCGCCTTCGCAAACGCCACGGCGTAGGCCATGCCAAGATTTGTATTGCCGCCCGTGATGATGGCTACCTTCCCCTTCAGGCTGAAGTAGTCCATTGAGAAATCTTTTACGCTTTGTTGCATTTCATACCTCCTGTCAAATGACTGTTCAATGATTGCCGGCTATGGCCAAACGGCTATTTGCCGAGCAGTTTCAGCACGCGCTCCGCGATCTTTTCCGGCGATATGCCGTAATAATCATAAACTTCCTCAAGCCCGCCAAGCACGAGGAACTCGTCCGGCAGCCCAATGCGCGCAAATTTGCCGCCGAAGCCTGTTTCGGCAAGCCGTTCGGCGACCGCGCTGCCCAGCCCGCCGTTAATGGAAGCCTCCTCGACCGTCACGATGGCTTTTGTCGCCTTCGCGCTCTTGTCTATGGCTTCTATGTCGAGCGGTTTGATAGTGTGCATATCCACAAGCCTTGCGTTCACGCCCTTTTCCTTGAGGATTTTGGCCGCCATAAGCGACCAGTACAGGAATGTGCCGCAGGAAATGATCGTGACGTCGTCGCCTTCCGTGACCTCGATGGCCTTCCCGATTTTGAAATCGTAGTTTGGGTCGGCGTAGACATTCGGCGAACCGCCGCGGTCGATACGGATAATCATCGGGCCCTCATAGCTGATGGACGCACGGATGAATTTTTTGCATTGATCGGCGTCAGCCGGGACGCATACCGTCAGATTTGGGATAGCGCGATAAAGCGCAAGGTCCGCAATGGTATTGTGCGTCGGGCCGCCGCCCGCGGTAGCGCCGGAATGCGTGCCTATCAGGCGTACATTCACATCATTGTACGCGATGTCGGTATGGATCTGGTCGGCCGAACGAAGCGACAGGAACGGGCCGAAAACCTGTGAAAACACGGGCAGCCCCGTCGCGAGCGCAAGCCCGCAGGACGCGCCGACCTGGTTTGGTTCGGCGATACCGAAGTTGAAGCAACGCTCGGGGTATTTCCTCACAAGCGCGCCGGCCGTAGTCGAGGGCGCCACATTGTCGGTATATGTGAACACAAAATCCACGCCTTCGTCAGCCAGTTCCAACAGGACTTCGCCGTAGGCTTCTTTGGCGCTGGATAGCATCGCGTCAAAGTCAAAAGTTGTCTGTACCGGCATTATCTTACCCTCCTGTTCTTTTCAACCGAAATGAGCGCCTGGTCAAGCTGCTCCTTTGCGATACCGCCGCCGTGCCACATCGCTACGTCTTCCATAAAATCGACGCCTTTGCCTTTGACCGTGTTTGAGATGATCGCGACCGGCTTCCTGCGCGAAAGAGGATCTGACGGCTTCAGGTTTTGCAAGGCCTCGCAGACCGCGTACATATCGTTTCCGTCAATCGAAACCACATCCCAGCCAAACGCTTTGAGTTTTTTGTCGAGCGGGTCGATATTCATCACGTTCAATGTATGACCCGTCATCTGCAGTCCGTTCTTGTCGATGATACAAACCAGGTTGCCAAGCTTATAGTGGCCGGCCGCCATAAACGCTTCCCAGTTTGTCCCTTCCTCAAGCTCTCCGTCCCCTGTAATCACAAATGTCCGCCAGTTTTTTTTCTGCATGCGGGCGCCCAGCGCCATCCCGAGCCCGATAGACATGCCATGTCCAAGCGAGCCTGCCGACACTTCGATCGCGTCGACCTTCTTTCGATTGCTGTGCATCCCGAACTTATATGTATCGAGCGTCTCAAAATGGTCGACCATATAGTCCATCGTATACATCCCCATGTCCTGGTAAATCGTATACAGGGTCTCTGAGCAATGCCCCTTTGAGAGCACCAGCCGGTCGCGGTCTTCCCACCCCGGATTTGCCGGGTCATAATTCATGTACTTGTAGTACAGCGCGACAGCCACCTCGACTATCGACAGCTCTCCGCCCAGATGCCCCATGCCGATTCTGTAGATGAAGTTGAGCAGGTCCTTCCGGATCTTGACGCATTTGTCTTCAAGCTCCTTGACCAGCTCAATATCGACATTATATTGATACATTCAATTCTCTCCCTTCTATCATAAGTTCAATTTATATAATTCGCAGTATTGTACCTTCTTTCAATTATAGGAGCATGAGCATAAGGCGCAATGCATTTTTACGCCATTTTTCCGGTTTCCATGTCTCTTTTGGAAAGGTATGGCGCTGTGATAAAACTTGTCAGAAGACAGGTAAGCGGCTACAATGTTCGCATGGAAACAGAAGGCATACAACCGATCAGCCAAATGCAGGTGACGCGGCTCCCACTAGGGACATACGATTTCGTAATCCACTACGCGGAGATGCTCAATGAGGGCACAGTGGAATTCCGCCATTCGCACTCCTATATGGAATTGTTCTATGTGCATGACGGCGAAATGTCCATACATTTCGACAATGAAGAAATCTCCATGAAAAGCGGTGATCTACTGCTGGCGCCCGCGTATTTGCCGCACCACGTACAAAATATCCCGGGTGAGAAAAAGACTTATTTTGTTTTGATTTTTGAATTCAAGCCTGTAAAAAGCCAGCTTTCGCGACAGTCAGTCGATTTTCGCGAGATCCACGAAATTGACCGGCTTTTAAAAAGCCTGCCTCAGGACCGCGCTACGCTGTACACGACAGACTGGGACGCCGGCCTTATCATCACGCAAATCGGAAAGGAGCATCACGAAAGGCAACTCGGGTGGTCGCTTTATACGAACATGCTGTACTATGGTTTTTTGCTGCACGCCATGCGGCGCATCCTGTCGGTCAACGCCGAACGCGAAAAGGCCGACGACTCGCTGAATCTTGCGATCGAAGCGACGAAATACATCCACGCCCACTATCACGAGGATATTTCGCTTGAAACGCTCGCCGCCCATCTGCACATATCCCCGCGTCACGCCAATCGTATCTTTCGCAAAATGTTCAACACAACTTTCGGAAAAACGCTCAGGGCCCTGCGGCTGACTTACGCGAAGACGCTTCTCATGACTACGGACCTATCCGTCGAGACGATCGCGGAACAGGTAGGCCTGAGTTCCTCGCAGGCGCTGCGAAAACTTTTCAAGCATTCGGAAGGCGTCACGATTTCCCAGTACCGGACGCACTGAAAAAAGCGCTACTGTATCGGATCCGCGTTATTTGACATTGAAGCGTTGTAATCAGGTATGGCCGTGATGGGCAAAGCGTTCGCCGCCAATTCATCAAGCTTGCCTATAGTTTCCTTCGAGATCGGGATGCTGTTCAAATACGTGGTCGCCGTCAGGTTGTTCGCGTCAAAGTTTTCTTCAAAAATTGAATGGATCAAACCTATGATCCCGTCCGAAACCGCGTCCGGGCTGTTGTAGCAATCGAAAAGGATCTTGCCGGACTGTACGTCCGCTATCCCGTCCTTGACACCGTCCGCCGCGCAAGCGATCTGCAGGTTTTTGCCCAGCGTCAGATTGTACTGTTTGAGCGTGATCTCGATACCGGTAACCATTTCGCGGTCCTCAGCGTAGAGCAACTGGATGTCCGGGTGTGCTTTGAACAGCTCCGCCGCCGCCTTCTGCCCGCCAGGTGCGTCAGGCGTGCCGGATTGGCTCATGCCGATGAAATTGATATTGTCAGAGGCATCGTCGTATTTGCCGTCGTTCTTGAATTTTTCCCAGACATTGTACCCGGCGAGCATCGCGTCCCACTGGCTAGGATAAGGATTCCCGGATATCTTGTGGCTTTCATACAGAAAGCCGCCGATGAACCCGTTCGCCCTGCTCTCCGTATCGGACGTCCCCAAGGGGTCTACAACAAACCCGACTGTCAGCTTTTCACCGGCCTGAAACATCTGGTCGGCGGAATACGCGCCCGCAAGCCACCCGGGCTTGTACGCGCCGGAGTTTTGCATGGTGATGCAGGGATAGCTTGGGTCGCAGGCCTGGTTGCCGCAGCAAATCACAGGGATTCCCTGATCGACGGCTTTTTTCATTTCCGGAAGCATCGAAGGCAGGTCGACACAATTGATTACGATAGCGTCCACCTGCTGTGAAATAAACGCGTCGACGTTTTCGGTTTGGGTCGCCACATCGGAATCCGCGTTCTGATAGACATAGGTATATCCGTACGCCTGGCAACGGGCTTCGGCGGCCAATTTCATCTGGGTGAAAAAATCTGTCCCAAGCGAAGCGCCGGACCAGCCGATAGTCAGCCCGCCGCGCTGCGCGACCGGAAGCGCCTTGTCTATGCCTGATCTGTCATCAAGTTGCTTTGGCAGGATCCCGTTGAACACCAACGGGTCCTGATCCAAGATCGAATAAACCTGATCCTGCGCCGACGGGCCGCTCGCGGACGGCGCGCTGGCGGTTTCATCAGCCGACCCTGTATTGTCCGAGGGAGCTGCCCCTGTATCTGCGGGATTTGTCGTATCTGTTGCAGTGTTTTCGTTCACACTGCCGCAGCCGGAAGAAAAAACAGCCGCGCATACGACAATGACGCTTATCAGTGACAGTAAAACGGTTTTCTTTGACCTCTTCATTTTTTCTCCTGCTATGCGCTTACAATTCGCATTCGTATATGACCATGGCGATGGCGGCGGGGCCGGCGGTTTCCGTGCGCAGTATCGTCTCACCTATTGTCACAGACTCCGCGCCTTCGCGGATCAGGCAATCTATTTCCGATTGCTCAAAGCCGCCCTCCGGGCCGATGAAAATCGCGATATTCGGGAACCAGCTGACATTGTATTTCGCACGGCGCAGCTTTTCCTGGAGCGCGTGTTTCAATGTAAGCGCTTCCTCAAGCTCAAACAAAGCCAGGACCAGGTCGTAGCCTTCGTCCTTTAGCCCCGCGGCGGCTTCCTGAAATTTCATAGCGGCTTTCACTTCGGGTACGCCGATACGGCATGATTGGCGCGCGGCTTCCATTGCTATTCGGCGCCAGCGTTCGAGCTTTACGGAAGCTCCGTCCTCCGCGCCCGGCACAGAACGCGCCGTCTCGACAGGCACGACGCGATAGACGCCCAGCTCCGTAGCCTTACGCACGATCTCGTCCATCTTGGCGCTTTTCGGCAGTCCCTGGTAGAGCGTGATACGGGTATTGTAACTTTCGACGAATGTCTGCTCGGTCATGATACGCAGTGTGATCACGGTTTTTTCGATTTCCATAATCCGCGCCTCATACGCTTTGCCCACACCGTCGGATACGAAAATATCGTCGCCGGCTTTAAGCCGCAGGACGGCCGAAAGATATGAGATACGCTCCTTGTCCTTGATATATATCAGACCCTCGCCGATCGACTCCGGCTCTACGAACAATCTTCTCATTTCCGCACCTCCAGCATCAGCCATTCCCCGGCTTTTACGGTATCCGCCGCCCGAAGGCTTTCACCCTCCAGCGCGTCAAGCGCCCTTTCCTCTTGAGCGTCAAGCAGGCCGGACAGGATCATCGCCCCGTCGTCTTTCAGCAGGCGTTTGAACGCCGGCAATAGCTTTTCAAGCAGCGCGCACGAGAGGTTTGCCATGATCAGGTCATATCGGGCGCCCTCCGGCAAAACGCCGGCAGCGCTGATGTCGCCGACAATCAAATCCACCCTATCCGACACCCCGTTCGCCTCAATATTGCCGGCGGCGGAACAGGCCGCGTCCTCGTCGATTTCGACGGCTGTGACGCGGCCCGCGCCAAGCAGCGCGGCGGCTATGGCCAGTATGGCGGAGCCGGTCCCCGCGTCAAGCGCCTGGCCGCCGGGCTTGAGCAGCGCCTTCAGCCTCGCGAGGCACATCGAGGTCGTTTCATGCGAGCCCGTCCCGAACGCCATACCGGGGTCGATCACGATACGGATAGCGTCAGTCCGGCCGCTATCCGGCGCCGCGCCGACGGAAGTTTCCACCTCCCAGGGCGGCAATACCTCCACGCCTTCGCACGGCGAAAACTGATGAAAGGTTTCTTTGTACTTATCTTTCCAGTCGTCTATTACGATTTCCGAGTCAAGCCAGAGCCGTCCGAAATCGGCGTCTGGGCCGAACAGCCCGTATTGCTCGTCGCCTTTGAGCTTCATGAGCGCGAGGCGCGTTTCATGAAGTTTGCCCTTGCCGGGCCTGTCGTTTTCCAGCCAAAACGTGACGCGGGTTTCCTGATTCGAGGGATCAGGCGAGGGCGGGATTTCCGTCAGGTCATACCCCCGGCAAGCGCTTGCCTCCGCAATATAGCGGATATCTTCCGGGTCTTCGACAAGACAGCCGTCGATACCCTGTGACAACAAAACCGATTCAAGCGCCTCGGCGCCCTGCGTCGTCGTATATATCACAGCCTTTATATATTCTTTGCCCAATTTGATTATTCCAGATCCCGGTTGCACTTCACGACGATCTTCGGGTATACCCCGCTCAAATGGGCGTCAAACGCCGCTTTGACGTCGTCGATATCGAAAACTTTTTCCGTAAAATCATCCAAATCAAGCCTTTCCATGATCCTTGCCGCGCGCGTGAACCCGTACGGCGATACGATCGAACCCGTGACTGTCAATTCCTTTGTGTAAAATTGGTCGTACAGGTTCATCGGCAGATCAAAATCCCGAGGGTATTGGGCGAGGAAAACCAAATGCGCGGCATAAGCCGAAATGTCGACCAGCGTCTCCGCCGATGACGGTACGGCTGAAAGCTCAATCAACGCGTCAAAACCGACGCCATCCGTGATTTCTTTGGCTCTTGCCCTGACGTCCTCGGTCAAAGGGTCAAGCACGTGTTTTGCGCCGAATTTCTTTGCAAGTTCGCGCCGCGCGGGATTCGGCTCGATCAGCGTCAGGTTCGTTGCCCCCGAAAGGCTGATCATCTGCAGGGTAAGCAGCCCGATCGGCCCGCCCCCGGCGATTACCGCGTTTTGCCCGACTTTGATCCCGCTCTTTTCGGCAGCCCTGAGCGCGATGGAAACAGGTTCAAGCATACAGCCGTTTTTCAAAGAAATTCCGTCCGGTATGATCTCAGCCTGCTTTTCATGCCAGATCACATATTCGGCCATGCACGGCTCTTCATTGGAATTTTCGCAAAACTGCTCCATCCCATTTTTGCAGAAGTAGCAGGACCCGCAATAGCGCCTGAAATTGCCGGCGACCCTGTCGCCGGGCTTGAAACCATTTTTGACGTTTTTCCCGACTTTTTCGACGACGCCGGACGCCTCATGGCCTACGCCAAATGGCGGTTCCCATCCAAAAATACCCCCGATCACATGCGGGTCCGAGCCGCAAATCGCGCAGTACGCGACCTTGACCAACAATTCATCGTCGCCGATTTCGCGCAGCGGCGTATCGATGACTTCTACCACGCCTCTCTTCCCGGGATCCGGATCCTTCATATCACCGGTTTTAACAGCATACACAACTTTCATGGCTTTCTCCTCAATTTCGTATTTGACATTTAATGAAACTTTTCCTGCACCCGAAGTTTATCATAAATGATGGTATAATCCGAGAGTATCAAGTTGCTTTGATCATCGATTTTGTATTTTTTTATATTGAGAGGTAGTAAAAATGAAATCTATTGCGACAGTGAAAGTTGGAAATCTGAAGGATCCCGATCCCGACAAAAGAGGAAAAGTCGCGGTTGTTGATATCCCCGTCCCTGAAATGGGCGACGAAGACGTATTGATCAAGGTCGCGTACTGCGCGATTTGCGGCTCGGACCCGCATGTGATCGGGGGCATTTTCGGGTGGACGGCGCCCTTCGGGCTGGGGCATGAAGTATCCGGCGTCATCGCGGGACTCGGTAAGGAAGCGGCAAAGGGCCCTTTGAAAATCGGCGACCGCGTAGCGGGGAATTTCCTGCATTTTTGCGGCCATTGCTATTACTGCCAGAACGGCCAGCAGCAGTTCTGCGAGAATATCCCGGAGGGAAACGCGGGCATGGCCGAGTACACCGTATGGCATCAATCACAGGTTTACAAACTGCCTGACAGCATCAGCCTGCGCGAGGGCTGCATGCTTGAACCGCTGTCCATCGCGGTCAGGGTCGCCGACAAGCTGGGCATGAAGGTCGGCCAGCGCATCTGCATCAACGGAAGCGGGCCGATCGGCCTGCTCACGCTCCAGGTATTAAAAATGTTCGGCGCCACCGCGCTCACGGTTTTTGAACCGAATGAAGAAAGGCGAAGCGTAGCCCTGGAGTATGGCGCGGACCACGCGATCGACCCGACGGCAAATGATATATACGGGACGGCGATGTCTTTGACCGACGGGCGCGGATACGACGTAGTGATCGACGCGTCCGGCGCGTACAAAGCCGTCGCGGCCCTTCCCGCACTGGTGGCGAAAGGCGGCATGCTCCTCTTCGCGGGGATGTACCCGAACACATATGAACTGCCGCTCAATCTTTTCAAATACTGCTATGAGAATGAAATCACGGTTACGGGTTTTTATGTGTCCCCCTATACTTACCCGCGGGCGCTCCAATTGCTCACGAAGGTCGATTTGAGGAGGTTCACGGAAAAATCATTCCCCATCGACTGTCCGGAAGAGGCGTTTGAAGCCCAAATATCAGGGAAATATATCAAGGTGATGTTCGAGTGCAACCCTGACCTCGCGGATCTATAGCTTCAATATCAAAAGATCATAGTGAAATACGGCATGCCGACAGCCTGAGGGAGCTACCCCAAGGCAATCCGCATGCCGTATCGATTTCCTGTCAAACCTCAGATTTTAAGACATAAACGCCGTCGTGGAATGTATCGATGAAGATATATCCCCTTTTATCCACAACCACGTCTTCCGTCGTCGCGATCATCGGCCCCGGGTATTTGCAATCGAACTTGACCGTCGTCGGATTCGGCGGGATGAAATACGCGATTTCTTTCGGCCTGAATGGGTCGCTGGTATCGTATATACGCAGCCCGGCGTGGAAATAACAGCAGTACAGCCTGTCATTGTTGTCCTCCAGATCCGGATGGTCATGGGGTTCGTGGATATTGTGCGGCCCGAACGGCCCGGGGGCGCCTATCCCGCAGTCGTTGAAATTCGGATACGGGAAATCCTCGGGCACTTCAGGATAGGGGAAGACCGCGATGAGCGTCGGGTCCGCAGGGTTCCTGACGTCCAGCATACCGAGCACATTGAGAGGCTGCGCCTGGTCGCCGATGATGTCCTTGTTGAAACACCAGAAGCGTTCGCCTTCGTTCGTGAAAATCGCGTAGGGCCGTTTTGAAAGCGGCATGACCGTGTGGCAGCGCGCGCCCGAAAACTTTCCGCCAAGCGTCGGGTACGTGGGCAGATGGCCGACAAGCTGCGGCCTGGAAACGTCCGATATATCGAGTATCACAACCCCGGCGCCATTGTACCCGCAATAAGCCAGATTGTCTTTCACATACGGCGGCCCGTGCATCCCCGGCAATGAAAGCGGAAAATCGCTCTTTGGCCGGTTTTTTTCAAGCATGCCGTCCTCCCATTGCTCCGGCAGCCACCAGCGCCCGGCCTCTACCGGGTACTCGGGATCCGCGATGTCGAGAATACGGTAAATCATATTGTTGAAGCCGTCGCATGTCGATGACAGGTGCGCGTACCTTCCGCCGCTGTAAAAGAAGCGGTGTACGCCGAGGCAAATATTGTCGCACGCCTGAGCTTTGCCCGCGACCCAGGTCGAAAGCAGCTTCGGGTCTTCGGGATCGGTCTTCACGTCGAAAATCTGCAGCCCCGCGATATACGGGTCGTCAGCGCCGATGCCGTGCAAAAATGGGATGCCGGTACCGAGCGCGCAGAGCATCAGCCCGTCCGCCACCTGCAATTTGTTTGTCACCTGCCCCGAAAGGTTTGGCCCCTCGATAAACCTGACGAACCTCGGGCTCTCGGGATCGGTAACGTCAAGGATCGTCCATCCGGAATGGCGGAAATGCGAGACGTACAGGTAGTATCTTCCCTGCGCCTCCTGCAGCGCCATCTGAAATCCGGGCCGGTCGCAAAGATCATGGTAACCGATGAGATTTAAGTTCTTTGCATAATATTTATCCATTTTTCTCCTTTCCCTGAACAAAATTTTTACAATACAGGTTACATTATTTCAATGCGGGATCTATAAGGATTTTGATATGGTTTCCGCGTTCCTCAGGCGACAGCCCGAGCCCCATCCCGACGCACGATCCGAGCGGGATCACCGCCGTTATCATCCCTGTAAAATCCAGTTTCCCTTGCTTCAGCATATCAATATATATATCCACATCGCTTTCTGTGAATACGAAAGAGAATTGAAGATCGAGTTCCTTGGCAAAGATATCGGCTGGCGCGATATTGTCAAGCGGTTCCGTCACCTGCCCGATCATCATCACCTGCCCGCCGGGCCGCGCGGCGTATTTGAGACAATTGTAAAGCGATTGTTTTGTCCCCGCGCATTCAAAAACGACGTCGGCCAGCTCTCCGGTTCCAAAGAATTCGCGAATGGTCCCGGCGATATCAGGACCGGTTTCAGGATCCAAGACAAGATCGGCGCCCATAGACTTAAGAATATCGGTTTTTTGACTGCCAAGCTGCAGCGCTACGATCTTGCGCGCGCCGGCCGCCTTCAAAAGCCGGACAACCGAAAGCCCTACCGGCCCCCCTCCGCCGCTGACGACCACATTGTCCCCAAATGAAAACCGTGAATGCCGGATCGCGTGGATGCCGACGCAAACGACGTCAAACAGGACTGCTTCCTTCAGGTCTAGCCCGTCCGGAAGCTTCGCCAGGATAGCGCGCCTCGCATCCTGGATCAGCATATATTCGGCGTATCCGCCGTCAGGGCCTCCGATACCGCGCGTAGCGGCCAAAGCGCCCTCGCAAATATTCGTCTCTCCCCTGCGGCATGACGGGCAGAACTCCTCGCAAACCGACGGGGGGCCGCATAGCAGCCTGTCGCCGACCGCGTACCCTTCGACGCCCGGCCCTACCTCCACGACCGTCCCTATATTCTCATGCCCCAAAACCATGCCCCGCGCCAAAAAACACCCTGTCGAATACGCCTCGACGTCCGTACCGCAAAGCCCCACAAAATCTATCTTTACTACCAATTGCCCTTCGCCGGCCACAGGTTTTGCGCGTTCTTCTATGCGCACGTCTTTTTTTCCGTAATACACAGCCGCTTTCATCTTTTTCACGCCCCCTTCCACAATGTTAAATATACCTTCATGGTAGTACTGTCAATACGTCAAAATATTTTTTGAGTAGCGCGGAAAACGTCCCTTATCCCCATCAGCGGCGGCGTACGGAAAAAACCTCAAGTTTCAATATTGGGATTTGTTTTCAGCACCATATATGTCGACGCGTCCGCGGTCCCATATGGATTCATCATATTCATTATTTTCCACTGCCAATGGAAGCGTATCGGCTGAGCCAGGTTCTTCGCGATTGCATCCTGCAGTTCTTCGCCATGCAGGCCGTCGAGCTTGGGGTGTTGGCCCGGCTGCAGTTGCAGGCCGTAATTGTGCATGGCGTCGCGCGTACATTCCCAGGCCGCGCGCACAGATTCATCGTCAGCCTTATCGTACAGGATGAACTGTTCAAAATGAAAATCACCGCCGCCGCCGATCCCTGACAACGCTGACATCATGGAATCCCCGCCCGTCATCGGAAGCTTGCCCTGCGCCTGGTGCTTCGCGAGCACTTTTGTCATTGCGTCTACCGCGCCTATGGCGAAATCCGGCGTGCCGTCCGGGCGAAAGACCTGTGCCTTGCCGCCAAACAAGTAATTCAAATGCTTGTAAGGCAGCCTCAAAAGATACATATACGCATACGCCTGAAAATCCTTCGTCGCATAAGCTTCGACAATGTGGCCGCCTGTCTCTTTGAGTATCTCGTCAAGCACGCGCTGCTTATATCCAAGATCGCCCGGGGTCATGCCCGCCAAAATCACCTGGTACGAATAGTGCCTGACTTCATCAGTGAGCGCTTTCATCTTCTCGTCATTTACGATGGGCTCAAGATCATCCAGCGTTTTTGCGGAATCGCTGGCGATACTGAACAGCGCTGGCCCCAGATCCTCGCCGAGCATACTGAACTGACGATGAGAAATATAACTGATTTCGGAATCCGCCAGTTTGTAGATACTGTCCGCGTAGCTTTGCCAATCCGGGAAGGCAACATAACAAAACTTAAAATTTTCCGGCAGGTAAGACTTGTATGCGGGAGCTTCGCCTTCCACCGGCAAAGCCTCCGGGCCGGGCCAGGCAGCCAGTTTTACGGCGCATTTTGTAAACACGCCCATACTGCCGGCAGTACCGCCCTTGCCCCTGAAAACACCTCGTACGCTCGGGCCCGGGCCCTCGCCGCAAAACCATTCGTTCCCAAACCCTCGGGAACCGGTCTGTATGATCTCGCCATTTGGCATTACCCACTCGACCCCCAGCATGACCTCGCTGGCATACCCTTGATACATACTGTCGGGGCCGTTTCCGGCGAGAAAGCTTGTGGCCGCTGCCAGAACGGATGTATTTCCGCCCGCTCCAATGGTATGGCAGATAAGCCCGAGCTTCATACATTCCGACTGGAGCTGCGCGCAAGTGACATAGGGCTCTATCACGGCATACATATTCCTGGCGTCAAGTTCCAATATGCGGTTCATCCTGCGCATATCCAGAATCAATGTGTCAGGATCAAAGGCCTGCGCGAGACCCGTCCAGCCCGTGGAGAGTGCGCGAAATTTCAGCCCGTACAGGGCGCATGCCTTCACGATTGACTGTACCTTTTCGGTACTGCCCGGCAATAGCACAGCCGCCGGCCGGATGATATGAAACCTTTCACGATCCGGAGAAACTATATCGTTTTCCGTCTGCCAGGAATACGCGTCAAGCGTAGCCGGATCGTCCGAAATATTCATTTCCCCGACGATACCTTCCAGCGCTTTGTAAGACTCGATTGTCAACGCCATCAGAATTCACCTCCGCTTATAGCCATACTGAGCAATTCCAATACATCAAAGACCCTCAACCCTTCGCCTCCTTCAGAAGCGGCGTCGATCAAACCCCGCTCGCAATGCGGGCAGGCTGTCGCTATGGTTTCGGCGCCCGCGTCTAAGGCCTCCTCAAGCCTGTATCTTGCGGTCGCCAGGCTGAAATCCGGAAACGCTTCGTATACGCCACCGCCCGAGCCGCAACACCAGGAAGCCTCGCGGCTGCGGGCCATCTCGACAAGCGTCAGCCCCGGAATGGCTTTCAATATATTTCTCGGCTCGTCATATACGCCGCCAGCGCCGTTGTACCGCGGTTTGGGCGGGTCGTTCTTTGGGATCGTACCGAATATTTTCATCGTTGTCCCGTCCCATTTCTCATATGGCTTGCCCAGGCGGCCGAGCTTACAAGGATCGTGGTAAGTAACAGTCAAAGGCAGAGGCTTTACCGGTTTCAGACTGCCATCCTTTATCAGCTTGTCGGCAAGCTGTACCGTATGCATTACCTCTATGTCAAAACTTTCGTCTTGCCTGTATAGCCAATTAAAAGCCCAATAACATTCCGCGCAAGGGGTCACGATCCTTTTGACGCCAGCCTCCTTCCAAGCCATGATATTTTCCCGCCTGATACGTTCAAAATCTTCGCGATACCCGAGTGAATACGCCGCGCCGCCGCAGCAATGCTCTTCGTCGCCCAATATGCACAAATCCACACCGCCGGCTCTGAGGACTTCGGCAGCCGTTCTTGCCATTTGCTTCATGCCATCGTCGAAACCACACCTGCAGCCCGCAAAGAAAAGGGTCCTGTGGTTTGCAGCACCTTTGCCCGAAACCAGATCCAGGCCCAATCCATCAGCCCAGCCGCCTCGCCCCGCCGACGGGGCGGACATCATATTGTTCTCGGTGCGAAGGTTTTCTATCGCCTTGTCATGCACAGGCAAAGTCTGCCCGTCCTCGACAAACCTCGCCCTTATTTCCTCAAGCGCGGCTTGCGGCTCCATATTAAAACGGCAAATCTTGCATGTCACGTCACATGATCCGCAGAGTTGGCATTGGTAAACCATATTCTTCACTTTGTCGGTATACCCGCTTCTGCCCTCAAGCAGCGACAGCGCCGCCGTCAGCCTGCCGCCGCCGGAATACGTATGAAACCCATAGTGTGAAATGCTCGGGCAGCCGTCCGCGTATTTCAGGCCGTTTATTTTGGCAAGAGGTATGAACTTGCAATAAGAGCACTTGCTGCAACCCAGCATGGTTCCGCGATAATCTTCAAGCGACATAATCTTATACCTCCTTCACAAAACAAAGTTTGCCGGGGTTCATTACGCCGTTGGGGTCAAAAAGGTTCTTTATATTCCTCAAAAGAATCGTGTTTTGATTTTTTTCGTCGTACATGAGATCAGCCCAAAGGCCATATGGCCTCGAATAATACGCGCCCATATCCCTCAGCTTTCGGCTGGCGCTTTCGTACAGTCTGCGGACATTTGCGGATTCTTCACCGGAATAAGGGAGATTGAACTCAAAGTGGCATGCGACGCCCTGATGCTGCGGCTGCAGGTATACGCCGACGTCATCCGCGTCGTATTGCATAGAGTCAGCCTCCGATAGCATAGCGTCTGTGAACCCCGGCGTCTTGTCCAATGTTGTCAAAAAGAAAATCTCCTGATTGTTCCCTTTGTATCTTAGCCTCCATGGGACGCCTTCGCACGGCCTCTCCAAGCGCTCAAGCACGTCATCGTTCCCTATACCGGGGAGCCTCCAGGCAAGTTCAAGCCCACACTTCCTTGCGATCTCGCCCGCGTCCCGACGCTGGTAAGCAACCCTCTCCTCCGGGAAATAAGCTCGCCCGGCTATGCCAAGCAGCGCAATCCATGGCGGAAGCTGCTTTTTTAGTTTTTCGATTTCCATAGCGTCTTTGCCGAGCATATACGCGAACTGCGCCTTGTTCATCAGGAACATCTCATCGCCAAAACGAATCCTTTCTATTTCATATGTAAAATCCAAAAGGTCTTCGAGCCTCTCCGCGCGCGCGAAGAAAACCTCGTGCAATGCCGGCAATGTTTCACACTTCACAGAGGCCCATGTGGCGATCCCCATAGTGCCCTGCGCTGCGGAAACAAACCGGTAGTAGTCCACGCTCCCCGGCCCCATGCCGACCACAGCCGACCGGTGCATCTCGTCCTGCTTTTCAAGATCCTGGACATATTCCCCCGCTTCGCCTGTCCACATCCTGCTCCCGTCGCCCCACACCACTTCGAGACACCGCAAAGGTTCCATGAGCGACCATTGGTATCTCGAACTCGTCAACGCCTCGCGCTCCAGCAGCGAAGCGACCACGGACTTGTTTTGTCTCGGCATAAGCGGAGTCCCGATGCGAAGGCCAGCCTTGGCCAATTCAGGCAGAAGCTCGCCGAAAGTCACGCCGGCTTCGACAATCGCGATCCTGTTCCTCTTGTCGATACGGAGGATTTTTTTCATCCCGCTCAAATCCACTATTACAGCTCCGTCCGTCCCAGGAACCGTATCCCCGCGCGAATGCGGCGCCCCGGAGCTGACCGGGACCAGCGGCGCATGTTCTTTATTTGCCCAGCTGACGATGGCTTGTACTTCTTCGACTGTACCGGGCCTCACAATACAACAGGGGCATCTGGCCGAGGCAAAACTGCTGTCGCAAGCGTACTCGCTCAAAACCGCGGGATCGTCCGTCACATTTTCCTTCCCCGCAATCTCTATTAACCGCTCTTTTATCTCGCTCATATTTAATACCCTCTTAGAACGCTCTCTTTTTATTTCTCATTTCTGTATTTATATCAATTGTACACGTTCTGCAATAAATATATAAACAAATAAATATTATGCGGATGTAGAGTAATATTGTCTATTACGCGAAAATATGTTTAAATTCCTTTATATCATGTATATTCATCCGGCGGCGGGAGTCGAAAAAACCTGAGCTTTCAATAGCGGGCTTCCGTCGGGTTTTTGTGTAAACAAACGGAAAGAATGGGGAGCTATGAAAAAGATTTCAAAAAACGCATTTGCGATAATCCTGTCGGTAATACTCATATTTTCGTTCGTTCCTCTGACCGGCGCGGCCTTCGCGGACGAAGACGCCGGCGCGGCAAACCCGGACGACATCGGCGGCTATACAGATATAGCCCCCGGCGGAGCATCCGGAGGCGACAGCTATACGGATATAGCCCCCGGCGGAGCATCCGGAGGCGACAGCTATACGGGAGACGATCCAACTACGCCCGGCGAAGCGGGCGACCCTGCCGGAATCCTGCCCACAGATCAGACAGAAGGCGGGGAAGCTTCCGGGGCCCTGCCCGGCGATCAAGGCGGAGTTTCGGACGGATCCGGGGTTTCCGGAGTTGAAGCAACTGAACCCGAAGCCTCAGGCGCGGGTTCGCCCACCACCGGATTGAGCGAAACGCTGGATGCGCCAGGCCTCGGAGAAATCGAACCTGACGCGGAATCAATACCCGCAGGCGAACCCGCGGCCGACATCGAATTCTCTATCGTGGGCGCGAGCGAATACGGCAATATGCTTTATCTGCCGCAGGGCGCACAGGTAACCGATGACGCGCTGCTCGCCGGCGTCTCAGCCGCGGACGAGAACGGCGATCCTGTCGCTGTATCCGTGAAAGACGTAGACGGGCTTGATATGCAAAACCCGCAGCCGCGCGGGCCTTTCCCGCCGGCGCCTTATATCATCACATATGAGGCGATCCATCCGGTTTCGGGCGAGGCCTTTACCGCCACGCGCGAAGCCTATGTGACCGTAGGCATCATGATGCTTGCGGGTGTCGATCCCGCTTGGAGCGGCGCGACGCCTCCCACCGTATCAGACGGCGACATCATAACCATCAGCGGCGCTCCGCTGGGGACGCTGAACATCCCGGACGGAGCCACCGTCACTGTCGATGGCACGGTCACGGGGGCCGCGGCGGGGATCACCCTCAATATCGGCGCGGGCGCGACGATCATATGGAACGCGGATTTTCAAGGCGTTGCGAAATCCTATTTCGTCACGGTGACCGGTAGCGGAACCCTTGATATCAGCTCCAGCTCGATTGTCAATATCGGGGCGGGCGGCGCGTTGGATATAGAGGGCGCGGGCACGACCGTCACGCTTGACGGCGGCGCGAATATCTACTCGGGCGTTGGCGGCAACGGCATACTGGTCTCCGCGAACGACGTCACAATAAACGTGAATCCCGGCAGCTCCGTGCTGAGCCTGGAAGGCAACGGGAACGCGGCCATACAGATCGGCAGCGGCAGCAACAACAATATCCAAAATACCGTGATCAATATCGACGGCGGCTCAGTCACCTCAGCGGGCAGCGGATACGCGATCAACGACGGCGCGGGGGCCGGGAACGTCCCGAACAATACCATGATCACCATAGGCAGCGGCTCTGTCACTGCCGACACGGCCTGCGCGATACATTCGACAGGCACAGGCTCTTCCGTCACAGTAAACGGCGGCTCTGTCTCAAACGCCGCCGGCAACAACGCCAATCCCGCGATCTACATGAACGCCGGATCCGGCGACAACGTCACCGTCAACGGCGGAACGGTACAATCGACATCTGCCGCCGGCTACGCCATACAGACGACCGGCAACGTATCCGTCACCGGCGGCCTTATCACAACGGTCAACGGCCGGTGCATCAACCTTGTCGGCATGGATTCCCTGGCCACCGTAAGCGGCGGCATAGTTCAGACCACAGGCAATGGCTACGCTATAAGCACAGCGACAACAGATGCTGTCATCCCGGCTGTAGCGAACGCTTCTATACTTGTAACGGGAGGGACGGTCTCATCCGCGAATGGTTTTGCACTCAACACTACAGGCGCTTATTCCAGCGTCGAAATCAGCGGTGGGCAGATCATATCCGCATCCAAGACAACAGGCAACAGCGCTGTCAACGCCTCAGGCGCTCATGCTTCTGTCACGGTCACAGGCGGCACGGTCACCGCGACGGCAAGCCATGGCATCAACGTCACCGGCGCAAATTCTTCCGTCACGGTCAGCGGCGGCGCGGTCTCATCCGTGACAGGCAACGCTATCAACGCCACCGCCGCGGCGTCAGACGCGGCAATCACCGTCGACGGGACCGCCAGGGTCTCTTCTATTGGCAACCACGCGATACAAACCGCCAGCGCGGGAGCGGTCATCACGATTGACGGCTCCTGCCAGGTCTGGACCATGAGGGAAGGCGACGCTATCCACGCCGTCTCAGGGGCGGTCTCGGGGACAGTGATCCTTAAGGGCGGCTTCGTATTCGCGTTCTCACCTTACTCTTTGGGGGTGATCAACTGTACACATATTGTTGAATCACCGGGCAGCCCGGCCCTGGTTGTGGCGTGGGCCGACGGGATCAACACGATCTATCCCGAGGGGAATTCCACAACAACCGATGAAGACCTGAGCAATGTATTAAATGGCGACCAAACCAACTACTGGTGGCACAACGACCCTGTCCTGGGCGGCGGGATCAGCTACTCTTTTACAAATACAGACGGCGTAAATACCGGGTTTTTCCCATTGTCCGAAGTGACCGTTGTGACAGACTACGGCCTCATCTACGACGCGTCTACCGGCTATATGCATTTGAATATTGACGGCACAGGAGTTCCCGGCACAGGCCGGGGTTCGACAAACCGAAGGATCTTCCCCGCGAATTACGCGAATGGATGGGTTGAAGACCTGAGCAATCCGGGTACGCTGACATTGAACGGTTTCACCTGGAATACTACCGCTGCC
>Ga0123357_10000803_pt1 | contig 31814 bp, 18 predicted proteins | sample TergutEmb28metaG_FD_89873 | JGI IMG/M metagenome (GOLD analysis project Ga0123357, IMG submission 89873) | Embiratermes neotenicus P4 segment gut microbial communities from Petit-Saut dam, French Guiana - Emb289 P4 | ecosystem: Host-associated > Arthropoda: Insects > Digestive system > Gut ...
AGAACAATACGGCCAATGTGGTAATCCAACAGAATAGTCGCAAGCTCCTGATGATGGATATATTAATGTCCGAAACATGTTGAGCACATAAGAAGTGAAATAAAATAGCAAGTGACATCGAGTGGGTCTTTTATTCTTCAACTATTTTATGTGTTGTTAATATTTTGGTAGTGTGGTTGAAACACTGCAGTAGAATTAAATAGAATTAAAATTATCTGTTCATAAATAAGTTGTCTGTTGTGAGCCAGAAATTTCTTTGGTTTCTGAAGTGTTATACTTAGGCTATAAAGTGAGTGGGATAACCACACAGTTGTGTTAGAGAACATAGTTTTAAGCTTGATATCTTACAGAGTTCCACTATAAGGATAATATTCTTAACAGCTGCATTTTTTGTTGTAAGACAGTAGCCAAAGAGTCTTAAATAAACTACATTCAATGACATTTATGACAGATGAATGTAAAGTTATTACTCTGATTTTTGAGATTGCCAGCTGTGTTTGTGGAAAGTACTGCAGTCCTGATTAGGATGATGCGTGCTTTAATTGATTGGTGGGCAATATACAGCTGGTTTAAGAACTTCAATGATGATTCATGTACAGAGGTCATGTCAACATACATTCTCAATTATATAAAAGCAAAAGTATTATGTTTACTGTTAACTTTCAGCTGTTGAAGCTCATAATGTGCATGCAAATTTGAGATAAATGGATTCTTGTGTGTCATTTGCGTCTCCTACTTCTTAGTGTACTTCCTGTCTTGCTGTATGTTAAGGTTATAAATTATTAGGAGTGGCAGTTATAGCTACTATCATAGACCATTGTATAGAGCTTGCTGTGTTATGGTCGCTAAGTTGTTGGCGTGATAATTGAGAGCTGAGTCTGGAGTAAGATTGAAACCTGAATGCACAAATTCTTGTCACATACATGCTCCTATGATCTCTCTGAAGAGCGGAAGTGTCACCATTTTAACTTCCAGCGAGAATATTAACACAAAGAAGTGGGTACATCCCTTCAATCATACTGTTCTTTCAGGGTTATGGCCATGACGACCCATTTTAAGGGTGAATCTGATTTCTCCAACTTCTTACTGGGTGTCCGGAGCCTTGTTTATCAGCAGTTGTATAAAAATAGAGCATGTCATGGAAATTAGTCTTGATAGCAACTGTAAGGTTCTGCAAAATGTTGCGTTTCTATTAGACTGCATGGTGTCACCTTCCAGAAGACAGTATTCTTCATAGCCGCTGCTGTGAAAATGTGAACCTCACACGCACGATTAAGTGTCTCTTGATGTTTGAATATTTTACATTTTGCAATGCTGTCTTGAAGAGACATCTGGTAACTGGCAGAGCTACCCAATCCACTCATATTCCTGGCATTACTGGAGACAGTAAGTATGCTGTTACAACTGGGACCAACACAAAAAACAGTTTCTGAAAGTAAATAGCACTGTAAAGACCTCAGCATTTATCATGCCACTTGAAATAATGCATGCAATTTTGAAGCAAGTGGAGAGTCGTAACTTCTTGAAAATGTGCTGGGAAGTTTTGTGGGGAAGTCTAAAAGTACCAAATGCTGTTTCTCAAAAGAGGGTTGTAACCTATACACATGTAAATGTGATACTTTGTATGTTGAGGAACATAATGACATACTGTCCCTTCAAAACTGCATAGGCCTACTGGGTACAATTTACACATCATTTTGAAGCATTTCCCAGTACCTAGGGAATTTTGTAATACAATATCAACCCTGAACTTAGTTATTTCCAATCCTTAATGATTAAGAGATAATATGTAAGAATATTTGTAGTCTGGCAGCAAAGTGTTTAGTTATGCTTGAGGGCATAAAATGTTTGTTTATAGATAAAAGGAACAGATATAGTTTGATTCCAAGAATATTAAAAATAAACATTTCTTACAATTATAGGTGCTGTTTTTATTACCTTTCCTGCTCACAGTCCATCCTTTTCCATGTAGCGTATGAAGATGTATGTTATCATCATCTGATTAATTTTATTCATTGGATTTCTGATGTATTTAAACCAAGAGACCCATCATGTAGTTTGCAATTCATGGGTCACAGTTTGAAGCGTCTAGTTTATATTCATGCACTTGCTCCTTTGTTGGAGCCATGGATGTTGATGACACACTTTAGATTCATCTCAGTACAGCCAGACAATTTGTTTGTACCTTTTTTGAAATGAGCCACAACCCACCACCATCCTCAGTCCTGTTTGAAATGGGTCTGTAATTTTATGTTTTGCTGACCATGCATCCTGGTACAACTCTGGGTAAATGACCAACTTGATGCACAATTACATTATATAATACATTTATTATTGTAATCCTCTACATGTTTCGAGCAACTCTGTTCTCATCATCAGGAGGTCAAATTGTTTTAATACAACATCTGGTATAGTATTCTTTGTAAGTGACTGTCCGGTGTGCAGGTTGAGAAAGACTGATTACTCAGAGTTGGGTCTGTAATGTTGAGCATCAACCCCATACTTGATTTTTAGGATAGCAACATTTTATGTTCCCAGTGGACCTTCAGATTATTTTTAGTCCCAGTGGGAACTTGTTTTGTTAGGTCTCTTGTGAGGTATTGTAGGTAGCTTACTCAGTCCTTATGATTCATAGATTTTATTAAATTAACCAATAGGGATACATATAACATAGTTGGATTCAAACTCTTATTAGAGGTATGTTTTCACCCTGCTATAGAAGAAACAAATATGTTCCCCCCCCCCATCACCAAGGGAACACTTTTAGTATCCTAGTTTCCACGGGATAATTAGAATTTGTGTGAAGTGGACTAAGGGCCTTGGCATTTATAATTCCACAACAAATAGTTCTGGTCTGAAGGTACTTTGAGGATTATATTCTGAATCATTAATTTTATTATAAGAGAATTCTCAGACTTGTCAGATAATGAATATTGAGTTTTCTGATGGCTACGTATGTCTTCATTTTAATGATTGGAGCTCACAGGTGAATAAATTTTGCACATTGAAGGTAGTAAATAATGTACCTAGTGAGTGGGACCATTTAAAACAAATGAAAGTGGTTGAAAACAAGAGGACATGTGCAGGAGGATGGCAGCAACAGAACTGCATTCCCAACTTCTTGAAGTGAATGACCCGTATGAACATTGGATTTTAGTTTGAGTTCTCCTTCGTAGCATATTCCAATGAAGGTGTGTGTTTTTTACCTCGTTCCTGAGGCATATTGGAATTTTGATAACTTCCTTTTGTTGTTTATTGCTTGTCCTTTAGTTATGCCATTACAATCATTTATCTTGTGAGAATTTGTATCTATAAGAGTAACAGTTTAAGAAATATTTGTCTCTTATATTTTCTGATTATTGCAGATAGTGGTTCTTCACATCGATTGTGGAGATTCAAGGACCCTCAGGCCAATTGCTACCGTTGTGACGTGTGCTTCAAGTGTTTCACTAGACGGGATCACCTGAGAACCCACAAAAAGAACTTGCATGGCGAGGATGCAGGTCCTTTTGCCTGTATCGTTTGTTCTCAACTTTATAAGAATGTTGATAGTCTACGCAAACATATTGCTAAATTTCATGTAATGCGGGCCAAACCTACAGACAAGACAAAACTTATTTGATGTTGCATTATTACTGGTCTTGGATTCTGGAATTTGTTTGGAACTTGCAATGCTGAAGTATCAGAACTCTTGTTAGCTTGTGGGCTCTTCTGGGGTCTTGTATGTATGCTGGTTTTACATATATACACTTTCTTCAGATATAATTATGCTTCCAGACTGATTCTGAATTTCATGATGCCTTTTATATTCGGTGATATTTTGCAGTCTTTATGATGGTAACACACTTGCATGGTCTTCATAATTCAAGTGGAAATTACCAAGGAGTAACACACTGTATGCTTTATTCACAGTATGAGGTTAAAATCTTGTTCAGCCTATCAGCCATGCTAAGGTTTTTTGCTGGTTTTCCTTATTCTCTAAAAGTGATTGTCATGACAGCATCTTCAGTAAGCCACAGATGCCTCAGATGTTTACCACTCACAATTTATGATCATCTTCCTATTTATTCAATATCATAGTATGTCAGTTGCATTTGTGTCATCCAATAACCAAAGAATTAGTCAGTGAAGTGGTTTGGGTCTTCATTCTTTGTACAAAATTTACTACTGAAATTTCAAAAATGCAACAGAGAATGAAACTGTAAGTTGTTTTATAGCATATAACTGACTGTGTAATGAAACAGGGGAAAGCTTCCAAGGAAGTTCCAATTTGTGTGAAGTTATGCGCTCATCTGAAACTGCCACTCCAAAGTCTGGTTGGGATTTGATCAAACCACATGCTATTTGCACTTTACAGGTTTATACATTTATCTTTAATAAATTAATTATTATTGCACTAATTTTAACCAGACCTTGTAAAATAAGAATATTCATTTATCAGATAGCTCAGTCAGTGATATGTCTCAGCTAGGCAATGGGACTTGTTACTGGCAAGGGCAGGAGCCTTTTTGTTTCTACCTTGCCCAGGCTGTCTCTGGGCCTACCCAGAGTCTTATTAGATGTCAGAAATAAAGCAGGCAGAGTATGATGACCACTTGCCTCTGTCAAGACCTGAGGTCTGGAATGCATGTGGCACCACAGCTATATGCATGATACAGTGCTGCAGCAGAAGGCAACCTAGTAGTGTGGTACTAAAAAGTTCCATGCTTAAGATTTTGCGTAAGTTTGGATGTTAACACAATCCAAAAGAGGAGACTGTGATCTCATGTTTTTATTTATGCACTGACCAAAGTCTGAATCATGAACTCGATAACATAACTGCAGTTTGGTGAGGGGAGACAGAGTAGACACCAATACTAATCTTCAACTTTGTTTAGCCAAATGGTTAAAATCTTAATAAAGCATAACTGCAAATCAGCAACAGAGAGACTGATTAAAGATGAAAGTTCTGGCCAGTGTTCAATCCAATTGCCACAGTGTAATCCCAATATGTGTCCTTTAGAATCTAGCAGAAGTTAGAGTTTTTACTTTAATCATGTACCATCACTGTAATACGGATATATTTATTTAATGCTACTTGTATGTGCAAAGTTTTATACCGAAACTGGTTGTCGAACATAGCTTTCAGCCAGAGATGGTTTGTATTGTTTGGTAAACCCTTCATTCAAATACTTCAGCACTGCAATCAAAGTAAATTTGTCATAGGAAATGAAATGAAATGTATTCTTTTTTGTTGTTCTGTGTACAGATAAATGTGAATGGTTTACAGCAGTCCGTCCTTAAATATGTTCCTTGTTTTATCTCCTGTTGGTGTGATGTATTTACATGGAATATGTTGCGGTTGGTGAATATGTGCAAGTGTGTGAAGAAAGTACAAATTTCATCCATACCTTCTAGTTAGAATTGTTTCTTTATTTTTAGTTCTGCATTAACTTTTATTATTATGGCAAACTGAACTATATTTGAGAGAAAAATCTGAAAGAAATACATGATGCATATATTTTGTGTGCTGTAGGTTTTGTTATGAGGGCCGATGTAGAGAAGAATCTGTTGTGACATAAAAGTGAAAGATCTGCCTTACTGATTAAGTAGAGAAACAAATTGGGACAGCACACCACTGTGCAGCCAAATGTTGTGGTCTTTCAGTTAGCATTTCTGGATCATGTCCTGGAGGTACCAGGTTTTAAATGCACCCATTTCCCAGAAACTAGCTATTCTGGCAAGTTGTCATTTCGTAATGTCTTTTCAGTTAAATTGAATTCTGAAATGTGTAAATGTTTGACAGTGGTTTAGATAAGAAAGGATACAGTTTGTTGAAGCTTTTTGCATTTGCAGTTATTACAGGTATGTTATGTACATAAATCAAATGTTACAAAACCATGTGACATAGAAGGTGTAGCAGTGGTAAGATTTAGTTATGACATGTTTCATGTAAGAAGGAGCCAAATAGATGTGGCCCATAATTGTGTAGCTGATAATGCTGGTTACTGTAGAGTTTGATAGATACTAAACAAAGTGAATACAGTTATTTGTTGAAATTTATATTCTGTATGAATTTTCTAAGAATAACTAATTTTTAAAATTAGGATTTTTTGTTAGAAATTGTATTTATATTCATATTTCTTTTCTTTGCCTTATTATCATTATTGAACAGTTATGTCTTATGTTTGAAATTTGAAGTGTAAATTGTATGATTCATGATCTTTCTTTGCTTTAGAAATTTTTAATATACTATATATTAGAATGATCAGAATTCCTTTGTTTACTGTGTATGAGCCATATGGATGAAATGATTAGGCTCTCTTCTTTGCTTTATTACATGCTCAACTCAAACTTATATTTGTTATTTTTTTCTAAGTACTGTCACGTGTCTCCTGAGTTGCTTTATTGGTGGTAAATTTTGCCATAATATATTTCTTGCAAAATAAATTTAATATGTTCTGCTATAGTCCCTCTGAAAGTCAAGATTACCCACTCAACTGATGACCAGGAATTGTATGTTTTAGTTGCATGTTAGGTCGAAAATGCTGTTTATGAAAACTAAACAATTTACTAAAAACTCATTGGCACCAGGTCCAGATCAGTTTTGAGTCCCACGCATCTGCTCTCCGGTCTAGGTCTCTTTCTGTTGTGGTTAAAGTGACTATTATTGATGAAACTCTTCGTTCTTCCTTGTTCAAGTGTAAGATGTTTGAAGTGATATTTCCATTTCCCCCACATATCTTACGGGCTGGTTCTTAAACATAAGGACAGTTTTACCTTTCCTCTTACATTTATACTTTTTGCACATTTTAACATTGTCATTTCTTAATACTCAAGGAAGTTTCTTTGTTACTGTTGTGCTTGTACATTTAAACAACATTATTGAGTAAATTAATTATGCATCAGTTTTTATGCTGTATGATGGAAGTAAGATGAAAGGTTTGATGTTATTGCAGCATTGTATCTGATGGTTCTGTTCTTCTGGGATATGAAGCAGCATCAGAAGCTATTCAGATCCTGATGCCATGTGGCAACATAGTGCCATCATATTTAAGGGTCCTGTGTCCAAAAAGGACAGGACCCATGTAGATGATGGCACTATGTGACCTGCCAATGTTGCGTTCTGATTACCTAGTGAAGCAGTATCCAATCCCAGAAGAATGGAGTCCTCAAGTAACATGTAATCTCAAATCAGAAAGTGTACTTTATCCGATGTTCCATGAGATATCATTTCAGTCAAGATATAAGAAACTTCTGTTTGTGCATCATATGATTTTGTCATACATGGAGCAGTTTTCATTAACTTGTACTTAGCCTATGTGTTTATGTTGAAAATATACTCTGTATTATGATGCTGGATTCTAATGTGAATTTTTGATCATAATCCTACAATGTGCCTTGTTTTGTACAGCCTGATTTAATTAATTATAAGCACCAATATTTTTGTATGTGTATGTTGTGCTGTCTTTGTCAGGCGTTGTGTTAATAAATTACTGATTTAATTGAATCTATATTTCTTTACTTCCAAATGTTGATAGTTTGTAAATATGCACACAGAATTCAAGGAAATATATACTTGTACTAGCATTGATTTTAAAATAGTGCTGTGATTGATCATGCCATTGTGTAGGTTTTATAAAATGATATTAATAGAAATGTGAACTGACTGGTTAGCTTTTTTCTGTGATGTGTCAGAAGATGTGTTCATTTCTTTTGAATTGGTATGAGTGGAACTTGAAACTGGTAATTATTGCATTAGCTGTGGTTTTCATCACTAGGGTTCAATCTTTAGCATCAGCAGGGATTTTGTTTTTATTGCTGTGTCAGGATTGGCACTGGGACGCACTCAGCTGCCTTCCAGTGGGTGCTTGGGGAGAGCAGCTGGAGCATAAAATTGACCACTCATGTCCATCAAGTACTGAGATTAAGAATGAGTGGACTGTTACCTTTGCATTCCATATGCATATGTACAAGCAAAACTTTATTAATTTTGTGCCTGGTCTTCACTTGTGATTATTAGCAGTATTTGAGAATAATATTGTAGTATTCAACGATACTACAAAACTGTTCCAGCATGTTACTTGAATTGACTTCTTAAACAGTTGAGATGAATATTATTAATATGTATGAGTCAAACTGTCTCTTGTTTTGTCGGATAAGCATGCTGTTCAGATGGCTGAAAATGAAGTGTCAGTGCTGCTTGTCAGACTCTAAGATTGAATTTCAAGTTCATATGTCTCTTTTTGTCTGTAATTTGGAGGGTAGAATTTATTTTACAGCCAGAGCATTGGCCTTTATCTGTCCCTTATCAATTTGATCTTCATGCAGAACAGTGGTGTGTGGGACGGTATGTATTGTAGTTTTACCATCCATTGTGCTATTTATGTATTAAAACTTCCCAGAGACTGTTGTGTGGTACCCATTTCAAATTGCTGCAGAGAAACTATGCTGGGACGAAAACATGATGGCATGTGAGTGGCAGAGGAAGCTAAAGCATGTTATATTGCAATTTCTTATGTCTGAATGTTACTGTCGTGCATTTTTATGCGAAAAGTTGGCAGTAGGTTTTGTGCCTTTGCACCATTATGTGCAAGCATCCTGCCCTCTGCTTGTTATTTGATATAATTCAACATATTAAACATTTAGGGAATTGGATTTCTGTCATCTGGCGTTCTCATCACCTTGTCTTTTTATTTTCATTTCTTATTGTTTAACATGTTATTCAGAATGACATTTTTAATTCCTCAATTTTACTTCCATCACATTTATTGTCTGTGCATCTTGCTGTATAACACTTCAGTCTTGTATCACAATTAAAATTCTTGTTTGTATTATAATATATTGTGACATGTTTTCATAGCCTACCATATTAATGAGGTGATATGCTGTTTTCTATTGGGAGTTGTTCCTTTAATCCTGAAAGTTATGTGCTTAAAATTTCTTTTTTTCATCAGTTTCATAACCAAAACACTTTCAGTTTTGTTCATTAACTGTTTTATGTTGTAATGTTATGACTGAGGTTTTTATGTGCTTTTTCCTCAGTTGTAAAGCAAATGCCAGGGTATGACTCGCAAAGACGGGGCAAGTTCCACACTCTTCCCAATTAGGCGATGATTTTTACGTGTTTAGTTCATCGTTAATTTTAGTTTTACCACTGTGGGTTCGAATCCCAGAAAGCCTTCCAACCAAAGTTGTTAATTATGTTGTTCAGTGTACTGTTTGTGTGTAAATGTGTACTGTACTACTGCCACTGGGTGTCAACCCAATTGCAGTTAACATATATATCAAATATCAAAATATCATGCACAGCCTGCTACATACTATCTTGCGCGTCATGTGGAATCACCAAAGAAACATTCTGAAGAGTGGAAAACAGAACTTTCAAGTACTGAGACTGCGTAATTTGCATAATTATAGTTTTCATGCTTCATTTATTCATAATTCTGTTTCTCACAACTTGTTCTTTTGTGAATCAGAAGGGTCAGTGTGGTGTAAATGTTCAGTACTGTTGCTAAGGCTGTATGATGATAATTTTTGTTAATATCCATGATTTCTCTTATGTGGATGATGTAACTCATTTCTTACAAAGTATGTGGCATGGTTGCTGAGAGATAGCATTTGGGCTGACTGTGATAATGCTGGTGTTGTTGCAGGGTGTCAGCGAACACTTAAGCAAAATATTGGGACATTTTCTTGCCCTCTATGTTACAGGACATTTACAAGAAATCATGACATGAAAGTGATTGCTTGTAATCTACATGGGGAAGGTTGTGGGCCATTTCAGTGTTGTGTGCACAGTGGTCCAAGAATGCTGAGAGCATGTGCAAAAACACAGCTACCTACCACCATAAGGCAGCAGCTACCACAGCATCCTAATATTAGTTTTTTGAATCCATCTTGTGACTGCGGTGAAAGAAGGGGTTGGATGCACAAGGAATCTGCAGCTTTGCTCCTGTTGCTGTAGTTTCACCAGAGCAAGAATAGTTTATTTGGAACTACATTCTGGAAGTTGTAAGGCAAATCAAGAATGAGTTTCCTGCAAAAGATGGGCGTTTTTAATCTAATTTTTCCAGTAAAACTGCAGGCTTTTCAGGGGGGATGATTCTGCCATATTCAGAGTCACAAGTCATGCTGAGCATATTATTTGACAGATTTTTACAAATTGTGTTAATATTGGCACTGTGAAGAGTGATCTTCAAGACATTTATTGAGAACTGTGTTTCAAGCATCTTTATTCTACCATAGAACCCTCTTGGTTTTGCATACTTGGTTTTATAAGCCATGACCTACACTAGAGAGTCTCTGGAGATGACCGTATCCTGCACTGATTAGTACTTGTATTTTTATTACTCATTCATTAAATCCATACAGAGGTTAACAGACCCCTTGGATATAGAATTTATCATGACAAATGTAATGCAAACTGCAGTATACAGAATACAAAATACAAAATGTACAAGCCATAAAAAGTTAAGTCTTCATGAACCAGGAAAACAAGTATGTATAAAAGTGACAAAACTGTAAATGAACTTCATATCAATAAAACATAATATATAAAACAGTTTCTATACTTTATTTATCAGCTAAATATAATAGGCTAAAATTGAATTTAAACATAATAGAAGAATATATGACATATTTAATGTAACTTAAGATAGTGTGAAAATGTGATCTAAAATAATAAAGTTGTATTGTATGCATTTGAACATGTAGTACTTTAGAGTTAAAATCAGATTATTAATCCTTAGCCATATTCAGATATTCTTCCAGAGTATAAAATGACATAGTATGAAGAAAATTACGCAGTGCCAGTCTAAATTGTTGAGTATTATAAGGCATGTTCTTTATGTCCAATGGAAGTCTATTAAAAATCCTGATGCAAGAATAGCAGACCTCTTTTTTGTACATTGCCAAGTTAACGAGAGGCAGATGCATCAGAACTGTACCTGGTACTGATGCGTTTTGATGATGACAAGTTTGTGGAGCGCATAGGAGAACTTTATCTTGACATGTGCAGTATTTTATTTTCTTGTGATTGATCAACTGCCTTGCATTATCTATGTCTGTTTAGTTTGTGTATCTGCCTTAGTCTTATTCATTTTATGAACTTATTTTCTCTAATTGTTTATGAACTTGTGATGGTGTATTGTGTGTGTATGTATGTATGTATATTACAGTTCCATTTAGTACAGTACTTATATGGTGCGGTGAAGTTACATCACACTGTATATATCACACTGCATAAAAATCAAAAGATTTTTTTGTTTCCATTTAAGTAAGCATTTACCATGTTAAAAATGTTTGCAGTAAATCTTGTACATCTTATTGAGGTCTGTATTTTATGTTTTGTAATTGTGGGGTTCAGATTCAACAGGTATGGTCTAATCGCTGGCTGTTGTGAATACAGTTATGTAACTTATATTCCTTATTTGTGACTTTTGGCAGGAAATTTCTTTACCAACTTAGCAGTTTTTAGTCTCTCATGGACAACTTTGCTGTGTAGGATGAGGTATGTCATGTCCCATTTTTTTGTATGGTGAACTGTGGCTAAAAAACTTAATGAAGTGATGTCACCTTCATGTAATGTTTTATGACATAATTTAATGTAGACCTTGTCATATGAAATTTGATCAAATTTCATCCAGTAATTTCGAAGATGGGACATGCAATTGGACCGATGGACACGTCCTCTGTAGGTATTCATTTCTTTCAGCTTATGCAAAGAGTGCATAAAACTATTCACATGTATCCAGAAACATAGATCATCACGTTTCCCATATATTGTCTATGCTGTACTTTTTATTCTTTCATGTAATTATCAACCACTTGATTTTATGTGCTCATATCATTCTGTAAAATACATTTTGTTCAGGATTACTAGGTTTTTGGATTTTATACATATCCCTTATTTCAATAGGGTGCTGGATATATACATACTTTCTGTTACCTCCTGACAAGAAACTGCTTCTGTGTGCATATGTAGAGGCAGTTAAGTTGCATGGTGGTCCAGTGTTTGAGAACTGCTCTTTCTTTCAGAACCAGCTAAGTAGGTGCCTCCCAGACATTCACCTGAGGATGGGAATAGATCCATTTTTTAATTGTTCCCTTTTTGAATACTAAACTCATTTCAGCCTGTGTGCAATGACTATATTCAAGTATCAGCCTCAGTTGTTAATGATTCTGAAGATTAATTCATGACGTTTGATGTCAGTAGTCTTTAACATTCTGTGATGTCTGATATGATTATCTCTTTATTCCACTTTGTAGAAACTCCTGGAGTATATATATTAATCACTGAAAATGTAATTTTTGTAATATACTTTAATTTGTCCATATTATTGGGTTGAATTCAATGGTGACCAGTGAAGTTTTGCCCTGTAAATTTAGTGATGAACTATAAGATAATTTCAGAACTAACACACATTTGTACATATATATTTATATTTATATATATATATATATATGTTGTTGCTTTTTTTCTTTGTCTGACAGTTGCGGTGGCTGTGGGCACAAGTGGTCGCGTGCCTTTACGATGCCCTTTATGTCCCCGCACATTTGTAAGCAAAGCCAACCTGTTGGTACATGCGAAGAATGAACATGGAGATGATCGAGGACCATTCAGCTGTTCTGTGTGTGGCCGTATAGCCAAGAATAAGAACAGTCTACGTGTCCATGTATATCTGTACCATAGGAAGAACCGTGATGAGTGAGAGGCAGCACTCTTGCACTGACCTGTTCAATACCTTTCAGCACAACTTCTATCTACAAGTGCTTGAAGTGTATACCATTTTCTATTAGTTGATCATGATGCATGTTCTATCACTAATATGTGACAGGACTTCTTCCATTATCACTAAACATGAAACAAAAGTTCTGTTACATATTAGTGATGTTTCACATGGGGTATACTTATCCAAAGATTATATATGGTACATGTTTGCACTGGTTTTATGGATATTTTAATTTTTTACTGCTGAAAAGTGAAGGCACAGATTTTTTAAGGTGCGTTAGCTCTTGGGAGAATTATTGTTTGAACATTGTCTGAACATTTACTGAATATATGATGCACATTATTCCATAAAAGGCAGAGAGTTGCTAATGGAACTGAAAAAGACTGTTGGTTTCTCAAGAAGTGCTCAGCTATATGCAGTTAGGTGGATATAACACATGTTACACCCTGAAAAGAACTAGTGTTTTTATATTTTGCTAGTAGTATTATGGAGTTGTTTGATGAATTTAATTGCCCAGAAATATATGCCAGTTGTGACAAAGACAACTAAAAATATTCATTAACAAGCATCTCCACATTTATTTTAGACAGAGGCACATTGGAAGTCAGTGCATAATGTGACTGAGAAGGTTATCATTAAACATTCATGTAAAAAAATAATGTGATAAAACCAGTATTGTATTTAATGTAAGTAATTAACATGTATTCAATATGCTGTAAAAGTGCAGTTGTCTCGCTTATAACATTGATGAATTGTTTCAGGAGTAGAGCCAGGCAATGTAAATCCATCTAATGTGAAGCTATAATAGTTATGTAAAAATTGTTTAGCCTGCCTAATGGTATTCGCATGACCAATTGGTGTGCAGGAAGAAGAGAGCACACCCTTGTTAAATCATCTTGCTGATAAATTCCTCTTTGTAATGACAAATCTGAAATTAGTTTTGATATCATTGCACACAAGAACTCTTGTTAGACACAGATTCTGAATCAAACATAATAGAGGGTTTCACTGTAGTAACAACACACAGTAATAGATTCTGTGATGCAACGTTAGAATTTTGAGCATTAAGTTTGCTCAGATATGGTGTTGTGACTGTTTTGAGACTGAGCAGCAGTGACTAAAATCTGCACATGGATGAGAAATGTGCTGTGTCACCCATTTGGTTTTCTTTGTAATATGAATATATTTTTAATTACAACAAAAGTGGTTGCTTCTTCCAGCAACTTTACCTAGCTGCAAGCAGCGGTGACTGAATTTTGTAGGTAAGATCTTTTGCTTAATTGTTTGCATATTTTCATTAATCTGTTGCTGGAATTCATGCAACAGAAGATTCGTGTATTTGTTCACTTTCTGAGTGCACATTTATTGACTGTTGGTATTGATGTCAGAGTATATGGACTTGATGGAAAAATGTTATATGAATGAAATAAAACAGAATTGGGGCTATCATAATATGGTGTTTGAGGTAACAGGACCTTTTTTGATGGAAGTCATTGAAAACTTCAGCATATAAATCCTTCTCTGATTCTGTAAGGTAACAGAAGCAGTAGTGCTCGCTTGTTTCTTGTACACCTCTATTCACTGCCAACATCTCAAATTCATAGTACTTTCAAACCATTTTATTATGTATTGGAAAGGAACTGATTTTTAAATGCTGTGATTTCAAAGGAAATGGTTTCCATGCCTATTTGTCAAGTATCAGAATAATGCTCTGGTATTTTATCTAGTGCAGCCAGTTTAAACAGTCTGCTATTCATTCATTAGTATTCAGCCTTGAAGGCCAGGCTTGGCAGGAACCAGAGCCGAATCATGTGACCGGTATAGCTCTGGCACACTGCATCCTGGGCAAGTTCTTGGGGGTAGTTTGCCATTGCTTTCCCCTGCAGTCTGCTAAATAATATATTATTTGTAATTAATTTTCTGGTTTAACAGTATTGCATGGATCTGTCAAGTGTAACACTTAATAGTATGTTGCATGTATATTTAACCAACCATTAAAATATTTGTGGAAACATTGTGACAAATTATTTCTGTACCTGAGATCACAGCTATCATTTAGCCTTGTGCACAGATTTATAATATTGAGACTTGTTGGTATTAGACATAAGTTTGTATTTCTATGTACATATTTCTAGTGTGTTTGTACGAAATAAACGTGTCTGTGATTTATACCATTTGAGGGTGCTGAAGTTAATTGTTTATCCTTTTCGGGAGAATAGTGTTTTAATTGATGTGTGTTTCAGTCTACAGATTTTAACAGTAGTTTAATGTACTTAATACAAATTCCTTGACAGAGTTAGCAAGGACATATGAAAATCCTAGGAGTTCTGCATTTATAAGGAATGACTGATGGATGGAAGAACTATTCGTGGGCAGTCGTGAGAATGTGAACACTGTTATGTACACTAATATTTTTGGTAGAGATGTCTAAACATGTGTGATGGAGATGTTTTATTAAGGTGACATGTTTCTTGGACTCTTCATCATTTGTTCACATATTATTGTTGTTAAATGGAAACAATATGCCATAACTATGTAGGCCACAAGTTTTTACATGGGTAGCATATCTTATGAGTGATGGGTTCGAGCAGGGATGTAAGAATGTTTTAATTAACACAGCCACTTGAAACATACGACATTTTACAGGTTTCCCAAACATGATCAGATCAATTTTAACATTAGTGCATTTGTTGGTTTTATTGTGTGAACTGTTTATTAATATACGGACCTGAATAACTTTAAGGCAGTCCTCTTGGAATGTTGAGTGTAACATCATCTGCCTGGTTAGAATATTCTTTTCCAAAGGCAATGTGCATTTTCTAGAATGTGAAGTAAAATTGACTGTTGGTGTGTTTTTTTCCTTGCATTTTTTCCTTCATATTTGAAATATACAGGATATTCCATAAAATGTGTGCTGAACTTGAGTATGTTATTGCTTAACGTACTTGAGTAATTTGGACTGAAAAGAATGATATATTACCTTATGTCCGATTATCAACTGTTACATTACTACCAGCACTTTAATGTTATAAGGTACTGTACAGTGTTGTACAGAATCAGTTCTTATGTATCAGCTGGATGCTTACTACCACCTCCAGTAAACCACCGTTCCCTTGTACCCACCCTGGTGTTGTATATTGGTATTTGTAAATGTAGCACTCACAATTCAGTTTATAGCATATCTGCCATGTGTCAGCCGACAAGTAACACCGTACCAAAATCACCATTATCTTAATTGGATAGGCCGTTTTGGTCCACAAGCCAGGATTGAGAGGTCACCATATCTCACACCCATTAAGTAATTATTCCAAGGGTGACATTTGAAGAAGACTTGATGTATCACAGACAACAGAACTATTGCAGCAATTCATGGAGTCCACTAACTACATTGGTGAAATAATGAGTATCAGAAGAGCAACAAATTCTTAATTGATTTCTTTCTTTTGTGGCACTATCTGACAGATTTTTTTTTTGTGTTGTACCTGATGATAAAACTTAGTTATTGTAAACTTTTTGTTGCAGCCATTTATAAATGCTCATAGTGGTGTAATGGTTGAGAATTGCACCAAAGGTGATGTAGCATTTTTATTCAAAACAACTTGTATAAATGCACCCCAAAGTTTGGAACACGTTGCACGGTACATTATGTATGGTTACAGTTTGGAATTATTAGCAAATTAAAATGACCTGACAAAATAAGATGTACTAAATTAAATAAGATGTGCTGGAATAGTAAAGTTAGTGTTTTCTTAATATATACTTTTATTTCTTTGACATTAATATTATCATGATACTTATATTCAGTGAATAATCAATATTATAACACAACGTGTTGTCATACGTATCGGTGGAAACAGCATATAAAGACTAATTAGATGAGAAGATTAAATTTATTTTGAAAGATGCTGTTATTATTTAATGGATGAAAAATACGAATACATTATTAAAATATCTAAAATTAGTTTTTCAGAACACGTACAGGTATGCGCTGCATTACGACGTTTCAGCCAACGATGGATCACGTACACAACAGTGGTCCCATAAGATTGTAATATTATAATATTGTAATATTATGTTACAATACTTACTGTTTTGTTACAATTGCCTACAGTACTCAGTAAATAAAATGCTGTACAGGTTTGTAGCCTAGGAGCAATAGGCTATACCATATAGCCTAGGTGTGTAGTAGGCTATACTTTGCTATCTGGGTTTGTGTAAGTACACGTTCGCACAACGACAAAATTGCCTAATGATGCATTTCTCAGAGCATATCCCCATCTTCAAGCAATGCATATTTGTAAATAATAAGGTGTGTTTATATCTATGCAGCTTGAACACTGTTAAATTTATGAACTCCATAGCTTACCACAACTTAAAATTTCTTCATGCATTGTATTTCATACTTCACATTCATCTTAAACAGAGTTGGCTGGTTATGATTAGTGTAGACATCATTAGCCATGATAGTGTGTTTCTGTAACTGGAATTTTTTTCTTTTTATAATTTTTACAGATCTTTCATCTTCAGTCCGGTCTAAGAGATTTTCACGTTATCGAGGAGCAGGATCAGTGCTTGTGATTGGGAACAGGTTTGCTTGTGAAATCTGCCACAAGAGCTTCACACGACGGGATACTCTTACAGGACACATGAAGAATCTTCATGGAGAACTACAGGGTCCCTTCCCTTGTCTGAAGTGTGGACAGTTATCCAAGAATAAGAAAAGTCTAATGACACATATGTATGACAAACATGGTGGCCAACGATAAATCATGTATACTGAGTCTGATATTTTATTCGTAGTGGCAGCAGAAATATTCTTATTTTTGGTAGCACTGCTACTTTACTTCTGTGTTAATAGAGGATATTAGTTACAAATATTCAAATATAATTACCATATGGTGCTGATAATGGAATTCTGGGGATGTAAATACTTGCAGAGTGTGGTTTTCTATGGTCCATACAAAGTAGGAGTAGGTAAACTTGCTTCTGCTTGAAGGTGAGACAAAGCCAGCCTCTGAAATATCATGTGTTATCCAGAAAGAGCCTAGAAATCCATTAGAAATGTATATGCATGTTGTATTGACTGTCATGTAAGATGCTTCCATAATTTTGATTGATGTGTTACAATTTTGTGATGTGTTATGATTTACTGCAATTATATCCCATAATATTTTGTGTTTAATTTGATTTTTTATTTATGAGGCATGGAAGATTGTGTAGTTCTGTTAAATACTTGTAAACCTGGATTATTTGTTATGAATAAAATTTTGGTCATGCAAGTGAAACAATTGTTTGTTTTACATTCTTTCATGGAAAAAGAAAAAGTGGTTCCATAAAATATCTTCTTGTGTGCCAAGTATAGGCAATATTTGTGTGGTTTTTCCTGACTTCATGTTGTTATGTACAGTGGGGACATTTAAAGTCTATTGTTCCCAGATAGTAGTGTGCACAAGAAACCGGTACTACTTGTTACCAGTCATGCAATAAAAATCAAACTTTTTATGGCTGAGAAATAATCTAACAGAACCATACTTTTCTGGAATATTACCACTATATGTTGCGTTATATCCCAGGAGAGCACAGATCTCATCTACTTCATGGTGAAAGCCTGAAATCATGCTTAAAAAGTAATATAATTTATTGACTTTGTAAGACTTAAGTGTACTTCATGGTTTCAAATTAAAATCAGAATTGCTGTTGTGTTTCTCCCTAATGAGGTCACAAACTTACTCAGGTAAAGTGCCTGGTTTGGGTTAATTTCTTCTTAACGATTATGCTGAGTGTACACATCGCAGTATTTTGATGTAAAGTTATGCCTTACATTAGATATGGGGAGCACTATCACATCGATTGTCTTAAGAATTCAGTGAATCGTTATCTGTTGCAGCTTGAATGATAGAGGCTGCTTGTTTGGTGTTCAAAGGTTCATATGAGATTTTATTGTGTATTTAGGTTTTTAAAGATTTAATATTGGTATTTTGTTTTTACTTACAGACAAGTCCATGTCCATCACATCGTTGCCCGTAGTTATGATGCACCAGAAACCATCAATAAATGTAACACATAAACATAAACAAAACTACTTTTCTTGCAAGTTCTGTGACAAGACATTTGCATGGAAGAACTCACTTCAGACACATGTGTCCAACATCCATGGAGAATTGCGTGGTCCATTTCCTTGTCCTCTTTGTGGCAAACTGTTCAAGAATAAGAAGAGCCTAACGACACATATACATGACTTCCATAGGAATTGATTTACTCTTGGTACAGGCAGAACCAAACACATATTGCAGTAGGCAAGACAGTGCAGTTGTGTCTGAAGGAAACAGTAATGCTTCATCTGAACTGCTACAGATTGAAATTCTTTTAGTCCTATGAAGTATATTTCCACGGTAGTTTGTAGAATTGTTTCACGTTGTATGTGATTGACTTTTTTCATCCTCAGAGTGGTTGTTGGAAATGTTTTGTTTTCTAGTGCTGCCTGTCATGATTTAATTTTATTTTCATTACATTATGTCTGAATTTGTTTTCATCTGCATTACATCTTCTCTTGTGCACACTGCATCTTACAGTTAAACCACTGTGAATTACAGTCTGCAGTATTATTACCATCTGATTTTGTACTCTAAGGGTATTGTCAGTGGATGTTAATGCAACAGTTCAAAATAAATCTCAGTATTGACATTAAGTCATTTTGACACGACATGTTGTCAGTGTGAGGTGGGTTACACATCTGTTTCCTTTGTCTAGTAAATGTTGGCACAGAGGTACTAACAGTACTTTGACAGCTGAGTTATAATATGTTCTGTTCTGCCCTATTTGTGAAATACAAATGCAGTACAACCTGTAGACACATAAACAGATTCTGCTGCTGTATACATAAGCAAAATGTGACAAAGGGTCATATACAAGTGCATCTCTTGTCACAGTATTGTGGTTACACATAATTTTTGTCCCCTTTATAAAACTCCTCCTGATATCTTGTGTTGACTGAAGTTTCTCAATTTTCTGTTGAAATCTAGGTAGAGAAATCAGAAATAGCAAGTGTTAAAGAACAATGTATATGTTAGTCAGAAAGTTGATCAGTGCAATAATCAGAATGATAAAGCATCTCATCTAGTGGCCAAGAATTTGGCTTGGAACATTAAAGCCATTCGTGGATGCTGAGAATGTTAAAGACTGTGTTAGTCATGTATAGTAAACTGTTTTCAGATGTCAAAACAGTCAACAGATTGCAAAGAAGCAAGAAGACTACAGTCACCCAATTCAGCTTGCATCAGATGAGTGAAGCAGCTTTCAGAAGATCTGTTTACAATGCTGATTGCTGGACTGTGAGATCATGAATGTTTTTCTCTTCCTGCTGACTGTAACAAATTTGGTGTCAGTGGGAGCTCTGTGGCTCTCACAGCAGTGTTGCTGAACCTCATGTGATGTTATTCCATATCAACTGGTAGACAGTTACCATGATTTCAGATGAGCAGAATGTCTTGTTCTTCAGGGACAGTCAATGCACATAGATGACAGAAGAACACTCTTAGATGACTGTTTGGCCCTGAAGATGAAGGCACTATACACGTACAAAATGTCAGTAACTGTTTACCATCTGACACAACATAATATCCCAGAAGATATGGATCTTTGACAACACTGCTCTGAGAATCTCAAATCTCATAAACAACACTCCACTTTAGGTCAGGTGCTGAAATGATTAATCATAGTTTCTGGTTGCATCATGCAGCTGAAATTTCATCACCTTCGAATAGGTTATGTTCCAAGATCAGACTGTGCCATGTACAGTTTGTGAAGTAACAGTTGCAGTAAAGGCAGTTCTATTAGTATTCTCCCATTCAGCATACCTTCAGTCTATCATTCTGAGCTTTGTGTTGTGTTTTCACATATTTTCAGTAGTTTTTTACAATTAATTAACTCATCAGTTTTCTAAATGCCCATATCAACATTCTTTTTTTTGTATTGGTACAAGCTTTGCTTCTTAGCTTCTAAATACCAGATATCAGTGAACTGAGTGTTGTGTACTTGTAGGATTTAAGATTGTAGAACTTTGGGCAGCTTGCATTCACTAATGCAGAAACTTTGTATCACTGGGTAATTAAAAGGTTATTTGCATGTTATGTGTGTGTTTAAATGCAGTATCTTTTCATAATATGGTCGTAATCTTAAGTGGTATATTTCTTATAGAAATAAGTACAGTATTCTGTATTTTGGAGATCATAAACAAGAGCTGTCGTAACAGCTTTTTAAGAATGGATTTTGCACTGATGGTTGTTAAAAAAGGGACATTTGCACTATGAATTTATTACAAATAAAGGTTACTATTGTTTTCCATGCTCATTTTTAAATGACCATTGCTTACTACCTGTTAATGTGTGCACAGAAAAGACCTGGTATTAAAGTAAGACTTCGTATTTTATTCTTCTTGTCCTTACATCCTTAGATTTTCTGACTCACGTATAGTCTTGCCAGATCAGTTTGTACAGATTGACGCACAGACGCAGTTTTTGTAGGCTTAATTTGATTAATCTTGTGTGTGAACAGTGTATCAGTTGTGTTGATTTGTTAGTCTTCCATGCCCTTGATTATTTTTACTTTCTTTTCCATCATTTACCATAGTGGGTCTTTTTTGTTTTCTTGTTTTATTTTTATTTTTTAAAAATTTCTTGTCTATATGACAGTTGTAAGGATTGGTTTATCCTTACTGGCACACTGTTTTTGATTTATAATATTATGTCAGATTGTGTCAAAATGTATGAGAGGTACTGGTTATTATCCAATATTTTTGTTGTTTTTTTTTTAAATTTATTTACCCATTCTTTTACTGCAGAGTGGAAAGGAAGCATCAAGCTGAGAGGGTTTTGCTGAAATTTGTAAAGAAGGACAATTTTGATACTGGTATTTTAATTACTATTGTTGAATGCTGTGAATGTTGACGTAATGTTGCTAATAAATTTCTGCCTGTTTAGTTCTGTAATTATGCATTGTCTGACTTCTTTATCTTTTATTTCTGTGTAGATTCGTAACATATATTATTTATCACACTTAAAGGGGAAAACGTGATTGTAGCAAGAGCACTGTGGAGCAGTGCCCTCCATCTAGAGCTAATAGTCACTTTGAGGATTTTGATCTTGGATGTCATGCTATGTAGGTTGTAACTGAATATATCGTGATGTTTGTAAGGAATATAGCACTTTTATCTTCAAAGTATTGTAGGTCCTAGAAGAATTGTCATTATCAGCACTGTGGAAACCTAATATCCTGCATAATATTTACTTTGCAAAAGATGAAATTTTCCCACTGTATGTGGTACATTACTGTTTTCACAAGATCAAAACTGAATCAGATGAATTAGTCCACATCTTTACACCATTTGTCTGTGAGATCTGTTCTATTATCCTGCCATCTATTCCTTGGTCTTCTAAGTGGTGTCTTCCCTTCAGGATTGCTGATTGCGCAGTTCGTATTTCATGCCATATGTGCTGCATCCTCTTTGCCTGTCATCCTCCATAATTGCTTCATGTTATGTGGTCATTATGTAGGGCATTGCATCACAGCATATTTTTTCTATTTAGAGAATTGCTTGTAGTTGTGTTTCCCCAACATGCTGTTCACTTTCACTTCCAGAATTCAAGGATCTCATTTCATTGTCCTCATTATTGGTGTCACAGTCATTTATTTCCAAAATGTCTATCTGTGGAAAGTGGATGCAACCTACAAGTTGCTGTTGTGAATTTTTTGTCCATTTATGAAGGCCCCAGGGGTCCATGTTATTGGGTACCGAAAGTGGCAATCCCGAGGTGCCCAAGCTGCCTGGTGCCTGGGGGGGGGGGAATAATTCAGCTTACCTGTCTCTGGGGAACATAAACACAGAGTCCTGGTCCTCCAGGACTGGGGTTGGCCATGAGACTGACAACCTCATGCTTCTTAAAGACAACTGTTGAGAACTGTCTAAAACGAAATGCTATACAGATTACTTGGCAACGACCTGGATATCATAAAAGGGACTTAAGGTTGGATTTGTGAATAATGACATGAGAAGGATGGATGTTAGAAGTTGGAAGATAGAAGCTAAGAATTGAGATGGATGGTGGAGAATCCTAGAAGAGTCTAAGGGCCACAGTGCGCTTAGTTCCATTGGTGATATTGATGATGATGAAACTACAGAGGAAATAACTTTAATCTTCGACATGATTATAGGTGCACTTCCCCATATCTGTTGCCAGTTTTCCATATTTAAAAAGTATCATTCTGCTTTATTTCTTCACAGGATTGATAGGTAAGATTTTGGAAAACAGCCAATTTTTGGTTCATCAAAAACACTGGTGAATAAAGTGTGTGCTCATGGATTCCTATGTATAAATAACTTTTTTCTCCCTCTTAGATCTGTGATACCCCATTCTTTATTTACTCATGAATTTATCTTTCTCATATGTCCTGAATGTAATATGCTCAAATACAGGTTAAATTGTTGCAATGTACATGTTTGAGTGAATTCATTCCTTGTTGAAAGTAGGAAATATTAGGCATATCATATCACACCATCTCTGTTACAATGGAGCACCAAAAACGATTTGGAAGACAAATAATTGGCACTGTATAAGGCATTCTCCATTTTCCAAGAGAGCCAACACCAAAAATCTTGAATGTTGAAGAACTGTTCGTGGATCATATTGGAACAGCGGTGCACATTGTGCCAGTATATGATCTGACCATTTTTAAGAGTGGACTCATAGTAACAGCAGTGCAGTGTAATATGGTTCTAAGCAAAAAGCCACATTCTTACCATTGTGGAACAGTAAAACCACCTATTTGTTTGTGTGTATGTATGTAGGTATGCAACAGAATTTTGGATTGTACTGCACTGACCATGTGTTACGAGAGAGGACCAGGCAACAAACAGTTGGGAGAGCTGTTATTTTCAATGGTCAGGGCTGTGATAATCCAAAATCAGAATACATTATTATTGCAACAAATATAAATCTTTTTTCTGAATGGTTGAACTGTTACTTACCGTTGTCTTAGAGGAAAAGGAATGTAACTCATTACTAGCCAGTGTGGTTTAGTAGAAATGTCATTATAGTGCTACTGTTAGTGGTAGTGTCATTGTTGAAGAAATGTATGCCCTGGGATCAATAATTAATGCTGTTCCAATTTTTATGCACAGCGATGTATGCAGTAACAAAACGAGGTCGCCTCAAACTCCTGCTGGATGGCTATATGTATACACAACAACGTGAGGGACAAAATCACTTTGTTTGGCGTTGCTGTGACAGAGGAACGTGTGCTGCTCGAATCTGGCTGTGCAAACTACCTTCAGAAAAAATTACCAAACAAATCCCGCATTCTCATCCTCCTGATTGGCAGCAATGGCATAAGGCCACCCAAACAGCAGTCCAGTTAGCACGCTTAGCATCCATATCACCAGCAAACAGTATGAGTGACATGCTGATACAGAAATGAGCACTGTTTGACAGAATTGGTGAAGTGGTTTAATTTTCATTTTGAAGACTTTTGTGTCTCTTTAAGTACCTTCATGTTGTCATTGCTTTTCCATGTGAAAATACAAATGACTGATACAGGACATTGTAAGTACTTTATGTATGTAACATGTAATTATGACTGAGGCTTCCCATAACACAAAGTGCACACACAGTTTGTCATATTTGTTCTCATTTCTTTGTAACAAGATGAATTGAAAGCTTGTAGTTATGTTTTGAGGGCCACACAGATCCATACTGTAACAGTACTTAGGCTATTGCAGCATGGTCCGGTATTCATTTGTAATCTCTCTGGCGGCTGTTGCTTTATTTAGTAAGTTCCGTATGTTCTGAATATGTATCAGTTTCAGTTTAGAGTGAAGCTGGCATTCTATTTTGTTTCATGAGATTGTTCCTGTATATTTTATACTTTATGTAATAACATCAATCCTGATGTGTGATCATATGAGACTTTCTATAGAGGCGTTGTGTTTTGACAAAGTCTAATACTACAGTAACTTCCTGTGCAGTGTTGTGGATTGGTATCATGCCCACAATATGTGTTTTTAGAGTGACAGATATGTGAAGCATGAGTCACTTTTCTCTTTCAAGTTTGAATCAGTGGAGTTACCATGCAGCTTATATATGATTATAAGTTTTCAGATGTACACCTTGCAAAGCAAAATTTATTTACGTGTGGTAAAAATATGAATATCAAAGATACTTTTCAAGATTATAGGCTTTATTTCTGTAGATTTTTGTTTTTGACTTTGCTACAAACATATGAAGGTAATGATGATTCAGATAGGAATATATGAGTTTTGGGTGTAGCTGAGGTTTCTGTTCGTGTGGGATATGACACTTCATCAGTGGGTGACTAGATCTCGTTATTTTGAGGCAGCATGATGTATCATCTTTCGGGGGCCACAAGTTGGACACATAGACCCATGAAGATGAGTGCAATATTTATTTATTTATTTATTTATTCTACACATCCATAAAAGGAAAACATGTTGGATACAGAATAAGTCATAAATGCTTAATTCTGGAATTAAGTATTAATTCCAGGTCTAATATTGCACACATAGAAGGATAATTTGTATTTTATAAAAGTAAAGGGGTATAGTAGTATAATTTATGATTACTTAGATATATGTAAATAAACATTTAGATTTTAAATTATTAATATTAAATAATTTACAAATGCAAGAAAATTACTTCATTATGTGCACCTTGAAACACTGGGGTCAAAGTACCCAGTGACATACATTATAGTCCAGAATAATGGAATTACCAGATAAGTTTAGTTGATCTGTTGTTTATTCGATGCTTTTGTTAACTTCAGTGATTGTTTAGTATTGTGTGTATGATCATGAATGGCTAGAGACAAAGAGTTGACAAGAAACAGCCATAACCTGTTTGCCTAGAAGGACTGAAGAGAATTATTAACAATTCCAGTTACTTTATTCGTGTTTCGATTTGATCGAAATGGCTGCAAGTTTCATTACAGTGGGGTTAGGTTATTTGTTTACATTATGTGGTTAACATGAAATGGAAAATTTGTAATGCAAGCTATGTAGAGACACATGAAAGAGAAATTATGGTATACAAGTTTCATGGTTGATTATCATGTACATGAAAAGCCTATGAAGCGAATTTTTTCTCTGTACAGCAGATGGTTTTGAGATGATTGTTATTGTCAGTATGGAGAACAGAATTATTGTAACACATTGTGTAAGCAGATAATATACAAGTAACCATAATGTCTTTCAATGCTTCGACTTTTAGTTCTGCCCGTTTTTGTAAATGAGTAAACTCATGTATAAAATATTAATTCCATGGAACACAGTCCTTGAGAAGTTAGTCATTGCTGAAGCATTCGGAGGTAAAGATAAAGTTATCCCTGTTTCTGCTTTGAAGATGTAGTGGGGGATGAGAGATGATTTATTTTTAACCTCATCGTTAGATGGAGGTTTAGTAGTTGACTTCATGCCCTAGTCACATTACTCCTGGAGAATGAAACCCCAGTACTACTAAAATTCCTCACCTGTTACAGAACCTAAGGTCCAGTATTATATTTGTGAGAACGGTAGCCTGAAGTACTTTGTAAAGGTGACAAACAGCACTAGTAATGTGTTCACAGTGTGAATTAATTCAGTGAGTTTATGTAAATTGAAGAGAGGCTTGATTCTGACCTTCATCATTGTCAAAATAATTTTAACAGTTTTTTTTAACTTTATCTTCCCTCAGTGTACATTAACTGCTCATGGAGAATGTTGATACTGCAGGCACAGTACAAGCATCAGGCCCTCCTCTGCCCTAATTATGGCCTTAGATTCATGCAGAGGTATATATTCCTTTGTCTTTGTTTGTCTTTACCTTCTTTCCTTTTTTTTTATGTATGTCAAATTTGTGATTTATAAAGGACACAGCAAGATTTGTAGAGAGCAGCACTGAAGTCATTGAACTGCCCATGTGATTTCGATTGCTTGCCAGTTGCACATCGCTGTACAGAAATCTGTCTATATACTTTTTCTTTTTTTATTTTAGAAAAAGCTATTGCATTTTCTTCCCTTTGTCTTATTTACACCGTACAGAAAATCCACATACTTACAAAGGTGGTGTGTTGTGGTGTTAATTAACACTATGTCAATATTTGATCCACAGTGATGTATGCAGTGACAGAACGTGGACAACGGAAACTCCTTTTAGATGGCTACATGTACACGAAACACCAAGAAAGACGATGGCATGTGGTGTGGCGTTGTTGTGAAAGAACTACTTGTAATGCTCGAGTCAGCCAATTAGCAGTGCCTCCACATAAAATAGTTAATCAGAAGCCACATTCTCACCCACCTAACTGGATTCGTTTTCACCAGTGTCTTGAAGAGTCCCGTTGGCAGCAGTCTCAGCCACAGAGAAAGCAGCTGTGATGCCCCATGTGAAGAGAAAGGCTTCATATAATAATATGTGGGATAAGAGTTTGTGTAAACTTTTTACACATTTCATATCTACTAGTCTTAAAATACTGAATGTAGAAAGTGATTCACAATTATGTTGATAGAATAGGACTCGTTTGATGGCCATCTCCTGCATAGCTGTACAAAACATTCTAGGATGCTGTTATTCCTCTTACATTCACAGTGTATGAGATAGTTTACCACGTAGCAAACTTTGCATTATTGAAATCCTAAAGCTTCTAAAAGTGAAATTTTTCATATTTTTGAGCCATTCCTCTGGAATGGTTATGGGGTAGTACTGGTCTTGGCAAATCCCACTTGCCAGGTTTTCATGACACCTATATAATTTGTTGTGTGGCTTAGAATTTTGGAAGTGTGTACTGTAAATTAATGTTTTTAAAATGAAAATCCTTATTCAATCAGCACTTTATTACTTAAGAGCTTGCTCATCACATTATTGGTTCAGACTTTGTTTTTCCCTCCAGAACAGCAGGCCATGGGTGGTCCTTATATAATTTTGCCCTTTACCATAGGACCACCATGTTCCAGTTGTCCCCAGAACTCTTCATTCACTGACAATTAAAGCTCTGATAAAAAGTCAAGCCATTACACCTGACCACAGGTCAAATGACAGACCATTTAAACATGAAGTATAAATTATCCCAAATACAGTGTATTCCCATTTAACTGGCATAAATGGGACTGAGTAGTAGGGTGGGTAATTGAAATGTGGGTAAGTCCAAAGCAGCGTGTAAATAAGAAGTCATATAAATGTTGTATATAGAACAATCACCACTGCATATTGTAATGGTCCTCCAGTGTCTGAAATGGTGGTGATGCAAATTACAATTAAATTTGTTATCATATTCGTTATTTTCACCTACATTCTTTGTTTGAAGTCAGGGTGATCAAGAGTGTGTCAATTGAGGCGATACCAATTCAGCATCATAACATTTAGTCACAAGTTACATTGTCATAGGAAATAGCAGTTAACCGTATCTGTGTGCTTATTTTTGTCTACATGTATATAAAACTGTATGATGTAAATTGAGAATGTAATGTGATACATATTGTGAGTTTCTGACCAATTATGACTTGGTATCATTTAAGAGTACCTTTATATCAATGATGATTATGTTGTTGATTATCAGCAGATTTTGGCCATGGTGTAAATAAAGTCATTATACAAGTACGATGTATAAACTATCCATAGAATGACCAAACCTAAGTGGAAGTGGGAAAATACATGTCATTGTTATTGCCATATTGTGTCGCAGCATTAAATTAGAAACTACGTCTGTATTGCCTTTCTTATACTGTATTTAGTTACCATCATATAATAATACTGATTTTAAGAATGACCAATAGACAAAACAATATATGACACACAAATTATTTGTACTCAAACTGCATTTAGTTTGCCTTTTAAATTTGTGTCTTAATGTGCTTCATAGAACATATGCTGTATGTGTGTCACACAGTGTTACCGTATATTCTTGATTCTAATCCGCACTAGTTTTTGCCGATTTCTTAAACGAAAAAAAAGTTAGTTCATGGTTCTAATCCGCACCTTTCCTTCAACCGCCCCATGCCTACAAGGCAGACTGATTGAATAATATTGGGTGTTACCAATGCTTTAACTGTTATCTGACTAACGCGCTGTGTGTGAAGTGGCCATTTAACTGCCAGCGGTACAAACGCACCACAGCTGTTGAAAGTGACTGGGTGACGGATAATGATTCAGTTATGAGTGATGACGGCGAGTCTGATGAATAATAAATTATCGTATTGTATTGTTCTTACGGCACGTACAGCGTCTCTATCATTTTTCCAAAATCCTGCTCACGACCGCGATTCTAATCCGTATATGATTTTTCAGCCCTCTGAAACTGTAAAAAGGGTGCGGATTAGATTTGAGAATATACGGTATGTTTGCTGTTGAGTGTGATGGAAGTTAAACCAAACTGTGTAGAATGTGCTTTCAACATTGACTGCACGTATTACATGTTTACCTCATACAGAAATTGGATTAGTTGTGTAAGGTAATATGTCATAATTAACAAACCTTTAGCACTGTATTGTATCGATGATGTAAACTAAATTTGCTGATATGTGTACTTCAGTGACACGACAAAGTGTCAGATGAATAGAATACAAACATCTGGACATTATGTAATTGCAAATTAAACAGCACAGTTTTACACTTTGAATTTGTGTTTTTTCATTTGCTTTACATTATAATCGAAACTGACTGCTGCACATTCTGCAGAGTTCATACATCATAGTTTATAAAATCATTATAATAGAAAAGTCTGTCCATCATGTAAAAGTTTTTCAGTATGAATTTATTTACATTCTAAACATTAAGTGGCTTTTGTAACTGCTATTGCTGAATAGTGTGGGCTTCCCTTTTTAATTTTATTCCATTACACTTCAGAGTGTATTCTCTTATCATGATCCACAGTACAAGTTGAAATGGAATGCTGTAGAATGGAATATGTGTGGCTTGTATCTGTAACCCATCTTTTTTGCGAACAGTTATGATATTTGAAAGATCTGACTTAAATCTTAATCGTGTGATGATTGTACATATCTCATTCTCATATTCAGCCATAATCCTTAATGATGTTTTGTGTGTTTGATTACATTTATTTCATATTCTTCCTTTGACTCTTTTTCCCATTTATAGCCGTGGTTTCACCTGTTTTCTTCCTCCAATCACTCCAGTGTCTTGATGCTGCATGCAGTTTTTGGTATTTAGCAATTTCGTGGCATCCTTCTGTACTTCATCTTCCCATCCATTCTCATCTTTCTGGTGGACCTTCTTCCTTAAAGAGTATTTAATCCATATGTAAAGACTAATTTATCAAACTTATTTTATAATCTGTTATTCCTGCAGAACAGAAGTATACTGACAGCCAGGACAATGTATAGTGTTGCCTTGTTGTTACAGTTGGTGGTAAACACGCACTGCTGTGTTGCACAATATGTCACAAGGAGTTCTACCATCTGGACAGCCTCAAGAAGCATGTTGCTAACCTGCATGGTGAGGCACGTGGCCCATTTGTTTGTTCCAGATGTGGCCGCACCATGAAGAACAAAAACAGCCTGTATGCGCATGTCTATAATTACCACAAGAGGTGGGCATCAGTTAATTGTAACATTTTGAATAGAGTATTCATTTACAGTACTCAGTAGGCTGAAATTGCGACTGTGTGCAAATAGTATTGAATTACCTCAGGGTAACATGCCAAGTGTCAGGCTTTTAGTTTCTTTACCGTTCACCTTGTGGCTGTTGTTCAGAAAACATACTGCTGACCATATTAGAGAATTTGTTGCTTTGCCTTATCCATAATCCTTTTACAAAAGTGACACAACCTCATGCATCAGGTCACAATTACTAAAGATGTGTAATAACTAACACATGCTTTCTGTTTGCACTGTGACATTAAATATGGGAAATGACTGACAGGTATGTAGAAATTAGACATCTTAAACTTTACAACATGACCACATTCTCAGTAATTATATTTTAATCCTTGTAAATATCTTTCTTTCAGTATTCCTGTAAACTATAGTTCCATTGCCACTCCCATTTTAACTGGCCATATCTCAATTCAAAAGCTGATGTTTTTGCAAATTACTTTTCACATTCCTTTTGATGAAATCACTATTGTGATGTTGAATAACAACAATCAGATGTCATCCATACGAAAATGCATAATTGTTCCTAAATTTCTTAGTAAGCTCCAGCTACTCCAGCAAAACAGTAACAGTTCCAGGTGTATAATATTGTATACTGATGAATAAAGGGGTCATGGTAACATAGTCTATATAACGACTCACCAGAGGCTGGATGGCTCAGGGTTTGAACACTGGTGGGGCAGGAGAGTTGCTCTTCTTCACACCAATCCATATTGGCCCTGGGGCCCACCCAGCCTCCTGTACAGTGGGTATTAACACTCCTCCCTGGCAGTAAAGCAACTGGGGCATGGCATTGACCACCAACCCCCATCTAGTGTCAAGGTTAAGAATGAGTAGAGCTCTACTTCTACTTTCCCCAGTGCCTTCACAGCATGTTATGCTCTACTTTCCCCATTGCCTGCATGGCGTGTTACATTCCACTTTCCCCATTGCCTGCACAGCATGTTATGGGGCAATTTTACCTTTCTTTATACTGATGAATAAAGTGGTTACCTGACATTTTAAGTAATTATATTCTGCTATAATATTTGTGTTTCTCTAGTTATTTTCTTGAAACAAGATGATAATTGCGGTTTAGATGGACACAGATTTTTTTTGCATCTATTTGAGAGATCACCTGTCTTGGATACCTACTACCATCCTGTGCTGTTGTCACGAAATCTGGGAACCCTCTGGGCCTGTCCAGGCCTGTAATGGGACAAAATAAAAACAAACCTGTCTTGGATAAATTTCAGTGATAAATGTCATGCTTAACCTTTTGGCGCTGGAATTATTTTTTTAAATTTTAGCACACTCAATATATAAAATGTGAATAAAACAGGAACCAAATACGTTAGAATCATGAAACAAACTGCATTTTGAAGAGAAAAAAACGGAGAGTATATACCATGTTTAAAATATTCAGTACCTGTATTTGTTGAATAAATACATAAAATGCAACGTTTAGA
>Ga0123357_10000804_pt1 | contig 31752 bp, 29 predicted proteins | sample TergutEmb28metaG_FD_89873 | JGI IMG/M metagenome (GOLD analysis project Ga0123357, IMG submission 89873) | Embiratermes neotenicus P4 segment gut microbial communities from Petit-Saut dam, French Guiana - Emb289 P4 | ecosystem: Host-associated > Arthropoda: Insects > Digestive system > Gut ...
CCCTACAATTTGTTTGCAAATCCAATCTCCTGAAAAATCAGGACGATATGTAGGGGCGGCATCCTGCCGCCTACAACTGAAATCGTGCATGATCCGTATGCACTTGAACCAAAACCGCTCTAGGCTCGCACAGCGAGCTTTTTGGCTGACACCAGCCAATTCCGGCTTGTTCGATGTCCTCCGGAATTTCTGGCTGTTGGTTCGCTGTTCCATTGCGCCCATGGAGCTTGTCGGTGACTCACTGCTGGTGTGTATGACAGTAGGTGAAAGTGATGCCATTGCAGGAGATGTGAGCGGTTTGATAGATTCGCGTGCGATACTGACGCCGTATATACTTGGTTGGTATCTACCGCATGAATCGAGGTGGCCCATGTCAAAAACCGTTTTCACGATGAAACTCGAACCCGAGCTGCGCGACGCCTTTATGGCCGAAGCCGAAGCAACGCACCGGCCGGCGTCCCAAGTGGTGCGGGAGCTGATGCGCGATTTTGTCCAGCGCCAACGCGAGGCGCGGGAATACGATGATTTTCTGCGCCGCAAGGTGGAAACTGCGCGCATTTCGATGCGTGCCGGCCGTGGCCGTTCCAATGAGGAGGTCGAAGCCGATGCCGCCGCGCGGCGAGCGGAACTGCTACGCAAGGCCGACGAGGCCGGCGAGTGAGAGTCATTTGGACGCCCGAAGCGGAACAAGACCGAGATGATGTGTGCGGCTACATTGCGACCGACAATCCACGCGCAGCGGCGCGTATGGATCAGCTATTCAGCGATGCGGCCGCTATGCTGGCCGATCATCCGAGGCTCGGCAGAGCAGGGAAGATCGCCGGCACGCGCGAGCTGATCCCTCATGAAAGCTATCGCCTGGTGTATGAGATCGATGGTGAAACGGTGTGGGTGTTAGCCTTGGTGCATATAGCCCGCCAGTGGCCGCCTGCTCAGGTGTAGGGGCATCTAGGAACCTGTTCGTAATCTTGCTGCGAGCCCGCCTGCGCAGGCTCACGGCTGTGTAGTCGTGGAGCGCCACCGCGGTGGTCGTGCGGGTCATGAGTTGTATCGGGCCAATAAACGCCTGGATCATGAACGTTTGGCAATTTGAAGCTTGAGGCGGCTCATGAGGACAGAATTCGGTCTATATTATCTTCTTTGCAAATATGGAGATGCGCATGTCACTCGCCAAACAAATCAAACCGATCACGTACTTGAAATCCAGCGCGGCAGAGATCGTAAAGGCATTCGCCACCAATCCCGAGCCGATGATCATTACTCAGAATGGCGAAGCCAAAATGGTTGTCATGGATATTGCCGAGTACGAAAAACAGCAGGAGACAATGGCTCTTCTCAAGCTGATTGCGCTTGGCAGGAAGGAACTGAAGGCGGGTAAATTCAGTGATGCGGAAGCCTTTTTTGATGAAATGGACGATTGATCGTGGCAAATAGAATCGTCGTTCTCGACAGTGCAAAGGAGGAATTCGAAGACATCAAACGGTACGTAAAAAAAGAGTTTGGCGGTACGGTTTGGAATGCGGTGAATGCGGAATACAAGGCATCCATCAAGCAAATCAAGAACAACCCGGAAATCGGTAGTTGTATTGACGAGCTAAAAGAGTTGGGAATTGAAAATATCAAATACACCTTGGTCAGACAAACGCGAATAGTCTATGAGTTTGCCGATGATTTGATTGTGATTCACATGTTCATCAGTACAAAGAGGGATTTCAGAACGCACCTGCTCAAGAGGCTCTTCAATATCGCATGAACGCGGTTAGCGGCCTGTTAATCTGCTCCATATTTTTCAAATCGCTGTTACATGGTTCAATTTGCGGCCTCGTCTTTTCGCAGTGGGGCAAGCAGATTTTTAGCCTATGAATATCCTTGTTATTCATCAAAATTTCCCTGGCCAGTTTCGTCACTTGTGCATTCATTTGTCGCAGCGCGGCGATGTGGCGCTGCGGGCGATCGGACGCCGGACGGCTCCGGGTTTGCCTGGGATTGAACTGTTGCGCTACGACTTGCATCGAGAGCCGACGAAAGGCGTGCATCACTATGTAACCGGCTTTGAGCGCGCGGTGTTGTATGGCCAGGCGGTGGCGCGCGTGTTGCAGCGCTTGAAAGGGGAGGAGTTCGTCCCCGATGTGGTGCTGGCGCATCCGGGTTGGGGGGAGACCTTATTCGTGAAGGATGTTTTTCCGAGTGCGCGTTTGATCCATTTTTGCGAGTTTTTTTATCGCGCGGAAGGTGCGGATGCGGATTTCGATCCGTCCGCGCCATTGCAGTTTGATGATCGCGCGCGTATTACGGCACGCAATGCTTTGCATCTTTTGAATCTTGAGTTGTGCGATGCCGGGGTGACGCCGACCTCGTGGCAGAAGCAGCTTCACCCCGTGGCGTATCGGCACAAGATTCATCTGGTGCATGAGGGGATCGATACCGAGAATCTTGGCCCTTTGGCGGATGCAACGCTGGATTTGCCGGATGGAACCTGCTTGCGCCAGGGCGAGGAAATCGTGACGTATGTGGCGCGCAATCTTGAGCCGTATCGCGGCTTCCCGAGCTTCATGCGCGCGTTGCCCGCGATATTGGCGGCGCGGCCGAAGGCACGCATTGTGATCGTCGGCGGCGATGAGGTGAGTTATAGCCGAAGGCCGAAAGACGCTACGACTTGGCGCGAGAAGCTGTTGGCGGAATTGGCTTTAACGGAAGCGCAATTGGCACGGATTCATTTTCTCGGGAGGGTGCCTTATCCGGTTTTCTGCAAGCTGTTGCAAGTTTCAGCCGCGCATGTGTATTTGACGTATCCGTTCGTGTTGTCGTGGTCGATGCTTGAGGCGATGGCTTCCGGGTGTCTGGTGATCGGCTCGAAGACCGCGCCGGTGGAGGAGGTGATTGAGCCTGGGCGCAATGGGTTGCTGGTGGATTTTTTCGATTCGGCGGCGTTGGCGAAAACCGTTTGCGAGGTGTTGGAAGATCCGAAACGTTTTGATCACTTGCGCGCGGCGGCGATCGAGACGGTCCGCGCCCGGTTCAATCTGAAGGGCGGTCTGCAAGGCTATTTGGATTTGTTGGGTTTGCCCGCGGGGGATTCAGTGAGTCGGCAGGCTGAAATAGCGGCATCTTCGTGCTGACGCTCCATTCATTGGGGTGTGCTTTGCGCACCCCAATGAATCCTTGGAGAGGGGGAACCGTCGGGCGTTTACAGACTATCGCCGAAATCGCGGCGGAAGGCTTGCATTAGCCGTTCTGGCCAATCGCTGACTGCTTCGAGCTGGCCGGCGTCACCACCGGAATGCGATATATAACAAACATCATAATGGCCGGGGCAGAGTGGAACAGGCGACGAAGGTCTTGTCGCTGCATTCAATTTTGTTTATATTGAATACGCATCTAGCTACAAAAAGGCAATGCCATGTCCCGAACACCGACCACGACCATGACGGTCCGCCTCAGTGGAGCCCTGAGTGAATTTGTCGCCGCCAACATAGGCGAGCATGGTACCTACGAGAACGTGAGCGAGTACATGCGCGATTTGATTCGCCGCGACAAAGAACGCGTTGAGCAGGAAGCCTTTAACCGGCTCAAGGCTGAATTGGCGCATGCCTATGCCGCGCCGGAATCCTCGTATAAGCCACTGACCGCAGCCGATGTGATTGCGCGCAACCAAACCTGAGCGCATGAGCAACAAGGTTTGTGTCCAAGAAGCGGCGTCCTATCGGCTGGACGATATTTATCGTTATACGCGGAATCGCTGGGGCGAGCAGCAGGCCGAGCGCTACATCACGGGCTTGTTCGAAGCATTTGCGGGCATTGAAACCCACAGAACACCCTCCAAGCCCATCCCGGCCGAGTTTGGCATCGAAGGCTTTTTCTTCCGCTATGGGCGACACTTCGTTTACTGGCGCAGACTTTCGAACGGCGATATCGGCATCGTGACGCTCCTGCATGAGCGGATGCATCAGATCGATCGTTTGCGGGAGGATTTCGGCTTGTAAGAATTTCCCTGCAAATACAAACGCAGGCATTAATTCCATCACAGGCCAAATAAACAGGACGCCACTGAAATTTCTGTTAAAGTCAAAAACTAGTACGTTCGAACACTTGTAGCAACACCTTGCTGAAGAAGCTATAGCTCCTATGGTTGAAGCAGAATTCAGTTTTCTTGGGATGAAAAGTCTATTTGTCCCTACGCGCTCCATGAAGCGGAGCCAGCCCGCGCCTGGCATGGCTGCGGGATGATTCAACGCCTGCTTGTTTCACTGCGCCACTATCGCAAGTGGATTTTCCTTGGTGTGGCCATCGCGCTGCTCCTAGGCATCGGGTTGTGGGGATACGAGCGCCTGGCGCATGTGACCGAGAACGATGCCCGGGTGAAAGCTGACATGATCGTCGTGAGCAGTCGCGTCGACGGTTGGGTGATCGAGCGTCCGGTAACCGATGGGCAAGTCATTCACAGCGGGCAGGAACTGGTTGTGATCGACCAGCGGGAAGCCGATCTCAAACTCGCGGGATTGCGCGCCAAAGCTGAATCGGTTCGCCTGCGGCGGGAGCAGATCAACATTCAGCAGCGCATGGTGGGCAGCACCGCCCACAACGCAGTGGCTGCCGCCGAAGCCAACTACCAGGCGGCGACAACAAAACTGGAGCAGGCCCGGCGCGAATTCCAGCGGGCCGATGAATTGCGGGGGCGCATTGTTTCCCACGAATTGTGGGAACAGCGACAGACGCAGTTGCGGCAAGCCGAGGCGGCAGCCTCGTCGGCATCGGCCAGCCTGTCCGACGCGCGGGCAAAACTTGGCGATATCGATGTATTGCGCAAGGAAGTGGACAACCTTGTCCAGGAAGCGGCCCAGATCGACGCGCAGATTCGCGAGCAGGAGATCAACATTGCCGACCGCCGGGTGCGCAGTCCGATTGACGGAATCGTCGATCAGAAATTCGTGGAACCGGGAGAATATGTGATTCCTGGGCAGCGCTTGTTCATTATCCATGACCCCAAGAAGGTATGGATCGATGCCGATATCAAGGAGACCAAGCTGGCTGGCCTGCGGCCAGGACAGGCGGTCGATATCCGTGTCGATGCCTATCCCAATCGCCGTTTCGTCGGCCATATCGAACGGATTGGCAATGCCGCGACCGGTGAATTCGCGCTTTTGCCAAGCCCCAATCCCTCCGGCAATTTTACGAAAATCGCACAACGCGTGCCGGTGCGCATTGCCGTCGAACAGCCGGACGACAATCCCTTGCGTCCCGGCATGATGGTCGAGGTCGACATTGACACGCATCCGCGTTGAAGAGACACGCCGGGGATACGACGGAAATTCCCCGCGCGAGCGGCTGGCGAAAGAAACGTGGCGCGCGGCAAGCGCGGTCATGCTGGCCGGCCTGCTGGTTGGCTGCGCGGTGGGGCCTGATTATGCAAGGCCCGAGGTGGCGCTCGAACCGTTCCACAATGCTGGGGCGGTGGCGTCCCGTCCCGCCGTCGCGGAGGCGCCGCCTCTCGACCAGTGGTGGATGGGATTTCATGACCCGGAGTTGACCCGGATCATCGAGCGCGCCTTGCAACAAAATCTGGACATCCTGGCCTCGCTGGAGCGGGTTGCTCAGGCGCGCGCCGTTGCCAGGGCGGCGGGCGCGAAACTGTTGCCGGCGCTTGACGCGAATGCCCAGGCGATGCGCGAGCGCATGTCGCTGGAAAACCCGCTGGCCATCATCGCCAACAGCGCAGTACCCGATTTTCCGCGGACCAGCAACCTGTACGATGTCGGGCTTGGCGCCTCCTGGGAAATCGATCTGTTCGGTGGACTCAGGCGTCAGGAAGAAGCGGCATTGGCCGTGGCCGGCGCTGCCGAGGCAAGGCACGCAGGGGTAAGGATTTCGGTGGCGGCGGAGGCTGCCGATACGTATTTCAGGATTCGCGGGAATCAGGCGCAATTGAAGGTCATCGAAGCCCGCATCGCCAATGATGCCGACTTGCTGGAAATGCTCAAGGAGCGGCGCGACCACGGCTTCGGCACCGACCGGGAAGTCGCGCAAGGCGAAGCCTTGCTGGCCCATACCCAGGGGGAAGAAAAGCTCCTGCGAATCGATCTCGCGGCGCAGTTGAATCGCATCGATGTCCTCATGGGCGTGCAATCGGGAACCTATGCCACCGAGTTGAGCGTTCCGTCGGCCATTCCCGCGATTCCGCAAATCAGCGCGCAGCCTTCCGATTTCTTGCGCCGCCGCCCCGATGTCATTGCTGCCGAACGGGAACTGGCCGCCGCCAACGCGCGGATCGGGATGGCCATCGCGGAGTATTACCCGGCCATCTCCCTGTCGGGCGCGCTTGGCTATGAAAGCCTGACGACCGGCAATCTGTTCAAGAGCGCCACGTTCCAGCCGCTCGGAATTCTTGGCCTGCGCTGGCGGCTGTTCGATTTCGGCCGGGTCGACGCGGAGGTCGAGCAGGCCGATGCGGTGACTCGGGAAGCGCTCGCCGGCTACCGGCAGACGGTTCTGCGCGCCGCCGAGGATGTCGAAAATGCCTGTGTCGCGCTCGTTCAGCTCGAAGCCTACAGCCAGGATGTGGCAAAACAGATCGATGCCTTGACCCAGGTTTACGAGGATTCAAGAACGGCCTACCTTGCCGGGCTGATTCCCTTGACGGATGTGCTGGATGCCGATCGGCAACTGCTTGCCGTGGCAAGCGAGCTGCCCCGTGTCCAGGCGGATGCTGCCCGCGCCGCCGTCCGCTTGTTCCGAGCGCTGGGCGGGGGATGGTGATGCGCTCGCTCGCCCATTGCCAAGGCACGCCGTGGCTCAGGTAACGACCGAAGAACTGGTCACCCGTTACGGCCCGGCGTACAAATGGTACGTTTCCCTGACGGTGCTGATCGGGTTGATTGCGATGATCGCCTCGGCCACCATCGTCAATGTGGCGATGCCCGACATCATGGGCGAGTTCGGCATGGGTCAGGACCAGGCACAATGGCTGTCAACGGCTTTCCTCGCCTCGATGACCGCGGCCATGCTGGCGGCCACCTGGGCCGTCAAATCATTCGGGAACCGAAACGTTTTCTGCGCGATGCTCGTCGCCTTCGCACTCGGCTCCGTCCTGGGAGGGTTCAGTCCTAACGACGCTACGCTGATTGTTGCCCGGATCATTCAGGGCGCTGCCGCCGGCGTCGCCCAACCGCTGGCCATGGTCGCCATGTTTCAGGTCTTTCCGCCCGACCGGCGCGGTTCCGCCATGGGGCTTTACGGCATGGGCGTCATCCTGGCTCCGGCACTCGGTCCCACCGCTGGCGGCATGCTCATCGACAACTATTCGTGGCATTACGTGTTTTTTCTCGGCCTGCCGTTCTGCGCCGTGAGTTTTTTGCTGTCCTCGATCTTTCTGGCAACGGCCACGGAACACCAACGGCCCGCCTTCGACTGGCTCGGCTTCATTCTGCTGGTGGCGGGCATCGCTGCCTTTCTCGCGGGAATGTCCAACGGCCAGCGCCTGGGTTGGGATTCGACCTTCGTGCGCGGGGCGCTCTGTCTGGCAGCGATTGCCCTGGGCGCTTTCGTGGTGCAGGAGCGACGGATCGCAACGCCGCTGCTGACGCTCGACGTCTACCGTAACCCGCGATTCGTCGCCGCTTCGGTCGTCGCGTTCATTCTGGGCCTGGGGCTTTACGGCTCGACCTATCTGGTGCCACTTTTCGTCCAGACGATCCAAGGCTATACCCCGACCGAATCCGGGCTTCTCCTGATGCCCTCCGGTATCGCGCTGGGTATCATCTTTCCTCTGGCGGGGCGCTTGAGTGACCGATTTCCGCCGCATATCCTGATTTTTGTAGGCATGTTCCTGTTTGGGATCTCCAGTTTGCTGATGAGCGGCGTTGATGTGGATATCCCATTCTGGACTCTGGCCGGCTATGTCGTGCTCGGGCGTATCGGCCTGGGATTCATTCTGCCGTCCCTCAACGGCGGCGCTCTCAGGGTTCTGGATTATCGCCTGGTCAGCGACGGCGCCGGCGCGATCAATTTCATACGCCAATTGGGCGGGGCGATCGGAGTGGATTTACTCTCCGTCTATCTGGAACGGCAAACGACTTTCCACGCGTATGAAATCAACGCCATGCAGACAGGAAGCGACTCGGCCGCCACGACCCTGCATCTCATCACCAACGAACTGCACCGCGCCGGGATAACCGGGGCCGCCGCGGTGAACGAGGCACACCGCTATCTGTCAAACATGATCGCGGCCCAGGCCAGTACCCTGGGATTCCGGGAAAGCTTCCTGCTTGTCGCCGTGGTATTTTTTGCCGCGCTCTTGCCGGCTTGGTACATGCGGGCAAAATGAATAACCGTAAGTCGTTGGAGAAAAGGGCGCGCTCATGCTGAAAACGATTCTTGTTGCTGTCGATGCATCCGACCAGAGGAACGCCGTCCTGCTCCAGGCAGTGGAGATGACGCGCTGCTGCGGCGCCGAACTGCATCTGGCTTCCGTGTATGACCTCAATCAGCTTTGGGAGACGAAGGTGCCCGAGCCGGCGCCCGATATTTTTGACTCGCTTGAGGCGGAGACCCGAAAATTGCTTGAAGATGCGCGGCAACAGGTCCATGAATGGGGGATCCTGACGCAATGCCATTTTCTGGAAGGCCCGGTGATCGAGCAAATCACCTCTCTGGCCGGGCAGATTGGCGCCGATCTGATCATCATGGGACATCGCCATGCCTCCCGGCTTCGGCGGCTGTTGGCGAATTCGGCGGCCAAGGGCCTGATCGACCAGTCACCATGCAGTGTTATGATCGTCAGAGATGGCAAGACGACCGCCGATGCGTAGAAAAACGAGTCATGCCGCGCCGCGTTGGGGCTTGATGCCGGGTTGCTGTACGCGATATGAGTGGCCGTTCGAGCACTTCGTGCCTGGCTGACGGCGTTAGGATTTTCGGTTCAGAACATCCTTGATTGCCGAGTTCTCCAAGGCCAAATCCGCATACATGCGCTTGAGCTTGGCATTCTCGGCTTCCAATTCCCGCAGTCGTTGCAGCTCAGATACCTGCACTCCTGCAAACTTGCTTTTCCACTGGTAGTACGTCGCCGCGCTCACGCCATGTTTGCGACATATCTCGGCCACCGGAACACCCGGCTCGCCTTCCTTCAGGACTGCGACAATCTAAATCTGCTTTTCTTCAAAGCTGTCTCCTAGGACGAGGAGGCTCCGAAATTCTACTGACTGATGCCTACTGGGGCGGGAAGCATACGGTAATCGACGAAGAGCGCGGTGCCGTTCGGTGTCAGGCCGGCAAGCGCGCGGTCGACCACGGCGCTCTAATCTATTGGCATATTTTATGTTCCTTTTCGAGGGCGCCGAAGGGGCAATTCTATTTCTCTATCAATCGATTGCTTTGTTGGCTTTGCTTGCCCTTCAGCACTGCCTGCGCTTCGCCTTCGCGTACTCGATTGGTATAGAAACGGAATGAGTCGTCGATGGTCAGGTATTTCAGACGCTATTTTTTGGCAAACACATCCATCGTAAAGTTGGTTAACCACCTCTCAGGCTGCGCTGCCAAAACTCGCACAATCGTTCAAGACACTTCTGTCCGTCGATAACTAAGCTCTTATGAACATCGTTAGGACGTTGCATTGCCGAATCGCATCTTTCGTTGGTCAAGCCGATTGAATTCTGGGAGCTATTGTCATTTTGATGGAAAATACTTACCTTGTTTCGCGTACAGGTAACCAAGTTTGGAATTCGTTTGTTCGTACACTGCCGACTGCGCTAACGCTGGTGCCGGTTGCTATGTTATGCGGCGTTCTCGCCGCCCAATCGGGCTGGGGTTTTGTGGAGGTACTGTTCTATAGCGCGTTAGGTTTTTCGGGCAGCGGCCAATTGGCACTGCTACCGCTAGCGGGACAGGAACTAGGTGTTTTGACAATGCTGTTGATGGCCGTCTCCATCAACAGCAGATACATTCCTATTGCGTTTGCTACTACATCTCGTTTGCCGTCTGCCGGCTTACCTCGCGCCATTACTGCACATATGCTGGGCGATGAAGCTTATGCCGTAGAAAGTGAACAAGATGCTACTTCGTCGATTATCACAATCCGGCTGACGATTTACGTAGCTTGGGTATTATCCAACATCGCTGGTGCATTTTTAATTTTCCTGATTCCACATTGGTTAGCCAATCCGGGGGTCAATCTTGGCTTCCCTGCGAGCGCTGTGTTGTTCGTATTATCCCTTGGACAACTCAAAGCCCGTGTATCTCGAATTAATGCAACGTGGAATCGCCGAGTTGTAGAAATAGCGGTGTGCGTTCTCGTTGCGATGGGGCTGTTCATGCTAGTTGGAAAAGTATGGTTTTGGCTACCGAGTATTGCGTTCAGCACATGGCGAATGTGGAGAATCAAGGCATGACTCTGTCATCTCATGGACTGGCAATTTTGGCGTTACTCATGACGAGCGTGATGGTGCGAATACTTCCCGTATTCATGCCGATTCGATTCAGCGACGAAGCACGCGGCATACTCGAACGAGAATTGCCGCTCGCCGTATTTATCAATTTTTCCGTCTATATCGCCTGGACTGAGATTCAAATCGATCCGGTAGCTGCGATCGTAGCAATAGTTGTAGCGGCTGCAATTACTCTTACGACCCGTTTAGGATTGATATTGATTACCGTAGCATCTACCACAGTATATATAGTTACCCAACTTGTACTTCACACCTAGATTTCCTCTCACATCGGAAAGAGCCAGTTCCTAGTGAGAGGTGACTACTTATTATTGTAAATGCGATGCAGAACGCATGCTCGATCAAAGATGATTGGCATTGTCGACGGGTACTTGAATTTTCAGCCACTGGGCAGGCGATATCCCGTATGTTTTGGCAAATTGCCGGGTCATGTGGCTTTGGTCGGAAAATCCTGCAATTGCGGAGCTATCCGCGAGGGATTTCCCGCCAATCATTAATCGCTTAACAAGATCAAGGCGTCGCATTGTTAGATAACGATAAGGACTCGTACCAAAGTAATATCTGAAATCGCGAGACAAACTCCAGCGATCTCGATGACTAATGTTGGCAAGTTCCTGAAGGGTGACCACGCTATCAATTTTATCGTGAATATATTCTCTGGCTGCTTGGGCTGCTCGAAAATCTCCACGATGTTGCTGTTTCCTAGCGTCCGACACAGATTGCAGGCCAATGACTAAATCCAAGAGACGATCATCTCGCTCTAATGCGTCAGGTTGCGCTGCAATATCGGCCAGTAACAAACGCGCTGCTGAATACAGGCGCGGATCATTACATATCCCATTTTTGACGAATGGTAGTTGAGCGTGCCCCAATACTTGTTGAAGCAATTCAGGCTGGATATATGCGATTCGATATAAAAAACCTTCCGACGTGCCAGCCGCCCCGTCATGAATCTCATCGGGATGAATTATCATCGTCGTGCCGGGTAGGCTATAGCGAGTATCTTTACGATAATTAAAAGATTGCACTCCTGACAGGGTTATTCCGATAGCATATGAATCGTGGCGATGTGCATCATATCCATGTCCTTGAAAAAAAGCCTCAAGGCGCTCAATACCGCAGCCATCATCTGAGCGACATATCCAATCTCGATTAGAAAATTCGCGAGTTTGATGCGTCTTCATCCAGGCTGGAGGCGTCATTCAATTCTCATTGAGTAAAAATGCGAATCTTTCATAATTTTTTCCGCCAACTTTTTTGTTGTTTTTCTAACTCTATCGAAGGGGTTGTCCGCCCATTTTATTGGGATGATTCCACGTTCGGCTACTTTGGACGCGCCTTGACGATCTGATAAACCCCGCCGAACAGCGTTTCTTTTTCCCAGATATAGTTATCCGCATGCGTGGCGAAATCGCGGATTTCCGTGTTCCATAGGCTGTGCGCGAAGGGTTCGAGTTTCGCGTTCACCCAGCGCAGTATCCAGCCCGCGGGCTGCCACCAGGCTGGGCGGTGGTAATCGATGAAGAGCGCGGCGCCGTTCGGTGCCAGGCCGGCGAGCGCGCGGTCGACCACGGCGCGTTTGCGCGCGTCGGGAATCTCGTGCAGCAGGAAGAAGCTGCAAATCAGATCGTAGGTTTTTTCCGGCGCCCAGCTTGCCGCGTCGCATTGAACGAGCTGGGCCCAAGGATAGGGGGCGAGTTTGCGCCGCGCGTGGGCGATCTGGATGCCTGTGATGTCCGTGAGCAGGAAGTGGCCGTTCTCGCCGACTTTCCGGGCGGCGCGGGAGACGAGGTCGCCATACACATGCGCCATCTGCCAGACGCGCCCGCCGGGCTGGATCTGCTCCAGATACCTTCTCATCAAACGTTCGGCATTGCCGAAGAGCAGCACGGAAACGGCGCTGTTGCGGTCGAGCAGTCTGACATGGCGCGGATTGATATAAGCCCAGTCATACACCTCGCTCATATAGGCGGGAAGCGGCGCTCCGCTGGCCGGCTCGGTGTTCTCTTGCGCAGGTGGGGAGCCTGCTTTATAGGTGGTCTGCTCCATTGGCATTTTTATATTCCTTTTCGGGACGCTTGGCGCGGGGCGGGCTATCCGGCAAGCGCTTTGAGCACCTCACGTATGCGGGCGACGCGGTCTTTCAGGGTTTCAGAGTAAACGCTTACGCAGAGCTTGTCCTGTCCGGCGAGCTTGTAGTGCCGGTTTTTCTGAATCAGTTGAATGATCCGGATTGGTTCGATTGGCGGATTCGGCACGAAGTGCAGATTGATGCGCGCTTCCGAAGCGTCGATTTTGATGATGCCGAGCGGCTTCGCGGCGATGCGCAGGCGGTGCGTGTCGAGCAGCGTCTGTGTTTGTACCGGCATTTCGCCGAAACGGTCGATGAGTTCTTCTTGGATGCTTTGCAGTTCTTCGACGCTTTCGCAGTTGGCCATGCGCTTATACAGTGTGAGCCGTTCGCCGATGTCGCTACAGTAATCGCTCGGCAGCAGGGCGGGCGTGTGCAGATTGATTTCGGACGTGACATCGAGCGGCTGCGAAAGATCCGGCTCCTTGCCCGACTGCAAGTCCTTGACCGCGCGCTTGAGCATTTCGGAGTAGAGCGAAAAGCCGATCTGCTGGATTTCACCGCTCTGGTTCTCGCCGAGCACTTCGCCCGCGCCACGGATTTCGAGGTCGTGCATCGCAAGATAGAAGCCCGAGCCAAGCTCTTCCATCATCGAGATCGCCTCAAGGCGTTTCTGCGCCTGCGCGGTTGGTTTGGCATGCGCGTCGGTCAGCAGGTAGGCATAAGCCTGGTGGTGTGAACGGCCGACGCGGCCGCGTAACTGATGCAACTGCGCGAGCCCGAAACGGTCCGCGCGGTTGATGATGATGGTGTTGGCGCTCGGAATGTTGATGCCGGTTTCGATGATCGTCGAGCACAGCAGCAGGTTCGCGCGCTGCGCGGTGAAGTCGCGCATCACGCGTTCGAGTTCGCGTTCGGGCAACTGGCCGTGGCCGACGACGATGCGCGCTTCGGGCAGCAGTTCTTGCAGGCTCGTGCGCACGTTTTCAATCGTGTCGACTTCGTTGTGCAGAAAATAGACTTGGCCGCCGCGTTTGAATTCGCGCAGCACCGCTTCGCGGATGATGCCTTTCGAGTAACGCTGGACGAAGGTTTTGATCGCAAGCCGTTTTTGCGGCGCGGTGGCGATAACCGAGAACTCGCGCAGCCCTTCGAGCGCCAGGCCGAGCGTGCGCGGAATCGGGGTAGCCGTCAGCGTCAGCACGTCGACCTCGCTGCGCAGCGTTTTAAGCGCTTCTTTCTGGCGCACGCCGAAACGGTGTTCCTCATCGATGATGACAAGGCCTAGGCGTTTGAACTCGACATCTTTTTGCAGCAAACGGTGCGTGCCGATCAGGATGTCGACTTTGCCTTCGGCGACTTGCTTGAGCGCGTCGGTTTGCTCCTTCGCGCTGCGAAAACGCGAAATCTCCGCGACTTTGACCGGCCAGTCGGCAAAGCGGTCGGAGAAGGTCTGGTAGTGCTGTCCGGTGAGCAGCGTCGTTGGTGCCAGCACCGCGACTTGTTTGCCGTCTGAAACCGCGATGAACGCGGCGCGCAGTGCGACTTCGGTTTTGCCGAAACCGACATCGCCGCACACGAGCCGGTCCATCGGCCGGCCCGATTGCATGTCAGTAACGACGGCCTCGATGGCGCTAAGCTGGTCGGCGGTTTCCTCGAAGCCGAAACTTTCGGCGAAGGCTTCCAGATCGTGTTGTTTGAAATCGAAACGGTGGCCTTCGCGTGCCGCGCGCTGCGCATACAACGCGAGCAGTTCCGCGGCGGTGTCGCGCACTTGCTGGGCGGCCTTGCGTTTGGCTTTTTCCCATTGGCCGCTGCCGAGGCGGTGCAGGGCGACGTTATCCGGGTCGGCACCGGCGTAGCGGCTGACGACGTGTAGTTGCGCGACGGGCACATAAAGCTTGTCGCCGCCTTCATAGTCGAGATGCAGGAATTCGGTTTCGCCTTCGCCGAGGTCGAGGTGAATCAAACCTTGATAGCGGCCGACGCCGTGCGAGACGTGCACGACCGGATCGCCGACTTTAAGCTCCGATAGATCGCGCAGCCAGCCTTCGACCGTGGCGGCCTTGCGCGCGTCTCTGCGCCCGCGCGTGCGCGCCTGTGTGGCGTACAGTTCGGTTTCGGTGACGATTGCGAGCCGGGCTTCGGGCAAGATGAAGCCCGTCGCCAGCGGGCCGGTGGCGAGCGAAAGCTTGGCGCCGCCCGCGAGAAAATCCGCGAGGTCCGCGCTACTCGCGGGGACGAGGCCGTATTCCTTGAAATAGTCGGCAATCGTTTGCTGGCGGCCGGCCGATTCGGCCAGCATCAGCACACGGCCGGAAAACTTTTCGACGAACTCTTTCAAGCGTTGCAGCGGATCGGTCGCGCGCCGTTCGACCGCGAGTTCGGGCAGCGCTTGCGTGGCGGTGGTTTCGCTGCGCTGGCCGAACACGATGCGGCCATGAGCGTTGAGAGCGACGAAAAACTGCTCGGCGGAAAAGAAAAGCTGGCCGGGCGGCAGCAGAGGTCGCGCCGGATCGCCGCCGAGCAGCTTGAAACGGCTTTGCGTTTCGCGCCAGAAATCCTCGATGGCTTGATTGACGTCGCCATGCAGAACAACCGTGCATTGGCTCGGCAGGTAATCGAAGAGTTGCGCGGTTGAGTCGAAGAAGAGCGGCAGGTAATACTCGATGCCTGCCGGCGCGATGCCGTTCGAGACGTCCTTGTAGATCGTGCTGCGCGAGGGATCGCCTTCGAATACTTCGCGGAAACGTTGGCGAAAGCCAGTGCGCGCTTTTTCATCGAGCGGGAATTCGCGCGCCGGGAGCAGGCGGATTTCTTTGACCGGATAAACGGTGCGCTGGCTGTCCGGGTCGAAGGTGCGGATGGTGTCGACATCGTCATCGAAAAGCTCGATGCGGAACGGCAGCGCGGCGCCCATCGGGAACAGATCGATAAGCCCGCCGCGAATCGAAAATTCGCCGGGCCGCAGCACTTGGGTGACGTGTTCGTAACCCGCGAGCACGACCTGGGCGCGCAGCTTTTCGCCGTCGAGCCGGTCGCCTTGCTTGATGAAGAAGGTATGCCCGGCGAGATAGCTCGGCGGGCAGAGTCGGTAAAGCGCGGTCGACGCCGGAACGAGTGTGATGTCCGCATCGCCGCGTGAGATTGCGTAAAGCGTGGCGAGCCGCTCGGAGATCAGATCCTGATGCGGCGAAAAACTGTCGTAAGGCAGCGTTTCCCAATCCGGCAGCATGTGCACTTTCAAGGCCGGCGCGAACCAGTTGATTTCCTGCGCGAGCCGCTGTGCGTCGAGCGGGTTGGCGGTGACGACGAGCAGCGGGGCGCGTCCCGCAAGCTCGGCCAGGGCGAGCGCGTCGGCGGAACCATGCAGGCCAGGCAGGTCGAGACGGCGGCCGGCGGATGGCAATTGGATCGGTGGGATAAGGCTTAGCGGACAGAAAGACGAAGAGGACATCGGGGCAATACCACTGGAGCTGAGGCGGGAGTATGGAAATACGCTTGCGCCGCTGGATTATACGTAGTGGTGCAATGACGGCCGTTCAGGCCACCGTATCGTTTTTATCCGCGGGCGGTTCCAATGCGATGAATTCATTGAACCATTCGACGGTTGCGCGCGCGGCGGCTTCGAGTGCGCCGGGCTCCAGAAACAGCTCGCCGGCGCCGGGAATCTCAACCCAGGACTTGCGTCCGCCGATAAGCGGGTACGCTTGTTCGCTCGGGCCGCGCGTGGCGTCGTTGCTATCGCCTGCGATGACACGGATCGGCACCCGGTTCTGGCGCAGTGGCGCGGCGCCCGCGAGGTCCAGACGGCCTGCGCGGCTGACGATGGCGAACGGTGGCGGCTCGCTGCGCAGCGCGGCCTTGACGGCGGCCGCGGCGGCAGTGCCGCTGGTGTGCAGGCCGATTTGCGCGTTTTCCAGGTTGGGCTGATGGCGCACCCAGTCGAGTATGGCAAGCAGGCGTCTGGTCAGGCGCGGAATGTCATAGCGAACATCCGGGTCGCGTTTTTCTTCATAGCGTGTCAGCCCGTCGATGAGAAGCGTAGCGTAGCCGGCTTCGTGCAGGCGCTGCGCCGTGAGAAATTCGCGCGCCGTGCGGCTGGCGATATGGGTTGTGGCGAAGCAGACGATGAAGGCACGGGCGTCCGGGTTGTCGGACAGAAATCCGTCGAGCCAGACTTGGTCCGATTGGATTGAGATGCTGGAATGACGATGGCGTTTCATTGAGGGCATGCGATACGAATCGGTATCCTTCTGGGGCCGAATGCTTTATGGAATGCTTCGAACCGGCCGGCCTGGCGCGCGCCGCACTCGGGGCAGCGCCCTTCCGGGTCAAGCCGGTATTCGAGGATTGCGTACCAGTCTCTGACAATCAGCGAAGTTCCGCAATCCTTGCAATAGGTTGTACCGCCTTCCGCGTCGTGGATGTTGCCCGTATACACATAATGCAGGCCGTTTGCCTGGGCGATTTCGCGTGCACACCGCAACGTCGCGGCCGGTGTCGGTGGCCGGTCCGTCAGCTTGAAATCGGGATGGAAGGCGGTGAAGTGCAGCGGCACATCGGTGCCCAACTCGCGCGCGACCCAGCTTGAGAGCGCTTCCAGTTCGGCGTTCGAGTCGTTGGCGCCGGGAATCAGCAGCGTTGTGATTTCGAACCAGACTTCGGTTTCGTGGCGCAGGTAGAGCAGGGTGTCGAGCACCGGAGCAAGGCGGGCGCCGGTCAGGCGCGTGTAGAAATCTTCGCTGAAGGCTTTGAGGTCGACATTGGCCGCGTCCATGACGGCGTAGAACTCGGGCCGCGCGAGCGGCGTGATGTAGCCGGCCGTAACCGCCACGGTGCGCAGGCCGTTTGCGCGGCAGGTGCGCGCGGTGTCGATCGCATATTCGGCGAAGATCACCGGGTCGTTATAGGTGAACGCGATGCTCGTCGCGCCGCTCGCCACGGCGGCTTGCGCAATCGCTTCGGGCGAGGCTTCGTCCATCAGTCGGTCCATATCGCGCGACTTGGAAATGTCCCAGTTCTGGCAGAACTTGCATGCGAGATTGCAGCCCGCGGTGCCGAAAGACAGCACGCTCGAACCGGGATAAAAGTGATTCAGCGGTTTCTTCTCGATCGGATCGATGCAGAAACCTGAACTGCGCCCGTAGGTGGTCAGGACGATTTCATCGCCGACGCGTTGGCGCACGAAACAGGCGGCGCGCTGGCCTTCGTGAAGCCGGCATTCACGCGGGCAGAGATCGCATTGAATGCGGCCATCCGCGAGAGAATGCCACCAGCGGGCGGGGTGGTTCATGATGCTAGCGAGCCCGTCGGCTCCCGGTATTTGAGCACCGGGTAGCGTCCGATCCGGGCATCGGCGGGCCATGCGGCGGTGGAAAGTCCGGCCTTGCGGCGCAGCGCGGAGAAAAATTCCTCCGCATCGGACAGCATTTCCCAAACCTGGGGGAGAAAGGTTGCGCGGCGCGAACCGCTGGCAAGCACAACGCCATCTTCTCCGGGCCGAATCCAGGCCAGCGCTGCGGCGAGCGTGGGGCAGCCGCGCCATTCGATAGCGCCCAAAACCGACACCTCAAGCGCGATCTCCGGCCATTCCGCCGCGTCGACGGGCGGAAAGCGCGGGTCGTGGAAAGCTGCGGCGCAGGCATTCGCGGCGACATCTTCGGCAAGGGGGCGTTCGGCTTCCAGGCTGCCGATGCAGCCGCGCAGATCGCCCTTGTGTGTCAAAGTCACGAAGCTCGCGCCCAATGCCGTGGCGGGGGTGTTTTCCCGCCTATCCGCTGCACGCAAGCCCAAACGCGCTTCAATCGCATGGCGCGCAATGGCAAGCAGTTGGAGGCCGGAGAGTTCAGTGTTCGGCACGATCACTATCCTCATCGAAGGCGATTGAACAGTAGCCGACGACGCGCGATTTATCTCCAGCCGTATCGCCGGAATTGCAGCGTTCGATAAGCCGCGGCCTCAGATGGCGCTGCGCCGCGACATGCAGCATGCCATTGAGCGGAAAAGCGCCGCAGGCTTGCTCCGGGACGATTTCGGCGCACAGGGCCAGAATTTCTTTAATGGTTTCGGTATCGATCGCATTCGCATCGGTATAGACATGATAGTGCGACAGATCCGAGGAAACGACGAACAAGGTTTCCGGCCCGCCCCAGAGGATTTCGATCACCTGGGATACCGTTGCAATGTCGGCGTCGCCGACGGCGAGCGGAACGAGCGAGAAATCGCCCAGCACCGTTTGCAGGAAGGGAAGCTGCACTTCGAGGCTGTGTTCGAGCGCATGCGCATTGGGATGCACGCAAACACCGGGCAGCGCGCGGATTGCCGCGATGGCGTCCTGATCGATCCGGACGCTGCCGAGCGGAGTCAAAAACGCTTCGCTCGCCGGCAGGGCGATGCCTTGAACCGCGGCGCGATGACACGGACCGAGCACGACCACGCGCTGGATTTGCGCGGCGAACGGGATGAGCGAAGCATACGCGCGCGCCGCCGTGCGGCCCGAGTAGATATAGCCGGCATGCGGGACGAGCAAAACCTTGGGCGCTTTCGCGCCGGCTCGATCGGGCGAAACCTCTTGCCCAAGCAACTCGCTGAGCATCGATTTCAATTTTTCCGGTTCACCGGGGTAAAACATGCCGGCTACGGCAGGAGGGCGTATGCGGCCAGGATTCATGATTCGCTCCAAGGGGATCTTTTTAGTATAGGTGTTCGAGCAAAACGAAGTATTTGAAGCAGGGCCGCTAAAATATCCTGATGATTTCCAGCAAACAAACCGAACATATTTTTCATGCGCTCGTTCCCGCGGCAGGCAGTGGAAGCCGGATGGGGGGCGCGACACCGAAGCAATACCTGCCTTTGCTCGGCCGCCCGGTATTGCGGCATACGCTCGATGTTTTGCTCTCCGTGCCGAAACTAAGCGCTGTATGGGTGGTGTTGGCGCCCGGGGATACGGACTGGGACAAATATTCGTGGCCCGACGATGCGCGCTTGAAAGTCCTGCGCATTGGAGGCGCGAGCCGCGCCGCTTCGATCGCGAACGCTTTGGCCGAAATCGCCAGGCAAACGCCGCCGGATGTCTGGATGCTGGTGCATGACGCGGCGCGCGCTTGTCTGAGTTCGGCTGAGGTCGAGACGCTAATCGAAACGCTTGCCGATGATCCTGTCGGCGGTTTACTCGCCGCACCCCTAGCCGATACCTTGAAGCGTGGCGATGCCGATTCGCGCGTGCGTGAAACGATTCCGCGCGAAGGCTTGTGGCTTGCGCAGACGCCGCAGATGTTCCGCCTTGAACTTCTGCAAAAAGCGCTGCGTGCCGCGCCGGACGTGACCGACGAAGCGGGCGCGATCGAGGCACTGGGTTTGTCGCCGCGCCTCGTGCCAAGCCGTTTATCGAATTTCAAATTGACTTACCCCGAGGATATGGTGCTTGCCGCACGGATTCTCGGAGGCAAGGTGGAAGATAAGCTGGAGTAGCAATGAAGACGCTTCCTTTCCGCATCGGCCAGGGCTTCGATGTACACGCCCTGGTGCCGGGCCGAAAACTCATCATTGGCGGGGTCACGATTCCTTTCGAGCGCGGTTTGCTAGGGCATTCCGATGCCGATGTGCTCTTGCATGCGCTGACCGATGCCTTGCTCGGCGCCGCGGGCCTGGGCGATATCGGACGGCATTTCCCCGATACCGATGCGCGCTATGCCGGCGCCGACAGCCGTGTTCTGCTGCGCGCGGCCGTTGCGAGCGTGCATACGGCGGGTTGGCGGGTTGCGAATGTCGATGCGACGGTGGTCGCTCAGGCGCCAAAAATTTTGCCGCATGTGCCTGCGATGGTCGCGCATATCGCGGAGGATTTGCGGATCGATCCGTCCCAGGTCAATTTGAAGGGAAAGACGACCGAGCGCCTGGGTTTCACCGGGCGAGGCGAGGGCATCGCGGCTGAAGCGGTTGCCTTGCTTTATCGGCCGAACGAATGACACGGCGGATTTTTTTCGCTCTCGTACCTCCGCCCGGCGTGCTCGACGCCATAGAAGCTGTCGTCAATAAGATTCATCCCGAAATGTCCGGGCGCGTGATGCAACGCGCCACGCTGCACATGACGCTTTGTTTTCTTGGCGACCGGACGGAATCCGAACTGCAAACGGCTTACGCGGTCGGTGAACAATTGGCTGCGAGACAGTTTGTTGTGCAGCTTGATTGGGTCGAACGCTGGGCGAAGAATGGGATTCTCTGGATGGGATGTTCGCAAACGTCCCAGACTTTGAATGCGCTTGCATTGCAGATTTACAACAATCTTGCGCGTGCAGGCATTGCGGGACTTAGCCCAGGATTCATGCCTCACGTTACACTGCTGCGCAAGACCGAGAAAAGCTTTACGGGACAGGCCGTTACGCCGATTTCTTGGGCGGTTTTCGAGTTCTGTCTGCTGGAATCATCGCGCACGTCCTTAGGTGCGGAATATCGTTGCCTGAGGACGTGGCCGTTGAACGTTTAGTCCCGTAGTGGGTCAGGGACAGAAGCAATTACTCAACTGGTCGCACAGTTGTTGTGGTGAGTGGCGGGTGTAATCCTTTTCAACTCGGCTCGATACGGTACGCGCAGTGGGTGTATCGAGTTCGGCATTGATTAACCCCATGAAAGTGGGAGGTGCGACAAGCACTGCACGGGCATAGTGTTTTTCGTTGCGGGCTCGTCGCAGTTCGCTTGCAAGATAGTGGGCGAATCCTTTCGCATGGCTGCGGCGTAGTTCGTCTGGACCGTGCCAGTCGCTGCGATCCATTGCACCTACGGAAAACTCTTCCGTTGAACCGTCTTTTTCAGGAGCCATCTGTTTGAGCAGAGTCAAACCCTTACTTGGGCCCTCGTTCTCGTACAGAGACGCGGAACGGGCATTGGCGACGATAACCCATGTGATCGACATTTAGTACCTCCACAAATCAACACGCTCAGCAAAAGTCCCGACTTTTAAGAATAGACGCCGGTCCGATAAACTTGAAAACGGTTGAAGGGGCCGAAGTCCCTTTTTAACAGGCATCCAGCAATACTTTCCGCAACCGTTAATCGTGTTGCAGGAAGTAGGGCTAGTCCCTGCACGAAACAATGTAAATTGAAATTTGAGAGCATACCCTCCTGCTTTTTACTGCCCCGACTGAATTGTGCAGCTACGAACCTGGGCTCGCAATTTGAATTTGGCTTACTTTTGTGCCAGGAAGCTTGATAAAGGTCGTGTTGAGGGTTTTTAAGAAGCAAGATGCTGTTGTGTAAGGAGTTTTTACGATGTCCCCGCGTACTTTCGCTGGCTTCTCCAGAGAAGGAGCTTTGATGAACAAGATGGATTCTGAACCACTCGGTAATGGTGGAGAAAATGATCGTTTCGGCGCCGCAGTCGAACGCCATTTAATGCAGGACATGGGTGTTGCGCCGCTTATGGCGAATGCATGGGATTGGATGCAGGCGACCGCCATGGCGACGCGAGATCGTTTGGCCGATCGCTGGGTGGAGACGCAGCGAGACGATGTCACGAATCAAGTACGCCGGGCCTATTACTTGTCTGCGGAATTCCTGATCGGCCGCGCAATGAGCCATGCGCTCGCCGCGCTTGGCCTGGACCAGGCGTTCGAAGCGGAAATGCAGAAAGTGGGCGCCAATGCGGCCGATGTGTTGGAGAGTGAGCCGGATGCCGCGCTGGGCAATGGCGGTCTTGGCCGGCTCGCCGCTTGCTTTCTCGACTCTCTGGCGACGCTCGGCGTGCCGTCCTTCGGTTACGGCATCCGCTATGAGTTTGGGATGTTCACTCAGCGGATCGTCGACGGCAAACAAGTTGAAGTGCCCGATACATGGCTGGCGCGCGGCAATCCCTGGGAGTTTCCGCGGCCCGATGTGTTTTACCCGATCCAGTATGGTGGTTGGGTCGACAATGTGCAGGGCCGTCCGGTATGGATGCCTTCTGAACGGATCCTGGCGCGCGCTTATGACATGATCGTGCCGGGATACGGCACTGAGCGGGTTTCCACGCTGCGCTTGTGGCGCGCAACGGCTTTGGAACAGCTCGATCTTGCCGCGCATACGCATGGCGACTATTCCCACGCCGCGGAGTTGCGCAGCAAGGCCGAAAATATTTCGTGGGTGCTTTATCCAGACGACTCGACGCCGCAAGGCCGCGAACTGCGTTTGCGCCAGGAGTATTTCTTCGTCAGCGCCTCTCTGCAAGATATTGTCGCCAGACATTTGCGTTGGTACGGTACGCTGAACAATCTGCACGAAAAAGTTGCGATCCAGCTCAACGATACGCATCCGGCGCTATCGGTGCCCGAACTGATGCGCCTGTTGATGGACGTGCATGACTTCACCTGGGAAGAAGCGTGGAGCCAGGTCGAGCACATCGTTTCTTATACGAACCACACTTTGATGCCCGAGGCGATCGAAAGCTGGGCGATTGGGATTTTGCAATACCTGTTGCCGCGTCACCTCGAGATCATTTATGAAATCAATTCCCGTTTTCTTGCCGCGGTGGAGAAGAAGTTTCCCGGCGACAAAGCACTGTTGAACCGGGTGTCCTTGATTGCGGAAGAGGGCGAGCGCCGCGTGCGGATGGGCTATCTCTGCATCGTTGCTTCGACAAAGGTAAATGGCGTTGCGCAACTTCATTCGGATTTGATGGTGCGAACCATTTTTGCTGATTTTGCGAAGATATTCCCTGACCGTTTTACCAATGTTACCAATGGCGTTACGCCGCGTCGCTGGCTTGCTCAGTGTAACCGGGGCTTGGCGGGTCTGATCGACGAGAAAATATCGGACAAATGGCGCACCGATCTTGATCAACTGAAAAAACTCGACCCATACGCCAACGACAAAAGCGTCCGGGATGCGTTTGCGAAAATCAAGTTTCAGAACAAGGAACGGCTCGCCGCCTACATCGAGCATGGCCTGAATATCAAAGTCGATCCACATGCCCTGTTCGATGTTCAAGTCAAACGGATGCATGAATACAAGCGCCAGTTGTTGAACGTGCTGCATATCGTGCAGCGTTATCGCGAGATGATCGCCGACCCCGATGCCGATTGGCTGCCGCGTGTCCATATCTTTGCAGGCAAGGCGGCTTCGGCGTACAGAATGGCGAAGCTGATCATTCATCTGATTCACGATGTTGCCCACACGGTTAATAACGATGTGCGTCTGCGCGATCGGCTCAAGGTCGTGTTCTTGCCCGATTACAGAGTTTCCGTTGCGGAAAAAATCTTCCCCGCGGCCGATGTATCCGAGCAGATCTCGACGGCAGGCACCGAGGCTTCGGGTACGGGCAATATGAAGTTCGCGCTCAACGGTGCAATGACTGTTGGCACCTGGGATGGCGCGAATATTGAAATCGCGGAAAGCGTGGGGCTGGATAACATTTTTATTTTCGGTTTGCGGACCGAAGAGATCGAGAATCTTTTCCGACAAGGCTACAATCCACGTACTTGGTACGAGGGCAATGCCGACCTGAAGGCCGTGCTCGATATGATCGGGAGCGGTTATTTCTCGCCGGAAGAGCCTGCTCGTTACCAGCCGGTCGTGGATGCGTTGCTTAGTCGAGACCAGTACTTCCTGCTTGCGGATTTTGCCGCGTATGTGAACATTCAACGTGAAGTCGACGCTGTTTATCGTGATCAGGATCGTTGGCTGACAAGCGTTGTGCACAACGTTGCCGCGATGGGGAAATTCTCGTCTGACCGCACGATCCGCGAATACTGCGAACGGATTTGGAAAGTTTTACCCTCTCATCATGACTAAAGCCGACAACGACATAGCGGCACTACTAGAAGGCCGCCACGGAGATCCATTTTCCCTGCTCGGGATGCATCAAAACGAAGACGGTTCCTTGCGCGTCTCCGCGGTTTTTCCGGGGGCGAGTGAAGTTGTCGTGCTCGACACTAAAACAGGAAGAAAGGTCGCGACTTTGGATCAGCTCGATCCGCGCGGCTTTTTTGAGGCAACGGTTCCACGTCGCAAGAACAGCTTTGCTTATCGATTTTCGGTGACCTGGGAAGATGGCTCGGCCTCGCAGGAGGAAGACTCCTACCGTTTCGGCACGATTCTTGGCGATACCGATGCGTGGCTGTTTGGCGAAGGCAAGCATTTGCGCCCCTATGAATTTCTTGGGGCGCATCTGCGGCAGATAGACGGCGTTGAAGGAGTCAGTTTCGGCGTGTGGGCGCCGAATGCTACGCGTGTCTCCGTCATCGGCGACTTCAACGCCTGGGATGGCCGTCGTCACCCGATGCGTCTGCGCCGGGAATGTGGCGTGTGGGAGTTGTTCATTCCCGCCCTGAAGGTGGGCGCAATCTATAAGTTCGAACTGCGCACGCGCGACGGCTCGATCATCCAAAAAGCGGATCCCTATGGCTTCGCATCCGAACTGCGGCCGCGCACCGGCAGCGTCGTGTCCGGCCTGCCGCCGCAGAGGAAACTGCCGGAAGTGCGTGAGGAAGCGAACGGCCTGCGTGCGCCGATCAGCGTTTATGAAGTCCATCTGGGTTCATGGCGCCGCGTGCCGGAAGAGGATGGGCGTTACCTCACCTGGCAGGAATTGACCGAACAGTTGATTCCCTATGTGAAGGACCTTGGGTTCACCCACCTCGAACTGCTGCCGATTTCCGAATATCCGTTCGATGGCTCATGGGGCTATCAGCCGATAGGGATGTACGCGCCGACGGCACGTTTTGGTGATCCGAAAGGCTTTGGCGCCTTTGTGGAGGCGGCGCATGACGCGGGTTTGGGCGTGCTGCTCGATTGGGTTCCAGGGCATTTCCCAACCGACCCGCACGGGCTGACCCGCTTCGATGGCACCGCGCTGTATGAGCATGAAGATCCGCGCGAAGGCTATCACCCGGATTGGAATACGCTGATCTACAACTTCGGGCGCAACGAGGTTCTCAACTACCTTGTCGGCAATGCGTTGTACTGGATCGAACGCTTTGGCGTGGATGGTTTGCGTGTCGACGCGGTGGCTTCGATGCTGTACCGGGATTATTCGCGCAAGAGCGGCGAATGGCTGCCCAACGCCTTCGGCGGACGCGAAAATCTCGAGGCGATTGCATTCATGCGCCGCATGAACGAAGTTCTTGGCGAACAATGTCCTGGTGCCACGACGCTTGCGGAAGAGTCGACGGCCTGGCCGGGCGTTTCCCGCCCGACTTACGATGGCGGCCTGGGTTTCCACTTCAAGTGGAATATGGGATGGATGCACGATACGCTCGAATACATGCGGCATGAGCCGATTCACCGGAGCTATCACCATAACCAGCTGACTTTCGGTTTGATGTACGCATTCAGCGAAAATTTCGTGCTTCCTTTGTCGCATGACGAGGTTGTGCACGGTAAAGGCTCCCTGCTGGCGAAAATGCCGGGAGATGCCTGGCAGAAGTTCGCCAACCTGCGTGCGTACTATGGCTTCATGTGGAGCCATCCGGGCAAAAAACTCTTATTCATGGGGGGCGAATTTGCTCAGGGCAGAGAATGGAGCCACGACGAAAGTCTCGATTGGCATCAGTTGGATGTAGATCTTCATCGCGGCGTGCAGACCTTGGTCCGCGATCTGAATGCGCTGTATCAAAAAACGCCGGCCCTCCATGAACGCGATTTCGAGCCGGAGGGCTTCTGCTGGCTGGATATGAATAATGCCGAGTGGTCGGTCTTGGCTTTTGCGCGCTTCGGTTTGGATGAAAAGACGCCAGTGATCAGCGTCAGTAATTTCACTCCTGAAGTGAGGGAGGGGTATCGAATCGGTGTGCCAAGGGAAGGCTCTTATCGGGAAGTCCTTAATACCGATGCCACGGTATATGGCGGTTCCAATGTGGGCAACAAGGGCGAAGCGATCGGAACCGAGCCGATGGCGTGGGGAGGACAACCTTGTTCGATTGTTGTGACTTTGCCGCCGCTTGCGACATTGATTCTTGAATATCAAGGTTGATTGATGGGAGTCTCTTTCCATTTAGGCACGGGACGTCCGTGGCCGCTGGGTGCGACCATGGATGTCGAAGGCGTAAACTTCGCCGTCTTTTCTGCGTATGCGACGCAGATTGATCTTTGCCTTTACGATGAAGAGGGTATCCGTGAAACTCACCGTATCGCTTTGCCCGCGCGAACCGGAGACGTATGGCATGGGCATGTGACGGGCCTGAAGCCCGGCCAGCTCTATGGCTATCGCGCGCATGGGCCTTACTCGCCGGAACGGGGGCACCGTTTCAATCCGCAGAAGCTGCTCTTGGATCCTTATGCGCGGGAAATCTATGGGGAATTCCGTTGGCGTGACGAGTCATATGGCTATGCCATCGGTAACCCCGAGGGAAATGCTGCCGTTAGCATTCAGGATAATGGCGTCACGGCGCTGAAAAGCCAGGTCATCTTGGATTTGCCGGTGGCCGACGATGTGCGCCCGCGCGTGGCGCCGGATTCAACGGTGATCTACGAGGCCCATGTCAAAGGCCTCACAATGCTGCATCCGAAGATTCCGGACCAGCTACGCGGTACCTATCTGGGGGTTTGCCACCCCGCGATGATCGAGCATTATCACAAACTGGGCGTAACTTCGATCGAACTGCTGCCGGTCCAGTTCGGCTTGTCCGAGCATTTCATTACCGAACGTCAGCTTACCAACTATTGGAATTACAACCCTTTGGCTTATTTCGCTGTCGAGCCGCGTTATTGGTCGCGCACGACGAGTTCAGCCAGGGCGGAGTTCCGGCAAATGGTCGACACGCTCCATGCCGCCGGCTTGGAGGTGATTCTCGACGTGGTTTATAACCACACTGCGGAAGCGGGTGCCAACGGGCCGACCTTGTGTTACCGCGGGCTCGATCATGTCAGTTATTACCGCTTGCAGCCTAATGATCCGTCATACTGCGAAAATCTGACCGGTTGCGGTAATACTTTGAATGTGGCGCATCCGCGCGTGACGCAACTCGTGCTCGATTCGCTGCGTTACTGGGTGACGACTTTCGGCGTGGATGGCTTCCGTTTCGACCTTGCAACGGTGCTTGGCCGCCGCACGCATGGTTTCGATACGGACGCGGCGCTTTTCGTGGCCTTCGAGCAATGTCCGATTTTGTCCACGGTAAAGCGCATCGCCGAACCGTGGGATGTCGGTTACGACGGCTATCGTCTCGGCCAATTTCCGAGCGCGTGGATGGAGTGGAATGACAAATTCCGGGACTCCATACGGGATTTCTGGCTCCATCGCGGACGCACGCGAGGCGAATTCGCCCGGCGCATTATGGCCTCAAGCGATATTTTTCAAGGCGCGCACCGATCGCTGCTGAGTTCGGTCAATATGGTGACGGCGCACGATGGCTTCACTTTAGAAGATCTCGTTTCCTATAACTCGCGCCATAACGAAGCGAACGGCGAAGAAAACCGCGACGGGCACAGTTATAACTTGAGCAATAACTGCGGAGAAGAGGGGCCGACGACCAATCAGGCAATTTTGCTGCTGCGGCGCAAACTCAAGCGTGCATTGCTGGCAACTTTGTTGCTCTCGCGCGGAACGCCGATGTTATTGGCCGGCGATGAAATCGGGAATTCTCAGAAGGGCAACAATAATGCCTATTGTCAGGACAATGAAATTTCCTGGATCGATTGGCGCCATGCGGATACGAACCTTGCCAAGTTTGTTGCATCGTTGATCAGCTTGCGCAAGGTTTACAGCGCGGCGCCGAGCAGCCTTTGGCCGCGCCAGTTGCATGTGGCGGGATCGGGCTACGAACTTGCATGGTGCGATCCAAGCGGCGCGATCATGACGCCCGACGCATGGAACTCGACAACGGAGCATGCTTTCTATGCGCTGTTTACCCCAGGCATCGGTGGGGGCGTGCCGCGGGTGGTGATGTTGTTCAACGGTGGCGAGGATACTGTTGAATGCCGTCTTCCGCCTGGCCGTTGGGTGCGGGTTTTTGATACTGAATTGGAAGACTCTTTTACGACGCTGATTCGTTCGGGTTCTTATACTGTGTCCGGTGGAAGTTTCGTCACCTTGTTTTCTCCTGAAAATTAAGAACTTGCTCAGAATCTGTAGCAAGAGGCTGTCAGCGGGGCGAAGAGCAGCGCAGGAGCCGGAGTTTATGAGTGATAAATGAGGATTCCGAGCAGCGCATGAGCCCCGATCACGGGCTCGCAGCAAGATTATGAGCAGGTTCTAAGGTTTTTTGCTTTTTCTTATCTAGGGAAGGTATTCGGCGGGATGGTTTTTGACCGACGTCTCAGCGGCATTTTGTTGCATCCCACTTCATTGCCGGGTCCGAATGGCTCGGGTGATTTAGGAGCGGCGGCTTATCATTTTGTAGACTGGCTTGTGAGTGCAGGCCAATCGCTCTGGCAGGTCTTGCCATTGATGCCAATTGGCCCGGGCAATTCGCCTTATATGAGCGTTTCCGCTTTTGCGGGCAATCCACTTTTAGTCGACTTGGACGATTTGATTCGCCGCGGCTGGTTGGCGCCAATTGATGACGACGAGCGTGCCGGTTTCGAAGCGCATCGGGTCGATTATGCAAAAGTAGTCCCATTTCGCTTGAACAAGCTGCGCGAGGCAGCGGCGGGTTTTTTTGCACAAGCGGACCACGCCGCAAAAGATGCTTTCAATGCGTACTGTGCAGCCGAAAGCGCCTGGTTGGACGATTACGCTTTATTCATGGCCTTGGATGAGCACTTCGGGGGATGCTTCTGGCCCGAGTGGGATGCGCCGCTCGCGCGGCGGGAAGCGGCCGCGCTTACGCAGGCCCGCAAGCGCCTCGCTCCCCAAATCGCGTTTTGGAAATTCGTCCAATGGTGCTTTGAATCTCAGTGGCTCGCGCTCAAAGATTATGCTAATCAACGCGGTATTCAACTGATTGGCGACCTGCCGATTTTTGTGGCGCATCACAGTGCGGACTGTTGGGCGAGTCCCGATCTCTATCTTCTCGATGAGGCATGCTGGCCGACCGTCATTGCAGGTGTTCCGCCGGATTTCTTCTCCGCGACGGGGCAACGTTGGGGTAATCCGCTCTACAACTGGGCAAAGATGGAGGAGAGCGGTTACGTTTGGTGGATCAAACGGATCCAGCGTCAGCTCGCGCTTGCCGATATTGTGCGGATCGATCACTTCCGGGGGTTTGCCGCTTATTGGGAGATTCCCGCGGCAGAACTTACCGCCGTCAATGGGCGCTGGGTGCAAGGGCCGGGGAAAAAATTCTTTGACGCGATCGAGAAAGCGCTGGGGAAGCTGCCGATTATTGCCGAAGATCTCGGCATCATCACGCCGGAAGTCGTCGAACTGCGTGACAGTCTGGATTTGCCGGGAATGCGTGTGTTGGAGTTCGCTTTCGCGGATTCGCCCAATCATAACTTTTTACCGCATAACTATATCGCCAATACGGTGGTGTATACCGGCACGCATGACAACGACACAATTGTTGGCTGGTGGGCGACCTGTACGGAACGGGAACGCGGCTTTGCCAGGTATTACCTCCAGACGGACGGCGAGGAAATCCATTGGAGCCTGATTCGCGCGGCGGCAATGTCGGTTGCGCGAATGGCGATCTACCAGTTCCAGGATGTGCTCGGGCTCGATGGTTGGCATCGCATGAATTTGCCGGGCAAAACGGGTTACTGGGAGTGGCGCTGCTCTTGGGATTATGTGGACGCTGAATCAGGGCAACGCCTAGCCTATCTGACTGCCTTGAGCGGACGCACTTCGGCGGATAAGTTGCCGCCTCTAACGGATTGGCCGAACGATCGTCCCCTCCCATAAGTTTGGATACGTGTCGCACGCCGAAAATCGCTTGGGCGCTTTGCCCGTTCCAGGCGAAAACTCGTCTTCCGCGCTGCAAACAGGACCGGCGCCTCCATCTGAAACGAACGATTCCTTACCCATGGCAAGCCCTGATAGCGCTGTTTTAGCCAAGCAATCCACCGAAAACGAAAGCACGTCTTTCCGCGTCATCGGCGCAATCAGTTTTTCGCACATGCTCAATGACATGATGCAATCGCTGATCTTCGCGATTTATCCGCTGCTCAAGACGGGTTTTGGACTGAGTTTCAGTCAAATCGGCTTGATTACCCTCACATACCAGTGCACGGCTTCTCTGCTACAGCCGCTCGTTGGTTTGTATACCGATCGTCATCACAAGCCTTATTCCTTGCCCGTCGGCATGGGTTTTACGCTGTTTGGGCTTGTGCTGCTCGCATTTGCCACAAGCTACTACAGCATATTACTCGCCGCTGCACTGGTGGGTACAGGGTCGTCGGTTTTTCATCCGGAATCGTCGCGCGTCGCTCGTATGGCTTCAGGTGGACGTCACGGACTTGCCCAATCCTTGTTTCAGGTGGGCGGCAGCATGGGCAGTTCGCTCGGGCCATTGTTGGCCGCCGCAATCATTGCGCCCTATGGCCAGCACAGCATCGCGTGGTTTTCCGCCGTGGCGCTCGTCGCGATCGCCGTGCTGTTCCAAGTCAGCCGCTGGTACGCCGCGCATCAGCGCAATCAACGCGGCAAAACACGCGTGAAGCATGAGAGCCTGCCGCGTAATAAGGTGATTGTCGCCTTGGGAGTTCTGTTGCTGCTCGTGTTTTCAAAGCATTTTTATTTGGCGAGCATCGGTAGTTACCTGACCTTCTATTTGATTCACAAATTTCATCTTTCGGTGCAGAGCGCGCAATTGCATCTCTTCATCTTCATGTTCGCTGTGGCTCTTGGAACGTTGCTCGGCGGCCCGATCGGCGACCGCATTGGCCGTAAGCTCGTAATTTGGGTATCGATTCTCGGCGTTGCGCCGTTTTCGCTGCTGCTGCCGCATGTCAATCTGCTCTGGACCGGGATGTTGAGTGTAGTGATTGGGCTGATCCTTGCTTCGGCCTTTTCCGCAATCGTCGTTTATGCGCAGGAACTCGTCCCAGGTAAGGTTGGAACGATCGCCGGCTTGTTTTTTGGCTTTGCCTTTGGTGTCGGCGGGATCGGTGCCGGCGTGCTTGGACATTTGGCGGATAGGACCAGTATTGAATACGTTTATCAACTGTGTGCTTATCTTCCGTTATTAGGCATTTTCACGGTATTCCTGCCGAATCTTGAACCTCGTCCGCCGCAGCGTGCGGCTGTTCCGCAGAAAGCCTGAGCGTTTAGAACCGGTTTACGATCTTTTCGTAATTGCCGAGAATTCGGGGATGACGAAAAAGAAATACGCCAGCGACATCAGTCGAGAGAAGTTTGCACAGATTGAGCCGCTGCTACGCAGCGTGCGA
>Ga0123357_10000805_pt1 | contig 31732 bp, 31 predicted proteins | sample TergutEmb28metaG_FD_89873 | JGI IMG/M metagenome (GOLD analysis project Ga0123357, IMG submission 89873) | Embiratermes neotenicus P4 segment gut microbial communities from Petit-Saut dam, French Guiana - Emb289 P4 | ecosystem: Host-associated > Arthropoda: Insects > Digestive system > Gut ...
AGTATTTTCGGCCCTAAAAAGGACGAATATTCATATCGTTCTCTCTCCGGTGAGATGCTCGACGTTATATTGGTCATCAAAATAGAAAATGTCCGGGTCAAGGCCGAAATGAGATACGATCCTGTGCTCAATTACCCACTTATGTATGTCTCAGAATTAGAAGACCCATCTTAATATATGCCCTACGCTATACAGATAATCTGGCTACAGGTGTAAAAATGATCAGCGACATCAAAATCGGTATCACCGGTCTTCCAGGCTCAGGGAAGACATATGCTCTTCTAAGGGTGATAGAGATGTTAAAAGATGAAGAGCTGATCATCGGCGGAATGATCGACGAACCCCTCACAGATGGGAGGCGGAGGACAGGATTCTCGGTCAGGAACATCATGACGGGAGAATCGCAGGTCTTTGCCAGCGCAGATATCGAAAGCAAGATCATGATAGGCAAGATCGGAGTAGATCTTGCAAAATTTGAACAAGTCGGGATAGCCGCGATAAAGACCGCCTGCGAACAGTGCGACATCATTGTCATTGATGAGGTCGGAAAGGTAGAGGTAGAAAGTCAGGCTTTCATTGATGCGGTCAAAGAGGCCCTGGATGTCAATAAACCAATGATCCTAACACTTCACAAAAAATCAAGAAATCCGCTTTTGCAAGACATAAGAAGAAGGGATGACGTGAGGGTCCTTGAAGTGACGCCCACAAACCGCAACATCCTCCCATACAAGATCCTGCGCCTTATGAACGGTGAAAATGTCTGATGCCCTCTGGTATTGAGATAACAGAAGGTCAGACCAAACTGCTAGTGCCTGAAAAACATTCTTCTCATGGTCCTGGAACCAGAACATCCGATGTATTTTTCAACGAACAGATGGCTTTCGGGCGTGACGTAAGCATAATGTTCCTGAGGGCTTTGGAGAGGAACAACATATCCGTCGCAGACGCAATGAGTGCCACTGGCTCTCGTGCGGTCAGGATAGCAAACGAAGTCGGGAACACAAGCGTGACTGCGAACGACGTGGATCCCAAAGCCGTTCCATATATCGAATACAACATATTGCTGAATTCACTTTCCAACTGTGTCCCGTCGAACAAAGACCTTCACGTTCTTTTCTCTGAGTCCTCGTTCGATTATGTTGACATCGATCCTTTCGGATCGCCTATGCCTTTCATCCAATCTGCCATAAGAGGATGCAGAAAAAAAGGCTTCATCGCGATAACGGCCACAGATACCGCTCCCCTTGCTGGAGCACAGATAGGAAAGTGCAGGAGAAGATATCAGTCCGAGCCGATAAGAGGCTACATGTGCCATGAGAGCGGGCTCCGCATACTCATGTGCGTGATCGCTAAAGAATTGGCCAAATTTGACAGGGGCATGAAGCCTCTTTTATCATTCTATGCGGATCACTATTTCCGAGTATACGCGCAGGTAGAGGAGGGGGCTAGTGCTACAGACAGGTCGTTGGAGCAGATAGGATATATGCATTACGATACCAGTACTCTTGAACGATCCACATCCCGGAGCCGGGATCCTGAACATGATAAGGGGCCGTTTTGGCTTGGGCCGCTGCATGACAAGGATCTTCTCTGGAGAATGCATACTCGCAATCTTGAGATCGAGAAACGGTGCGTAAAGATGCTTGATCTCTGGAGGAACGAGCTTGACAATGAGGTTTTCCTATATGATCTAAGCGAACTCTCATCATTCACAAAGATGTCCCCGCCTAAGATGGAATTCCTTATTGAAGCTTTAAACGGATCCGGAAAGGCAACGCCGACGCATATGAGTCCCACTTCATTCAAGACCGAACTCGATACAAAGGATGTGATCTCCATTTACAAAGAATCCAGCCCGGATTTCTAATGAGCTTAAGCGGGAACAGCGACAAACCGCCAGCGCACACCTCGGCTGACCGATGACAATCTTTATAGCGCAAAAATGGTTGGAGAGCACTAGGTGTGATTTTTGCCAAATCTCGCGATCATAGGCGCACAGTGGGGCGATGAAGGAAAGGGAAAGATAACCGACTATCTGGATGAGACCGCTGATTTGATTGTACGTTTTCAGGGCGGGAACAATGCCGGGCACACGATCGTCATCGGCGACAGGGTGTTCAAACTTCACAGCCTGCCTTCTGGGGTTGTAAGAAAAGGAAATCTTGCGGTCATAGGCAACGGCACCGTGGTGAATGCGGAGGACCTCCTCGAGGAGATGGATCAGGTCCTAAAGGCAGGAGGTTCTCTTGATGGGCTTAGAATATCCGACAGAGCCCACCTAATTTTCAATTATCACAAAAAACTGGATGGTGCAGAAGAGAAATACCGCGGCGGCAATGCCGTGGGAACGACCAAGAAAGGTATCGGCCCCGCTTATCAGGATAAGATCGCAAGAATAGGGATACGTGCCGGGGACCTTCTTGACGATGGGGCGCTCAAAGAAAAAGCAGATTTCACTCTGCCTTACAAGAAGGATCTTATGGAAATGCTTGAGGCGGAACCGTGCAGATGTGAATGCGACACGCTCCTCGACAAAATGAGAGGGTGGAGGGAGAAGCTCGGCAAATACGTCTGCGATACATCAGTCCTCATAAACGAATCATTGGATGAAGGGAAGAAAGTTCTTTTCGAAGGCGCTCAGGGTGCGATGCTCGATATCGACCACGGCACATACCCATATGTAACGTCCTCATCCACCTGCGGCGGCGGAATATGTACTGGTGCCGGAATAGCGCCGAACCGCATTGAGCAAGTGGTCGGATGTCTTAAGGCATACACAACAAGGGTCGGAGAAGGGCCGTTTGTTACGGAATTGTCCGGAGAAGATGCTGACGCGTTGCAGAAGAAAGGCGGAGAGTTCGGCGTAACTACCGGCAGGGGAAGAAGATGCGGGTGGCTTGACCTTGTGGTCGCGGAACACGCTTCACGTATGTGCGGATTCACCTCTCTTGCTATCACCAAATTAGATGTCCTTAACGATTATGAAGAACTGCCCGTATGCGTTGCGTATAAGATTGACGGCAAAGAAACAAAGTACTTCCCCGCATCCATATCAAAACTGGAAAGAGCGGAACCGATCTACAAAACAATGAAAGGGTGGAAAGGGTGGAATGACACTGCATCGGTCGTGAAGGGCGGATATGACGCACTTCCCAGCGAGATGAGAACTTACATCGGATTCATCGAGAAGAACCTGAAGGTGCCGGCGGATATAGTCAGCATCGGCCCTGACCGGGCCGAAACTATCGACCGGAAAAAGAACTGGTGGGTCTGACCTCCTCCGCGTGACGCCGTAATGAATAAACTAGCCTCATAACATCATTGAGGCGGTGCCGAAGAGGAAATCATAATCGTATAGCGTTTGAGGGCTATCAAAAGACAACTCATCTCTTCGGGCAAAACTCCTTTTTCTAAGGTGAATTATGAGATTATGTGCTTCCGATAAATAAGAATCATCAGACAGTTCATACAAATCCTAAAGAAAAATTCATACAAATCCTAAAAAATATTTAATACGAATACGAAAGAAAATGAATACTGGCTCTGCGCCATCGGAGGCGTCGCCTATACGCGCGACGACGAGATCGCTGTGCCCATATCCCGATCTCTGATGCGGGGGGTTCAGCGGTCGGAGGTCTTTGCTTTTTCGAAGAGCTTTCTGTCCATATTCAGGAGTATCGTCGCATCGTATCCGACTTTGTAAGTGGTCGTCTCTATGCTTGGATCAAGCGACGATCCGGCCGCACCGGGGATCTTTATGATCCTGTCGCCCTGCATCCTCGTCGCGACCGCCCACTCGACCTCCCTGTCGTTGAATATGTCTATATCGTCATCCACGACTATGACTTGTTTCATTGACGGATGACCGGTGAAGGCCGCGAGTATCGCGTTGACCCCGTCGCCTTCTTTGTTCTTTGCTATGGAGACCACTCCGTTCAGCCAGCAGCATCCTCCTTCGGTTAGGCGGACGTTCTTCACTCTCGGGACCGCCTGCCTCACTGTCTTTAGTATCATTGGTTCGCGCGGAAGCCCCATGAAGAGGTAATGCTCATTCCCTCCTGGAAGCAGAAGGTGGAACACCGGGTCTTTGCATGACCACATCTTTTCGATCTTGATTATCGGCTGCTCTCTTACGATATCATACGTTCCGGTGATATCAACGAAAGGACCTTCTGATGTAGTATCAAAGGTTATCTTTCCCTCCAAAACATAATCTGCACAGGATGGAACAAGCAGTCCATTATCGCATTTTCCTACATCCAGAGGTCTGCCGTGGCCCTTTTTGAACATTGATGATGCCACTCTCAGCTCATCGGCACCGTAATCCATCGACACAGCGGCGGAGAGCAGAACCTCGGCCTGCAAGCCGATGCAAATCGAGACATTCAGCTCCTTCCCGTCCTTTTTAGCTTCGTTAAATAGAGTGAACAGATGTCTTGGGACAAGTCTGACCGCCAGCCTGTTCTTGTCCATGACCATCATCCTGTGGAAAGAGACATTCTTCTTTCCTTTGTATTCCGCCACTATTATGCCCGCTGAGATGTAACGGCCGCCGTCTTTCGGATAGTATATGGGGATAGGGAGAGATGTGAGATCCACGTCCATTGATACCGCTCTGAATTCCGGCTCTTTCACCTCGTTCACGTCGCACGGAGAATCTATGGCGGACAGCATGCTTTCGACTATCTTATCGGGAGAGATGTTCATGGCGGCAGCGATCTTTTTTCTCGTGGAGAAAACATTTCCGGCCGCTTTTTTTCCTTTGACATTCTCGAATAGGACAGTAGCATCCTGATCTTTAAGAAGGGTTTCCGTTATCTTTGCCGAAAGTGGATCTACGTCCTCTTTGATCGAACAGACCTTTTCTCCCAGAAAGTCCATGAGTGACATATTCGGCTATAAGTTGTTCATCCTTATATTATTAGTCTGTGGTGCCCTTCTCTGAAAAATCTCTGATGATAGAACGGCACGCATCCGCCAGTTGGGGAACCCTTAGCAGCACGCTTGATCTCACCCTACGGATATCAATATTAGCATAGTCGTGCGAAATGATGTCCCTCAGACCCGCTGCACCTCTCCAATCAATGTCTTCATATCCTTCTTTTATCTCTGAAGATAGACGCTTGACATGCTCGCCGATTTGTATTAAGGAGAAAGAACAACCATACTGGAGTGAAATATTCTCATTAAAGTCTACCTCATCGGAACCATAAAGCTGGAAAAATACTCAATATTCTCACAGTACTTGAGGATTACTTGAATATTTTCAATGTCGTGCTTCAAAAATAATCTTTCTGTCACGCATTATTTCCTCCATGAGTGATGGTTTTTTCATAGCATTGTCTTCCCAGACAAGATCAACATCGGCTCCAATAGCCTCCTTCAGATCGTACTGGAATGACCCTATGTCAAAGAGGTCGTACTCTTCGGGGATAACTATGCAGAAATCAAAGTCGCTATTCTTGTCATTGTCCCCTCTTGCCCTGGACCCAAATAGATACACACAGATGATACCATGCTCTATGGCAATTGGTGCGACTATCTTCCGTAAATCTTCAAGAGAGAGTTCTTTGTCGGAACGCATCGAGTCCATAGTATGGTATACTAAAGATTGCCCATAACGATTACGCCGCTTATCAGTGAACAGCATAAATATTCGAAGTCGAATGCGCAATCATGTCGGACGACCATACGGAGTCGGTAATCAGAAAATACGCACTGCAGAATGCGGTATTCTTCAAAGGCACTGCAAATCCAAAAGCCGTTGTCGGAAAGGTACTCGGCGAGAACCCGGAGTACAGGAGCAAGGCGGGAGAGCTGACACCTCTGATCGAATCGATCGTGTCCGACGTGAACAAGATGTCCCCGGAGGAGCAGACAAAGGCGCTTGAGGGGATCGACCCCTCGCTTCTTTCCAAGGAAAAGAAAGAAAGAATCTATCTTCTGCCTGAGTTGAAGAACGCCGTTGACGGCAAGGTCGTAATGAGGATCGCCCCGGGACCTTCCGGCCCTCTGCATATCGGACATACCCGCGTATCCATACTGAACGATGAGTACGTAAAGAGGTACAACGGCAAACTGATCGCAAGATACGAGGACACTAACCCCGAGAAGATCGATCCGAACGCATACGAAATGATACCCGAGGACCTGGACTGGCTGGGCGTGAAGATACACGAGACGGTCACCCAATCGGAAAGATTCGAGATCTATTATGATCACACTAGGAAACTCATGGAGATGGGACAGGCATATGTCTGCACCTGCAACGGCGATGACTGGAGAGAAATGAAGGAGGAGAAAAAAGAGTGTCCTTGCCGCAATCTCCCCATCGATGTACAGCTGGAAAGATATGACAGGCTGCTGAGCGGCGGATATAAGGAAGGAGAGGCCATCGCCGTTGTGAAGACGGATATTGCTCACCCTAACCCGGCGATAAGGGATTTTGTCGCTCTCAGGATAGTCGACCATCCCCACCCAAAGACTGGGAACAAATACTGCGCGTACCCGATGATGAATCTGTCCGTGGCGATCGATGACCATCTTCTCGGTGTGACGCATGTGATGCGCGGGAAGGACCACTTGAACAACACTCTCAGGCAGGAGTACATTTTCGATTATTTCGGATGGAAGAAACCCGAGTATTATCATTACGGGCTGGTCAATATTCCAGACTCGGTCCTCAAGACCTCGCTGATCAAAGAAAGCATCCGTTCCGGAGAATACACCGGATGGGATGATGTCAGGACCGGCACTGTGAGAGCTATTAAAAGAAGAGGGATCAGACCGGAAGCTATCAGAAGATACTGGGTGGAGAGCGGTATAAAATCTGTCGATATCCAATTCTCCTGGGACAACCTATACGGAATGAACCGCGATGTGATCGATGGCATCTCCAACAGATACTTCTTCGTTGCCGACCCCGTGAGATACGATATCGAAGGCATTGACGCTATCGAAGGAAAAGCGCCGCTCCATCCTGACCATCCCGAGAGGGGAAACCGCGGATACCATATCGACGGAAGCAAGACAGTGTTCATATCTTCCGAAGACTCGAAAATGTTCGCCGATAAGAAACAGGTAAGGCTGAAGGACCTATGCAACCTTGAATACGGTACTCCTGCAAAATACGCCGGCAATGATCTCTCGATACTGAAGAAAGGCGCGAAGGCCGTACAGTGGGCGGGAAGGAACAGCATTAAAACAGAACTTCTCATGCCTGACGGCACCGTTGTGAACGGTCTTGCAGAAGATTGGGTCTTGAAAGAAAAAGAGGATGCGTTGCAGTTCGAACGCGTGGGTTTCGTAAGAATTGAAAGCAAGAACAGTGAAATGATAAAAGCGGTGTTCACGCACCGCTGATCATTCGCTTGTGTCGATGTAGATGGAAGACGCAAGGTCCGCGGTCAGCGCCACTATGGAGTTTCCCACATTGACGATGGTCATGTTCTCTTCTGGTAAAACTGAGTCAAGCGCGAGTTCTCGACCTGGTACGAACCCCATCATTATCAGTTTCTTAACTATTCTTGCATCGCCGTTCTTGAGATGAGAGATCACCCCGTGCTCTCCCGGATTCAGATCAGACAGTGACGCGGTGATATTGGCCCCCTCTGAGGATGCTGCTTTACACGGTATAGAGCAGCTTTGACAATCGCTGTCCACGTGCGTTCCCATCATCTGGCACATCTTTATTGCGGATTCTTCGGATAATGCGTGCTCCAGCCTGCATGCCTCGTTGTGCGCGGTCATCCTGTCGACACTCAACACATTGATGAGAAAACTTTCAAGCACATGGTGCTTCTTCCTGATCAGCCTTGCATATGCCAAGCCTTCTTCGGTAAGCTTTACGCCGTGATATCTCTCATATTCAACAAGACCTTCACTGGCAAGGACCTTCAGCATCTCTGTGACACTTGCAGGCGAGACTCCCATGTAATCGGCCACTTCCGTGGTCTTTGTGGAGTTCTCCCCTTCAGTTAGTCTGAGTATGTTGATGAGGTAATCCTCGCGGTTCCCGGTGGTCATCATTGTCGTATCATACGGAATGTAGATAAACATTAGGAATTCAGATGAAAAGGTTCTGAATAAGAAAAGCCACCGCTTTTCGGCGGTGGCTGTTTGGTTTAGAATTTCTTTCCGATGGCCTTGGCCTCTTCGAGAACGGCACTGTTCTTTGCGGCGGCATTTTCTGGATCGTTCTTGTCCGCATAGACGATCTTTCCCACAGGAACAAATTTGAGCATCCCTGCCAGCGTCCCTTCTATCTTATCCGCCAATGCTTTTGCTCCTGCCTCGCCGCCTCCGCAGGCCACAACCACAGCGCATTTCTTTCCAGGAGCTATGTTCGGTACGAAGTTGGGCCCGAGGAAACCATAGAATCTGTCCTGAAGAAGTCTGAACTGCCCGCATGCTTCTCCGAAGTAGACGGGTGTGGACACTATCAGACCTTCCGCGTCCCTGACCGCCGCCAATATTTCGGCATGGTCATCCTCCACGATACATTTGCCGGCTTTTTTGCATCCCATGCAGGCCTGGCAGCCTTTCGCATTCGAAAGGGTGTTGAGGTGGTATACCTTGACATCCTTGCCGTTCTTCTTGGCTCCTTCCACCATCGCTTCTACGATCGTGTTCGTATTCCCTTTCTTTCTAGGGCTGGCTATTATTGCGACTATTGACATTGAGTCACCACTATCAAAATGATAGTTATGATATATAATGATTGTTAGCTAGTAATAAATATCTAAATCGCATAATTATTTTCATGGAGAAACGATCGCACGCGCCGAGGATAGATTGTGCTTTGGACGCTACCATGACCATTATTGAAGGGAAATGGAAGGCTGCCATCCTGTGCAAGCTTCATGTAAAAGGAGCAATGCGTTTCAACCAGCTCATGAAGGAGCTTGAGATCATTTCTCCAAGGATCCTTACCAAACAGTTAAGAGAGATGGAGAACGACGGGCTGATCATCAGAACTGTAAAAGCAGAGGTTCCCGTTTGTGTCGAATATTCGGTCTCGGAAAAGGGGAGAACGCTTATCCCCGCTCTGAAGATCCTAGCCGAGTGGGGCATAGAGAACATTCTTCGGAGTAATGTCCATTTTGATGATGGGATCATCATACCTCAGAGGGGGCCATACACATCATAATGATGGTAAACAGATCAAACTCTCTTTATCTTTATCAGGTAGGCATTGATCGCAAAGAATGCTATGCAGAAAAGCAAAAGCGCGAGCAGGGACGCCCACGGAAAATCCCACTCCAATGCAGATGCTCTTACTATGACGCTCGAATGCGTGAGCGGCAATGCATACAAGGCAACCTGAAAAATTTGAGGGATAGCGTTCACAGAGAAGAAAGTGCCACACAGGAATGTCATGGGCAGAATGACCAGGTTGCTGAATGTGGCCATTGCCTGGTGTGTGTTCGCCAAGAGAGCGGCGGTGACACCCAAGAAGGAGAATGTAAAACAAGATAGCAGGATGGATACCACGTAGAGAGGGGTAAGGTGCAGATAATCCGGTGCCATCGCAAGCCCCATGGCGAATATTATGCTGGAACTTACAATGCCTCTTATCACTCCCTGCATTGATTTGCCCAGCACTACGGCTGATATACTTAGGGGGCACATGAGCATCTCGTCCAGTGAACGATAGTACAGGCGCTGTGTGTTCAGCCTGGTAGATACCGCTGAGAACGATGCGGACAAAGATGTCAATGCCGCTATACCAGGTATGATGAATGCGATATACGGCATTCCATCCACTTCCAGACCTCGCCCCAGCCCGTAGCCGAATGCCAGCAGATACAGCAGCGGGCCCATGATGCTTGAGATGAGGATGTTCAGAACATTGTGCCTCATGAATTTCATGTCCCCCCACATCACGTAGTAGGTCTCCTTGAGGAATTCGAACATCAGCCTTCCTCCACTTTCTTACCGGTGAGCTCCACAAAACAATCCTCAAGATTCGTATTCCTTATCAGCACTGTGTATTCGTCGCCGAGAGTAGACGCAAAATCATTGGCATCCCCCCTTGATGAGAAATATCTGTACTCTGTCTTGTGGTCGCGGCCGTGGTATTCGACCGCAGTAGACCCGATCCTGTTGCATAGGTCTGCTGGGGAGCCTTCTGCAATAAGCTTACCTTTGTCGATTATGCCGACCATGCCGCAAAGTGCCTCGACCTCTTCTATGTAATGAGATGTGAGGAAGATTGTTGTCCCGTCATCATTCAGTTTCCTTATCAGATCCCAGATGAGCCTTCTCGCCTGAATATCAAGACCAACGGTTGGCTCGTCCAGAAAAAGCACTTTCGGTTCGTGCAGGAGAGAACAGACGATCGCTGCTCTTTTCTTCCACCCTCCTGATAGGGAGTCAATTTGCCTATCCATATATTCTTCAAGGCCGATGTATTCAACGAGCTTATCGATTCGTTTTTTTCTCTCGGAGGCCGGTATCTTCTGGGTCATCGCACGATGCATCATGTTCTCCCTGACCGTCAGGTCCTTATCGAGACTGATGTGCTGTTGGACCACTCCCATGAGTCTCTTCGCTTCTTTCGGGTTTTTAAGTATATCGTATCCTCCGACCGATACTTCTCCTTCCGAAAATTCTGTCAGTGTTGATATCACGCGTACCGCTGTTGTCTTGCCGGCACCGTTCGGTCCGAGGAAACCAAATGCTTCTCCCTTTTTGATCCTGAGGTCTAGGCCGTCGATCGCAACCTCATCACCGTACCTTTTCACAAGACCTTTGACAACGATTATGTCTTCCAAAAAATCGCCCACTGATATCAGTTTGGAATATACATCCAACGCATATAAGTATTGTTTGTTCGAAATAAACATTTCTGTAGACTCTTGCATGATATAAAATCAGACAAACTTGAATAAAGGGCCATGATCCCTTCATCCTTTGTAGTACATCATGGCGTTGCAAATTGTAGCGGCGATATTGCTTCCGCCTTTTCTTCCCTTTGCAACTATGTAAGGAACATCGAGTTTCATTATCATCTCTTTGGATTCGACCACGTTCACAAAGCCCACGGGAACACCTATTATCAGCCCCGGCTTTATCCTACCATCTTTGACCATTTCATATAAAGTGATCAAAGCTGTCGGAGCATTGCCGACAGCAATTATCAGCGGGCCTTTGATAGCAGAGGCCTTTTCCATAGAAATGGTCGCTCTTGTGCAGTTCCTTGATTTTGCTTCGGCGATCACGTCCTCATCGCTGATGAAGCATTTCACCTCTCCGCCATAGGCGCTCAGCTTGTTCTTGTTTATGCCCGAAGCTGCCATCTTCGTGTCAGTGACAATGGTTGCACCTTTTTTGATCAGATCTGTGCCTATTGCCTCCGCATTATCGGAGAATACAAGATTATCCGCATAGTCAAAATCGGCCGAGGTGTGGATGCATCTTTTTATTATGGAGAACTTCGGCTCCTGCCATGTCCTTCCGCCTAGCTCAGAGGTTATTATCTCCATGCTCTTTCTTTCTATATCCTCTGGCGCTAGTATCTCGTAAACCATATTTTCAACTCCTTTTATCTAGATCTTTTGTACACTTTCGAATCTGGAACGTCAATGTTTCGCAACCCCCGTTCTGTAGCCTGTTGTGAAGTATTTGTCATACAATTTGGAAAGGCTGTACTCATCGCCGAGGAACTTTCCCACAACGGTCAGGGCTGTCTTCTCTATCTTTTCGTCTTTGACCTTCTGTGCAATATCTGTAAGATCTCCTGCCAAAATTTTTTGATCTGGCCATGTCGCCTTGTAAACGACGGCAACAGGCGTCTTTGGATCATATCCTCCGGCTATCAGGGTGGAGCACATCTCATCGATGAACCCTATGCTCAGAAAGATCACCATTGTGGAATTATGTCTGGCAAGATCTATGAGCTTCTCTTTCGGCGGCATGGGGGTGCGTCCTTCCATCCTCGTAAGTATCACTGTCTGGCTGACATCCGGCAGGGTGTATTCTTTTTTCAGGACAGCAGCTGTGGCAAGAAAAGAACTCACGCCGGGCACTACTTCATACTCTATCTCAAGTTCATCGAGCTTGTCCATCTGTTCTCTTATAGCACCATATATCGCCGGGTCCCCTGTGTGTACCCGAACTACCTTCAACCCTGCATCCGTTGACTTTTTTATGACATCTATGACCTCGTCTAGATTCATGTATGCGCTGTCATGGACCGCTGCCGAAGGTTTTGAGCCTTTCAGGACATCCGGATTCACGAGAGACCCCGCATATATTATCACATCCGCCTCATCAATGAGCCTTCTTCCTTTGACAGTTATCAGTTCCGGGTCTCCGGGCCCTGCTCCTATAAAGTGGATTTTTTCCGCCATATCGCATTCCGAGACCTAGATAGACTACCAAGTATTATAACTTGGCACATACATCCAACTTAGGCAAATTTGAGGAAAGACATGGAAACTGCAGAGAAAATAGACAATTCAAAGGATAATGGGATGTATATTGTTGTAAATAACAAAAAAATGAGGTGCGGCTACACCACAGGATCGTGTGCCGCAGCGGCATCGAAGATGGCCGCAATAATACTCCTCGGCGGCGAGATCAAGGACTCGGTCGAAATAATCACTCCTAAGGGAACTCCTCTTTCACTGAAAGTAGAGGTCGTTCGAGTATCCGATCGCAGCGTGACATGCGCCGTCAGAAAGGATGGCGGTGACGACATTGACTCCACTCATGGTATGCTCATCTGCTCAACTGTCTGTAAGAGATCTGACGGCCTCATCATGATCGACGGGGGGGAGGGGATCGGGCGTGTGACCAGAAAAGGCCTTGACCAATCTATCGGAAATGCCGCCATTAACAGAGTCCCGAGAAGCATGATAAAAGAGGCTCTGGAGGATGTCTGTGAGAGTTTCTTTTTCAAAGACGGAATTACCGCGATTATCTCCGCACCAGAAGGAGTTGTGGTATCAAAGAAAACCTTCAACGAAAGGTTAGGCATCATGGGGGGGATATCTATACTCGGAACGACGGGCATAGTCGAACCGATGAGCGAAACTGCACTTCTGGACACAATAAAAACAGAACTTAACGTGCGAATGGCCTCCGGAGACAAAAACATCCTTGTTGTGCCCGGCAATTATGGCAAAGACTTCTCCGATGAGATGGAAGGGCTTGACGGAGACCTCGCGGTGAAATGCAGCAATTTTATAGGGGATACAATAGACCATGCGGCAGTTCTCGGGTTCGAAGGATTTATCCTCATAGGCAATCTGGGCAAGATGGTGAAACTTGCGGGTGGAATAATGAACACCCATTCTCGGTCGGCTGACTGCAGGATGGAGATCCTCTCGGCCAACTCGATACTCGCCGGGGCGGATACTCAGACCGCAACGACGATAATGTCCTGTGTATCAACAGACGACGCCCTTGACGTATTGAATGATACCGGTGTGATGGACGGGACAATGAATGAAGTGATCAAGAAAATTGCATTCCACCTCAATCATAGAAGTGGAGAGAGGATGCGGACGGAATGCATCGTATTCTCCTCAAAGTACGGAAAACTCTGTGAGACCGCAGGAGCAAGGGAACTCATGGACAATATCAAGAGCCAGGTGCGATAATGAAGATAGATATTATTGCGTTCTCAGGAAGAGGGTGCGGCCTTGGACAGAAAGTATGCGCAGCGCTGAGCAAGCATAAATGCAACCTGTATTCGAAGACCTCCGCGGATGTCGCGGGTACCGAAATTGTAAAGGGATCCGTATCAGATTGGACGCGGGAATCATTCAGAACCGCCGACGCGATCATATTTATCGGTGCCACGGGCATTGCCGTCAGATATATCGCACCGTTTGTCAAACACAAGACCGCGGACCCTGCGATAATATCAATGGATGATGGGGGAAGATTCGTCATTTCTCTGCTTTCCGGCCACATCGGCGGGGCAAATGACCTTGCGAGGGACATTGCCGATAAGATCGACGCTGTTCCGGTAATAACAACGGCGACCGATATTCACGGAATGTTCTCGGTGGATTCATATGCTAAAGAACACAAAATGCACATCGGGAGCATGGCGCTGGCCAAAGATGTTTCATCGACCATTGTGAACGGCGGGAGGGTCGGACTGGTTTCTGATATCCCGATAACCGGCAGGATACCGCATGAATTGAACCTTAACGGCGATGAGGGCCTCGGGATATTCGTCTCATATGATCGTTCGGAAGGCCCGTTCAAAAATACCCTGAAACTAACGCCAAGATGCCATATTCTTGGGATCGGATGCAGAAGCGGAACTCAGGCAGGGAACATCGAAACGCTTGTGAATGAAGTGCTCGCCCGTGAAGGTATCTCTCTAAAAAGTGTATGGGCCGTCGCAAGCATAGATCTTAAGAGAGAAGAAGCAGGGCTGTTGGAATACTCAAAAAAGATAGGAGTGGAACCAGTATTCTTCTCATCGGATGAACTCTTATCGCTACCAAGCATGGGTTTTACCCCATCAGAACTGGTGAGGTCTGTCACGGGAGTTGACAACGTATGCGAGAGAGCCGCTTACGCCGCATCACAAGATGGGGAAATAATAGTGCGAAAGACGTCAAAGGACGGGGTGACCCTCGCAGTTGTAAGAGAACCACCGTCACTGGACTTTGAGGAGGAATGAGAAATGCAGAGCAAAGACAGAGTGATAGTATTCGCCGGAACTACAGAGGGAAGGAGGATCACAGAATATCTTGGAAAATCCAGGATCAACGTGCTTGCATGCGTAGCGACAGAGTTCGGAAAACACCTCATAGAGGAAAGCGAACACATCAAAGTGTCCTCGGAGAAGCTCGGCGAGGAGGGGATAAGACGCATAATGAGAGATGACTGCTCATGTGTGATAGATGCAACACATCCCTATGCGGTCATAATTTCTGAAAAGATCAAAGCCGCATGCAAAGAAACGGGGTCCGAATACATCCGGCTCATACGCACAGAGAGCCGGGAATATGATGATGTCATCATTGTTCCGGATATACGATCGGCGGTTGAATATCTTAATGGCACAAAGGGGAACATATTTGTCACGACCGGGAGCAAAGAACTTGATAAGTACACTGCAATAGAAAATTACAAGGACCGGGTGTTCGCAAGAGTGCTTTCCGTGCCGACCGCCTCGCAGACCTGCGCCGAAATGGGGTTCGAGGGAAAGAATCTATTCTGTATGCAGGGTCCATTCAGCGAAGAACTTAACTATGGGCTACTGAAACAAGTTAACGCAAAATATATGGTAACAAAAGATTCCGGAGAGCCGGGAGGATTCGAAGAGAAGATCGTGGCCGCCCGCAAGGCCGGAGCAAAGATCGTGTTGATCTCCAGACCAAAAGAATCAGAGGGGTATGAGTTCAGAGACCTTATGAAGATGCTCAGTGAGAGATTCGAAATAAGGCCGGAGGAATCTGAGATTAATGGACGCAGGATCACAATCATAGGGATCGGGGTGGGTAATGATGACACTCTTACAATAGGTGCCCGTAAAGCCATTGATGAAGCAGACCTCCTAGTCGGTGCGGAAAGGATGATCGATTCAGTATCCAAAGGACAGGATTCTTTCAAAGAATACAGACCGGATCTTGTGATCGAGTTTCTTGAAAAAAATAATAGATACAATAATGCGGCAGTGCTTGTATCCGGAGATACCGGGTTTTACAGTGCCACCAAGAAATTGATGGAAAGAATTGACACTTCTGTTTTTGATGTGAGGGTGAAATGCGGAGTTTCATCCATCTCATATCTATGCTCAATAATAGGGGCCTCATGGGATGATGCTTTTCTGATAAGCGCGCACGGCAAGGAAGCAAACATTGTAGGCGCAGTTCGCACGAACTCAAAGGTCATAGTTCTGCTTGATGGCAAAGAAGGCACAAAGAATGTGTGCAGAGAGCTCGAAGAATATGGTCTGAACGATGTGACTGTCACTATCGGTCAGGACCTTGGACAGGCCGACGAGCGTATTTTCAAAGGAAAACCATCCGTTCTGAAAGATCAGGATTTCGGCAAACTATGCATCGCGGTGATAGAGAACCAAGACGCCTGCAGAAAGACCCCTCTCGGAATCCCTGATGAACTCTTCATCAGAGGAGATGCGCCTATGACAAAGGAGGAGGTGAGGTCTCTATCTATCATAAAACTCAAACTGGAAAATGACTCGGTATTGTTTGATATTGGTGCGGGAACAGGTTCAGTGGCTGTGGAGTCTGCACTGATGATCCCTAACGGTAAAGTATATGCGATAGAGAAGGAAGGAGATGCGGCAGACCTCATCGAGAAGAACAAAAAGAAATTCAAGGTCACAAACTTAGAAGTGATAAAGGGACGGGCCCCCGATGTGCTTGATGCACTTCCCGCCCCGACCCATGTGTTCATAGGAGGATCCTCGGGCAATATGAAAGATATAATGGAAGCATGCCTGAAGAAGAACCGGAGGGTCAGGTTTGTTATGAATGCCATAACGCTGGAAACCATCTCTGAGATGACCAAATTGTTTGAAGAATTGAATGTCGAAGAAGAGGAGATCGTTTCTATCAGCATCTCGAAGTCAAAAAGAGCAGGAAAGTATCATCTTATGAATGCGTACAACCCAATTTACATTGGAGTGTGCAGTGGCAAAGAACATTAAAATTGAAAAGGATCGGCACAAGGTGCCTTTCTCTTGTTTTTAAGCACTGTTTTCGAGAATTCAATCCACAAGTTTGTGGTACTTGTATGCTGGCTCTCCTTCGTTGAAACAGTATTTTATTGTAGTGAAATTCTTCTTGAAGGCTTTTACATCCTCTTTCACTTTCTTGGGGTCCTCTTTTTTCTTGACCACACGTGCAACAAGCTCGGCGACGACCTTCATTTCGCTTTCTTTCATGCCGGTCCTTGTCAGCTCCTGTGTTCCGAACCTGAGACCGGACGGCCTCACAGAGCTCGTATCGCTCGGGAGCATGTTCTTGTTGCAGATGATATTCGCATCCTCAAGAAGCTGCGCGCATTCCTTTCCGCCACCAAAAGCAGAGACGTCGAGTGCCATCGCATGAGATGTCGTGAACCCAAGATTGGGGCAAAGCACAGGAACTCCCTGTTCATAAAGGGCTTCTGCCAGCGCTTTGGCGTTTTTGCACGTCTGTGCGGCATAGTCTTTTGCAAAGACCTGCATTTCTGCGAGCGTCATTGCCAATGCAGCCATTGCATGAAGGTGGTGGCTTGATGTCACGCCGGGGAATACTGCCTTCTGTATCTTTTTCTCCTCTTCCTCGGTGAGATTTGAACCGAGTATCATGCCGTGGTTTGGCCCGGGGAATGTCTTATGTGTTGATGATGAAACAATATTGACTCCGTCTTCGAACGGTTTGTGGAACTTCCCTCCTGCGATGAGACCTAGAACATGTGCGCAGTCCTCCCAAACGAGGCAGTCGATCTCGTTGAATGTATCCATCAGTTCTTTTATTGGCGGCGGGAAAAGGAAAACAGAAAGGCCGAATTGAGCGATCTTTGGTTTTTCTTTCTTCAGAAGCTTGATCGCGCCGTCAACATCGATGTTCATATCCTCGGTGTTAAATGGATAGTTTACGGATCTTATCCCCCTCTGCCCGAATGCGCCGAACTCACAGGTCGAGATGTGCGCTCCCTGAGCAAGGGCGCAGGTGGTTATTGTGTCTCCGGGGTTAGCGAAAGCAAATAGGACGGCCATGTTCGCGACTGTACCGGAAACCGGCCTAACATCCGCAAATTCAGCTTCAAAGAGCTTCTTTGCGAGCTCCACTGCTTTTATCTCCACCTCGTCAACATAGATATTTCCCTGATAGTATCTTTTTCCTGGAAGTCCTTCTGCGTATCTGTCTGCGAAATCAGATATGAGAATTTCCTTTGCTAGAGGGCTCATGAGGTTCTCGGATGCGATCATCGGGATGCATTCTTCAAACCATTTGTTATGCTCCATTACTTTCTGCCTGATGAAACGGCCGTCATCTGTCATCATAAATATCAAGACCCGCAACGTAGCTTGGATAAAAAAGGGTTGTCTCTTATTCGTCCTCATCCACTATGACGAGGCTGTTTACCTCTTCTACCGGGATGTCGGCGACAGGATCGGTCTTCCTCAGATGTGCCAGCTGAAGAGATACAAAATCACCGAGTATCACGCATTTGAGATTCTTCTCAAGATTGCATGACCCCTTCACATGATATGATATGATCTTCAGTTTCTTATCTTTGAGTATCCCTATGGATGTGTCTGTCATGCACTTGATGATGTTGGAGGCATCATCGTCATAGAGTATCACCGGCATGAACATCTTGTTCTTCTCATCGTTCGTCCACCCTACGATCTCGTTGTGGTTGAATTCGGGAAGAGAACCGCAAAATGATATGAACTTGGAATTCTCATTTATCTGCGTCTTCCACCTTATGGCGGACGACCTCATGTTTGCCAGGCTGTATATTACCGGTATTTTGTTCAGCAATGCCTTTGCGATATCTTCGACGAGCGTGCTCTCACTTGATACAAGTTTATCTCTGTGCCTTTTGAGTTCGGGTTGTATGGATCTTAACGCTGTTGCGGCATCGCATATGTTCATTTCTTCCACTACTCTCGACAGGTATCCCAGAAGATACCCGAACGCGCCCCTCGACTGTAGTCCGCTTGGTACCCTTATCAGTGTGTTCTTGTGGGATGTGCATCTCTGCATCAATTCTCCCCCGACAGTTATGCATATGATCTTGCATCCGCGGGAACGTGCCTCGTCATACGCTATCAGAACTTCCTTTGTGTTTCCGGAATAACTCACGCATATGACCACTGTCCCGCGCCCCACCCACCCCGGCAGTTCGATCCCGCGAACGACCGTTATGGGTGACCCGGTAGTGCTGTCCGCATAATCTGATACTACGTCTCCTGCCAATGCCGATGCGCCCATGCCGCACACGCACACCGTCTTCGACTTTGGAAGCGGCGGGAGCGGGGAATCTAAGGCTTCTTCGATCTGCTCTGGTAGATCGTTGACCTGCTTATACATCATGGAGCCGGAGATTTTCTTTTCCAAACGATGCCCTCATCTCCCTAACCCCCTTTCAATATAAAAATAGAAGTTGCGATGGGCGATAATCTGCAGGTTGTTCGGTGCGGCGACCATTTAATAATCTACCACATAATTATCTTTTACAAGTTATTTAGTAGTGGGAACTCATTTCGTTGTCTGTTGATATGAACGGATGTAGTTTTCAAAAAAACGACCTAGCCAGGGTGCTGGAGGATATAAGATGCGGGAGGGTCGTGCTCGTTTATGATTTCGACGACCGCGAAAGGGAGACCGATATGACGATCGCTTCCGAATTCATCACTTCGGATACGCTGAGGTTGATGAGGAACGATGCCGGCGGCCTTATATGCACCACCACGCCCAATAGTACCGCGAAAGAGCTGGGTTTACCATTCCTTTCGGATGTTTTTTGGAATAACAGGGACAAGTACCCTCTGCTCGGCCTGATGGCGCCGAACGATATACCTTACGATAACACAAAATCCTCATTCGGCATCACGATAAACCATAGGAAGACGTACACCGGCATCACCGACGTCGACCGGGCACTCACAATAAAAGAGTACGTGAACACCATCTTCAAAGATGAGCCTGCGGAAAAGAGGATCAAAGAGCTGGGAGACAATTTCAGAGCTCCTGGGCATGTGCATCTCCTTAACACGACCTCAAAACTGCTGAAGACAAGACACGGGCACACGGAACTGTGCACAGCGCTCATGTATATGGCGGGGGTCAAACCATCGGCTACGATCTGCGAGATGATGGGCGACAACGGGTTATCACGCCCTAAAGAGAAAGTGATGGAGTACTCCGAAAAGAACGACCTGCATTTCATTACCGGCGAAGAGATAATGAAAGCATGGGATGAATTCCTCAAAACGACCGGAGCGGATGTGTGATCGGATGGTCAGGGTGATGGCTTCCGGCGTATTCGATATCCTTCACACCGGGCATATCTCATACCTCCAACAAGCCAAGACATTAGGGGACGAACTTATTGTGGTCGTCGCCTGCGACGACACCGTGAGAAGAAATAAACACGAACCGATAACGCCGGAGAAGATGAGGGTCCTTATTGTCGACTCCCTTAAACCCGTCGACAAAGCTGTGCTCGGAAAGGAAGGAGATATCTTCGACGTTGTGAGAGAAATATCTCCCGACGTGATAGTTCTCGGATTCGATCAGATGTTCAGCGAAAATGACCTTAGGATGAGACTGAAAAATAATGGCCTCGGACACATAAAAGTGGCTAGGGCCTCTGAATATGCGGAAGACCTTACGGCCACCAGAAGGATAGTGGAAAAAATAAGAAAACTGGAGGACGAAATGTGAAAACCATCGGCATCGCTGATACGACATTCGCAAGATTCGATATGGCATCGGCCGCCATAAACGAACTTGAAAGAACAGGCACCGGATTCAGGATAGAGAGATACACCGTCCCCGGAGTTAAGGATCTGCCCGTCGCATGCAAGATCCTGATCGAAGAGAAAGGGTGCGACATTGTTATGGCGTTGGGAATGCCCGGGCCGGAAGAAAAAGACAAGATGTGCGCCCATGAGGCCTCGACCGGGCTTATCAGAGCGCAACTTATGACCAACAGGCACATAATCGAAGTGTTCGTCCACGCTGACGAAGCTAAGGACGATAAAGAATTGGCATTCTTGACCGAAAGCAGGACGAGAGAGCACGCAGTGAACGTTTACAACCTGCTCTTCAGACCGGAGAACCTCAGGCGCAATGCCGGGACCGGGCAGAGACAGGGATTTGCGGACGCGGGTCCGCTTAGATCGAGGTGAATAAATGAAAGCATATAAGATCGGAATGGTGGCGGCGGAGTTCAACTTCGATGTCACTTCTATGATGATAGAAAGGGCAAAAGCAGAGGCGGAATTCCTCGGAGTAGAGATAAGCAAGACAATAATGGTCCCCGGAGTGTATGAGATACCTCTGGCGGTGAAAGCTCTGCTTGAAAGAACGGACGTCGATGCCGTGATCACGCTCGGCGCCGTCATAAAGGGAGAGACCAAACATGACGAGATCGTCATAGCGCAGGCATCGAGGCTTGTGGCCGACCTCCAGCTGGAATACAACAAACCTGTCGCGTTCGGGATCACCGGACCGGATATGACGCAACTTCAGGCGATGGACCGCATAGAGAAGGGAAGAGATGTGGTAGATGCGGCAGTGAAGATGCTCAAGAGATTGGAGAAGATCTGATCTGATGTTCTGAGGAAGAACATATTCTCGGGGCCGGCCGTTATAGGCTGGCCCCGAAGAAACATGTATGAATAACATACGTGAACTTTCCTCTGCCCTCGGAAATATCTCCCTCCCATATTGCAATAGATGAGAGACGTCCATGTATCGACCTTGTAGAGGCTGTTAACCTCCACGGATCCATATTCAGGTTGGTCCATTGGCCAGGAGGTATTTTAGGAGGTTTGCGAGTTACTTATTTAAATATACAATTACACATACAGGTTGCAAGGGAATCACCAATTCCCTGTTCACTGAATCACTATCACAATAAACATCGTCCGAGGACGATAGGTCAACAAACGCCCGGGGGAGCAGCCCGACGGGCTCACAGAAGACAGTAATAGGATGGGAAAAAGAAGGACTCCGATGCAAAAGAAAACGGAGTGCGGACAACAGCAGAGCAGGATATACGGTTTTTCCATACCCCTGGAGGGTTAACAAATGAATATTGATCCAAATGCAACGAAATACATGATAAAAGCAAAAATCACCGCTGACGGCATTGTAGAGAAACCAGATGTCGTCGGTGCGATCTTCGGACAGACTGAAGGGCTTTTGGGAGAGGACCTTGATCTGAGGGATCTCCAGAAAACCGGCAGGATAGGAAGGATCGAAGTAGAGGTAGTTTCCAAAGGCGGAAAATCCGAGGGTATTGTATATGTCTCGTCCAGCCTTGATCAGGTAGAGACCGTCCTCATAGCATCTTCTTTGGAGACGATCGACAGGGTCGGGCCCTGCAAGGCCGTCATAAGGGTCCTCGGGATCGAGGACGTACGCGTGACCAAGAGAGAGAAAGTGGTCGAACGCGCCAAAGAACTTCTCAATGACATGATCAGCCAGTCGAAAGGCTCATCCGCAGACTTGGCGCAGAACATCAGGCAGAGCATACAGGTCGAAGAGATCACCACCTACGGAAAAGATAAATGCCCTGCCGGACCCGGCATAGCAAGTTCCGAGGCCGTAATAATCGTTGAGGGCAGATCGGATGTCCTTAACCTTCTGAAAGCGGGAATAAAGAATGCCATTGCAGTAGAAGGCACCAACATCCCCAAGACCGTGCAGGAACTTTCCAAAGAGAAAGTGACAACTGCATTCGTGGACGGTGACAGAGGAGGAGAGCTGATCCTGAGAGAGCTTTTCCAGACGTCGGAGATTGATTTCGTTGCCCGCGCTCCGCGTGCGCACGAGGTGGAGGAGCTTTCATCCAAACAGTTGGTCAAATGCCTGCGCAACAAAGTTCCGGGTGACCAATACATGGAGATGAACGGCCTTGTGACAGAGGAAAAAGAACTTCCCTCCGAAGAAGAGGACAGGCCTAGGAAGATCCGTGACGACAGGAATAACAGAAAGGACCGCAACGAGAAAATGGTTAAACGCGACCACGAAGAACAGGACGGCGGAAGAAGGCGCGACCACGATGATGACAACGTCAGGAGAGGGCGCGAAAGATTCAACAGCAACAATGTCGAGAGATTCAGAAAGAAGGTCGAGGAACCCGTCGTGAAAGAGGAGCCTGCAGAAGAGGCCGATGAGGATGAACAGGAAGAATCCAAAGACGAGAAGCCCAGAAAGGGGCGCTCTCAGAAACCCCAGGCCGATGAGGAAAGAAAACCCGCAGCAAGGACCCTTCGCGGAAAGAAGGACAGGAACACAAAGACCCTGTCCCCGGAACAGGAAACATTCAGAGACATGCTGCTTGACATGTCCTCCACACACAACGCCAAGCTCCTTGCTGAGGATAACGCCCTCATAAGAGAGATAGCTGTGAAGAATCTGGTCAACTCGCTGAAAGAGGATTCCGGCGGGATCTCGGTGATCATTTTTGACGGCGTAATATCGCAGAGGATACTTGATGTTTCGATCGAGAGAGGCATCAGAACAATAGTGGGCACACGCAAAGGCAACATAACCAAGATGCCGGCAGAAATGACCATATTTACCAAAGAAGACCTTTATTGAGAGCAGATGCATATGAAAGGGAAAAGAGCGGCTGAGTCGTGGGAAGAGGTAAAGGGAGTAAAAAGTACAGAAGAGATACTCATCCCCTCCGACCCGCTGGACCGTGTCTTAGGGCAGGAGGAGGCCATATATCTTGCGAAGATCGCGGCGATACAGAGGAGACACCTTCTTCTCGTCGGACCTCCCGGCACAGGGAAATCGATGATAGCCCGCGCCCTTTCTATGAATCTCCCCAAACCAAAACAAGAGATTAGGGTTGTCCGGAACCCAGAGAACCCGGAAAGACCATTCCTTGAAATACTGGACGAGGGACAAGTACAGGACGAGAGCGACATACGTGCCGAATCCGTGGGCAAACTTCTTGAGCCTGAGAACGCACCCAAGAATGTTGCTGAAAGGCTCGGCTACCTCTGCAAAAGCTGCAACAAGTACTCTCTCCCGTCTGATGTGAACTGTCCTTTTTGCAATAAAAGCAAGATCGAGATGGGTCAGAACTCAAATCCTTTCGGTGATCTGCTAAGCGGAATGCTGGAAGCGGCGATGCCGCAGGGCGTGGTCACCGGAAGGGAAAGAGTTCACACAACACGGGTATTATCCGATGGGACAGAGGAGACGGTTGTATTCGAACGTGCAGGCGACCGCATCAGGAGACTTGACGGCAAGGCCCTCCAAAAGAGGAACCAGCTGAACAACAAATCTAACCAGAAGGTGCTTGTCAAACTGAATAGGAACCCTTTCGTTCTGGCTACCGGAGCATCGGAGACAGAACTGCTCGGAGATGTCAGGCACGACCCGTACGGCGGTCACGAGAAACTCGGCAGCCCCGCATATGAAAGGGTCACCGCAGGATCCGTCCACGAAGCCCACGAAGGCGTGTTGTTCATCGACGAGATATCTCATCTCGGGAATCTGCAGAGATTCATCCTGACGGCCATGCAGGAAAAGAAGTTCCCTATTGTTGGACGGAACCCTCAGTCTGCCGGCGCAAGCGTCAAGGTCGATGATGTCCCTTGCGATTTTATTTTGGTCGCAGCGTGCAACATACAGGATCTTGAGAACATACTTTCCCCTCTGAGGTCAAGGATAATCGGAGGCGGATATGAGGTGTTGGTCGACACTGCAATGCCCGACAACTCCCGCAACCGCGCTAAGTATGCCCAATTCGTTGCTCAGGAAGTGATGATAGACGGACATATCCCTCATGCGACCATTGATGCCGTGGAAGCGATCATCGCTGAGGGAAGGCTCCGCGCAAAATCAGACAACCAGATCAATTCGCTCACTCTCAGACTGAGGGAGCTTGGCGGACTGATCAGAGCGGCAGGCGACATAGCAGTGATGGAGAATGCCCCGCTGATAACCGCAGAGTTCATAAAAGAAGCAAGAAAAAGATCCAGGCCCGTTGAGGATCAGATCAGAGACAGATACGGATCATACATGAAAGGTGTATCGAAGGATGTTTCCAGCGCACAGAAGGAAAAATCGCAGTATTACTTTGAGAATGAGCACCTTGATGACCAGATGTTCAACTGATTATGTCCAATTCATTGCCGCCATGCCGTTAGAGGGTCCGATCCTTTGCAGCAACCGTGCGCATCTGGTGATTTGTTTGTTTCTCTTTGATAATAAGAGAAACCCATTACAAACCTAATCGGAATGGTTTTTCCACTTAAGATGCTTACCTGCATAACTTATTTTGAACATAATTGTGCATATAATGCGTATTATTAAGTATTACGAAAGTTTATTATCGTAACATGAGAAAAAGAACATGTCGTATGAAAATTTCATTTGTTTCAATGATGCTGGCAATTGCTTCGGGCGAATCTCGGGTATTCGGGGAATTCCTTATTATGGGAACATTTCCGAAAAATGAGTTGGATTATTAATCCAATACACTAATATATGTGGTTAGCGATTAGTTGGATGATTAATCCAAAGGTGATGAATATACCAAACAAGAAGATCATCGTAGCAGCCATAGCAACTGTTCTTATCATTTGTGCAGTTGGAACGGCTATAGTACTTAGTTCAGACAATTCTGAAAAAGGACTATACCAATTAGATGCCAAAGTAAGTATTGTCAATATGGGGCAGTGCTCCGCCACACCCGGCGTCATCATGGCGATAGATCAGATGTACACAGATTATTACGGAGAGCCTGTGAACGACAACCTTACAATTGATGATGCAAAAGCAGACTCAGCATTCTGGAATGAATATTGTGTATGGTCACCGATGATCACAGAAAAAAGTGATGGAACATTCAATGTGACCATAAATACTGCAGTGAACGGCAACGAAGTGGTGAACATACCCGTGTGCGACACCGCGGTCATCATGGGTACGATGTATTCGGAGACACTCTATTTTCTGATCTGCGCAGCCAACAACGTGGAGCCGTACTCCGCAGAGAGCTTCGCTAATGAAAATGTAAAGAACTACCTGAACAGCACAATAACCGGCGGGATGCAGTACTCCTATTACGAACAATATGACGTCGAGTATATGCTGAAGTGCGTTAACAGCAGCGGATATTTTGATCTTGGAACTAATTCGACCTCTACTGTCGACAGTGAAAAGCTTACACAAGCACTCCAGAGTGCCAACAGCAGAGGGAACGACGGAACTGTCTACTTTGGTTCCGGCAGAGTGATAAACACAAGCGATATCTACAACAGCAGCACCGGCCCGTGCATAAAGACCGGTTCATACTATGCGTTCTTCAGCCCGTCAACATTCTCTGACATTTATTCATCGATAGAGTGCATGGGCCTTATCATGGGATTCAGCCACTATGTCATAAACGAGGTCATCGAGAATATTCAGCTGAATCTTTACAAGGTCTACTGTTCTGTTCAGGAACTGACTGCAGGAAAAACACCTGAAAAGGCGTATTGGGAGACATATGCCGGAAAGGCTGTGAACACCACCATGGCCAAGAACATATTGGACTTCCTTGGGTTCGATTCATCTCTGCTTGATGGTGCCGAACATGATACCGAATCTCTGCTGAAAGACAACCCGTCGTACCTCATTTTCTTCACGAATGACACCCGCAGCATGGACGAGAAGATGAGGACCAACACCTAAAAAATGAACCGGTTTTGATCGGGAGCCCAACATGGAAGATATCAAGACGCTTGAAGATCTGGACGAATACCAAAGGAGAAAGAAAAGGGCGTCATATGTCGTTGTGGTGGCGGCGGCATTTGGCCTTGTCCTTACTTTTTTCCTGACTCTGATGGTTGGGAATTACCATTTGTCTGCCTCAGAGATATTTGGTGTACTCTCCAGGACCGTTGATGACCCTGTCTCAAATTACATCTTGATTGATGTCAGGGTCCCCAGGCTTCTGTGCTGCATTATCGTCGGTGCTGCACTATCCACCTCCGGCCTCGTCATGCAGAGTCTGTTCAAAAATCCCATGGCATCGCCGTCTGTTCTCGGCATATCCTCCGGCGCCGCTTTCGGAGCGGCCTTGGCCCTCGCGTTCGGTGTAGGCGGTTTCATGGGGAACCTTATGGTGCCGGGGATGGCTTTCATATTCTGTTTCATGACCATGCTTACCGTTTACATGCTGGCAAAGACCAAGTACGGTGTCGCGAAGACGACCTTGCTTCTTTCCGGTATCGCAATGGGCGCATTCTTTGGCGGCCTTGTTTCTCTGTTGCAGTATGTGGTGAATACAGATACTCTTTCCAGCATAGTCTACTGGACCATGGGCAGTTTCAATAACTGCGGATGGCAGTCTTTTGAACTGGCCATAATACCTGTTTTCATAGGCCTACTTATGGTCATTATGAATATCCGAGAATTAAATCTCATATCCGCAGGAGAGGAACAGGCTGCGGATATGGGGGTAAATGTCAAGAACGTACGGATAATTATGATGCTGGCAACATCCCTTATGGTCGGGGGGTCGGTCGCTATTAGTGGTGTGATAGGATTTGTAGGTCTGATCGTGCCCCATATTTTCAGGATGATCATTGGCCCTAACCACGCTTTGCTGATCCCGCTCTGCATATTCGGCGGCGGCATATTCATAATCGTTATGGATACGATAGCAAAATCTGCATTCACTATGTCGCTTCCTGTCGGGATCTTGACCGCTCTGATCGGGGCGCCGTTCTTCATATATGTTATGCGGACAAGAAAGAAGGAGGTCTGGGACTGATGATGCTGGAAGTAGAGGGTGTGGATTTTTCCTATGAGAAACACGAAGTATTGAAGAAAATAGACCTGACCGCTGAGAAAGGAGAGGTCATCGGCATAATCGGTCAGAACGGATGCGGCAAGACGACACTTCTAAGGTGCATCAATTCATCTTTGACTCCCAGCGGGGGCTTAGTATCGGTCGATGGGGTTCCAGTTGCATCAATGTCAAAGAAAGAGATCGCAAAAAAGATGGCTTTCGTCACACAGTCCACTTACGTTACTTTCCCCTTCTCGGTATTCGATACAGTGATGATGGGCAGATACTCTCGAACTGATGTTGACGGAAGGAAGAAAGATGAAGATATCAAAGCTACCTTTCAGGCGATGAAAGATACCGGTACCCTAAAGTTCGCCGACCGTTCAGTGAATGAGCTCAGCGGAGGAGAGCGGAGGAGAGTGATGATCGCAAGGGCTCTTGCACAAGAGCCAGAGATCCTTCTTTTAGATGAACCGACGCTTCATCTGGACATAAACCATCAGTTCGATCTGCTGGAGTTGATAAGAAAGCTTGCCACGGAGAAGAACATTTTAGTGCTGATAGTCACGCATGACATAATACTTGCCGCCAGATACTGCGACAGGATCGTGATAATGCAGAATAAACAGATCCATAAGGTCGGAGATACGGCAAAGATAATGTTGCCTGAGAACCTTAAGAACGTGTTCATGATCGAGACTGAGGTCGGGTATGATGATAGGTTTGGAATAGATGTGCTTATTGTCGGAAAGGATAAAAATTACGAAGAAGACCAATGAGCTGCAAAAATTATGTTATAAAAAGTATAAAGGGTTAATAAAAAGGTTAGAGTGAATCCATTTTTAAGAACACTGCGTATCGTACAGAGACCCTTCGATCTTTTTGACCAGGATTTCATTCATATCTGGGTTGAGCCCAAGAGTCTCTGCATAGTAGACGGATATCTCTCTGCCTTCTTTTCTGATCGTTCCTTTCTTGCTACCCGCTGGTATGCCTAGTTTCTCAGGTATCTCTTCACCTATATGAGTGCCGGAAGCAAGGAACATAGGGAGCACGATTATCTTTTCAAAACCTTTGTTGATCATCCCACTATATGAATCCTCTATGTTCGGCTCATTATATTCGTTGAATCCTACAAACACGTTGTTGATGCCAGACGCTTTAAGACGTTCTGATGTCAAATTCACAATGTCCGAATTGTGTTTCAGAGGGGAACCATGAGCGATAAGCAACACCCCTGTGTTCTCAGAACATCCTATTGCCCGAAGTTTCTTCAGAAGAACTTGTGTGACACCTGAATCATCACCAAATGGTTCGTTGTAGTGGACCATTACTTCCCTGCCGTATTTCGTTGATGAGCTCGTCCCATACCCTGGGGGGATCCCTAGCTTAGGGGGTATATCTTGTTCTGTGTGCCTTCCGGATGCGATAAAGAGAGGCAGCGCTACGATATCTTCGGCTCTGTCTCCAACGATCATTCTCATCGCATCCTCTATAGTGGGATGCGACGTCTCATTGTATGCTGTGTAGATCTTGTATCCTTTATCTCTCAGCAGTCTCGCATGCATGTCTACCATTTCTTTGTTATAGGGCAGTCTGGACCCGTGCCCTATAAGCAGCACACACCTCTTCTCAGACATTGTGTCCTTCTCTTTTCTAGTTCCTGTTGCTTCAAACACCATAAAAACACCTCATATTCTATATCCTCTCGGAGTTATCATTCTTCCATTGGAAACATATGTCTGGCTATTGCCGATTATCACAATGCAGAACATGTCTATCTTATCGTAATCTAACACTCCGAGTTCAGTGATTATCTTGCTTTCGTCTTTCCTGCCGGCATTCCTTACGATACCAACTGGGGTCTCGGGAGAACGATATCTGCAAATGATCTCCACTGCCTTTTGAAGATGATCCGTACGCTTCTTGCTTTTCGGATTATAAAGCGCGATTATCATATCTCCGTCGCTTGCCCGATCAATGCGTTTCATGATCAGTTCGAGCGGGGTCATAAGATCTGAAAGGCTTATGATCGCAAGGTCATGCATCAATGGTGCACCGAGTATGGATGCGGCCGACGATGCTGCGGTCACGCCTGGTACTGTCTCTATTTCAACGGAAGACCCCATCTCGTCTGCCATCTGATATATTATTCCGGCCATTCCGTATATTCCGGAGTCCCCGCTGCTTACCATTGCGACGATCTTTCCTTTATCGGCTTCCTCGATGGCTTTTCTGCAGCGTTCGACCTCTTTCATCATGCCGGTGGCTTTGTATTCTTTGTTCGGGAAGTATTCCTTGAGAAGGTCTGTGTATGTTGTGTAGCCTATGATCGTATCGGCGCACTCTATCGCATTGACCGCTCTCAGGGTCATGTCCTCTTTGCTTCCCGGCCCAAATCCAACAACAAACAGCTTTCCACGCTGGTTGTTACTCTCTTGGCCTGTGTTTGCTGCAGATCTCATCTATTGGCCTCCTTATGCTTTTTCACTATTAGTGTGGTAAAATAGCCATATCTTCGATTCTTATCCAAAGGCCCTATGTATTGGTCTTCAAGGCCTACATTACTGACCACAAAGACGTCGGGCGTCTTGTCAAGGCTTTCTATTTCCTCCGATATCCTTTCGATCGAGCCGTAAGCCTTCATTATCACAACATTATCAAAATCATTGAGTGCGGTGCGGAATAGGTCCGAGCCTTCTGCAGCTGATACCACCGCAAGACCTTCGGTGCCCATGGTCAGCGGTATCTTCGCCCTTGATGCGCCATCGCAGAACGATGGCACTCCTGGGATCAATTCCATCTCATACCCTCTGCTCTCGATGTCCTTGCCGACACGCATGAATGTGCTGTAGACAGAGACATCGCCAAGCGTTATCATGCAGATATCATTCCCATTTTCAAGAAGAGACGTCAATTCAGCAACAGCATCGTTGTAGTTGGATGCCCTGACTGCTTTATCGGAGGACATCTGGAACAGCAACTCCAAGACGCGTTTTCCTGAAACGTCGACTGCTCTTTTTACGATGTTGAATGCTACACTGCGCTCACCTGATACTCTGACGGGGTATGCAACGATGTCGCATTCCTCGATAATCCTCTTTGCCTTGAGGGTCAGAAGTTCCGGATCGCCTGGACCCACACTCACTCCATACAGTTTTCCTTTCATGCGTGCACCTGGTAGTAAATGGACATACTGGGTCTTATACTTTGGCATATACATCCAATGTGATTGATTGAGTTCTCATGTAAGGGCGATTCATTCAATATAGGTCATCCCGCCTGTAGATAAAATAATCAGTATTCCCCATTTTATCATCCGGGCCCAAAATACTTCGGGCAGATGATGGCAGACTCACCGTAATGACATTATCGTCTCTGCCAAAGTGTTCTGCGATAATATTTCCTTTAGGATCAAAGACCATTATGCCTCCTCCGAAATTTATCCCCCTCCCATTCTCACCTACTGCATTTACCGCACCAATGAATATGCCGTTATCATAAGCTCTTGCGGGAAGATGCTTCATCCATATGTCTCTCCGATGATCGGGTGGCCGAGGCGAGGCATATGGCATCAGGATGATTTCAACTCCATCCCTCCTCATTCTCGTAGAAATATCAGGAAAGTGTGATTCCCAGCACAGCTGAATGCCGATTGTTGCGCTTGGCAGTTTGAAGACTGGTATCTCATTCCCCGGAACGAACTTTTCGCGCTCTTTCCTGCCAAGATGCGTCTTTCGATAGATGTGGATGCTCCCCTTAGCATCTGAAATGGCCTGGGTGATGTGCATATTTGCTCCGTGCCTTTCCATGAACCCGAAAATAATGTTGATGCCATATTCTTCTGAAAGGACCGATATCTCTGATATGAAGGCGTCTTCAACGGATATGCAGAATGGCCCTGGGTCTCCTGTTTCATAACCGGTAAGGGATGCTTCCGGGAAACAGATCATGTCCGAGTCTCTCTGGACATTTTTTATTAAGGTTTTCATCCGCTCGAAGTTGCTTTGGATATCTCCGGCGACCGATCGCGTCTGTGCCATAGAAAGGACAATGTCTTTCATCCGCTCAACTCAACGTCTGTTCCGGCACCGGTCCTGTTAATCGCGTTCAATACAATCATTGGCATTCCTCCACAGGTACGATTATGCCGTGCGCAGCGATGTCGTATATCTTGCGGTCGAGGACGTGGCCGAGGGAGATGTCCAGATACAGCGTCGAATCTTTGCCGCTGAGGACATCTTCGATGCATCTTTCCGCGGCGTTG
>Ga0123357_10000806_pt1 | contig 31723 bp, 20 predicted proteins | sample TergutEmb28metaG_FD_89873 | JGI IMG/M metagenome (GOLD analysis project Ga0123357, IMG submission 89873) | Embiratermes neotenicus P4 segment gut microbial communities from Petit-Saut dam, French Guiana - Emb289 P4 | ecosystem: Host-associated > Arthropoda: Insects > Digestive system > Gut ...
AGGCAAAGGCGATTTCGGTTACAATGCCCGCACGGATGTTTATGAAAACCTGTACAAAGCAGGCGTCATCGACCCGACGAAAGTAACGCGGATTGCATTGGAATATGCAGCTTCTATTGCCGGCATGTTCCTGACTACCGAATGTGTCATTACCGATAAGAAAGAAGAAAATCCGGCTCCTCCGATGCCTCCGATGGGTGGTGGAATGGGTGGAATGATGTAATTCCGGTATTCTTTCTATTCTTAGATAATAAAAACGGCTTTTCATTATGGAAAGCCGTTTTTATTTGTATGTAAGAATGTCATTGCAAACTTGACCTGCAATTTCCCTGATTATAGGATATTGCAATTTTGCTATATAGCATTTGTTAAATTGGGTTATATAATTTGAGCAACAAATTTACAAAATGTACCTTAACTCTAATATTTCTTTGTAACTTTGACCCCTGAATCATTTATGGACATTTACAGCATAAGATGTTGTAGTTCATAATCTGAACCGGATCACAAAAAAATAATTAAACACAAACTTAAAGAAATGACCTCAAAATTCTTGTTTTTTTTGATTATCACGGCGTTTTTTACTTTTAGTAATTCTCTGCCAATCAAAGCTTCGGAACCAAATACAGTTGCCGGGAGCGTTGTTACTGTAACTTTAGATAACAGTACGTTAGTAAATGATTATTATCTGGGAAATGGCGCCCAATGGGATCCATACCAGTTGAATTATGGTAATGGAAAGATGTCCATATCTGATGCCGACTGGCAGAAATTATATGCCCGCCTCGATTTTATGCGTCCGCAATTGATACGGATGATGGTCAATACGGCTTCTTTCTTCAGAGATGATCAAATTATTCCCGAAAAGGATATGGAAGTTCTATTCAAACTGCTTGACTATTGCCGGCAAAAACAGGTAACGGTTGTATTTGGCGATTGGGGTGGAAGCGTAATAAGACGTCGAACGGAAGTCAACGCCGTCAATCTGAAACATGCAGCCGAATTTGTTGATTATCTTGTTAATAAGAAAGGATTTAATTGTATAAAATATTATAATCTTATCAATGAACCGAATGGCGACTGGTCGGCGACAAACAGGAGCTATCCGTTATGGGCGAATGCCATAGAACAGTTTTATGAAAATTTCAAAGATTTGAAAATCAATAATAAGATAAATATTATTGGACCGGATATTGCTATCTGGAGCAAAACGGAATCTTGGTGGATCGACAGTTGCAACTACCATTTAGGCAATATCATAAACCTTTATGATATTCATACTTATCCGTCAAAAATAACGGTTAATTCGGGAAAATATTCACAAATCATTCAAGCCTACATCAATAAAGTTCCGAAAGATAAAAAAGCAATCATGGGGGAAATCGGCTTAAAATTTGTTGAAAAAGCGGATTCTGTCTATAATGAAGAAAACATCGAGCGTGCCAAATCTAAAAAATATGCTTCCACTCAAGATTCTCAGATGTTTGTTTATGACTACATGTATGGAACAGATATGGCAGATGCGCTTTCGCAAACGGTAAACGCGGGTTATTCCGGTTCGGTTGCATGGATGCTCGACGATGCCATGTATTCGAAAGAAGCTCCGGATAAACTTAAAGTCTGGGGATTTTGGAATATTTTAGGCGATGAGTTTTTTGGTCCGGAAGAAGAAATCGTTCGTCCCTGGTATTATGCATGGTCGTTATTAACAAAATATATGCCTGCCGGTTCAAAAATATATAAAACCGAAGTGCAGGGAGACAGTGAAGTAAAATCAATCTTTTCCGGAAAAGACGGCAAATACCTGATTGCATTGATAAATGTTTCTAAAGAACCCAAAGAGGTAAAACTGACAAGCGTCGCTCTTCAAAATATAAAGAATTGCAAACAGTTTATTTATTCGGATGGGACGCTCAAAAAAGAAGGCGATCACAACCTTTTACCCAATGCTGCCCATTTGACATTAAATTTGAAAAAAGGAGTGCCACTTATTTTACCTCCGGAATCACTTATTGTTTACACGTCGTTTGATTATTAAAACTGTTCAAAAAAGTACAATCATCTAACAAAAATACATAATAATTACATTTGAATATCCTCTACCTTTGTTTCATCTAAATAATTTTATTGTTTAATGTTTTAAATTTATTATTTTATGAAACGAATTTTTACTTTCTTGTTTGGTTTTATGTGTGTTCTGGCTTTGAATGCACAGAATTTGGATCCTTTCTCATGGAATGGAATGGTATTGGCTGATATTGACGATCCTTCTTCTTATAGCGCCATAACGACTTATGGTGGTGGTCCGTTGTCTATTAGTTATCAACCGGCTCCGTCAGGAGCTCCTGAATCAGTTACAACGATGGCTGTTGCTGATTGCCAAACCACTGATCAAGGTTCCGGTGGTGGTACTTTCACTATTGTAATGGTTTCGCCTATGGCAGATCCGCACGATTATGTGGGAATGTCTTTCCTCTGCCAATCGGATTATACCGATAACCAGATTCCTTTCATCGTGAAGATGGAATCTACTCAGGATGGCAACAATAATTTTCAGGCGCAGGATTGGGATACGTGGGCAGGTTATGATGGCGGCGGCAATTGGCAGCAAGTTCGACTCCCCTTTGCTGTTTGTCTTGCCGCAATGGATGGTTTTGTGAGTGCGGGTAAGATAGATCCACTTAACTACTATGACAAAATTGAATTGGCTCCCGCTGCGTACAAGAATTTTGGGGAAATTATAATTAATATGGCTCAGTTTTATTTACGCTATGATTGGGATGAACCCACAGGAATCCCTTTAGCTAAACTTGCTGCATTTACCATTTTGAATGATGGTAATGGGAATATTAAAGCAACAGGCATAAATGGCGGTCCGGTTTCATTGAAAGTATATTCTCCTGCGGGACAAGAAATCATGCAGGGTGTGAATAATGTACAAATAGGAATTAAAGGCATTTATATCGTAAAAGCTACTGACGGGAAAACAATTGATACACAGAAAATTGTTGTTCATTAAAAAAACAGGTTAAAAAAATATAGAGACGTAGCGTACTACGTCTCTATTATTTTTATATTTCCATGAAAAAAATTGTAGTATTCTTTATTTTTATCCTAAATTGTTTTTCTACGCTTTTTGCTCAGACATCAACCGGATTTGAAACCTTGGATTATCTGTATTCCATTCAAGGAAAAAGTACGCTTGCCGGACAGCATAACAGGGATTATTGGTATCCGATGCGGCAAATTACCGGCGATTTTCCGGCATTGTGGGGTGAAGATTTTTTGTTTTGTACTAAAGATGGAGCTTCTACAATGGACGAATGGCGAGCGATGCTTGCACATTATGCGAAGTTGAACTGGCTTCAGGGCGCTGTGATTGCCTTGATGTTTCATGCTTGTCCTCCAACGACAACGTCTCAAACCTGCGACTGGTATGCTTCAGATGGTAGCAGCACATGTGATGGCTGTATTCACAGCGCATTAACCAATCAGCAATGGACAGATTTGCTTACAGACGGAACTACCATCAATAATAATTGGAAAGCGCGTTTAGACGAAATTTACCCGTATTTGAAAGAATTGCAGGATGCCGGTGTTGACGTACTGTTCCGTTTATTTCACGAAATGAATCAAGGCTTTTTTTGGTGGGGAGGACATGGCGCCAATACCGCAAAATTGTATCAACTATCCCACGATTATTTGGTAAATACCAAAGGCTTGAGCAACCTGATTTGGGTATGGAACGTTCAAGATTTCTCAACCTTGACATCTGATTTAAACAGTTACGATCCCGGAAGTGATTATTGGGATGTGCTGGCGTTGGATGTTTATAGCGGATCAAATGCTGCTCAAGCTTACACCACAGCCAAATACAATGCTATAGTGGCTAAAGCGAATGGAAAACCAATTGCCATTGGCGAATGTCAGGTGTTACCTACTGCTGCTATATTAAATTCGCAACCGCTATGGACTTACTTTATGGGGTGGGCTGAATTAACACAGCAATACAATTCGAATGCCACTATCAGTTCGATTTATAATTCATCCCCTCGTGTGTTATCGCTCAGTAAAACGGGAAGAGGGTCTGACATATCTTATAACGACACATTGATTTGTAATTTTGACAATGTGTATCCATTCATGTTAACATCAGGAACATCAGGAGTAAATATTACTACATCGGATGCTCCCGCTGATTCTCCCGTATCCGGGCAAATGGGCGTTCTATCGGTTCCACAAAATAATTTAAGCGGACTTGTCAAGATTTTTTTAGATCAACCTGTCGATCCGCGCAAATATATTGGAATATCCTTTCTTGCTCAATCGGATTATACCAATAAGCCGGTTCCTTTTGTAACAAAACTGGGTCAGTCCACTGACAATGTCGCTGCGAACCAAATTCAGGATTATAGTACCCAACCTGTTTATAACGGTAACGGATTTGGAGGGTGGCAGGAAGTTCATATCCCTTTTAATGTTCTTTTGGGTTCAAGTTCATCAGATCAATTAGGATATAAATTAAACCAAAATCCTAATTTTCCCGCGTCCAGTTACGACATACTTATGCTCCTTCCTGCCTATAATCAAAAACTGCCTGCATTTACCCTGAATATAGATGACATCAACTTCCGCACTTCGTGGGGCAATGGGACTGGAATTCCGGCGACAAAACTCGCAGCGCTCATTATTACGGCTGAAAATGGAACGATTAGGGCAACAGGTGCAAATGGCAATCCTGTTTCTTTGAAAGTGTATTCCATCTCCGGACAGGAAATTGTCGCCGGTACGAATCAATTGCAAATAAGTACTAAAGGCGTTTATATTGTAAAAGCTACAGTAGGAAATATAACCGATGTACAGAAAATAGTTGTTCAATGATGATTTATTAATCTTTTAAATTATTCTTATCAATGAAAAGAATTATCATAGCACTTTTCATTTTTACATTGAGTTGCGTTTCGACGCTTCTCTCTCAAACTTCAACGGGATTTGAAACGTTGGATTATTTGTATTCCATCCGTGGAACCAGTACGCTTGCCGGTCAGCATGACAGAAATTATTGGTTAACAATGAAGCAAATAGCCGGCGATTATCCGGCGCTGTGGGGAGAAGACTTTATGTATTATCCTACAGGAGGAGCTTCTACGATGGATGAATGGCGCACCATGATCACGCACGATGCAATGCTGCACTATCGACAGGGCGCTGTTATTGCCTTGATGTTCCATGCTTGTCCTCCAACGACAACGTCGCAGACCTGTAATTGGTGGGCTTCAGATGGAAGCAGTACCTGTGATGGTTGTATTCACAGCACATTAACTAATCAACAATGGACTGATTTGCTTACCGACGGAACAACGCTTAATAATAATTGGAAAGCGCGTTTAGATGAAATTTATCCCTACTTGAAACAATTGCAAGACGCCGGTGTTGAAGTCCTGTTTCGTTTATTTCACGAAATGAATCAAGGTTTTTTCTGGTGGGCGGGACAAGGCAAGAATACGGCTAATTTGTATAAACTCTCCCACGATTATTTGGTAAAGACTAAAGGGTTGACAAACCTGATTTGGGTATGGAACGTTCAGGATTTCTCAAGTCTGACATCTGATCTAAACAGTTACGATCCCGGGAGTGATTATTGGGACGTGTTGGCGTTAGATGTTTATAGCGGGAGTAACCAAAGCGGCGCTTATTCCTCTTCCAAATATAATGCTATCGTAGCTAAGGCGGCAGGAAAACCGATTGCCATTGGCGAGTGCCAGTTGTTGCCTACTGCCGCTACATTGAATTCGCAACCGTTATGGACTTATTTTATGGGTTGGTCCAGCTTGGTACAGGCTAACAATAGCAACGCAACTATCAGTTCGATTTATAATTCATACCCCCGTGTACTGACACTCAGTCGAACGGGTAGAGCTCCTGACGTAAATTATAATGATACCTTGATTTGTAATTTTGACGATGTATATCCATATATAACTGTATCCGGAACATCAGGAATAGGTATTTCTACGGCAGATGCTCCAACCGATTCTCCAGCGTCAGGACAAATGGGCGTCCTTTCGGTTCCACAAAATAATTTAAGCGGATTGATCAAGATTTATTTAGACACGCCTGTCGATCCGCGCAAGTATATTGGAATTTCCTTCCTTGCTCAATCAAATTATACCGATAAGCCGGTTCCTTTTGTCACAAAACTGGGTCAATCTGCCGACAATATTGCCGCAAACCAGATTCAGGATTATACTACTCAACCTGCTTATAATGGTAACGGGGTCGGAGGATGGCAGGAAGTTCATATCCCCTTTAATGTTCTTTTGGGTTCAAGTTCATCGGATCAATTAGGATATAAATTAAATCAAAATCCTAATTTTCCTGCATCCGATTATGACATACTTATGCTTCTTCCCGCCTATAATCAAAAACTGCCTGCATTTACCCTGAATATTGATGACATCAACTTCCGCACTTCGTGGGGCAATGAAACAGGAATTCCGGCGACAAAACTTGCGGCGCTCATCATTACGGCTGAAAATGGAATGATCAAAGCGACTGGCGCAAATGGGAACCCTGTTTTTTTGAAAGTGTATTCCATTTCAGGACAGGAAGTTATCAATGGTACAAATCAAGTACAAATTGGTATTAAAGGCGCTTATATTGTAAAAGCTACAACAGGAAATATAACAGATGTACAGAAAATTGTTGTTCAATAATTGATTTTTAACAATTTATTTATATTTCAATGAAAAAAATTGTAATATTCTTCATTTTTACCCTGAGTTGCGTTTCGACGCTTCTCTCTCAAACTTCAACCGGATTTGAAACATTGGATTATCTGTATTCCATTTCCGGTAAAAAAACGCTTGCCGGTCAACACGACAGGAGTTACTGGTTCACAATGAAGCAAATCGCCGGCGATTATCCGGCATTGTGGGGAGAAGACTTTATGTATCAAACAACGGGTGGCGCTTCCTCGATGGCAGAATGGCGTCAGGAAATCACAAACGATGCGAAACAGCACTGGCTTCAAGGCGCTGTGGTCGCGTTGATGTTCCATGCTTGTCCTCCAACGTCAACGTCGCAAACCTGTAACTGGTGGGCTAACAACCAGGGGACTTGTACCGGGTGTATTCACAGCGCGTTAACTTCTGCACAATGGACGCAATTGCTTACCGATGGATCCTCGCTTAATAATGCATGGAAAGCGCGTTTGGATGAAATTTATCCCTATTTGAAGCAATTGCAAGACGCCGGCGTTGAAGTTTTGTTTCGTTTATTTCACGAAATGAATCAACCTTTTTTTTGGTGGGCAGGACAGGGAGCAAACACGGCTAATTTGTATAAACTCTCCCACGATTATTTGGTAAAAACGAAAGGATTGACAAATCTGATCTGGGTATGGAACGTTCAGGATTTCTCAACCTTGGCAACTGATTTGAACGATTATGACCCTGGAAATGATTATTGGGACGTGCTGGCGCTGGATGTTTATAATTCTGACGGGGCAGGATATACCCAAAGCAAATATAATGCTATGGTAGCTAAAGCAAATGGAAAACCAATTGCCATTGGCGAATGCCAAACGTTACCAAATGTCGGTTCACTGTCTCTACAACCAAAGTGGACTTATTTTATGGGTTGGTCAAGTTTGGTACAGCAAAACAATAGCGACGCAACAATCAAATCAATTTATAATAATGCAACTTATGTACTGACACTCAAAAACGGAAGAGCGCCCCTTGTAAGCGACGATCAAGATGCATTGACAGTTTGTAATTTTGACAATGTATTTCCATACGTAGCGCCGTCCACGCCCAAACTGACTCTTGATATAGCTGAAGTTCCCGATGATTCTCCCGTATCCGGAAAAATGGGCGTCTTTGGGGTTCCTGCAAATAATTCAAGCGGATTTTTCACGGTTTATTTAAATGAACCGATTGATCCGCGCAATTATGTTGGAATCTCGCTCCTTGCTCAAGCAAATAGCGCTTCGCCCTGGTTCGTAATCAAACTGCAAGAATCCTCCGACACCGGTAATACATACCAGATTCAGGATTATAACACCCATTCTGCATATACCGGCAATGGAGCATGGCAGGAAGTTCAGATTCCTTTTGATGTTCTTTTGGGTTCAGCCAGTAAACAATTAGGATATGTGTTAAATCAATATCCTGATTTTCTCCCATCTTACGACGAACTTATTATTTCTCCAGCCGCAAATCAAAGTATTCCTGCTTTTACAGTGAATATTGATAATATCCGGCTGCGCACTTCGTGGGCAGAAAATGGAATCCCATTGACGAAAGTCGCGTCGCTTATCATCACGTCTGCCAATGGAACTATCAGCGCTAAAGCGGCAACCGGCGATCCGGTTTCTTTGAAAGTGTATTCCATCTCAGGACAGGAAATTGTCGCCGGAATGAATCAAGTGCAAGTAGGAACCAAAGGCGTTTATATTGTAAACGCTACGGCAGGAAATATAACCGACACACAAAAAGTTGTTGTTCAATGAAAAAAATTTCTATATTTATCATTTTTTCTTTCGCCTGCGTTTCGACTCTTTTCTCACAAACTTCAACGGGATTTGAAACGTTAGATTATTTGTATTCTATTCAAGGGAAAAGTACGCTTGCCGGACAACACGGAAGAGGATTCTGGTTCACAATGCAACAAATTTCCGGCGATTATCCGGCATTGTGGGGCGAAGACTTTATGTTTGCTACTACGGGCGGAACTACTTCTCTAGACGAATGGCGAAGGCTGATTGTTTCGGAAGCGAAGCAGCGCTGGTTTCAGGGATCTGTGATTGCGCTGATGCTTCACATTTGCCCTCCAACAGTGAATGAGCCTTGTGATTGGAACAGCGATATTCTCCATGCACTTTCCGATGCGCAGTGGAGCGAATTGATTACCGACGGAACCCCGCTCAATACCGCTTGGAAAGAACGGTTAGACGTCATATATCCGTATTTGAAAGAGTTGAATGACGCCGGCGTTGAAGTCTTGTTTCGTGCGCTTCACGAAATGAATCAAGGCGCTTTTTGGTGGGGAGGACGTACCGGCGTAAACGGTACGGCTAAATTGTTTCAGATTACTCATGACTATTTGGTAAAAACCAAAGGCTTGACCAACCTGATTTGGGTGTGGAACATTCAGGATATGAGTAGCAACATAGCATCTATTCTGAGTAGTTATGATCCCGGAGACAACTATTGGGACGTGCTGGCATTGGACGTTTATAGCGGGAATAACCAAAGCAACGCCTATTCCTCTTCCAAATATAATGCCATGGTAGCTAAAGCAAATGGAAAGCCGATTGCCATTGGCGAGTGCCAACTGTTGCCTACTGCAGCTACACTAAATTCACAACCGTTGTGGACTTATTTTATGGGTTGGGCTGAATTAACACAGCAATACAATAGCGCCTCGGTTATCAAGTCGCTTTATACTGCATCTCCTCGCGTGGTGGCGCTTCCTGTTACTGTAAATCCCAATCAAGGAGATACTCTGCTTTGTAATTTCGACGATGTTAATCCATTCATATCGCCATCAGGAACATCCGGAATAGGTCTGACTACGTCGGAAGCTCCTGCCGGTTCTCCCGCGTCCGGCACAATAGGCGTCCTTTCAGTTCCGGCGAATAATCTAAGCGGACTTATGAAGATTTTTTTAGATGAATCTTTCGATCCGCGTAAGTACGTTGGAATCTCGTTTCTTGCTCAAACGGATTATACTGAAAATTCGGTCTCTTTTATAATCAAACTGCAACAATCTTCTGATGGCGGTAACGCAAACCAGATTCAGGATTATTATACCAAGCCTGTTTATAACGGTAATGGAGCATGGCAGGAAGTTCATATTCCTTTTGATGTTCTTTTAGGTTCAACAGGAACTGATCAATTAGGATATAAATTAAGTCACGACCCTACGAATGTATATCTTAATGCGTCTCTTGTCTATTACGACCAGATTTTGATTCTGCCCGCCTATAATCAAAAGTTGCCTGCATTTACGCTGAATATTGATGATATCAAGTTACGCACTTCGTGGGGTGAAGAAACAGGAATCCCATCGACGAAAAGCGCTTCATTCATCATCTCGGCTGAAAACGGAATAATCAAAGCAACAGGAGTAACAGGCAATCCGGTTTCGTTGAAAGTGTATTCCATTTCGGGACAGGAAATTGCCGGTGGCGTGAATCAAGTGCAAGTAGGAACCAAAGGCGTTTATGTTGTAAATGCGGAGTCGGGAGATGTAAGTCGGGTCAGCAAGGTTGTTGTACAATAATCAATATTTTATCAGCATCTGTTCAATTATCACCCTGTAATCCGACGGTGTATTGCCTTTTTTCTTTTTGAAAATACGTATAAAATTAGATAAATTATTGAATCCGCAGGCAAAGCAGACTTCAGCGACAGTGTCAGTCGTCTTGGTCAACAATTGGCAAGCATGGCTGATTCGCACATTCGTCAGGTAATCTTTAAATGAAGTATTGGTTCGCTTTTTGAAAAAATGACTGAACGCCGATTCCGACATATTCACTAAAGACGCTACGTCCGACAGATTGACGGTTTTGGCATAATTACGTTCAATGTAATCGCATACTGTCGCAATTCGCCGACTTTTGGAAGTGCGCACTACCACCTGCGAATCAAATTGGTTGCTGACTAATATTCTACGGTCGGCAACGGCAAGTTCATTGAGAATCGAAAGAAATTCCAAAACCGTTTGAAAGCCCTGCATCTTAGTCAATTTGAGAATCTTTTCACTAATAGCAGTCTGTGTTTTTTCGGAAAATACCAATCCGCGCTGAGATTCTACCAGCAGATTTTTAATATTATTGAACAAACGCTTCTCCAATATCGGAAAGTTCAATAATTTATCGGAAAACTGAATAGTAACGACATGGTTGTTTTCTTCTACTTCCCCGAACCATTTATGCGGTATATTCGGACCAATCATCGCCAAATCAAGGGTGGAAAAGTCTTCTATCGAATCGCCAACTACCCTTTTCCCATACGAATTAATAACCAGATTGATTTCGTAATCGGTATGATAATGCACCGGATAATCAAATTTAGCCGAGAGGTAATTCAAGACAATGAATAAGTCATCGGATGCCAAAGGGGTTATTTCCTGTTGAAAATCTTTCATGGAAACGTCTATTTTTTTAGTACGTTTAAAATATCCAACTCAAAACCTTCATTTATTAAATTGTCGAACTTCATTGTATATCTATAATAAACGTACAAATATAGTAAGTATTTCAATAAATCACTCTTCATTATTCAAAAAAGTACAACAAAAGAACAAAAAAAAATAATATTCATTAACATACTTTATGTTCCTTTGCATAATAAAAGAAACATTATTGATATCACTATTGTGGAAACATTTTCGATCGATTTTATAGACATTATAATCCTTGTAGTATATGTCTTGTTGATTATCTGGTGGGGATTGAAAAACGGAAAAAGTTCCGACACCCAGTCTTATTTTTTAGCGGGACGCTCCATGCCCTGGTGGATTGTCGGGCTTTCGCTGTTTGCGGCAAGTATTTCCAGCTCCACGCTCATCGGGCAGTCGGGCTATGCTTACCATTCCGGCTTGGCGGTTTTCAATTACAATGCGACCGGCGTTGTCGTCATGGTTTTCTTCGCTATTTTTCTGCTTCCTTTGTATATCCGTTCAAAGGTATTCACCATTCCGGAATTTCTTGAACGGCGTTTTGATAAGCGCTCCCGTTATTACTTTTCTGCTATTTGCATCATTGGTAATATTTTTTTAGATGCTGCCGGCGCCCTTTACGCTGCTGCTCTGATTATCCGGCTGATTTATCCGGAAGCCAGCCTCCAGTTGATTATTATTATTTTTGCAGCGCTTGCCGCTTCCTATACCATTCCGGGCGGTTTATCCTCAGTAATTAAAACAGAATTGATTCAAGCGATTATCCTGATTATCGGTTCGGTAATCCTTACTTTTTTCTGTTTCCAGAAAGGAGGCGACTATTTTGTAGATCTTTTCAGGAAAAGCGATATACTCACAAAATTAATCCGTCCGTTGAGCGACACCGAAACGCCATGGTTAGGACTGATAGTCGGTATGCCTGTGCTGGGAATTTATTTCTGGGCAAACAATCAGACTTTGGTTCAACGGGTATTGAGCGCCAAAAGTGTGGACGAAGGACGCAAGGGGATTATACTCAATGGTTTTCTTACTTTAACTACGCTTTTCATCATTGCCATTCCGGGATTGATTTCACGCGGATTATTTCCCGGATTATCAAGTCCCGATATGGTTTATCCGACTATGGTTATCAAACTGCTTCCGGTGGGATTGCTCGGAATTATTCTGGCGGCGCTGTTATCGGCGTTACTGTCGGCATTAAGCGCCATACTTAATTCCACTTCCACCTTGTTTACGATGGACTTTTATGCGAAATTCCGTCCGAATGCCGGCCACAAGAAAATGGTATGGACAGGGAAAATAACAAGTTTAGTCATCATTGTTATTGCCGCCTTGTGGGCGCCGTACATAGGAAAATTTGATTCTTTGCTCAAATATTATCAGGAAATGCTGTCTTATATTTCGCCGCCCATTGTTGCCGCCTTCCTTTTGGGAATTTTCGGCAAGCGGGTGAATGGAAACGGCGCTTTCACAGGATTAATCGCCGGATTAGGGATAGCTGTTTTCATGCTGTTTTTCAGAACAACCCTGTTTGGTAATTTGCACTTCCTGTTAGTTGTTCCGTTCCTGCTGCTCTTCAGTATGGCTGTGATTTACGGCGTTAGTTTGTTGAGCCGGAAACCGGGACAGGAAAAGTTGAGTAATACCGTATTTTCAATGAGCGACCTGAAAGAAGAATGGCGCGGATTATCCACCGGCGGCTGGTATAAGCATTACCTCTTCTGGGCGATAGTTCTCCTTCTTGCAAGCGCTATCATTTGGATAATTTTCAGATAAATATATTTTTACACAACTATATGAAATTAAAGAAATATGCAGGTAATCCCATTTTATCGCCCAATACGGAAAATGAATGGGAATCTTTGGTAACATGCAATCCGGGGGTGTTTTACGACAACGGTACATTTTATATGCTTTACCGAGCAGCAGGGAACGATAAAGAGCACGTGATTCGTTTCGGCTTAGCTACCGGTAAAGACGGATTTCATTTTGAACGCTTTTCAAACTTGCCTGTTTTTTCCCCGGGGGAAGACAGTTTTGATTCCGGTTGCATCGAAGATGCGCGGATTGTTAAGTTCGACGACGAATATTACATTACATACGCCTATCGCCCGTATCCTCCGGGTCAATACTGGAATTTTGCACACGATGAAGTATGTTGTCCGGAAAGCGGCGACCACACACCCTTAGCCTTGAAAGAAAATCTGGGTAATTCGGGTTTGGCGGTAACGAAAGATTTTATTCATTTTCGCCGGCTGGGAAGGATAACCTCGCCGGTGCTTGATGACAGAGATGTGATTCTTTTCCCCGAAAAAATCAGGGGGAAATATTGGATGCTGCATCGTCCGAAACAATATATCGGCGCGAAATACGGCGTCGATTATCCGTCTATATGGATAAAAAGTTCGGACGATTTACTGAATTGGGAAAATCAGGAAAGTCATTTGTTGGCAAAAGGCATTCCGGGTACGTGGGAGGAAAAAATCGGAGGAAGCACGCCGCCGCTTCGAACCGCTGAAGGATGGTTAGTCCTGTATCACGGCGTAGAAAACGGAGGTCTGGGCTATTACCGCGTAGGCGCCTTATTGCTCGACTTGGATAATCCTTTGAAAGTTATTGCTAAAACGCCGAATTTTATCATGGAACCCGAATTGGACTATGAGATAAACGGCTATTATAAAGGTTGCGTCTTTCCTGCCGGAAATGTTATCTTGGGCGACACGCTGTATGTATATTATGGTGGCGCTGATAAATATGTCGGAGTAGCTACCTGCTCCGTTAACGAATTAATTCTATCAATGAAAAAAGTATGAAAAGTATGAAAAACAAAATTGGAGTAATCCTGATTGGGTTAAGTTTGGCAGTTGCCTGTACACCCAAAAACGAACTGAAGGTAACGGTTTCGCCGGAAAGCGTCAGTACCGGCTATATCGGCAACGGAGTAGAATGGGATCCCTATGATGAAGCGGACTCATGGGGCGCTCCCCTATTGGATAGCGACTGGCAAAAACTGTTCGACCGGCTGGATTCCATGCGACCGGCTTATGTTCGCTGCATGATTAACAGTCCGTACCGGTACTACGATTCCGCAACCGGAAAATACGACAAAACACGTAATATTCAATCCATATCCCGCCTGTTGCAATATTGTACCGACCGGAATATTACCGTTGTTTATGGAGAATTTAATCCGCCATCATGGTCTATGAAAACCGATCCCAAATGGGTGGACATGTCGGTCGATTACCTCAACTATTTGGTAAACGACCTGGGTTTCAGTTGCATCAAATATTTTGTAATATTCAATGAGCCGGACGGAAATTGGGCGCCGACAAACGGAGATTACGAAATGTGGAAATCCATGCTCCTAAAGTTTAACGATAAAATGGCGCAATACCCGGGATTAAAAGAAAAAGTGCGATTTGCAGCGCCCGATGCCGTAGCAGATTATAAAAACTCACAGTCGAAATACGATACGCAGGGATGGCTCACACAAACCGCACAGGAAGCCGATTCCATTGTCGGCATATATGATATTCACGCTTACCCCGGTCAAGCAGAAGTACGAAAAGGCGATTATGCCGGAATATTGTCCGCATACAGGCAAATCGTTCCGGCAAACAAAAAAATCATTCTGGGGGAAGCCGGATTCAAATACTGGCGGGAAGCCGATTCGCTGTTGATGAAAGAATTTAATCGGCGGGCGGAAGATAATCCCTTAACCAAAGGCACAGATTCCAATATGTTTGTATATGACGCTTTTTACGGTATTGACATGGCGCTTCTGGGTATCGAAGTCATGAACAGCGGTTTTTCCGGCGCAGCCGTATGGATGCTCGACGACGCCATGCACAGCGCCGGCGACACAGGCAAACCGAAAGACATTAAACTGTGGGGTATGTGGAACATTTTGGGTGGAAGAGTATTTAACGATTCAACTCAGGAAGAAATCCGCCCCTGGTACTACGCATGGTCGCTTATGTGCCGCTATTTCCCTGCCGGTTCAAATATTCTGAAAACCGATTTCGACAGGACGCAAGGCGTATATGTTGCCGTAGCCGAACATGAGGGTGAATATACAATGGCTGCCGTCAATGTTGGAAATGCGGACAAGCAAGTAAACATCGCCTTTCCGAAAGATTGGGGTAGCGCCTCCCTGTATGTTTACAACGAAAAAAATCCGGTTCCGGTGAAATCGGGAATCACGGTTAAACAGACATGCCGGATAACAATCCCTGCACAGAGTTTTATATTATTGACAAATATGTTTCAAAAATGAAAAACGAATAATTATGAAGTTTAAAATTAGAAAATCTTCTCATTTTATTTTGTATCTACTGATTTCCGTAGTTGCATTTGCGGTGAATATTTCGCCGGGGTATGCTCAAAATCTTCAAAAGGTTACGGTAAGCGGAACCGTTACGAGCAAATCGGGAGAATCGCTGATTGGAGTAAATGTCAGCGTAAAAGAGGACAAAACGATTGGAACAGTAACGGATACAGATGGCGGCTACACGTTGTCGAACGTACCTGCCACTGCAACGCTGGTCTTTTCGTATATTGGAATGACAAACTCGGAAGTCCGCGTTGATGGCAAGACAAAGATAAACGTTGTCATGTCTGAAAATGCTGTAGGGTTAGAGCAGGTGGTGATAACCGCTTTTTCCACCCAGAAAAAAGTGAACGTAACGGGAGCTATTTCAACCCTTTCCGGAAAAGAAATCGTAGCTACTCCCGTTGCCAATATCAGCAATGCGCTTATTGGCAACACGCCTGGTGTCAGTGGTTTGCAAGCCAGCGGCGAGCCGGGGCGAAACGCAGCGACTATCCGCATTCGCGGTATTGCCACTTATGGCGATAATACGCCATTAATTGTTATTGATGGAATCGAACAGGCGGCAGAACAGGCTTTCTCCGAATTAAATTCCATAGATCCCAACGAAATTTTGGGTATCAGTGTCTTGAAAGATGCGTCCTCAACTGCCGTGTATGGTATTCGCGCAGCAAATGGTGTGATTATCGTCACAACCAAACGTGGAATTTCAGGTAAACCGGTCGTCAGCTTTTCGTCGAATTACGGAATTACGCGGGCATCAAATCTCCAGCACAACGTGTCGTCCTATGATTGGGCGTCGATGAGGAACGAAGCAATTAATCTCGAAATGCAGAGTTATGCAAGCGCTGTGGGAAGTGTCGTTAACATATACTCGCCCGACGATTTATGGAAATTCAAAAATAACCGCGACTTCACTCCTGATGAGATAGCCGCCATGACTAACTTAACTCCCGACCAGCGGACGGCTTTAGCAAACAGTCCGGCTCTGTACTACGGCAGCCACGATTTATACGGAGAGCAATTCGGGCAATCCGGACCGCAATCTCAGTTTAACTTGAATGTTTCGGGTGGAACCGACAAGGTGAAGTATTTTACATCTGTCGGCTATTTTTCCCAGACAGGGATAACACAGGCGCTGAAATATTACGGCTCCGACACGCAATCTTCTTATAACCGGTATAATTTCCGTTCCAATTTTGATATAGATGCATTGCACAACTTGAAAATAACGATTAATTTAGCCGGTCAGGTAGGAAGCGCTAAGGGTCCCGGTACGTCGGAAGATCCCTACGACCTGGGCGGACGTTATAAGCAAATTATGCAATATATTTATGATGCAAATCCGATGTCAAATCCGGGAATTGTTGATGGTCACTTGATTAACAGTTTTAATGCGCCTCCGGGTTCGGTTCAGAATCTGCTGTCGATAAAAACAGGCAGTACGATAGGTTCGCAAAATCCGGTTTACAATTTATTGATCAGCGGTACGGGCATTATTGACAATACTTTGCTGGACGCAACCGTTAAAGTAGAACATGAACTGGATTATCTTCTGAAAAATCTTAAAATAAGGGGAACGGTAAGCTATCAGGATAACTACAACCGAACTACCCAAATTAATCCTTCCCTTCCTGTATATAGCGTCCAGCGCAATCCGATTAATCCGAATGCATTGGATTTCTTTGGAGGAGGTATGGGTCAGGTTGGCTTTAGCCAATGGGGATACAGCAATTGGAACAAACTGTATTTGGACGCCGGTCTGGACTGGTCGGGCAGTTTTGGTCAGCACAATGTTTCGGCTTTGTTTCTGGCAAAAGCTTCCCAGTATTATTTACCGGATAAGGACAGCAGCCACACTCCTTCCGGGGTTATCGGCTTGGTTGGACGGGTTACCTACAATTACGCCGAACGCTACATGGTGGAATTGAATATGGGATACAACGGTACCGAACAGTTTGCGAAAGGAAAACGGTTTGGCTATTTCCCTGCTTATTCCGTAGGTTGGGTGCCTACCAATGAAAAATTTTTCCCAAAAAATCAGTGGGTAACTTTCATTAAAATCCGCGGTTCATACGGAGAAGTTGGTAACGATCAATTAGGGAAAAATGGTCGACGCTACCTTTATCTTCCAAATACTTATAACTTAAACCAAGGAGGGTATTGGTGGGGAAATTCCGGCAATACGCCAAGCGATTATTATTCGGGAGTTGCCGAAGGAACTTTGGGTAATCAGGACGTAACATGGGAAAAAGCAAAGAAGGTAGATGGCGGCATTGAGCTGAAATTTTTTACCAATCGTCTTTCCGCTACATTTGATTACTTTTCCGAAACGAGAAATGACATCTTAACCACGTTGGGAATAATACCGGCAATTTACGGAGTGCCTTCCGGAAATGTGCCTCCCGCCAATATCGGAAAAACTTCCAATAAAGGATACGAACTTGTTGTCGGCTGGGCTGACAAAATCGGAAAAGTCGGTTATTCAATAGAAGGGAATCTGAATTTTGCAAGGAATAAAATTATCTATATGGCGGAAGCGCCCAATCCCTATTATTGGATGAACCAGACAGGCTTCAGTATAGGTCAACGCTTCGGATTGAAAAGCGACGGACTGTTTAATACGGAGCAAGACCTGGCAAACCGTCCCTACAATAACTATACCGCCAACAGGGCAACATTGGGCGATATCCGTTATAAAGACTTGAACGGCGACGGCATTATTGATAACAAAGATGTAGCGCCTATCGGTTATCCAAATTTTCCTGAATATTCTTATGGAATTAAAGTGGGATTAAATTACAGAGGTTTTGACGTTAATGCGCTGTTCAACGGAACGGCTCACGGTTCTTATTATATAAATCAGGGACTGTCCATGCCTTTTTATAAATCTGCGGGAAATGCATGGCAATGGGAATATGACGGTATGTGGACGCCTGAAAAATATGCTTCCGGTGCAACTATTACCTATCCACGCCCCACATTTAATCCCAATCCAACGGATAATAATTACCTGCCAAGCGATTATTGGATGTTTTCCAATGATTTTTTCAAATTGAAAAATCTTGAAATCGGATATACTGTTCCGGCAAAACTGAAATTTATGCAACATGCGGGCATTTCTTCCCTCCGCGTTTATTTGAATGGAAACAACCTGATTACTTTGGGGAATGCCATGCATAAACTGGGGATTGATCCTGAAACTACGGACGGGCAAACCTATATTTATCCGCTTACACAGGTTTTTAATATGGGATTTAATATACAATTTTAATAAAAAGCAGGAATATGAAAAAAATATTGATTTTTTTATTACCAATTGTTTTATTCTCTTGTGAGAATACATTTTTGGAAATACCGGATACTTCCGGAACCGTAGATTTGAATACAGTTTATTCCTCGACAAAGAATGCGCAGGGAGCATTAATAAAATGCTATGCCGACATTCTGACAGTTGGTTGGCCTGTTTGGGGATGTAACTTTGCTCATGGAAATTTAGGCTCGATATCCGGTGAACGCTATTTCGGATATAATTGGCATGGAACATATATGATCGCCGAATCCGGATTGAGCGCTGCTCCCGATGTAGATTATGGCTTAGGCGGCGGCGCTGATAATTTTTCTCAGAATTGGAACTATATCCGCGAATGTTACCTTGTTAATGAAAATATCGACAAGGTTCCGGATATGGACGACCAGATGAAAAGTTATATTAAAGGTGAAACGCTGGGATTAATTGCCTATCGCTATATGGGAATGTTTTATCGCTACGGCGGCGTACCGCTGGTAACCAAATCTTTTCAACCTAATGATGATTTGTACATACCGCGTGCTTCCCTTCAAGACACCTACAATTTTATTGTTGATTTGTGCGATCAAGCTGCTGCTTTGGTTCCTGAAAACTGGGATACCGGATTTACGGGACGCCTTACCAAAGGCGCAATACTGGCAATAAAAGCGCGCTTACAAATGTTTGCCGCTCGTCCCTTGTTTAACAGCGCCACGCCTTATCTTTCCAATCCGGCTACCGACCAATTGGTTTGTTTCGGCAATCGCGACGATAGTCGGTGGAACGATGCAATAACTGCTAACGAAGCGGTTTTGACATGGGCAAACGCCAACGGCTATCATTTAATAAATACGGGAGGCGCCGGAGTGGGACAACCCAATCCCTTTGACTTTGCCGTAGCCGACTATGGAACAGCCGTTTCTTTACCCGGAAATCCGGAAATAATTTTGGCATACAAATACGACAATGCCAATCAAGACTTTAGTATTGCTTATTATTACAATACCTCCGCCTATTGGAGTTATAACCGCTACGATATGGACCTTGCCGGCTTGTGGACCAATTTTCTGGAAAACTACTATGCTAAAGACGGGACAACACCCGACTGGCCCAAAGTAGGAGATGCAGCGCCGCGTCCGGCAAGCGACTGGTTAGACAAGGCAAATAATATGGAAGCGCGTTTCCGCGACGATTATGTTGTGCCCGGCGTGGAATCGACAGCCAATCCGGGCGATAACAATTGGAGCTTGACAGGTATAGGTAAGTCTGTTGGTAATACGTTTACCGGAGATAATTTCCCGGGAATCGGCACTACGGGAAAAGGTTGCGGAAGAGCTACCAAGTTTTATTACAACGCTGCAGGACGGGTATGGTTTGAACCTCCTCTGTTCCGTCTGGCGGAAACTTATTTGAATCTGGCGGAAGCCTACAATGAAGTCGGAAATACGTCGAAAGCGCTGGAAAATTTGAATATGGTGCATAACCGCGCAGGATTGCCTTCCATCACCGAAACGAATAAAGAACAACTTCGCGGCTTGATTCAAAGGGAGAAAGCCATTGAAATGGTGGGGGAAGAGCAACGTTATTTCGATGTAAAACATTGGAAGTTGCCGAATATCGGAAATGGAATTATCGGCGGACAAATGCGGGAATTACAGTTTCTCGTGGACACAAGCGGCGGTATAGACGGTAATTCGCCCGAAGCTCTGGTTTCTTATTGGGACGCAGTTACATTTACAAGTTACTGGAATCCTAAAATGTATCTGGAACCTATTCCTCAACAAGAAGTGAATAAAGGGATAATCGTTCAGAATCCGGGGTATTAACTTATAATAAATAAAAAATATGAAGAAAAAACATAATATTGCAAAAGGATTACTCGGAATGATATTTATATTTTGGGGATTGAATGTGGCAGCGCAGGAACAGCAGCCCGACAGCATCGTTCCCGGAAGAGAATTTTCCACAACAGCAATCACAAATACGGCGGCTGTGTCAACGGCAGGAGGAGCGGTTTTGGACAAAACGGTTTCCATGGATTTTATCAGCACATTGGCAGGACAAATACCCGGTTTGTACATTCAGGATTACAATGGTCAACCGGGCAGTTATGCAGGCTGGTTGATCCGTGGTATCGGGAGTTATGGACTGTCAGGTGTTAATACGCCTAAAATTTATGTAGATGGTTTTGAAGTCAACGCCGACTATATAAGCAACCTCTCGCCTTTAGAAATAGAGCGTGTTTCCATATTGAAAGATGCGGCTTCGCTGGCTACTTTCGGCATGAGAGGCGACAACGGTGTCATCTGGATTGAAACCAAACGTGGAAAAGTTGGTAAACCGACCATCACCGTACAAGTGCGCGGCAGTCTGCAACAACCCATCAACACAAATAAAGCGTTGGATTCCTACACTTTCGGCTCGTTATACAATCAAGCCGTGAGCAACGACAACGGACGGGTTTGGACGCCTTATTATTCTCAGGATCAATTAGCCGCATTCCAAAATGGCAAAAGCCCCAATGTGGACTGGTACAAGGAAGCGTTGAAAAATACGGGAAATTACATAGATGCCAATGTTTTATTCAATGGAGGAACTGAAGACGCCCGCTATAGCATTGTGATGACTTATGCCGACCAGAGCGGTTTATTAAACGTAGATAATTCGTCGGCAAATAAGGATAAAGTATCCAATGTTGATATGAACAAGTTCAATTTGCGTTCAAATTTCGATTTGAAAATGTTGAAAATTTTTGAAGCGAAAATCGAACTGGGAGGCAGGATTCAAAACATAAAGACTCCTAATTACGATGTAAGCACTTTGATGGACAATGTGGCTACTTATCCTTCAAATATCTATTTTCCTTACGATGATTCAATAAAAACCCATTTTTCAGGTACTACCCTGTATCCGAATAACCCGGTAGGTTCTATCAACGGTTTGGGTTATGGAACTGCTCGTTTACGTGTTTTGCAGGGCAATTTTCTCCTCAAGGAAAAATTAGATTTTATCACTCCCGGACTGTACTTGAAAGAAGGTATTTCCTTTTATTCAATGACATTAAGCACTTACTTTAAAACGCGGAATTACGCGCGGTATTTCAACGGTGAAACCACGACTACCGACCAGACAACTTCCATTACAGCGGGAGGATATGGTTCAGGCGGCATGGAAAACTGGAAACAATACCTCGTTTCATTGGGTTATGATTACCAATGTGAAAAAAGCATCTTGCATTCCGCTGTTGAATTTCACGGTTCCGATTATGATAATGATCTGGTTGGTAATCGTTCACCCTACCTGTATAAATACCGTTGGCTGAATTACAACGGAAGAGTGAATTATTCGTATGACAGTCGCTATGTAGGCGAATTCGGATTTTCTTATTTCGGTTCTGATGCTTATGCTCCGGGAAATCGCTTTGGTTTTTATCCTTCGGTTTCAGCCGCATGGATTATTTCCAATGAAGCTTTTTTGAAAGATAATCCGGTCGTTAATCAATTGAAACTAAGGGCTTCGGCAGGGAAACTCGGTGGCGCTGATACAGATGCAGGCACAGGAAATTTTGGTTCCAACGGACGCTATCTTTACCAGCAATATTACTATTACACAGGAGGATTCAATAGCGGCAACAGTAATCCTTTCAACTGGAATGGCGGACTGGCTCCGTTATTTGTGGCTAATCCGAACGTTTTTGCGGAAAAAAGCATGAAATACAATGTCGGCTTGGACGTTAATCTGTTTAAGAAACTCAGCTTGACAGTGGACGCTTTTATGGATAAACGCAGCGGTATTCTGACGCTGGATCAAATGCAAATGCGTTATTACGGAAACAATTATTACATGGACAATATTGGTAAAATGACAAATAAAGGGATAGAAGGAAATCTCAGGTGGGAAGATAAAGCCGGCGATTTTCAGTATGCCTTGTTTGGAATGGCTTCGTTCGCAAGAAACCGGATTGACTATATGGCTGAAGTTCCTCCTGCTTATTCTTATAACGCAGCGACCGGTCGTCCGATAGGTACGCCAATCGGTTTGGTAGCCGACGGATTTTATCAAACGGACGATTTCAATGCCGACGGAACATTGAAGGCGGGACAACCTGTTCCAACATTCGGACCCGTACAGCCGGGCGACATCAAGTACAAGGATTTGAACAATGATAACTACATTGACGCAACAGATGTTACCGCTATAGGAAAATCACCGATCCCTGAATTTTACTACAGTTTTGGCGGAGACCTGAAATATAAAGGTTTTGATTTAAACATTATGTTTCGCGGGTCTGCCGGAGCTTCCGTAAATTTGTTGAATTATCCCAATCAATTTGTAGCTTTTGTGAATAATGCAAATGCGTATCCTGTAGCTAAAGGCGCTTGGGCTTATTATCCCGATCAGGGAATCGACACGAGGGCTACGGCTACTTATCCGAGATTAACTACTCAAAGCAATGCCAATAATTATTCGACAAGTTCTTTTTGGATAAAAAACAACGATTTTCTGCGGATTCAGTATATTGAACTGGGTTATCAACTCAACAAAGTCCGGTTTTTCCTGAATGCGACAAATCCTGTCACATGGAGCCAATTGCTGAAAAATTACAATATGGATCCGGAATCCGGGTTTGGGTATCCGGCTATTCAATCATACACTTTTGGAGTATCTGTAACATTTTAATATTCGACAGTATGAAAATAAATAATATCAAAACATTCGTAATTATTGCTTTTGCTTCGGTCTTACTGAACGGATGCACTAATTTCTTAGATACAAAAATAGATGCAAATATGACGCCGGACATGATTGATACCAATCGAGGCAACTTGTGGAGTTTTGGAGCTGCCATGTATTCGCCCATGCTATCGGAATCGGGTTTTACAATTTTGGACGGCAACTTTTTTGCTGCTGCTTCCGACGAAGCGCAACGAACCCAGGCGTCGGGTTACACTTATACGTTCAACAGAGGCACAATAAGTCCTGATAACGTAGAAGTTGCAAGCAATTATATCTATCAATATTGTTATGAGGGCATACGCGCCGTTAATTTCTTCTTGGATTATGCCAAAAATGGGGAGCAACTGTTAGCGTTGAACCGCGATACGGCAAACGACGTTATCCAATATGCCAAAGATATACGAAATTTAAACTGGTATCGGGCGGAAGCGCATATTTGCAGGGCTTATTATTATATGGAGTTAATTAAACGTTTCGGCGGAGTTCCCATTGTGGAAACTACTTTGGATCAGGATCCCAATCCCGGAAATATTCCCTGCGCTTCTTATGACAGTGTAGTAAATTACATTGTCAACGAAATTGACTCTAATGTGGATAATTTGCAAATTAGTTGGAGAACAAGTACGGACGCAGTTTCCGGACAAGACGGTCGCTTTGAAAAGAAATCGGCTTTAGCTATCAAGGCTCGCGTACTGTTGTATGCAGCAAGTCCGCTGAATAATTCCACGAATGACAAATCCAAATGGGAAAGGGCAGCCAGCGCCGCTAATGACGAGATTAACTTTATGAATTACACAATGTCTTCTCGTACAAGTACTTATAGCAATTATTTCTTGGGCGTAACTTCAACGACTAATGCTGAAACAATTTTCTTGCTCCGAACCGGCGCCGGTAATTATTTGCAACGAAATAATTACCCGATTGTGACCCCGGGTGGAAACAGTGGCGTTACCCCTACCGAAAATCTGGTTTCGGCGTATGAATATATCGGAACTCAAAATCCGCTCAATCCTTACGCTAACAGAGACCCGCGTTTCGCAGCGACGATAGTATATAACGGCAGCACATGGAACGGTCGCGTCATAGACGAATCGCCGGGAGGAACCGATGACATGCGGAAACCAAATGCCAGCAAGACCGGTTATTACCTGAAAAAGTTTCTTCGGGACAATATGAATCTGACGCAAGGAACTACCGATGCCAATGTATGGGTTATTTTCCGTTATTCGGAAATACTCCTGATGTATGCGGAAGCAATGAATGAAGCTTACGGTCCGGACGCTACGGTCGCAGGTTATAAATATACCGCACGTCAAGCTTTGACATTGGTAAGGAACAGCATCAGCACAGCTTTGCCGGCAGTCACGACTACGGACGTTGCCGAATTTAGAAAAGCGGTAAAACACGAATGTCAGGTGGAATTTGCATTTGAAGATCACCGCTATTGGGATTTGCTTCGCTGGAAAGATGCGGAAACCGTGCTGAATACGCCGGTAAAAGGTGTGATAGTAACTAAAGACGGTAGCGGTAATTATGTTTATCAGGTAAATGACAATGCAGGAGAGCGCGTTTTCCAGACGAGAAACTATCATTTGCCGTTTGCACGTGCCGAAGTGGTTAATTCAGGTGGAGCAATAACGCAAAATGAAGGGTATTAATAATTAATAATTATGAATAATATGATAAAGAAAATAATTTTTTTAGCGGCAACCGTTTTATTTTTGGCAGGATTTTATGCCTGTGACAAAGGCGCCGGCACGGATAATTATGGATTTGCCTATATTTATATGCCGCAAGCTACCGGTAGCGGAGGGTTGGACAATAATTATTACGTTCCTTCCGGCGAAGGCGCCTATACCTATAATTTCAAGGTAGATTCCGTCAATAATGAATTGCAGATCATGCTGGGCGTGTTGCGTTCCGGTGATGTGCCGAATGCAGCCTATTCGGTAGATATTATTGTCCGGACGGATACTACCGGTCAGATTATATCCGACGGATTAGTTGATAATGGGATCATATTCCCATCTTCAATGTATTCTTTGCCTCAAAAGGTAGATGTTGCTGCGAATGAAAACGGTGCGGGTTTTTACATGACTATTCCTGCGGAAGCGTTGAAAAACGATGCTTATACAGACAAAAGTTTAGTCCTGACTGTTGGGCTTGCTAATCCTTCCCGATTTGAATTAAGTTCCACGAACACAAATACCGTAATCATTCTGGACGTAAATGCGATTCGAGCGTTTCTTCCATAAGCGTATAGCGCTTGTAAAAAAATAGCCGTGCGCAACAACGCACGGCTATTTTTTTTTACGCCTTTCCGGCAGAACCCAGCACATACACTAATTTGTGCTTGTAAAGTTCTTTCAGCCATTCTCGCGCCGGTCCCAAATACTGACGGGGATCGAACCATTCGGGATGCGCATCGAAAGTTTCACGGATAGCAGCTGTCATTGCCAAACGTCCGTCAGAATCGATATTGATTTTACATACCGCCGATTGGGCTGCATGACGCAATTCTTCTTCGGGAATACCAATGGTGTCTTTTAATTTACCGCCATGATTATTGATAATATCCACATATTTTTGAGGAACGGAAGAAGAACCATGCAATACGATTGGAAATCCCGGAATCCGTTTTTCCACTTCTTCCAGAATATCGAAGCGCAAAGGAGGCGGAATTAAAATGCCGTCGGCGTTGCGGGTGCATTGTTCCGGTTTGAATTTGTTAGCGCCGTGAGACGTGCCGATAGAAATCGCCAGCGAATCAACGCCGGTTTTAGATACGAAATCTTCCACTTCTTCCGGTTGCGTGTAGGTATGATGTTCTGCCTGCACATCGTCTTCGATTCCGGCTAAAACGCCTAATTCGCCTTCAACCGTAACATCGTATTTGTGGGCATATTCAACTACGCTGCGGGTCAATTCTATATTTTTTTCGTAGGAATGATGCGAACCGTCGATCATTACCGACGAAAAACCGTATTCAATACAGCTCTTACATAATTCCAGCGTATCGCCGTGATCCAAATGAAGAACAATAGGAATATTTTTTCCCAATTCTTTGGCGTATTCTACCGCGCCTTGCGCAAGGTAACGCAAAATCGTCTGGTTGGCGTATTTGCGAGCGCCGCTCGAAACCTGCAAAATAACGGGGGAACTTTCTTCCACGCAAGCCTGAATGATAGATTGCATTTGTTCCATGTTGTTGAAATTAAACGCCGGAATTGCATATTTTCCTTCAAACGCTTTCTTGAAAAGCGCTTTTGTGTTTACCAAGCCTAATTCTTTATAACTTACCATTTTGTTTATATTTTTTGTTTAATAACTATTTCATTTTTACCAATGCTTCCGCCTCCTCTTTTGTCGGCGCTTCCGCATAAATCCTGATGATCGGTTCAGTATTGGATCGTCTGAAATGAACCCATTTGTCAGGAAAATCAATTTTCACACCGTCAATATCATTGACCGGATAATTGGCATATTTTGCTTTTATTGACTGCAATAAGCCGTCGATATCGGTATCCGGAGTCAAATCCATGCGATGCTTTGCCATGAAATAAGAAGGATATTGAGCGCGAAGTTCACTCGTGGTTTTCCCTGATTTTGCCAACTGCGTCAAAAACAAACCGATTCCGACCAGCGCATCGCGTCCGTAATGCGATTCGGGATAGATGACGCCGCCGTTTCCTTCGCCTCCGATGACAGCATTTGCCGCTTTCATTTGAGCGACTACATTCACTTCGCCTACTGCCGAAGCTGTGTAAGTTTTTCCGTATTTTTCGGTTACGTCACGCAAGGCGCGGGTCGAGCTGAGATTGGAAACCGTATTGCCGGGCGTATGCTGCAAAACGTAATCGGCAACGGAAACCAGCGTATATTCTTCCCCAAACATTTCGCCTTTTTCGGTAATAATTGCCAAACGATCCACGTCAGGATCCACTACAAATCCAACGTCTGCTTTTTCTTTCTTTACCACTTCGGCAATCTCAGTCAAATGTTCCGGAAGCGGTTCGGGATTATGTGCGAAAATTCCTGTAGGTTCTGCATTTAATCCTATAATCTTCTTGACTCCCAGCGCTTTGAGCAGTTTCGGAAGAACAATTCCTCCTACTGAGTTGACGGCGTCGAAAGCAACCGTAAATCCTGCTTTCCGGATAGCTTCGACATCTACTAATTTTAACGACAAAACATGGTCGATATGTTTTTGAGTATAAGAATCATCTGTCCGTATTTTACCCAACTGTTCCACAGCGGCAAAAACAAAAGATTCTTCTTCTGCTATTTTCAGGATTTCGTTTCCTTCTGCGGCATTTAGGAATTCGCCCTTTTCGTTCAATAACTTCAAGGCGTTCCACTGTTTCGGATTATGCGAAGCTGTCAGAATAATTCCGCCGGCGGCTTTTTCCATTGTAACCGCTAATTCGGTGGTTGGCGTTGTCGCTAATCCTATATCGGTTACATCAAATCCCATTCCGATTAACGTTCCAACAGCCAATTCCCTTACCATTTCGCCGGAAATACGGGCATCACGTCCTACAACAATCGTTTGAGAATAGGGTTTTTTTGAGCGGATAAATGTTGCGTAAGCTGCTGTAAATTTTACAATATCAACCGGAGATAAGCCTTCTCCTGCTTTTCCTCCAATGGTTCCTCTGATACCGGAAATAGATTTAATAAGCGACATAACAATTCAGTTATTCAATTTTTCAGTTAAAGCGCGTATATCGTAAACCCTTATAAAACACAGGCGTAACATTCATATTGTCATAGTATGAACCGAGTGAAGATGGAATAATCATGTCTATGACGGCATTTTCACCCACGTATGATAACGGAATCACCCACGCTTGGCACACAGGCGTAACCGTAGAAGAATAGGTCTGTGAGATGCCATATACAAAAGAATAAGGCAGTACGGAAGGAAATGCATATTGGGTTGTATCGCCTGATGCAACGTCTTTAACATATTGGCAATAATCATACCGGACAGTAACGTCGTTAAATGCTTGAGCTCTTACCCCATTGCCGGGATTAACCACATGAAAAAACAAACCGTCAGGGGATCTGTAATATTCTTTATCTTTAAAAATGCTGTCCGCAGGATAATTTTTTAATATGACCAAGTCGCTGTCGCGAATAAACCGGTCAATGGCTTTTTGTTCTTCCTGCAAAAGTTCCTGCAAGCTTTTTGAATTGTTACAAGCGGAAAAAACACAGGAGATTATCATAACCAGCACAATACCTAATGCTCCTTTTTTCATTTATCTGTTATTTAAATAATTTTGCTGCAAAGATAATCGAAATATTCGGTACTGAACACTTCTGTTTCTTATAAATCGTTAATTTATATCAACAAGTGCTTATATCGAGGCAAAGCTTCTTCAAAAAGGCGCAACGCATCTTCTAATTTTCCATAATATTCGCCGCCGGAAGCATTCAAGTGACCGCCGCCGCCGAAAACTTCCTTTGCAAACTGATTTGTAGGAAATTTACCTTTTGAGCGGAGTGAAATCCGGATAACGTCTTTTTCTTCCCTGATAAATGCAGAAAATACAACATTACCAATGGTCAGGGGAATATTGACAAATCCTTCCGTATCGCCTTTCTGAGATCTGAATCGCTGATGTTCTTCTTGCGACAACGAGAGCAGTGATGTTTTATATTCCCTGAAAATTTTCATTTTTTTATATAAAATATACCCTTGCATTCTGATTTTGCGCTCGCTGTAACCACCATATACACGGGCATAGATTGCATCTTTATTGATTCCTTTTTCCACCAGTTCACTGATAATGTAGTAAATTGAAGGACTATTAGAATTAAAGGTAAAAGCGCCGGTATCCATCATCATTCCGGTATAAATACATTCGGCACAGGATTTATCCACATATTCAAACAATCCCATACGGCAAATAAAGCGGAAAATCAATTCAGACGTTGACGAGATGTCGGGATGCGAAATCGTGATATCACAAAACTTTTCAGGATCCAGATGGTGGTCGATGAGTATTTTCTTAGCCGCAGATTTTTTTACCAGCGGTTCCAAGTGTTCTATTCTTTTCAGGATATTAAAATCAAGGAAGAAAATCAGTTCGGCGGCTTCCAGCAGTTCGGTTGCCATCGGAAGATTTTTTTCGGCAATGACGATATCGCCGGCTGCGGGCATCCATTGCAAGAAATTCGGAAACTCATTAGGCACCACTATATTCACCTGTTTCCCATATTCCGTCAGAAAATGATAAAGTCCCAGCGAAGAGCCCAAAGCGTCGCCGTCGGGTGAAGTATGGGTTACGATGATGATTTTATCGTATTTATTAATTAATTTCTTTGCTTTTTGAATGTTATCTTCAGTAATAATTTTGTTTAACATAATCGTAAAATTAATGGTAATCAGAGGGTGCAAAGGTAATAAAATACTTGCAAAGCAGCAAGAATAATCAGGGAACGGAGGTAATATAGCATCTTAACTTAAATCTCATGCGACAAACTCGGAGTCAAAATATGCTGACTTTGAATATTCATACTCTTCAGGCGTTTTCAATAGAATATCCATGGGTATAATGTATTTGCGCTGTACATCCAATTGTGCCTTCAACGTCATATTTATTCGTTCAAAAATATTTTTATTTTCAAAACTTTCAGATATAACAATTATATCTATATCGCTATCCGAATGCATATTTCCGCTTAAAGCAGAAGAAAAGAAAGCAAAACAAAAAGAAAGCATGTAAATTTGTACGCAAATTTTGTCAAAATAACTTGATATAATAATAGATAAGAGAAAACGAAAAGATAACCACTAATCACTTATCACTATAAATGATTTCAATCGCTTTTTCCATTAACTCATCTCGTCCTTCCTGAATTCCTTTGATGGTAGGTTTGATAATAATGTCAGGAACAATTCCGACCCGTTGAGTTTGCCGACCATCCGGATAATAAACGCCGATACTGGAAATCCATGTTTTTAAACCGCCCGGAAGGTAAATATCAGATACGTTTCCATCTGCTCCGGCGGTTTGACTGCCGATAATTGTTGTATTTGTTCCCGCTCGAAATGCCATGACGTTAAATTCTGCATTACTTTGAGTTTCTTCATTAACAAGAACTGCTAATTTTCCATGATATTGTTCTTCTGAACCATATACTACATTAAAAGGGATAAATGTAAACTCTCCCGGATTATCCGGATTCCAAATTGTAAATTTTACAAAAGGAGTAGACTTTGATACAAAATAAGACCATAATGAAGCCGCAGCAATAGAAGAAGAAGGATAATTTCTAATATCTATTATGATGCCTTTGGTATTCTCGAAATCTTGCCAAATGCTATTGATATCTTCTTCTTTTATGGATTTCAGCGTTATGTAGCCGATATTATTATTCAACAATTTATAACATAGTGTAGTATCCTTTTTGTACATATACTGGTACATGTCTTGTCTGTCATAAAGCGACAAATCCTTTTGTTTGGTTTGGTTGTATGAAATATAGTTAATTTGGATCGCCTGATTAGTCGAACACAGCATATCTTTTGCGATATCACGCATTCTTGCCGCTTCGTTCGATGCAGGATAGTATTCTTTAACGCTATCCACGATGGCTTTAACTGCTTTTCCATTGATTTGAGTAATGATGTCGCCAACTTTCAAGCCGGTTGCCGTTTGCAAATCAGGATTGTAATAATTCGTAACCACCAATTGGTTCTCAATAAATCGAACCTGAAAAGGCGCTATCCAATTTCCTCTTAACGAATCTATTTTCTGTCCTCCTTCCAATAATTGGGCATGAGAATCGTCTAATTCTCCTATCAATTTCAATGCTGTCAATTCATAATCTAATTGAGTTCCCGCTAAAATGAATTTGGGAATGTATTCTTTCAAAACTGTATTCCAATTCTTATCGGTCAAGTATTTGTTAGGGTAAAAATATTGAATCATATTCCAGTATCGATAGAGCGCCAACAAACGGAATCCCGCATCCGGACAGCGCATTTGAGGATAGGAATCTTCATGTAAAAACTCCGGATTTCCGACTGTCGTTTTCGTATTTATATAGAAATGATCTCCTTGACTTCGGTTTAAATAGATTTTATGCAACAAATCTTTTAATTGTTGATTCATATTGCTTTTATCCACCCATGATAAATCGGGTTTAAGAAATGCATCTGC
>Ga0123357_10000807_pt1 | contig 31662 bp, 27 predicted proteins | sample TergutEmb28metaG_FD_89873 | JGI IMG/M metagenome (GOLD analysis project Ga0123357, IMG submission 89873) | Embiratermes neotenicus P4 segment gut microbial communities from Petit-Saut dam, French Guiana - Emb289 P4 | ecosystem: Host-associated > Arthropoda: Insects > Digestive system > Gut ...
ATTCAGGCCAGCTCAGGTACTTCTGAATCCCCGGTCTGGCTGGGCGCGGCTGTGGCCAACAGCTGGGAGCCCGGTCCTCCGCGTAACTGCAAGACGAGCAAGAAGCAGGCTGTGGCACCGGCCACCACGAAGCAGATCAGGCGCAGAGAGATGTGGTCGGCCAGCGGGCCGAACACCGCGACCCCGATGGGCCCTGCAACGGCCAGCACCAGGTTCAGCAGCGACATGACGCGGCCCAGCACGGCCGGGTCGACGTTCTCTTGGACGGCAGTGGTGGCGCTGGCGGTCAGCATGGGCAGCGTCAACCCACCAAGGACCATCACGGCGCAGAACCACCAGATGTTGGTACTGGCACCCATCAGTACCGTGCCGATTGTGAGACCGGCGGACGCCAGCATGATCAGGCTCATGCGGTTGCGCAGGCCTCCCCAGGCCGTCATGAAGAGCCCGCCCACCACCATGCCGGACGAGAAGCAGATCTCACCGGCCGCCAGCATCCACTGGTCCCTTCCTAGATAGCGGGTGATGAAGACGGGTGTCATCTGGGTGACCGGCAGTGTGATGCATTGCAGGAAGGCGAAGATCGCCACACCGCGTACCAGCCCGGGGTGCCGTCCGATGGCACGCAGTCCCTCTCCGATGTCGTGTCCGTACGAGCGCAGCCCGGTGGGACCCGCCGGGTCGACGACGCGAGGCAGACGGGGCAGGCGCACGACGAGCATGAGCAGGGCGGCGCAGACCGCGGCGATGACGTCGACGATGAAGATCCATCCGAGCGTCACTTTCGTGATTAGCACTGCGGCGATGGCCGGGGCGCCGACGTAGATCACCGCCTGAGCCGCGCTGTTCAAGGAGTTGACGCGCATCAGATGTTGCTTGGGCACCAACTGTGGCAGGGAGGCTCCCAGGTTGGGGCTCTGGACGCCCGACATCAAGCCCCGGAAAGCTAGAATCGCCACGATCAGCCCCAGTTCTTGATGACCCTGGATGAAGTGGATGGCCAGGCCCAGGGTGGCGGCGGCGTTCAGGCTGATAGAAGCGATGATCAGCATTTTCCGCGAGTAACGATCGGCCCACACCCCACCCGGGATGCCCGCCAGACCTTGCGTCAGTTGCGAGGCGATCAGCAGCATGGCGTACTGCGTTCCCGAGCCTGTTTTTAGGGTGATGTACCAGATGACGGCGTATCCGACGATGCTCGACCCAATCAGCGAGACGATCTGAGCTCCCAGGAAGATGGCGGCGTTGCGCAACCACCGGCTCGATGCCGCAGGCACAGGTGTGACGGCGTCAGCGGGTGGTGCAATGTCCATACGCACCATTATGACATCATAATGGTGTCACTATCAAATCACCGTGGCATCATCGATTGCTTGTTCTTCGGCGGCTTCTGGCAGAGCGTCATCGAAGTGTGTGCGCAGGCGCGTCGACTTCATGAACACCACCGGGATGATAGCCAGAGCGGCGATGATCGCCGCGATGAGGAACAGCCGTCCGATGGAATCGCCGATGGAGGTGAACAGCAACTGCCGGAAGGCGTCCGAGTGGAAGACGGACATGTCCATGGTGCCGCCATGGCTGGCTTGTAGCGTCGCCAAGTCGGACAAGACTGCGGCGGTCTGGGGGCACTGGGCGGCGGCCGTCCCCAAGCCTGCGGGGTTTTGCACGACAGCCGCGCAGATCTGGGCGGCCGCCGGGTTGGCGGTGGCGTCGGCGGTGATGGCGGCGCGCAGGACGTCCGGCACCCCAGTGGTGACCAGGTTGGTCATACGGTGCTCGAAAACGAAGCCCAGTGCTTGGATGCCGACGGCGCCGCCCAAGGCGCGGAAGAATGTCACGGTGCCGCTGGCGGCTCCGACGTCACTGACCGCCACCGAGTTTTGGACGGCCAACACGAGGTTCTGCATCAGCATCCCGACGCCGAACCCGGTGACGACCCCGTAGAGGCCGATCAACACGAGACTGGTGGTTGCTGTGATGGTCGAGAAGACGAAGCCTCCGATAGTCAGCAGCACAGCTCCGGCCACCACGAACGGTTTCCAGATGCCGAGTTTGCTGACGAGGCGCCCGATGAACAGCGAACTAATCAGCACGCCCACCATCATCGGGGTGAGCATTAGGCCGGACCGGGTGGGGCTCATGCCGCGCCCCAACTGGTAATACTGCGCCAAGAAGACGCTGGCGCCGAACATGGCGATGCCGACGCTGATCGAGGCGAGCACGGCCAGGGCGGTGACGCGCATCTTGATGATGGGCAACGGGATTATCGGGTTGTGGGCCTTCGATTCGGTGATGACGAAGGCGATTGAGGCCAGCAGGGCGAAGCCGAGCATGGCGAACGTCTGCCAGCTGATCCAGTCGTAGTTCTTGGTGGCGAAGCTGATCCAGATCAGGATAGCGCTGACGGCTGCCGTGATCAGCGTGGCGCCCAGCCAGTCGATCTTGACGTCGTCGCGGATAATTCGCGGCACGCGCAGGCGCCACTGCAGGATGGCGATGGCGATGATAGCGAAGGGGATGGCCGACCAGAAGCACCAGCGCCAGCCCAGCCACGAGGTGTCGACGATGAACCCGCCCACCAGGGGCCCGCCGACTGTGGCGACGGCCATCACCGCGCCGGTGTAGGCCATGTAGCGACCCCGCTTGCGGGGCGGGATGATCGATCCGATGATCGCTTGGACCAGGGCCTGCATGGCGCCCAGGCCAATCCCTTGGAAGGCCCGCGAACCGATCAGGAATCCCGGTGACGAGGCGGCGCCGGAGAACACCGATCCCACGATGAACACCACGAGGCCGATCATGATCAGGTGTTTCTTGTCGAACAGATCGGCCAGCTTGCCCCAGATCGGCGTTGACGCCGTCGAGGCCAGTAGGGTGGCCGTCACCACCCACATGTATTGCTGTTCGGACGCGCCCAATTCGCCGGTGATGCGTGGCAGCGCCGTCCCCACGATGGTACCGGCCATATTGGTGACAAGCAGAGCCACCAGGAGGCCAGACAACACTTCGAGGATTTCTCGGTGCGACAGTTCAGGGATGTCTTGGGACGCGGTTACAGTAGGCATGTTTCCTTCGATTTCTTGGGAGGGACGACCGTCCAAACGCCCTAGTTTAGCACTGGTGTTAGGCTTGGCTGCTACCAGATCACCGGCAGGACGGGCACAGACCGCTGATCTCGATGACGTGCTCGACTTGGGTGAACCCATGTTCTGCCGCCAGCGAATCGGCCCAGCGCTCAAGCTGAGACGCGGTCACCTCGAAGGTGCGTCCGCACCCGCGACACGAGAGATGGTGGTGATGGGTCGGCGAGCAGCGCCGGAACGCCAGTTCTTGGCCCATCCGGACGGCATCGATCTCGCCAGCCAGTTGCATCGTGGCCAAAGTCCGGTAGACGGTGGCCAGGCCAACTGGCCGACCTATCTGGGCCAGTCGCTGGTGGATCTGCTGCGACGTCATCAATTGATCCGTGTCGGCTAAGACTGCCGCGATCCACGCCCGTTGCCGGGTGTTGCGCTGGATGGTGGTTGACGATTTGAGAATGGTGTCGCTAGTTCTCCGGCTATCAGTGTTCGTCATAATGGTCTCCATGTGGTGCGTGGCGATGGTCGCCGTGGACATAATCAACGTGGTCGCCGTGCAGAACGGCCAGGTCGTGGATTGAGCTGTCGTCGTGAGGCTCGGCGACGATGTGGCGGCCAAGGGCGATGTCGTCATGCGACTGGGGCGCCGCGATGGCTCGGTGACGGCTGCGGAGGGCTGCCGCACCCCCGGCCAGGCCGAAGACGACAATTGCTAGTACAACAATGGTCGGGCCGGAGGGGGTGTCCGCGGCGGCGGAGATCAGGGTGCCACCACCGCCCGTCGCCAAGCCGATGACCATGGCCAGGCCGAGCATCGACCGGAAGCTAGGGGCCAGGTTCTGGGCCGCTGCTACCGGAACCACCATCAGCGCGCTGACCAGCAACAAACCGACGGTGCGCATCGAGAGGGTGACGGTTATAGCTGCCATGGCGACGATCAGCATGTTCAGAGCGCGGACAGGCAGGCCTTGGGTGCGGGCGAAGTCCTCATCCACACAGACGCTGAACAGCTGTGGCGCCAACCCCAGACACACCAGCATGACGACGACAGCCAGGATGACGATCAGCCAGATGTCTCCCGGCGTCACAGTTATAAGCGATCCGAACAAGTACTGACTCAGCGTGCCGGCGCCCTGCCCGGCCAGACCGGCCAGCAACAGGCCCACGCTGATGCCGCCGTAGAACAGGATGGCCAGCCCGGTGTCGGCTGTCGCCTTGCCTTGCTCGCGCAGCCACTCGATGCCCAGAGCTCCCACTAAACAGACGACGATGGCGACAGGCAATGGCGCCAGCCGCGTCAGCATGGCCAGACCAACGCCGGCGATGGCGACGTGGCCCAGTCCGTCACCCAGCAACGACAAGCGGCGCTGCACGATATATGCGCCCACCGCCGGACAGAGAAGACCGGAGACCAGCGCGGCCAGCATGGCCCGCTGCATGAAGCCGAGGCTGAAAAGATCTGCCAGTGTCATAGAGCATCCTTAACGGCTAGAGGACTGGGGGCCAGCAAAGGCGGCGGTGAGCCCGGATCATCGTGGGCGTGCGGGTGGCCGGCGTCCGCGATGCCCGACTGGAGGGCGCCGGTGTAGATCACCCGCCCAGCCTTAAGAACGGTGCAACTGTCCAGGAGGGGCTCCAGAGGGCCCAGCTCGTGCAGGACCACGAGCACCGCCGTGCCCGCCAGCTTCAGGCGTAGCAGGACGGCAGCCAGGCTGTCTTGCGTGTCGGTGTCTAGGCCGGCCAGGGGTTCGTCGAGCACCACCAAATCCGGACGGGTGGCGAGCGCCCGGGCGATAAGCGCCCGTTGCCGCTGTCCGCCGGAAAGGTGGGCGACGGGCTGGCCGGACAGCTCGGTGAGATTGACCATGTCCAAGGCGTCGGCGACAGCCGTCTTGTCGTCCTTCGTCAGTGGGTGAAACCAACGCCGGTGGGGCAGCCGCCCGCTGGTGACCAGCTCGTTGATCGTCGCATTGCCGACCTGCACGCCGCCGTGTTGCGGCACGTAACCGACGCGCCCCCAATCACGAAAAACTGCGAGTGGCTCGCCGAACAGGTATACCTGCCCGGCCTGATGCGTCAGCAGACCCAGGATGGTGCGCAGCAGCGTCGTCTTTCCCGATCCGTTGCCGCCGAGAAGGGCGACAGTCTGGCCTGCCGCCACTGTGAGGCAGACGTCATGCAGCACCGGTGTGCCGTCCATGGTGACGTCCAAGCCGGTCGCCTCGATGGCGTTGATCTGATCTGTCATGAGGTTTCTCTCTTCACGGGCATCCGTTGGCGGTGCGCAGCGCGTTCAGGTTGGATCGCATGATGGCCATGTAGTCGTCGCCCCGGCTGGATTTGGTGACGGCCTCGATGGGGTCGAGCACATCGGTGCGGAGATCCAAGTCGGCGGCCAGCGTGTTGGCGTAATCCGGGCTCACCAGCGTCTCGAAGAACACCGTCGTCAGTCCGAGCGTGCGGGCCTGTTTGGCCAGCATTCCCAGGCGGCGGGGGCTCGGCTCGTCCTCTGGTGTGACGCCGGCGATGGCCAGCTGCGTCAGCCCGTATGCCTGCGCCAGGTAGCCGAAGGCGGCGTGTGTTGTCAGGAATGTCGATCGCTGGCAACCCACCAGGGTGTCGCGATACTCATTGTCCAGGCCGGTCAATTGGGTCTTGGTCGTCGCGTCAGCGTCCCGGTACTGGCTGGCGTGTGGCGGGTCGGCTAGCGCCATGGCGGCGGTGATGGCGTCGGCGAAGACGATCATGTTGGCGGGATCGAGCCAGGTGTGTGGGTCGTATCCGTAGGTGGTCGCCGGGTCGTCGTCCCCAACCGGTGGCGGCAAGAGCTGGATCAGCCCGCCGGTTTCAACTGTGTCGCTGGGCGCGGCTTCCGCGATGGCCTCGTCGATGGCCGCCGAGACACCGGCTTGGTAGACGACGACAGCAGCCGTCCCCAGCGAGGCAACCTGTTTAGGAGTCAGCTCGTAATCGTGCGGTTCTGTGCCAGGTGGGACGAGGGTGATGACGTCCGCGTTGTCGCCGGCAATAGCCTTGGCCAGGTAGGCAAGCGGATACATCGATGCGACGATTTCTGGTTTGCCATCGCTGGGGGAGGTGACTGCACAGCTGGTGAAAATGAGAGACAACAACGCAGGGACGACGGTTACCACACTATGTCGTCGTCCACACATGAACATGATAACCATTATCAAATATGAGCCAGAGGAAGTCAAAGTAGCGTCTTGCCAAGCAAGAGAAAGAGGCTCGCCTCGTGGCGATGCAAGCCCAGCGCACACCCGGTAGACTGGGTTGGACGGATCATGAGGAGGTCTGACGTGGCGGAAACAACACTCGACAAGGTCATCAGTTTGTGCAAGCGGCGGGGATTCGTCTACCCCTGCGGTGAGATCTACGGTGGCACGCGGGCGGCTTGGGACTACGGCCCACTGGGCGTCGAGCTCAAAGAGAACATCAAGCGCCAGTGGTGGCGGGCGATGGTGACCAGCCGTGACGACATGGTGGGACTCGATTCGTCCGTCATCTTGCCCCGTCAGGTATGGGTGGCGTCCGGCCACGTGGGTGTGTTCACCGACCCACTGACCGAGTGCCTGGGCTGTCACAAGCGCTTCCGTGCCGACCAGTTGCAAGAGGAATACGCCCACCGCAAAAACCTGCCGAACCCGGACGATGTGCCGCTGACCGACATCCCCTGCCCGGAGTGTGGCGTGCGCGGCCAGTGGACGCCGCCGCGCGATTTCAACATGATGCTGAAGACGTACCTCGGCCCGGTGGAAGACGAGACGGGCTTGCACTATCTGCGCCCCGAGACCGCCCAGGGCATCTTCATCAACTTCAAGAACGTCCAGCAGACCAGTCGTATGAAGGTGCCCTTCGGTATCGGTCAGGTGGGCAAGAGCTTCCGCAACGAGATCACGCCCGGCAACTTCGTCTTCCGCACCCGGGAGTTCGAGCAGATGGAGATGGAGTTCTTCGTCGAGCCCGGCACCGACGAGGATTGGCACCAATACTGGATCGACTACCGCACGGATTGGTACACAGACCTCGGCATCGACCGCGCCAACCTGCGACACTACGAGCACCCCAAGGAGAAGCTGTCGCACTACAGCAAACGCACCGTCGACATCGAATACCGCTTCGGATTCCAGGGCTCCGATTGGGGCGAACTCGAGGGCATCGCCAACCGCACCGATTTCGACTTGGGGACGCACACGAAGCACTCCGGAACCGACCTGAGCTTCTTCGACCAGGTGGCCAACAAGCGGTTCGTGCCGTACGTCATTGAGCCATCCGGCGGGCTCGCCCGATCGCTGATGGCCTTCCTGTTGGACGCCTATCACGAGGATCAGGCACCAAACACCAAGGGCGGCATGGACACCCGCGTCGTCCTGCGTCTGGATCCCCGCCTGGCACCCGTCAAGGCGGCCGTCCTGCCCCTGTCCCGCGACGAGACGCTGTCGCCCAAAGCCCGCGGGCTCGCAGCGGAGCTGCGCCAGTGCTGGAACGTCGATTTCGACGACGCCCAAGCCATCGGCAAGCGCTACCGCCGTCAGGACGAGATCGGCACGCCCTTCTGCGTCACCGTCGACTTCGACACGCTGGAGGACGACGCCGTGACCGTCCGTGAACGCGACACCATGACCCAGCAGCGCGTGGCCATCGGCCAGGTCAAACAGTATCTGGCCTCGCAGTTGGCGGGGTGCTAGCGCTGACGTTGTCTGGGGAAGTGTACTTGCGTCGTGGGGACGCTCCAGTGTCGCATGAACGAAACGTTTGACTGGGTGGGCTTGTAGGTGCTGTCTGGGGTTGTGATCTTGTACGAGTGGGGCATTGAAGCGAAAGACCGCAGCGTGGCGAGCGCTTTGCGCGAAGACGCGCCGGTATTGGAGCGGAACTGAGCGAGAGGGAGGTGTGATGATGAGCGAAGCTCACACACCGACCGGAGCGTCCCCACGACACAAGATCACAACCCCAGACAGCACCGCCTATCACCGTGCTACCGCTGTCGCACCACAATCACTGGGCAATCGGACTCGCGGGTGACGGCGCGGCTGGCGGATCCGAGAAGCAACCCGGCGAAGCCGCCGAGGCCACGTGATCCCATGACGATCAGGGACGCTTGTTGGCTGGCGTCCACCAGTGCCGCGCGGGGGGTACCCTGGACGACGCGGTATTCGGCTTTGACGGTGGGATGGCCGTCCAAGAGAGGCGCCAGCAAGGACTGCAGCATGGCTTCGAGGTCTTTGTGTGTTTGTTCTGGATCAATGCGGACGGTGGCGCCAAAATCGACCAACTCCGGCGCGATGTCCCAGGCGTATATCGCCATGAGGGGGACGCCTCGGCGCTCGGCTTCTTTCACAGCCACCTGACCGGCTGCCAGTGAATCGGGAGCCTCGACCAGCCCGACGACCACGGGGCCGCTGGCCATGTCGTGAATGCCCTCTGGCACCACCATCACAGGGCCTTGGGCGTGGGCGATGACGGTGCCGGAGACGCCTCCTAGCATCGGCGACAAGCGTTCGGACGAGTGGCCGCGGACCCCGACCACGACGAGCGCGGCGTCTTTGCTGGCCTCAGCCAGAGCGCCAGCCGGTTCGGCGGACATGAGGGCTACCTCGGTCTTCAGTTCCGGGTATTGGGAGGCTAATTGTTCCGAGGCTGCGTCAAGCCGGCGCTTGGCTCTCCCCTTGATGTGAGACAGATAGTCGGGGTCAAGTTTGATGGCGCGGGCAGTACGGGGCACTTTAGGATTCAGGTGAGGCAGGGCCATCAGTATCAGCAGTGGTATTCCGCGGTCATTGGCCAGCCGTGCGGCATGCGTAAGCGCGTTGACAGATCCGGCTGAGCCGTCATAACCGACGACGATGCGGCCATCGGTCATTGGCTCAGCGGTGATGACAGACATGCAATTTTCCTCCTCACAGACATCAGATTACCCTAGTTTTAGCCGTAGCCACGAGCCGTCGTGTGTAACTGAGCGTCCCACAGCCGAATGGATGGCGAACCCATGCCGTCGGCAAACACCGCTATACTGCCTCACGTGAAAGCCATACAGCTAGACGCGCCGTCCCGGCCGGGAGCGGTGACCGTTGACCCGCCCGTGGTTCTGGCGCCGATGGCGGGAGTGACCAACGCGGCTTTCCGGCGGCTGTGTTACGAGCAGGGGGCAGGGCTATGCGTCTGCGAGATGCTGACGGCCCAAGGGCTGGTGATGGGCAACGATCACAGCGCCGAGATGATCGCGTTCGGCGAGGAAGAGCCGATCCGATCCGTGCAGCTTTACGGGAGCGATCCGGAGGCACTGTGGGTGGCGGTCGGCATCGCCATCGAGAGCTTTGGGGCTCAGCACGTTGATCTCAATTTCGGTTGTCCCGTGCCAAAGGTGACGCGCCGGGGCGGTGGCGGGGCTCTGCCCTGGAAGCTCGGGCTGACGCGTGCCCTCATCTCCTCTGCCGTTCGCTCCGCCGATCGTTACGGGGTGCCAGTGACGGTGAAGACGCGCACTGGCTTGGACGACGTCCACCCCACCTACTTGGACGTCGGGCGGATCGCCGAGGATGTTGGTGTGGCGGCCATCTGCCTGCACGCGCGGACGGTGGCGCAGGCATATGCGGGCAGAGCCGATTGGGATGCCATCGCGCGCTTGGTGCAGGCCGTTGACATTCCGGTGATCGGTAATGGCGATATCTGGGAGGGCGCGGACGCCGTGGCGATGGTTGCCACGACGGGTTGCGCGGGCGTGGAGGTCGGGCGTGGTGTTTTGGGACGTCCGTGGCTGTTCGCCGACATCAAGGCGGCATTGGCGGCTGAGCATGTCAGCGGCAAAACGCCGTCGTCCGGCCCGTCGGTTTGCCTGCCGGGTTTGGGCGAGGTGTGCGCTGTTCTGAAGCGCCACGCCCGGTTGCTGACGGAGTTAATGGGCGAGAGCCACGCCATGAAGGATATCCGCAAGCACACCGGCTGGTACCTGAAAGGGTTCCCGGTGGGTGGCGAGACAAGGCTGGCGTTGTCGTCGGTAACCAGTCTGGCCGAGTTGGACGCGCTGCTGGATAGCCTTGACCAAGCCGCACCATATCCCCTCGCCGAGTTGGGACGCCCACGGGGACGGCAGGGCAGCCCGCGGGGGCGCGTGATACTGCCGTATGGCTGGTTGGACGATCGAGACGGCCTGGGACTTGAGCTGGTTGACGATGAGATTGCCGGGGGCTGATACCTATGCCCCGTGGCCGATGCCTTTGGGCAGCCGGTCGGGGTTCCAGCCCAGTAACTCTATGGCCTTGTCGAAGGCGAAGCGGTCAGTCATGCCGGCCACGTAGGTGATGGCGGCACGCACTGGGTCCTGTTCGTCGCGGAAGCTAGGAGGCAGCATCAATGTGTGTTCGACGTAATAGCTGACCAATCCGCGCAGTACGGCAATGACGGCGCCGGCTTGGCTCAGCGACTCCTCGCGTGTGTAGATGTGCTCATAGTTGAACCGCCGCAGCGCGGCAAGGGTGTCGGCAGTGGCAGGGTCCATGCCGACCAATCCCGATTGGCAGGTGGTCTCAACAATGGCGTCGATGAAGGCGCCCAGCTGGTCGCCCAGGCCTGTGCCGATGTCTTGGACGGTTGCCGGCAATTCTGCGGGGCTGACGATGCCGGCGTCTATGGCGTCCTCCAAGTCGTGTGCGCAGTAGGCGATGCGGTCTGCCCAAGAGACGATTTCACCCTCAATGGTGGCGGGCGCCGGGCGCGACCACGAGTGGTTGCGGATTCCGTCGAGTGTCTCAAAGGTCAGATTCAAAGAAGCCAGAGCCACATCGGCGCCCCACGGGCCGTGGTCGAAACCGTCGGGCAAGAATGCGTCGAAAGCCTCCTCGCTGGCATGTCCGCCCGGTCCGTGGCCGCAGTCGTGGCCTAGGGCGATGGCGTCGGCCAGAGTGACGTTGGCACCCACCCCGGCCGCAATGCTGCGAGCGACTTGCGCCACCTCGATGGCGTGCGTCAGCCGGGTGCGCTGGTGATCTGTGGGATAGACGACCACCTGAGTCTTACCTGCCAGGCGGCGGAACGCCGTCGAGTGGATGATGCGGTCGCGGTCGCGCTCGAAACAGGTGCGGTATGGATCGGGCTCTTCCGGCACTGTCCGGTGTCCGGCCCCCTTTGCCAGGGTTGCTCCTTGACGTAGGGTAACCGCTTCGGCGGCTTCTCGCTGGGGACGGTCGATCACAGGGCCGGCGGTAATATACGACGTGGTGTCAGCATGGGCGTGAACTGCGTTGCCATCGTTTTTAACGTGGCCCTGCATGGTGCCAGCCCATTTTCGGGCTCTGTTCGGTATGTCTGCCACGTCATCAAGTGTGCCATTGCTATGACATAAGTCCGACATGTGGTTTGGTGTAACTGGTTTGGGATTCGACCAGATCTGGGGTTGTGGGCTTGTACGAGTGGGGCATTGAAGCGAAAGACCGTCGTGCGGCGAGGATGACGTCTGGGAGCCCCGGGCCGGTTGGAACCCGCGTACGTTCCTCCGCTAGCCGGGTAGAATCACTGGCATGCCGGGTCGCATCGTCAGTGAGGATCTCGCGCGGGTGCGCGAGTTGACCCGCATTGAGGATGTCGTCGGCGGCTATATGACACTGCGGCGCAATGGCGCTGATCTGACGGGGTTGTGCCCCTTCCACGACGAGAAGACGCCCAGTTTTCACGTCTCGCCTGGTCCTGGGCTGTTCTATTGCTTCGGCTGCGGGGTGGGTGGCGACGTCATCCAATTCGTGCAACGGATAGACAACCTCAGTTTCATGGAGGCCGTCCAATCGCTGGCCGACAGAGTTGGTGTCACACTGAGGTTTGAGACGCCCACCCGCCAGACCGGTGACAGCGTGTCGCCGGGGTTGCGCCAGCGGATACTGGCCGCTAACCAGGCGGCGGCCGAATTCTACGGCAAGCAGTTGCTGTCGCCTGAGGGTGTGGTGGCCCGCCAGATGTTGGACGAAAGGGGATTCGACCGCGCCATAGCCGAGCAGTTCGGGGTGGGGTACGCCCCCAAGCACGGACAGGCATTGCGTGATCATCTACGATCAAAGGGATTCTCCGGTGACGAGCTGGTCAAGGCCAACTTGATAAGGCAATCAGGCGAGGCTGATGTGTTCAGGGGGCGTGTCGTCTGGCCCATCAGGGATTCGACGACCACGGTGCTCGGCTTCGGCGCCAGACGCTTGTACGACGACGACAAGATCAAGGGCAAATACATCAACACCGCCGAAACGATCGTCTACAAGAAGTCGCGGGTGCTTTATGGGCTCGATCTGGCGCGTGGTCCGATTGGGCGACTGGGCCAGGCGGTGGTCATGGAGGGATACACGGACGTCATGGCCGCCCATCTCAGCGGCATCGACACCGCCGTCGCCAGTTGCGGGACGGCTTTCGGCGAGGAGCATGCCCGGTTGCTGCAACGACTGATCGGCTTGCCCGAGCAGGGACGGGTCGTGTTCACCTTCGATGGTGACGCAGCCGGCCAGAACGCCGCACTCAAGGTTTTCGATCTCAATGACCGGTTCGCCGTCCCGACGTATGTGGCCGTCGCGCCTGACGGCCTCGATCCGTGTGATCTGCGATTGCAGCGCGGCGAGGTTGCGGTGCGCGACTTGGTGTCCAACCCCCAGCCGCTGTACGAGTTCGTCATGCGTCACAAAATGTCTGGCTTCGATCTGGACAGGGCTGACAGCCGTGTGGACGCGGTGCGGGCCGCAGCCGAGGTGGTGGCCAAGGTGCAGGACGCCCAGAAGCGGTCCGCGTTCATCGAGGAGATCGCAGGGCTGGTGGGCATGGATGTTGGACGCGCGCGTCAGATCATCAGCGCGACGAACAAGCGCCGTCCCAAGCCTCCCCAGCCCTCCCAGCCCAGCCGCCCAAAGGTCGACGTCCATCCGATTGAAGAGGCCCCGACTTCGGGCGATGTGCCACTGCCACGCGAGTCCCCGTCAGAGGCTGTGGCCGCCCAACAGATGCCGTACCCGTCGGCTCGCGAGGCATCTTTGGCGGCTGAGCGCGGGTTGTGCCAGCTGATGCTGCAGTATCCCACGTATTTCACGACCGACTGGTGCGGCGTCGACCCGGCCGACCTCCGTCACCCGGCATATCAGGCGATCTGCCAGGCGGTGATCGACACGCCATTCGAATACGAGGGATGGGCCCAGAAGGTGCAGGACGCCACCCCCAATCCGGTGGTCCGGCGTCTGGAAACGGAGCTGCTGGTGGCACCCCTTTTGCGCGAGCCGGACGAGGCTTACGTCAGCGCCTACGCCGCACGCGTCCGGCTGGGGCGGCTGACGGCTCAACTTGAGGTGTTGCGGTCGCGATTGCAACGCCAAAACCCGATCACTGACGCCGAAACACAGGTGCCGCTGTTCGAGCGGGTGGTCCAGCTCGAGGCGGTCAAGGCCCGGTTGACGCGCGAGGCATTCGGTGTGGCAGGATGACATGGCCGTGTCCTATGCCGCCATTTGCATGGAGGATGCCTCGAGTGTGGCTAGCGCTGATGTTTCCATGCGCTTGACGAAGTACGGTGTCGTGTTCAGCTCCTTGGCGATCACCGTATAGCTTCGCGGTGCGCCGGTGCGGAATCCGTAGCGATCCTCGATGATGCGGCGTTCCTGAGGTGGCAGCCAGCGCAGACGCGACCAGATGATATCAGACGCATCGATGTCTTGCGTCGGAGTGGCCACCACATCATCGGTCAGCGACGTGGGCTGGCACCAGTGGGCGGTGGTCGTCGAGGGGGCTGACGGGGTTAGTTTGCCCGTGAGGCTTGGTGGCTGGCCCCGGCGCGGCGCCATGGTGCCGCCGTCGCGCAGTTGCTGGCAAACTTTCTGGGCAGCGACTGTCAGACGTGGCCAGGCCAGCGTCGAAAAGCGGGTGCCGCGCTTGTGATCCCAGGCCCTGATGGCGCCGCCGAGTGCGAGGCAGCATTCCTGGGCGACGTCATCGGCGTCAACGCCGAAGAGCCTGGCCCACCGCCAGGCGATTGCCATGACCATTTTCAGATTGGCCATGTAGAAGCGGTTCCAGGCGGCTTCGCCGTCTTGTTTGACGGTTTCCAGTTCTTCCTCACTGGCCCAATGCGGGAGGCCTTGAGAAAGCAGGTGGTCTGCGTACACACCGGCCTCGATGCGTCGGGCTAGATCGATCTCTTCGTCAGCAGTGAGCAATGGTGTGCTCGGTAGCTCTGTTGTTCTCATGCACCAACTTTGCCCAGAGGACAGGGGCCTTACCAGACCTGTGGACGGGAAAAGCGGACAACACGGTGTTATCCCCAAAATGTTGTCTGGCGTGAGGTTTCCACCGCGTCGGTGTGTGCAGCAGTGTCGACCGAAATTGCTGCTCATTGTGGTTAAGTCGGTGATTACGAAGTGATTGAACGTATCGCTGAGCATGGGAAGGCGGCGTCCGGGATCACCGGACGCCGCCTCCAGGATGGCTCTAGAAGCCGGACTTGCCTCCTCAGCCTTCAGCGCTCAGGGTGGCAGGCTGACGCTTCCACCGTGGTGCGGAGAATAACCGTATGCCGATCATCGCGGACAAGACCAACACACCTGCCGCAGCCCATGTCCAGGGGTTGGGCCCGGCAACGTGCCCACCGGTTTGCACGGTCAGGCTCGGCGGCTTCTTCACCGGTGGTGGTGGGGTCGGTGTCTTGGGTGGCTCGGGCACAACCGGCAGGTCGGTCAGAGCCGTCTGCGTCCGATTACCGGCGCGATGCTCGATGGTCATTGGATCGCGTCCGTACACGATGAAGGTGAGCGACTCCTGGTAGGTGACACAGCGCCTGGTCGTGTCGTCAGGCACCTGCCATTCGCCAAGACCCCCGATCACTGCCTCGCCGTTGTCGTCGATCAAGTCGGATGTCACCTTCTCGCTGAAGGTAGTGAGCGTCTCGCCATCGGCCCACTCCTTGGCGCCCTCGCCTGGGCACTTGCCCGATTTGGGCATCGGCAGGCCGATCAGCTTGCCGTCGAAGGCGTAGAGAATGCGCCCGGTGATGTCCAGCCCGGTGAGCTTGACAGTGTCAGTGAGCGTGTCTCCGGGCAGTGCCGTGGAAGCGCTGATGCTGGTGGTGATGTCGGGGACCGGCAGCACCAAACCCGTCTGGCTCTCGGCACCAGCCGGGTGTTCGACCGTCTTCAGCACCTGATCCTTGAACAGGACCGTCAGTGTTTCGCCATACGAAGCGCATATGGGTGGTTGGCTGGCAGGCACCTTCCATTCGCCCAGCTCGATCCGGGCCTCACCCGTTGCCGACGCCTCTTCTTGGGGCACGACGTAGTCCTCGATCGACAGCAGCTGCTCAGCCGTCGCCCAATCGGGTGAATCTGACCCCGGGCAGTGCAGGCCGTCGACCGGTGCAAGCCCGTACAATCCGCCACTGATGACGTAAGAAAGGTCGTCGTCCAGCATCAAGTCGGTCAGATGCACGGTGTCCTTGATCGTCTCGCCTGGCAGTATCAGCTGGCTCGAGATGTCGGTGGTGATCTTCGGATTGGGCATGTCGACCATCGTGGTCGTGGAGCCGGACCAGGTGCGGGCCTTGCCAGCGACCATCAGCAAGTCTTGAGTGTTGCCGGTGCTGATCATGGTCATGGGGTAACGAGGGGCGGCGGCCTGGGCCAGTTTGGCGCTTATTTTGAATTCACCGAATGCGTCGATGGTGTATTGAAATGTGGCAACACTATTTTCTGTGTCGACGCTGAAACTCTGTTTGGTCCCATCGGGCATAGTCAAAGTGAAGGCAACCGCGTGCCCCGAACCGATCCCGGGTAGTTTGACTGTCGCTGTCATCTGCCCGCCCGGTTTTGCGTCGCTCACCGCGAGGCTGAGAGTGCCAGTGCCGTCCCAGTTGTTTGCCTTGGCCCGCGCCTCGGCTAGTAGATTTCTCGCCGCCGTCAGGACACCGTAGTGCTGGGCGATCTTCACCGCGTCCGATTTCGCGTCGTCAAGGGAGAAGTTGAAGTAGGCCTTCGACAGCTGATTATTGATGACGTAAACCCGCACATGGTTGTAACCGAGCAGGGTCATGACGACCAGTTTGTATGTGACAGCCACCTTGTTCGTGCTGACACCGGCGCTGACGCTCTTCCACATGACGTAGGCCAGCTGGTTCAATTGGGCGGTTGTCAACTTGACACCCTGCTCATTGGTGAAGCTCGTCAGCTCCTTGGGGTCGTTCATGGCGACGGAACCATCCCAGGGGCGTGTTGGCTCCATGCAGAAGCCGAGTCCCGCGGTGGTGCGGTAGGCGCCGACCCACCAGTTGATGGTCTGGCTGGTTCCGGCGCCGATGTTGTATTCGCTTCCGGGGCCACGTCCTTGCACGTAGCCTTTGGCGTATGCCGGGGTGGTCGACGCGCCTAGTAGCAACGCCGCACACGCGAGCACACCGATTATTGGGGCCAGACGGCGGACGGTTCTTGACCGGCGCTGTGGCCTGGGTTTAGTGACTGAAGTGGTATCCATGACAGCTTCCTTAACGTGGTAGTCGTCAATAGATCATGGCCACTTCGACCTCAGATCACCAGGCCTGTGGACAGCTAAAACGGACAACAGCGATTTGTCACCAGGCCTCACAACGAAAAATCGTCCTCACATCGAAGGTCTAAGCTCTATCACTCCAGACGCACTCGTGATGCGCAGTTCGACGTGATCCTGGCCGGGCAGCGGCTGACCCACTGGTGCGAGGCTGTTGCGGACGGTACCAGCGCGGCAGGACAAGTCTGTCCATGTGGGGGTGCCGGCTGGGATGCCGATCTTGACCTCACCGGCGGCGCCGTTGTACTCGAGACGGCCCGAAACCATGCGTTTGATCTTCGTGTTTCCGAAGCTGGTCCTGATGTCCAAGTCGCTTGTCACCTCGTCGATCTTCAGGTCGCCGAGGCTGGCCTTCACCGACGTGGGGGCGGCCACCCGGCCGATCGTCACGTTGCCAGTTGCCAGTTGCAGGTTGGTCTCCCCGCTTATCTGGCCGAGGGCGATGTTGCCAGCGCCGCTGACCAGCGTCGTCGGTGCGCTTATCGCATCGATCGCGATGTTGCCGGCTCCGAGGTTCACGGACGTCTCGCCAGCCGCCTCCGATAAGTGGATGTCGCCGGCTCCCGGGCGCAGCTCCACCCGTCCCAAACGACCGGTGACCGTGACGTCGCCCCCACCCAGCCGCAGTGTCAAGTCGCTACCGGACGGCACTTCGATGGTGATGTCCACGCGGTTGATGCGCAGGACGTGACGGATCAGTATGCTGTCCAGCCAGCCCACATTCGGGGCGATCACCGAAATGGCGTTGTCGTGCTGGGTAACGGTGGTCTCATCGGCGCGGGATCCATTGAGACTGATGCGCGTGACTCCGGTGTCAGTGGCATTGATGGCCACCTTGCCGCCCAGGTTCTTGATGGTCAAGTCAACGGGGCAAGGGGTTGTGAATGCATAGTCAATCATGTCTACACCCATCCCTGGATCCGATTGCCGGACGATTGGTGCACCCGCAGGCCGACAGGGCCGACGCGCAGATCAAATCGATCAGTGTCGGTGGCGTCGCGCAGCGCCCGCACGACCCAGGTGTTAAGCGAAATACCCTGCTCGGCGGCTGCTTGCTCTGCTTTTGTCTTGATAGACGCCGGTAGGCGTAGTGTCAACCGGGCCTGGCCGTCGTCCTCTGTTTCGGTGGTGTCGCCGGTGGTCGGGTTGCTCTCATTGGGGACGCTCAGATCTGGCTCGTAGGCGAGCACCAGATCGGGGCCAGCTAGTTGGACGCCAATACGTCCAGAAGGCAAGCTGGCAGAAGCCTCTGCCGCTGCTTGGCTGACGGCGCCCATCAGGGCCAGACGGGCTGGTGCTTGGGCGGCAGCGGCCAGCTTGTCGGCCAACTGTGGTTCGGTTTGGGCGGCCAGTGCGACGCGCAAGCCAGCTGCCATTTCCTCAACATACGGTGTGATCTCCATACACATCATTATGACATCAGAATAGTGTCATATGCAAGTTAATGTGACATCGTACTGAGCAAGAGTGATGTCATCGGGTATGTCTAGCGCAGTTGGCAATGGGGGACGGAGGCCCGGGTTACCTGAGAATCTCTCAGTCAGAGGGGGCAGATTCGGGCGCGAGTTTGCTCTTCTGCTTGGAAGTTTCTAAGATATTCTCAGAGTTGTTCAATAGAAAGGCTCGTCAGTCTATGGGAGCACGCAGGGTGCTTGCCGAGGGCGTTGCTTATGAGGAGGCTCCGCCTGAGGCGATTTATCGTCCCTTCCCAAAGGCATCGCGCGCCCAATTCATGACGTATGATGACTTCGATCCGATGCCGGCTCAGCCCAGCCGCCGGATGATGATGTTGGACGACACCACGACGATCCGTCCGGGATGGGAGACGCTCACTATCCCCGTTGACACCGCCGTCATCACGACCAAATACATCGGCATCCCCACTCCGCCGCGCCGTCGCCGGACCGGATTGGTTGTCGCCGTCGTCCTTGTGGCGCTGGCGATGGTGTTGGCCGGCATCGGGTTGTTGATGCCAAATACCCACAAGCCCACAGTTGACGCACCTGTGCCGGTGCAGGCCCGGATGGAGACCGGGACGGGAGCGAACAGCGGTTTGGCCCAGGGAGTCAACAATGCGTCGGTGCTGTCCCCGTCCGACAATTCGGCAGCGGCAGCGCTGGCAGCAGATGCCCAGGTGAAAGCCGAAATCGCCACAGCGGCACAACTCAGCAAAGTCGCCGGTCAGGCGGCGCTTGCCAAGGCTGTCGCCGAATTCGAGTTGAAGCAGAAGAACGCGGGATCTGCGATGCCGGCGGATGGCGTGGGTCCGGCGCCGGATGTTGAGAATGGGCAGTTCGTCTTCCCAGTCAAGAACTTCAACATCAGTTCGTCGTTCGGCTGGCGCACCGATCCCGTGTATGGCGGCGCCGAGTTCCACAGCGGTCTTGATCTGGTGGTGCCGTGTGGCACGCCGATACATGCGTCGGGCGACGGCGTTGTGTCGTTCGCGGGCTGGAACAGTGGCTTGGGCAATTATGTCGAGATCAATCACACCATACTGAGCACTGGTTACGGGCATCAGGAGAAAATCGTCGTACATGCCGGTCAGCTGGTCAAGCAGGGCGATTTGATCGGGTATGTCGGGTCAACGGGTAAGTCGACTGGTTGCCACGTCCACTTCCAGGCCATGAATGCCAAGGGACAGTACTTCGATCCGAGTGTGATAATCCACTGACGGGGTGCGTCTACAAGCAGTAATGAATGCCCTTGTGCTGGATGTACGGCGTGGACAAGTCAAGGAAGACGAGTTCGTGGTGAGGATAGCGGGCCTCCTGCGGGGGCAGCTTCTGCCAATCGCCGAAGTGGACCGTCAAACACTGTTCGTAGCCCACCGGTAGCGGCATTTTGCGGCCATGAAAATCGCCCTCAATCGTCGTTTCATAGATCTCACTCGGGTAGATTTGCCTGGCATCGCCCGGCCCCCCGTAGGGCATCCGTACATACGGCGTCGATCCGAATGGGGTGGACGTCATGTGCCGCTCCGCGAAACGCCACAAGCGGTAGCGTAGCCGCTTGCTTGGGACGACGGCCAGGGCCAGCCGTGCCAACAGGTAAGTGAGGCGGCCGTGGGTGCGAGGTGCGAATTGGGCGTGGTACAGCCCGAAGAGCAGGCTCCAAGCCACTTGGGCATGTTGCCGCCATCGCGCGGTGGGGCAACCGCACAGGGGGAAAATGTCGATCGACAGTCCCTGCGGCATGTCGATATCCCAGTGCTGGATTTTGACGGCCGTCGTCAAGTCGTCGCATACGCTGGGAATCGGATCGCGCGTCACCAAATCCTTCGTGGTCTGGACGAAGCTATAGTGTCCCGTGTCGGCAGCAGGCCAGATCTCCTGCAGACGGCGCAGGTCTGGCAGGGGCATCATCACATCGACGTCGTCGTCCCAGGGAATGAAGTCGCCCTGGCGGGCTGCGCCTATCAAAGTGCCGGCGTAGAGATAGACGCGAAGATGATGCTCGCGGCAGAAGTCCGTGAACCAGACGAGGATCTCAAAAGCCTTCTCCTGGACGGCATGCAACTCGTCGTCGGCGATGGTGATTACTTCTGGTGGCATTAGGCCCTCAACCTTACATGAGTAGCCTGAGTATCGATCCGGTGGGCTGCTGGCTAGGATGATACCTTTGATGTTGTGGAGCCCATCGATGTGAGCGTCATCTTGCCTGTGTTCAACTCGCGGGACACCCTGGACGATTGTCTGCGGGCCATTTTGTCGCAGTCGGGTGTGAGCCTGGAGGTGATCGCCGTCGACGATGGGTCGACGGATGATAGCCCGGCGTTGCTTGAGGCGGTAGCAGCCCAGGACATCCGGCTGCACGTGCTGCACCAGGCCAACGCCGGGGTGTGGCAGGCTCGTCTGACCGGTGTCGCCGCCAGCCGGGGGAGTTATGTGATCTGTTGCGATGCCGACGATCTGCCCCGGCCGGGTATGTACGCGTCGATGGTGAAGCGCGCCAATGAAACTTGCGCCGACGTGGTGGTTTCTGCTTACCGGCGCATGGACGCAGTTGATGGTCGTGAGTTGGCCACCGAGATGGTGGCGCGTCCCCAAGGCACATTGGCGCCCAGCGACGATCCGCGAGGGTTCGCTTGCGTCAACACCGCCTTGTGGAACAAGTTGTTCAATGGCGACGTGCTGCGCCAGGTCGTCACGAACCTCATGGGAGCCGATGACGGTGGTCGGTCGCTGCGTCTGCCCACCCGGCCACGTGTGATGGAGGACGCGCTACTGTTGGCGTGCGGGCTGCCCTATTTGCGACACGTCGAGTTTGTGACGCAACCGCTGTACGACTACCGGGTGCGTCCCGGTGCGTCCATGGCGACGCTGCGCCTGGATGAGTTGGACGGCTTGGCGGACGACATGCGGGCCGTCCGGGCTTGGTTGCCGGGCGGCTTGCATCCGGTGTGCGACGTCATGGCCTTCGTCCACCTCGGGGTATCGGCGCTGAGCAATCTGGCCGTCACCCAGCCGGGGCAGCTCAGGGAGTATGAAGCAACGCTGCGGACCACGATGCGCCGAGACTTCCCATTGTATTGGCGACGAGGACGAGACACGCAGGCCGGCCCGACTCGTCTAGCCCGTCTGCGGCTGGCCGTGGCACTGCTGCTGTTCCGGTGTCACTTGTTGGGTTGGGGTTGGCGATGGTTCGCCGTTTTGTCGCGAGTCTTGAGACGGCAGGGGCGTTGGTGAGGCCGGGCTGGCCGTGGCCATTTTGATCAGGGCTATCAGCAGGAAGGCGACGCTCAAGATACCGGTCAGGCCGATGTAGAGTCCGGCAGCCCCCATGAGGCCGTAACCACGTACTAGCGGTTTGCCGCCGAAGAGCGCCACTACGCTGACCGTCGCGTAGCCGATCGCGAGAGTGGCTTGTTGACGCATGATCGTCAGCACGGTGTAGAGGAACATGGAGACGGCCGTCGTCGTCCCAGCCGCCAGCAGCACCATGAAGATGGCTAGGTAGCGGCGTAGATCCAGCCCGTAGATCCAGCTGAGCACCGGCAGTCCGATGAAATAGCCGATCAGGCAGGTGGCCAAGCCGATTCCGAAGATGGCGGCCAGCATTCGCCACATGCGGCGGCGTAATTCTTGCGTCCGTCCAGCAACCCAGGCTGTCGAGTAGTGGAAGATCAGCGGATTGAACATGAACTGGGCGATCAGCGAGACCACGAAAGCGGGCGTCACCAAGAACCCGTAAATGGCTTGTGTGGCATCGTCAGCCACCGCGTCGATGGCGTACTTTGGCGCGTTGTTGATGTAGGACGACAGGAACCAGGCGACGAACAGTGGCAAGCAGGCGGTTAGCAGTTTGGCGGTGTCGCGCCAGTGGTGCTGTCGTTCATCGTCGGTGACGAAGCCGGGCAGGGTCTGGCTGATCAGCAAGCCGAACGCGCATAGTCCGGCGACTAGCGCGATGACGAGCGATATCACGAGGTTATGGGTGGCGATGACGGCGATGACGAATGCCACGAGTGTCGTCGAGTACCGGATCGTCGTTTGCCGCGCCCCGATGTCGATGCGGCCACGTTGCTGGAAGAAGCCGAACACCACGTCGTCCATCACATCGACGGTTTTCAGCAACGTCATCAAAGCGATTACGGTCACCTTGACGTCGCCATATGCGGTATGGCGAAGGGCCAGGACAATGGCGCCGATCAGCCACATGGCCGCGATTGTGCCTGCCCGGGCTGTCACGTACTCGGCGAAAGTGAAGCGGTGTTTGACGTCGGAGGCCTGGAAGCGCGCCACCCCGAAGGTGCCGACGCAGCCAAGGAGGAAGGCGATGGCCTGGCCTATGGCGAGGATCCCGGCGGTGTTTTGGCCCAGCACCCGCTGGGTGACGATCAGCATCACCAGCGACTGCAACGCGTACAGCCCGCTGGACATCGTGTTCCAGACGAACCCACTGCGGGTGGTGTGCTTGGCGTCCAGCAGGAATGATCGCAGGCTCACTGGTCGGTCACCTTGTCGGTGTCATCCGCGTCGTCCGCCTGCAGGAGAGTCAGGGCGCGCACGACTTTGGCAAAGCGCCTTTGTTCGTCTTGCTGGTGCAGGTTCTGCTGGACGATGACGACCAAGACGACGATGACCAGCACGTACAGCAGCAGATCTGTGCCGCGTCCGACACCCACCAGATGAGCGATGACATTTGTGACGTTGGGGAAGAGCACCGCCACGATAGCGAATGCTGTGAAGACGATACCTAGCAGCGTCCAGATTGCCCGCGTGCGGGCCGAGCGAGTCAGAAGAAGGCGTCCCATGACGACCAATATGGCGACGATGAGAACGATCTGAATGGCCAGTGTCATCGGTTCATCACCTTGGCTGTCAAGGTGTCCGTGGCGATGTTGACGGCGTTGAGCATGGACTGCCCCTTTGCCTTCGAGTAATTGGAATAGTCGATGGTGACGGGTGCCTCGGTGTATGTGTAGTGGTTGGCCTTGATCTTCTCGACGAACTCGCTGGCGTGGTTGAAGCCGGGCTCCTGCAGGTCGATGGTTTGGGCGACGTGGCGGTTGAAGAGGCGTAGTCCGTTGTGGGCGTCCGTCAGCTTGACGCCGGATGTCAGGTTGGCGAACCAGACAGCCGCCTTGAGGAACCAGCGTCTGAGCAGTGGCATGCCGGTGGCGTCGCCAAGGAAACGCGATCCCAGGATGATGTCGACGTCGGTGGTCATGGCGAGGTGGCGCATGGTTTCGACGTCCTCAAGCCGGTGCTGGCCGTCGGCGTCGAAGGTGCAAAACCACTGCACGGGTAAGCGTTGGGCGTACTCAATGGCCGTTTGGATGGCGGCTCCCTGCCCGAGGTTCACTGGGTGACGCAAAACGATGGCACCGGCGTCCTGGGCTTGTTGTGCCGTGTCGTCGGTGGAGCCGTCGTCCACGCAGACAATCCAGCGGAAACGTTGCCGGGCGCTAGACAGGTACTGACCGATGACGGCACCCTCGTTGAAAGCAGGTACCAGCAGCACCGTGTCGTCGATCACACTGCTAGCTTACTGGAGTGGGGCGACCCATTGGCACTGAACTCGATGGGAGCACAGCCTGTGCCCAGGCGGACTAGTTAGTCGCTGCGTGCTTCGAACAGCTTTGAGAAGTGGCTGGTATAGTGACGACGAGTGAAGATAGTCTTTATATCCCGGCAAGGGGACAGTGTTCCTACTGACTTCCAGTTGCTAATAGACAGGTTGTCATTGTCGGGTCACGAGATCTATGTATCGTGCAAAGAGGTCACCGAATCGCCTCTCTCCTTGTTGAGGTATCTCCCGACCATGTTTCGGCAGATCAGCTACATACGGAAAGCGGATATCGTAGTTTTGGATAGCTATTGTATTCCGGTCTCAATGTTTCACTTCAAGAACAAACCAATCGTCATACAGATGTGGCACGCAGTGGGGCTGATGAAGAAATCGGGATACAGCATCACAAACATGGAGGAGGGCGGCAGGGGAGCCTTGGTAGCAAAGGTGATGAAGATGCACAAGGGATACGACTACGTCTTTGCAAGTAGCAAAGCCTGTGTGCCGTCGATCGCCGAGATGTTCGGCTATCCAGAGGGCAAAGTGGTCCATCAGGTATTACCACGGATTGACTTGCTCTTCGACGATGGTCGCATTGAGAGGACGAGGCGGGTAATATTCGAGAAGTATCCCCAGTTGGCAAACGGTAAGAAGAACATCTTGTACGCGCCAACGTGGCGGGCGAGGAATGAGGAGTTTGTTAAAAACGTTAGGGCGCTGGAGCGTGAAGTCGATTTTGAGAACTACAACCTAATAATCAAGTTTCATCCGATAAGCTTGCATGACAAGCAAGTTGATAGCATGGTCTTTGTCGATGCGGTGAGGATAAACGAGTATAACGCAGCCGATCTGGCTCTGGTCAGCGATGTGTGCGTGACCGATTACTCTTCTGTCCTGTATGAGTTCTTGTTGATGGGTAAACCCACATATTCTTATGCGTTTGACATAGATGGGTACGACAAGAACCGTGGCTTTTATGTCGACTATGTCAACGAGATCCCTGGAGGATCCAAAAGGACAGCGTCGGAGTTGGTCGCGGCAATCCGGGATCACCGCTTTGACTATGAAGGTGGTATGAGTTTTGCAAGTAAGTATGTAGATGTACCGGAGCAAGGCTGTGTTGAGAGCATTGTGAGATTTTTGGAGGGTTGTGTTGATGATGAGCGTGCAAAGCGAGTGATTTCTCAATTGTCTTAGCTGTCGCCGACGGTGCCGAATGATGGCGTAATGCCGACCAAGTTGAGTTGCCGGTACATTTGGTAGCCGAGGAATCACCTAAGCCGATAGGCTTGATTGAAGTCTACTGTTGATTTTTTGCAGAAGAGCGTTTGCGCCTTTGTAGCTTACGAAGTTTAAGGACTAAGTCGATCAATCGTAGTTTCTTGGCAATTTTGTAAGCAATATTTGATTGAATAGAAGTTACAAGACGATATCCAGCTAGGTACTTCTTCTGGCCTCGTCGTAGTTTAATGCGTAAGTCATTGATGTCCTCATCTATGTATGACGCTTGTTGCGCCAATATCTCTGTTACCTTGTCAAAATCGAACATGTCTTCAGTCGACTCAACGAGATAATCTGATGCAACACGGAAAATGAATCTATACAATGACATCAAGTAGGTACTGTCAACAGTTTCTGGGGGATATGCCAAAAAACGCTGCATACTCGAGAACACTTTGTTGACATCCCAGTCTTTTTCACTAAGTGCCCGATCATCATGCCCGATATAGTGATAGAAAAACGGAATTTTGTCATTCCACACGAGAGAGGTGGAAGGAACTCCTAGCGAGTACGCGACAATTGAAGAATGCATCCTGACTGCGGCGCAAGCACCAAAACTAGCTATGACTTCTACTAGTTGTTTAGAGGTGTTCACGAGGATGAATTTCTCCTCGGGGATATTGTTCTCTGTTGCAAAATACAAGAGAGCATTATCGTCATTGAAACTACCGTTGGTATAGAACCTGTAGTCAATTCCGGCGTCATCAAGTAATGCTTTCAATTTCAAAAGATAGCCAATTTGGTCAGCTAGCTGCCAAGATCTTCCATTTGATTGGAACAATCCTCCGCGTACAACATTAATGCCTACGATGTCAGAGGATTTTGGAATAATGTTATAAACGTACCTCACCCAACATGCAGGGTCGGCCACTACTTCTACATCAAAATCCTGATTTTCAGCATATTTGTTAAAAACTGCAGGAGTATCCCTTACACTAATTGCTTTTACACAAGCTCTACTCAGCATATCAGTTACTTCTCTGTCACTTTGTGCCGTAGCGTCTTTGTTGTTGATACCGACCGAAGAAAATATAACAGGAATGTTGGCATCCTCTGCGAGACGGGTGATTTGATCGACAAATTGATATGAGTGAAGATAGTTGTGACCGATGATCGCGCCGCCGGAAAAGAAGATAATGGTTGAATTCTTAACTATGTCCCCATCAATACGCTTGAGGTGCATATTCACTATGGAATAGTCATGTACTCCAAGATTTTGAAGCACAACCTTCAAAAGACTAATGAAGCATATTCTAATCAGATTATCGCCGAAATTGTCGTCATGCAGGGATACTACTAATATCCTTACTTTCATGGCCTCTTCCTTTTTGGTCACTAGTATGGATGGAAATTTCGAAATGGCAAGCTGAAGAAAGGCTCTTGCGATCACCCACTACATGTTAAGTGAACTTTGGTGAACTGAATGTCAGTTTGTCTTCGTTCGTCAGATCAACGTCTAGCATATTCATCAAAGCGGCTGATGTCAACCTGAGTATGAGTCGTTATAGTAGATTTAATGTTGGGTTACACACCTAGTGATTGAAGTGTTCTGTCAATACCGTTAGCGAGTGTGATCTGGGGATCCCATCCCAATGCTATCAATCTAGACGCGTCGAGACTGAGCACTGGGGAAGAGTTGAAGAGCCGTAACTTATCGTCAGTGTTAGCGAACACAAGATGAAGATTAAATCGTGGGCGTGCATCCACGAATTGTTGGGCAAGATCGCGTATTCGTACATTTCCATTGGGGTCAGCTATGTTGTAAACAAGATCATTTCCACAGAGCAATGCAGTTAACAAACCTGAGACGGCATCAGATATGTAGGTGTACGTCCTGCGCGAAAGTCCATCGCTCAGCAGAGCGATGTCTTGATGGTTAACCACATCAGCAGCAAAGTCAGCTTGCACACGGCCATCGTTAAGCGCCATGCCAGGTCCGTATATGTGTCCGAATCTGGCGATAAGCGCATCAAGACCAAACTGTCTATTGTATGATGCCACAAGTGCTTCGGCTGCTCGTTTCCCCTCCGGATAACAGGATCTGGGGCTTATGGGATCCAGATACCCGAAAGTGAATTCATCGATTCTATCGATGCCATCCGTATGATTACCATACACTTCGGAGGAAGATATCATGACGAACTTTGCATTACGATTAACAGAACAGCGTAAGAGGTTATCTGTACCGATAAGATTGGCACGTAACGTCTCTACGGGATTCGTGGCATGTAAAGCGGGTCTAGCAGGGCTGGCACCGTTAATAGCAATATCAAACGAACCGATTTTTGATTCAGTCAAATCGCAGATGTCGCTTTCGATAAGAAAACAGTCTGGTCTTTTCTTTAGGTATGCATTACTGTCACGGAGCTGGGTAATGTTGTGTGTAAGCGCTAGTAAGTGGATATTGAGTTTGTGTATGTCGGTTATTGTGAGAAAAGCTCGTGTAATTAGTGACGAGAGCATACCACCAACACCTGTTACAAGAATGGTTTTGCCAGCCAAAGTATCCCAAGGGAGATCAAGTTTTGAAATGCTCAATGCATCTTCATACATAATTGAATCTGAAGAAATCATAATTACCTCTGTCCCTCTATCAAACGACTCTCTCGCATAGAGAAGAACGCACGTCCTACGTAGTAATCTTCTGGTGTTGTAATCTTAATGTTCTCCACTGGACCAAGTGTTGCATGGACAGCGAAGCCACTTCTTAGCATAAGAGAAGCTGAATCGAGAGAGTCGTGTATCCCTGAGCGCATTGCGTCGTCATAGACAAACAGAAGATCTTTCAAATAAAAAGCTTGTGGTGCTCGTGCGACATACAGTTGATTCCTATCGAGTACGCGTTGTATGTTTGCATCTACACACAACACAGGTGTCTCAACCATCTGAGTGCATGTCACACTCGAACCATACTCACGTACATCGTGGATATTTGAAGAGATTGTGTCTCGTGAGACAAATGGCCTGACCCCGTCATGCATTAGGACAATACTATCGTGACTTACACAGCCTTCTATGGCATGCAGTGCTGCATAGCGTGAATCTTGACCAGTAGCGCCACCATCTACAATCCACTCAACTTTTGACAACATATACTGCTTGGCCAATTTCTCAAGATGAGATCTCCATTCCGGCAATATTGCAACTGCTATTGCATCAATCTCGTTGTGATTCTCAAAGCACTCAAGAGTGTGTACAATGATAGGTTTACCATTGAGTTCAAGAAATTGCTTGGGAATTCCAGGACTCTTCATGCGGATTCCTACACCACCAGCAAAAATGACGCCGATATTCCTGACAGGTCCGTCCACGTATCTCCTTTCAACAAGTGTACATCCCAGCATACCGGATTTTTCGCGATTGCGACCATACTCCTCGTACTCAATGAGAAGGTCCGGTAAGGGGTATTTGAGCCGTGATGGTGTTTCTTGGTTTGATGATAGCCGCGCGCCGAGAAATAACGATAGAGTTCATCTTTGAATATAAAAGACTCTGTTGGGTAACCTCACAGCGAGTTCATCAAAAACTACACACCCACCGAACTATTGGATCAACTAGAAATTGCTGAAGAATACCTTGACCCCCCGACTTTGACGTGGGTTGGGTGGTTTTGTGGTGTTGGCTTGGGGTTTTAGTGGTTTTCTGGTGTTGTGGGGTGGGGTATGGTTTTCGCGTTTTTGGTGAGTGTGGTGTGCCAGGCGCGTAGTTGGGTGATGGTGGCCCAGGACTGGGCCAGCGGGGTGTGGGTGGTTTGGTCGATTGTGTCCCACGTGTCGGGGCGGCGTATCCGGTAGATGCCTTGGCCGCAGTCGGTGGCTTGGAGGTGGCGCAGGGCGTCGAGCAACTGTCCGGCGGGAAGGCGGGTCCATTGTTCGAGCAGGCGGGTGGTTAGCAGGGCGAGGAAGCAGGTGGCGAAGTGGCCTTCGACGCGTTGGTGTGTCCATACGAACACGGGCCGGGTTTCCAGGTCGGTTTTCGACACGCGGAAGGTTTGCTCGATGCGCCACAACTGCCGGTAGCGGTTGATGATGTCTTGGCCGGTCATGGTTGTTTCGGAAGTGCGCAGCAGTTGGTAGCCGTCCATGACGGCCTCAGCCTGGGCTTTGGCGGCGTCCAAGCTGAGGACTTGTTTGTTTCCGGCCAGTATTTCCCCGGTGGCTGGGTCCATGTCGTCGGCGACGACGTATTTCTTCACGCCACGCCGGTTGGACGCCTGGTAGACGGCCGGGTCGTCGACCATTTTCTGGGCGCGGGTGAGCATCTCGGCGCGGGTGGCGAAGTCCCGGGCGGCTGATTCGGCGGACCAGCGGGCCACCAGTTTCTCGTCTACCTGGGTCTTCGTGCCATCCGGTAAAGTGACGGTCCTGGTGACGGTTTTCGATTTGACCCGCCAGCCGCCGTGATCGTCCCAGCTGCGCTTGTCCAAAAGCCACGCCATCGTCGGGGCGTCCGCGTGGCGGGCCGACGCCGACACTATCCAGCCGTCCCCGGCCCCGGCGAGCAGCCCCGTGTTACCGGCGGTGTTCATCGCCTTATCCGCCACGACCACTATCCGGCCCGGCGAGAAACCTTTCTTGAAATCGGCTAGCGCTGTCGGCAGTCAGGGGTAAGGGGTATTTGAGCCGTGATGGTGTTTCTTGGTTTGATGATAGCCGCGCGCCGAGAAATAACGATAGAGTTCATCTTTGGATATAAAAGACTCTGTTGGGTAACCTCACAGCGAGTTCATCAAAAACTACACACCCACCGAACTATTGGATCAACTAGAAATTGCTGAAGAATACCTTGACCCAACCCGCAAATATGTGTGCACTCGACATTCCCAGCTTTACTTTGAGTTATTTGTCACTGTGAATCCATTGACTTATCTGGTTAGTTCTCGGATTTTGTCGACGACACGTTCCGATGCATGACCATCTTCAATACATCCCTTTTCTTCAAGAAATTCGGCAACTTTTAGTAAATATGCTTCTTGATCGAAATTTTCGATATTTCTAATAAGTTCGCTACTGTCTCTTGAAATAGGGAACGGTGTGGATTCAAGGGGATAGTAGAATGACCGTTTTTCAGTATATATCGCCTCCTCATCAGCTACAATAAATCCAGGTCGCTTGAGCAACAGGAAATCAAAAATCCAACTTGAATAGTCCGTAAAGCCTACCTCAGCAGCTATCATAAGATCTTGAATATCCGCATATTGTGTTACATTATAGACAAACGGTGGGACATCCATCAACCACCTATCTTCAAATTTCTGCAATCTGCTATGTAGACGCACCGCGATAATCCACATTCCTCCAAAGCGTTTTGTTAGTGCTCGCCTAACACCAGCATAATCAAGCTGAAAAAGATGCTCGTGTTCACGATCATTATGCGTGGGCGCATACAAAGCAATTCTGGTATCTGGTGGGATATTCAAAAAACACCGTACATTGGATTCGATTTGCATGTGTTGATTATCGCTATTGGACAGGAAAATGTCATTGCGCGGGTGCCCATATTGCAAAATAGACACACCCGGCCAATAGCTGGTATGATAGACATCGGTCTCAAATGTGCTGTTAGAAATGCAAAAATCGGTTTCACGAGAACACCTTCGCACCAACTGATTCCCCTTGTTGTTTGGGTTCATCCTTCCATCTAGGAATTTGATCCCCAGCGATCCATGCCAAGTTTGGATCAAAATCTGACCTGACCGTTTTGAAGTCTTTTTGCGTTCTAGCATCTGACTGTTCTCGATGATAATCTTCGCTTGTGCTAAAGCCTCATAGAAACGAAATGTACCGCGTTTGACTATTTCCAGTCCTTGAGGATAAAGGCTATAATCAACCTCTTTGGTGGTTGTCCAGATGAGTCGATATGGAAGTCGTCTTCTAAGTAGCTCATCTGCAATTGCTCTTGGATTGCAGGCATAGGTTCCTTGATACGGGATAAATATAACCGTTTGTCTATCAACACTTACATTCCGTGTTAACAATTTGCGTGCAAAGTATGCAATTGGACGATCCAACACTCTCGCAATATATAGTATGAGCGATATTGGTTTCTTGCCATTACCCTCAAAGGTAGATAGAATTCTCTTGCAGATGGCAAAAAAGAGTCGTTCTTCGACCATTAACTCGAAAGATTTCGAATAAGTGCGCTTTGTCATATTCCACCTTCATGTTGAATAACAGCATGCACAAATCACAAACAAGAGAATCTGAGCATATTCTTGTCGCTATCCTGCTAAGTCCACTGGATTAGTATGTTTTGTTTCTCATGAACGACTGGATAGAACCTGACTGTAACTTTAATAGCTAATACGTTCCAGCATAGGCAGGAACTAGACCGTTTTAGTCACATCTAGCAAGCTACTAGTTTGCCATTTTTACATCACTATCAGATTCCTCTCTAGGCCATGACCTCAAGCTCAATAGTACTACATCTTTCGTTTCGCATGCACAATCACAACCACCGAACTTTGCTAGGCCTGCTTGATGTATTGATGAGGATTTGACGTTGCTCATCATTTTTGAAAAATAGGTGACATGTTGAAACATCAATCACCGCGGGTTCCGGAAAGTACTATCGAAATGGTGTCGTTTCATCTTGACGAGAACCTGCTTTCCCGGTGGGGTTGTGACGTGTTGATATTGTGGTATGGCGTTTTGGCTTGTCAGATATAGATTCTGTTACATTTCTTTAACAATTGAAGGGCGTGTTTCGGCTTGCCAGAGGCTAG
>Ga0123357_10000808_pt1 | contig 31648 bp, 31 predicted proteins | sample TergutEmb28metaG_FD_89873 | JGI IMG/M metagenome (GOLD analysis project Ga0123357, IMG submission 89873) | Embiratermes neotenicus P4 segment gut microbial communities from Petit-Saut dam, French Guiana - Emb289 P4 | ecosystem: Host-associated > Arthropoda: Insects > Digestive system > Gut ...
GTTCGGGTGGCAGGTTGTTTGGCTATTGAGCGTATCCAAGCGTTGAACTCCCTCCGTCACGCCTTCGGCGTGCCACCTCCCTCAAGAGGGAGGCCCGCCTTGGCGGCTTTGTCAGCAGCCTGAAACCCCGGCCTTCAGGCCGGGGTTCAACCTTCGCACCGCCCTGAAGGGCGGGGTTTCAAACCGGAGTTTGTTTCAGATGAATATAACGGTTTGACCTTTGGTGCTGATGTAGAGAAATCTTTTGTTTTCACTGGCAAAATGTACCACCCTGCCCCTGCCCTTGAATCTTCACCTTCACTTCCGCGCCCGTGGGTGCGCGGAGTCATAGACCTGGGCGAGGTGCTGAAAATCGAGGTGGGTGTAGACCTGCGTGGAGCGGATGCTGGCGTGGCCGAGCAGTTCCTGTACTGCACGCAGGTCGCCGGAGGATTGCAGCAGGTGGCTGGCGAAGCTGTGGCGGAACATGTGCGGGTGGACGTGCACGCCCAGCCCGCTTAGCTGCACCCATCGCCGTAGCCGCCCCCGGATCGCGCCCGCGCTCATGCGCTGGCCAGTGCGGGTGATAAAAAGCGCACGTTCATTCCCGGCAGCAGGTAGTAGCGCCCGTACCTCCAACCATACCCGCAACGCCGCCAGTGCAAGTTCGCCGACGGGAACCGTGCGCATGCGGTTGCGCTTGCCATGTACTGTCACCATGCCTTCCGCGAAATCTATCCAACCGTTGCAACTACCGCTGTCCAGGTCGAGCCCGGCCAGTTCCCCAAGGCGCAGCCCCGAGGAATAGAGCAGTTCAAACATGGCGCGGTCACGGCTTTCCAGTGCCGACTCATTCCCTTTCTTCCCCGCATCGAGCAGCGCCTTGGTTTGATCCTGCGACAGCACTTTGGGCAGCATGGCGGGTGATTTGGGCGGGCGGATGCTTTCAACAGGGTTGGCGCTTACGCCCCGGTTGCGGATCAGCCAGCGGTAAAGGCCACGCCAGGCGGAAAGCGTCCGTGCAATCGATCGCCCGGAAAGCCCTTGGCCATGCATGCGGGCGACGAAGCGGCGGATGTCAGTGGCTTCCAGCGTTTGCGGCGCACGTTCGCCAGCCAGTTCGGCCAGGCGCCGCAGGTCGCGCTGGTAGTTTTCCAGGGTCAAGGCCGCCGCCCGCCGCTGTGTCGCCAACCAAGCCAGGTAATCCCCAGCCCATGACGGAAGGGCAACGTCTGTTTCCACAATCAGGAGGTTCCCGCCAGTAAGGCCGCCGAGGCCAGCGCACCGATACGTTCGAGGTACAACGTGCCCATCTCGCTGTAGAAACGCTCGGGCTCTTCGCTGCCGAGAGCAAACAGCCCCTTTACGCAGTTCCCCTGCCGCAGCGGCGCCAGGGCTACCGAACGGATATGCGGAGCCATTTCGCCGAACCAGTCGAGGGCTTCGATATTGGCCGGCGCGCCGCAATAGGGACAGGACATTTCATCGGCAAACTTGCGCACGGCTTCGCTTACAGGCTGAAATTCCTCCCCTTGCTGCCCTACTGGGACATCCCAGATGCGCAAAGCCACATGCGGCACGGAGAAATCGTTCTGCATGCTGGCAAAAAGCGCACGGCGTCTACCATCGTAATCCTCCGCCACGATAAACGAGGTCGCAAGCCGATGCACTTTTTCTCCGATCACGTCATTTTGTTTGCCAAACTGGATCAGTTCGGTAAGCCTATATTCAAGTTGTTGGATTTTGCTGCGCAGGACGTGCAGTTGCCGTTCAGTCAGAGAAATCGCATGCCCGTGCCGGGGATGCGTCACGGTGAGTACACAGAGTAAATCGTTGTGTTCGCTCAGAAAATCAGGATGTGCCCGCAAGTACTGCGCAATATCTTCGTCAGTTATCAAGTTGGTGTCTTGCTGTTGCATGTTTTCCTCAGTAAATTCGTGCCTGCCCAACAGGCCGCGTCTTGAAACGGCGATGAACCCAGTAATATTGCTCCGGCATGGTGCGCGCCACATTTTCGATCCATTCGTTCATCCGGCGAGTGTCGGCCTCGATATCGGCAGTTGGGAAATTCTCCCACGCTTCGCCAATTTCCAACACATAGCCTGCGCCGCCCGGCAGCATCCGCGTCACACAAGGCAACACCCGCGCCCTAGTCAAGCGCGCTAACCGGGAAAGCCCTGTAATAGTAGCGGCTTCTACCCCGAAAAAAGGTACGAATATCGCATCCTTTCTCCCATAGTCCATATCAGGCAGATAGTAGAACGGGCGGCCGGATTTCATTGCCTTAACGACTCCGCGCACGCCGTCCTGCCGTGAGAGCAGAACCTGATCGCCGAAGCGTTTACGCCCCCGATATAGCCAACAATCAAGCACGGGGTTTTTCTTTTGCCGCGAGTACATGCTGACGGAGTCGAAAGACATCGCCACCCGCACCCCTCCCGCGTCGAGCCCGGTGAAATGCGGCGCAAGCAGGATCACTGGCGTACCTGCTTGCACGAGCGCACGCAGGTGCTCTTCTCCTTCGAAACGGATGATCCGCCGTAGCCGTTCGGGTGAGGCCCACCACAACAGGCCGCGCTCGAGCATGCTGCGCCCGAGCGCCTGGAAATGGCGCAACAGCAACCGCTTTCGCGCAGAAGCGTCGAGATCGGGAAAACATAAGGCAAGGTTGGTAGCCGCAACCCGCTTGCGCGGCAACACGAAAACGTAACTTAGGGTTCCCAGGAACCGCCCAATTAGCGACAACACGGACAGCGGCAACCGGTGGAACAACCAGATGATGAAAATTACCAGGCGCGTCACGTTCACATTTCCTTTGTTTCAGGCAGGAGCACGCCATGTGGGCGTTTGTAGCGGTTATAGGCCCACAGATATTGCTCTGGGCATTGCCGTATCAGGCGTTCGATTTCGCGGTTCATCGCCGCACAACGTATGGCAAGGTCGCCCTCGCAAAGTTGGGTTGCTAATGAATAATGCACCGCATAACCCTGTCCGTGCGTCAGGCGTTCGACCCAGACGTAGATCGTCCGCGTGCCGCGCACTTCAGCCAACCGTGCACCCAAGGTCATCGTCCAAGCCGGGCGGCCAAAGAAATCCGCCCATACCCCCTCCCCCGCACGGGGCGTCTGATCGGGCAAGATGCCTACCATGTCGCGCACACGCAATGCCTTGAGCAATTGCCGAACCCCGGCCAAATCGGCAGGCGCAGTTTTCACTAAACCGCGTATGCGTCCGGCCTGCATCAAGGGTTCGAGCGCACGGAAATGGGGCGGACGGTAAAGCACGGTCAACGGCGCACCCCCGGCATGGGCGCAGTAGTGGGCAGCCAGTTCAAAACAGCCCAGGTGCGGGGTGACAAACAGGATACCGGCCCCATCACGGCGAGCCGCTTCCACCAGTTCCAGACCGTAAACCGCCTTGACCTGCGCTAATACCGTGTCGAGCGGGCGCAACCAAATCCAACAAATTTCCAACGCCTGCCGCCCTGCTTCGGCAACCGTTCGGTGCAATAACGCACGCGAAGGTTCTCCCACGGCCTGTGCCAGGTTGGCATGCAGGCGGTAGCGGTAAGAGGGGGAACACAGATATGCGAGCCATCCGCCCATGCCACCAAGGCGGTACAGATATGTCAGTGGCAAACGGGCGAACAGGCGAAAAAGAAAATCAACTAACATGAAAATGTTCCACACTGGACAATCTATTAGTGGTGTACTTTAAGGCAACGATTTGACCATAAAAAAAGTAAAGCATATAGTTACGCCTTGACCGCCGAGTTAACTCGACAACTTGCAGGGCGGTTCCGCTTCGAGAACGGGTTAGAAGTACTGCAAAAGCGTCAAGCTGCTCATCTGAAAATCCCCGGAGCCGGCCAAGACGCCGTAACTTTTGGGGATTTTTGTTTCTGGAGCAGTCTATGACAAAAGTATTTCTCTTCACTTCGGAATCGGTTTCCGAAGGCCATCCCGATAAGGTCGCCGACCAGATTTCCGATGGTGTGCTCGATGCCATCCTCGCCAGCGACCCACATGGGCGTGTGGCCTGTGAAACGCTGGTCTCAACCGGCTTGGTGGTGATCTCGGGTGAGATCACTACTAAGGCTCAGGTCAATTTCCGTGAAATCGCGCAGGATGTCGTGCGCCGCATCGGGTATGACGACTCCTCGATAGGTTTCGACTACAAAAGCTGCGCAGTGCTGGCAGCGGTCAACCGCCAGTCCCCAGACATCGCCCAGGGGGTCAACGAAGGCGAAGGCATCGACCTCGACCAGGGCGCGGGCGACCAGGGGCTGATGTTTGGTTTTGCTACACGCGAGACGCCGAGCCTGATGCCGTTGCCCATCCACTATGCCCACCGCATCATGCAGCGCCAATCCGAACTGCGTAAGGACGGGCGGCTGCCCTGGTTGCGCCCGGACGCCAAGAGCCAACTCACGGTCAAATACATTGACGGCAAACCGGTGGCCATCGACACCGTCGTGGTTTCTACCCAGCACGCTCCTGACATCGCTTACGAACAACTACGGGAAGCGGTGATCGAGGAAATCATCAAACCTGTGCTGCCCAAGGAACTCATCCAGGGCGAAGTGAAATACTTCATCAACCCGACAGGCCGTTTCGTTGTCGGCGGCCCGCAGGGTGACTGCGGCCTCACCGGGCGCAAGATCATCGTTGACACCTACGGCGGCGCGGCTCACCACGGTGGTGGGGCGTTCTCGGGTAAGGATCCCTCCAAGGTCGACCGTTCGGGAGCCTATGCCGGACGCTACGTTGCCAAAAATATTGTCGCAGCGGGGCTTGCCGACAAATGCGAGGTACAGGTTGCTTTTGCCATCGGGATCGCCAAACCTGTGAGCCTGATGGTCAACACCTTCGGTACGGGCAAAATTAGCGATGAGAAAATTGTTGAACTCATCCGCGCCCATTTTGACCTGCGTCCCAAGGCCATCATTCAGACACTCGACCTGCTGCGCCCCATCTATTCCAAGACTGCTACCTACGGCCATTTTGGTCGAGATGAGCCGGAATTCACCTGGGAGCAAACCGACAAGGCAACTGAACTGGCCACCGAGGCCGGGATTTGAACGCACCCTGCCCCGCCCGATAAGAACAAAGGATTCCACCATGACTACACAACACGATTACGTCATTGCTGACCTCGGCCTCGCCGATTGGGGGCGCAAGGAAATCGCCATTGCCGAAACCGAGATGCCGGGCTTGATGACTATCCGCGAAGAGTTCGTCAGAAGTCAACCGCTTAAGGGCGCACGCATTACCGGCTCGCTGCACATGACCATCCAGACGGCAGTACTGATCGAGACGCTCATCGCCCTGGGAGCCGAAGTGCGTTGGGCCTCCTGCAACATCTTCTCCACCCAGGATCATGCCGCTGCCGCCATCGCCGGACGCGGTATTTCCGTCTTTGCCGTCAAAGGGGAAGGCCTGACTGATTACTGGGACTACACCCACCGCATTTTCGAGTGGCTCGATGGCGGCTATTCCAACATGATCCTGGACGACGGCGGGGATGCCACCCTGCTGCTGCACCTGGGCGTGAAAGCGGAAAAAGACGCTTCCGTGCTCTCGAAACCTACCTGCGAGGAAGAAAAAACCCTCTTCACCGCCATCCGGTTGAAGCTCAAAACCGACCCCGCCTGGTACTCCACGCGCATCGCCCACATCCGGGGAGTGACTGAGGAAACCACCACCGGCGTGCATCGCCTCTATCAAATGCATGCACGCGGCGAACTTCGCTTCCCTGCCATCAACGTCAACGACTCAGTAACGAAATCCAAGTTTGACAATCTCTATGGTTGCCGCGAATCCTTGGTCGACGGCATCAAACGCGCCACTGACGTGATGATCGCGGGCAAGATAGCCGTCGTGCTCGGCTACGGCGATGTCGGCAAGGGTTGTGCCCAATCGCTCAAAGGGCTTGGCGCAACAGTTTGGGTTACGGAAATCGACCCCATTTGTGCCTTGCAAGCCGCGATGGAAGGCTACCGCGTGGTCAACATGGACGATGCCGCCAGCCAGGGCGACATATTCGTAACCGCCACCGGCAACGTGAGCGTCATTACCCACGCCCACATGCAGGCGATGAAGATGAACAGCATCGTCTGCAACATCGGCCACTTTGACTCCGAGATCGATGTGGCGAGCCTCAAGCAATACCAGTGGGAAAACATCAAGCCGCAAGTCGACCATATCATCTTCCCAGACGGCAAGCGTATCATTTTGCTCGCCGAAGGACGGCTCGTAAACCTCGGCTGCGCCACCGGGCACCCGAGTTTCGTGATGAGCAATTCCTTTGCCAATCAGACGTTGGCGCAGATCGAACTATTCACCAAAACAGCGGAATATCCGATTGACGTCTATACCCTGCCAAAGAAACTGGATGAAATGGTCGCCCGCCTGCATCTGAAGAAAATTGGTGCGCACCTTACTGCGCTCAGGCCGGAACAGGCGGCGTATATCGGTGTACCGGTTGATGGGCCATATAAGGCGGATCATTATCGGTATTGAGTGCCCTTCCCTCCCGCAGCCTGCACATCCGATGCTGTAAGGTACAGGCGGAACCCGTTCCGCTAGCCTACGCTTGCTACAATATATTTTTTTGTCCCTACGGAGCGCCACCATGCTGACCGCCTGCTTAGATTGCCAAAAACAAATTTCCAGCCTTGTGCCTTGCTCTCCTCCACTTGTGGGAAAGGGTGTCCCGAAGGAGCGGGAGCGTGCGCGATGGGCTACTGGGTTGGCGATAGCAGCGTTGGTAATCGGAATGGGGCTCCTGATTTCGGGCTGCTCATCGAAGGACGACAAGAAGGATGCCTCGGCAACAGAAACATTGAAAGCACCAGGAGCCAAAGCGGAGGATCTTATTTCGATATCTCTGAACGAGAAATACGGTTACATCAACGGCCAGGGCAAGATGATGATTCCGCCGAGGTTCGAGAGGGTAGAAAATTTTGCTGCCAATGGTTTAGCACTGGTCAAGGAAAACGGGAAATACGGTTACATCGACGCCAAGGGCAAGATGGTAATTCCACCGAAATTTGAGGTGGCAGGGAATTTTGCTGCCAATGGCTTGGCATGGGCTGAAGAAAACGGAAAACGAGGTTACATCAACGCCAAGGGCGAGGCAGTAGTTCCTCCAAAGCTTGAGGGAGTTGTAGACACAAATGATTTCGCCACCAATGGTTTAGCACGAGCAATGAAAAACGAGAAATGGGGCTACATCAACGCTAAGGGCGAGATGGTGATTTCGCCGAGGTTTGAGAAGGCATGGAATTTCGCCGCCAATGGCTTGGCACTGGTCGAGGAAGAAATTGGCGGGAAATGGGGTTACATCAACGCCAAGGGTGAGATGGTGATCCCACCGAGATTCGATGACGCATTGGATTTTGCTGTCAATGGTTTGGCATGGGTCAAGGAAAACGGGAAACGGGGTTACATCGATGCGAAAGGCCAAACTGTTCTCTCCATAGAGGAAGCGGATGGCTACGAAGTCCTAAAAAACGACCATGGCGAGATCATATGGCCGCAGAAATAACGTAACGTGCGTCCCATATATTGTCTTGATGCTTCCCCTGAATACCGCGCTGCAACCGCGCTCGTAGTTGGGATGGTTGCGGCAGGAACAGCGCCCCTATTTGGTCAACTGTTTCAGTTTCTTATAGCGTCTCTGCTCCTTCAAGCGAAGGCGTAAGCACGATCCGGGTATCTTTTTCGATAAACCCCAGGAAAAACACCATTGCCGCTTCCGGCACGGCGACGCAGCCCGCCGTGGGGTTGCCGGTAGCAACGTGCAGGAAAATCGCTGAACCCTTGCCGGGTACAATGGGTGCAGTGTTGTAGTTGACCACAGCCGCGTATTTGTATTGTTTCCCATACTCCATGAGCCGTTCGGCGGATGACCAGTCTGCATCCGGTTCGTCCGCATGCGCCCACTGGTTGTAGAACTTTGAGGCTGGGTCGTCTACCCAGACATCGTTTGGGGAGAGTTTCGTGTACGGCAACGATACACCAGGGTCGTCGGCGGTGCCAAAGCCGCGCCCAAGCGTGAACACTCCGATAGGCGTTGCGCCATCCCCCTCATGCTTGTTTTTCCTGAAACCATTTTTCCCAAGCCAACCGTCTGTGCTGAACCGCAAACTCCAGACGCCTTCGGTTTTGGCGTAGGCACGCAGCAGCGCCCTATTCTTCTTTCCACCCGCCCCGTCGAGTTCAGTTACAGCGATGACCCGTGCTGCGCTGCCTGCGAGTCTTTCCAGGATTTGCTGCATGGGAGCGTCAACCGGCATAGGGTAGCGCACCGGAAAATCGAAAAACGTCCCAGGATACGGCTCATCCCTTAGGCGGTAATGCCACCATTCCTCTTTCAACGGCATGAACCCGCGTGCTTCCATTGCCTCGCGCAGGATGGCACGGTTTGCAGCTTGTGCCAGGGTGATCCCCAATGCACCGTGATGCGAAATTTTTCCGAAAAGGTCGAAGCTAGAACCCATATCGAGTTCCCCCCCGCTTTTCAGTTCGACTAGGGTCAAATCCAGCACGCTGCCGCGCGAATGTCCGGATCGTCCGGCGATGTACCCCTCCTTAAACAACATTGATTTATCTACGTCCGGGTAGAACAGCGTTTTCATTCGTGTATCGTTCAAGTCTTGAGCCCAACGGACGAAGTGTTGCACGGCTCGTTCCGGCCGGTAAGCATCGAAAATTTTCAACCCATAGCCCTTTTTCCGCAAATCGCCGCCTACCGCCTTGAGTGCAATGGCCGCCTCTACGCTCAAGATGGCCTGCGGCGCTTCGTACCCATCGACCCGTGCCCCCATGAAGTTGTCCGTGCCAAAATAGCGGATACCGAGCACCACATCTGGAACCACGTCTTGCACGAATACGAAGCCCTTTGGTGGATAAGCCGCGTCGCCCGCCCGTGCGAATCCCGCACAAAGCAGCAAAAGAAACGCAATGATGAAAAGATTTCTGGGATTCATTTCTGTGTTTTTATGGACGAAAAGTAATTGGCGGAAACACCAGAAACCATTACCAGCACCATTCCAAAGTATTCCATCCAGCCAAGGTGCTCACCCCACAAAATGACGCTGGAAAACGTGGCAAATACTACTGCCGTGTAAGTCAAGCTTGCGGACAACAGCACTTTGCCCTGCGAATAGGCGAGGGTCATCGTCAGTTGCCCCAGCGTGGCAAACACCCCCGTCCCGGCAAGCATGAGAAATCCCCGAAGGGAGAGCGGGTTCAAGTGCGAAAAAGCGATCCAACCCAAACTTAGCAACGTAGCGATGAACGAAAAATAAAACACAGTGCGCGATGTTGGTTCTCCAAGCCGTCCCAAGTTGGTTACGTCGAAGTACACCATTGCTGTCAAGACGGCGGAGGCCAGCGCCACGGACGCACCAAACAGGATTTGCCCTTCAAACGACGGTCGCAGCAGAAAAACGACGCCCAAGAACCCCAATCCCAAGGCAAGTATGATCCCCCAATTGAATCTGAGCCCCCGAAAAAACATTAGCATCAACATTAGGAAAACGGGAGACGTGTAATTGAGCGTCACCGCCGTTGCCAGTGGCAACAGGGAAATGGCGTAGAAGTAGACAGAAAGTGAACAAAACCCCGTTACCCCCCGTTTCACATGCCAGAGCCAATGCGGCGTCACCAACCGCACATTGCGGCAACGCATCAATGCCAGCATAATTAAAAACATTATTATGGAGCGATAAAACACTATCTCTGCCAGCGAATACCCTTCTTGTGCCGAGAGCTTGACGCACACCCCCATGCCTGCGAAGAAAAAACCGGCGACGATCATCCACAGGGATTGCATGGTGGGGATTCAATGAGGAAGTTATGCAAATAGGCATGGATACCCTTCGGGATGCGGGTTTTCCATTCTTCAAATAACAAGCCATAAATTATACTTGGCTTCCCAGTATTTACTGTATTGCCCAGGTGGTTGTAACGTAATACCCTTACTTTTTTCCTGAAGCGGTTTTCTCGCGCTGCCCTTTCATGGTTTGTCACGTTCCGTTCTTCCCATGAGCAAAATACTTCTCACCGGTTCCAGCGGTTTCGTCGGGCAGGCGCTGGCCCGGCGGCTCCTCGCGGTGGGGCATCGCCTGAGGCTACCGGTTAGGTCTCCACTGCCCTGGCAATCGGAAAATGCGCTGGTTTTCCCTTTCGAGGGGCTTGGAGCCCCCACGGATTGGTCAGGGGCGCTTGTTGGTGTCGATGTGGTTGTTCATTGCGCCGCGAGCTACCCACGCGCCATGAAGGAAACCACCGCTGACACGCTGGCAGAATACCGCCACTGCAATGTCGATGGTTCCGTGCGGCTCGCTAGCCAAGCCGCACGTGCTGGGGCGCGGCGCTTCGTGTTCGTGAGTACGGTTGAAGTCTGCGGCGAGCAGTCCCAGCCTGGGCATCCGTTTTCCGTCGAATCCGTGCCCGCGCCGGCCAGCTTTTACGCCGTTTCCAAACTCGAAACCGAACACGCATTGTTCGCGCTGACTGCGAGCAGCAACATGGAAGTCGTCATCGTTCGCCCTCCCCCAGTCTATGGCCCCGGCGTAAAGGGCGATTTCCATGCCCTGATGCAATGGCTCGACCGCGGTAAACCCTTGCCGCTGGCGGGTGTTGGGAGCCAGCGCAGCATGATTTCACGCAGTAACCTCGTCGATTTCCTGGCTCAATGCGTGCATCACCCCGCTGCCGCCGGACACATTTTGCATGTGAGCGACGGCAAGGATTTGATGATCTCCGCTTTGGTATCCCAACTCAGCGAGGCACTGGAAAAACCTCCGCAACTGACCCATATGCCTACCTGGCTGCTCAGGAGCCGTGCACGCTTGTCTGGGCGATACGCGCTGATCGAGCGTTTGAGAGCCACCATGCAGGTTGATATCGAGCATACTTACCGCTTGCTCGGCTGGAACCCACCTTATGAGATCGAAGACTCTTTGGCGCAAACTGCGGCATATTTCCGAAAACATTAACAAATTTGATATGGCCTATTGCTATTATTGCATTGCTGTATGACGTATCATGACTTGCTATATTGCTACATATGACAATCCGTATTTCGGTGCATACCTTCCTGGTTTTTCTTTTCGACCTTCTGGCCGTCGCCATTGCTTGGGTAGGCGGGTTGCTGATCCGCTTCAATTTGGCTTGGCCGCCCGATAGCGGCTTCTTCACGTCCACGCTCTTGATTCTCGCAGCATTGCTGCCCATCCATGCCTTGGCTTGCTACTGGGCGGGCCTGTATCGCGGTATCTGGCGGTTTGCCAGCGTGCCTGACCTCAAGCGCGTATTACATGCGATTGCCATTTCGGCTGCTGGGTTGCTGACGATCAAGGCGCTCCTCGATATCCCGGGGTCGATGTTGCCGCGCTCGATGCTCGTGCTTTATCCGTTGTTGCTTGCCGCTATTATGTGCGGTGACCGGTTGGCATGGCGGATGTGGAAAGAGTACCGGATGTCCCGTGGACTTCACGCGTTCGGAAAACCGGTCATCATCGTTGGTGCGGGCAACAGCGGCAAGATGCTGGTGGATACGCTTGGACGCCGTGCCGAATGGCGGGTCGTCGCGCTGCTCGACGACGACCATACCAAGTGGAAGCGGGAACTTTACGGTATCCCTATTGAGGGCGATGTCGGTGCCCTGCCTCGGGTGCTGAAAAAATACCACGCGGAGCATGTCGTCCTTGCCATGCCCTCGGCTCCGCCCGCGATTATCAAGCACGTCGCCAATGTTGCCCTGGGTGCGAACGCCAGGGTATTCATCGTGCCAGGCATCGAAGAACTGATGTGTGGCCGGGTGGAAATCGATGCCATGCGCCCGGTTGAAGTCGAAGATTTGCTCGGGCGGGAACCAGTGTGTATCGACGCGGCGCATATACATCAGGTTTTCGCCCACCGCACGATACTCGTTACTGGCGCTGGCGGTTCGATTGGCAGCGAATTGTGCCGCCAGCTTGCAAAGTTTGAACCCAAAAGATTGATCTTGCTGGAAGTAAGCGAATTCGCGCTTTATTCGATCACAGAATGGTTCACCTCCTATCATCCCGAAGTGAAAATAGTCCCGCTGATCGGCGATGTCCGAGACGAGGCACGCATCGAAGAGGTTTTCTCCATTTGGTATCCGCAGGCCGTTTTCCATGCTGCCGCATATAAGCACGTCCCATTGATGGAAACCGGTAATGCTTGGCAAGCAGTATCCAACAACGTTTTCGGTACGCTCCAGCTTGCCCGTTGCGCCCACCGGTACGGCGTGGAACGTTTTGTATTGATCTCTACCGACAAGGCGGTCAACCCAACCAACATTATGGGTGCGACCAAACGGTTGGCCGAAATGGTTTGCCAAGCGTTTTCCGTGGCGAGCAATACCCGGTTCGGGATCGTGCGTTTCGGCAATGTGCTTGGCAGTTCCGGTAGCGTGGTTCCCAAATTCCAGGCTCAGATTGCCCGTGGCGGGCCTGTCACCGTGACGCATCCGGAAATCACCCGCTACTTCATGTCCATTCCCGAAGCGGCTCAATTGGTGCTCCAGGCCGCCGCCCAAGAGGAAAATGGGGAAATTTTCGTCCTCGACATGGGGAAGCCGGTAAAAATCGCTGATCTGGCGCGCAACATGATCCACCTGTCAGGCTACACCGAGGCGCAGATCAACATTGAATTCACCGGCCTGCGGCCAGGGGAAAAGCTTTACGAAGAGTTGCTGGCCGACACCGAACAGACGCTCCCTACCCCCCACCCGAAACTGCGGATTGCGCGTTCGCGCCAGGTTGACGAAGATTTTCTCGGCAACCTGCAAAACTGGCTGGAATGTCCCGTTCCGCTCGACGACGAAACTGTGCGGTGCGATATCCGGCAATGGGTTGTCGAGTACACGCCACCGCCACCGCCACCACAACCTGAGGCTGACGACCTGCCCGAAGGTATGTTTTTAAATAAAAAAACCGGCCATGCTGCTGGTGATTGTTTCCAACACGTTTAAACGGGAACGTGAAATCAGGAAGGGTTGCTGCCACTAGGCATTCACTACAATGAGCCCGTTTCCTGTCCAGGCAGTTCCCGATGTCCGAGAAATTCCCCCTCCAGTCCCTGCTCGACCTTGCCAACGTCCGCATGGATGAAGTTACCCGAGAACTCGGGGAATTGATTGCCTCCGAACGCAGTAGCCAGCAGAAACTGGAATTGCTCCAAGGTTATCGCAACGAATACAGCGAGCGTTTCGTCGAAGCAGCGCGTAGCGGCATAGGTTCCGAGGCGATGCGCAATTACACCAATTTCCTCAAACGTATCGACGAAGCTGTCGAAGCTCAACAGCAAATCGTGAAGCAATCGCAGCAGCACACCTCGCAGGGTCAGCAGCAATGGGTGGAGCAGCATTCCAAGGTACGCGCCTTCGATACCCTGTCGCAGCGTTTCCAAGACGGGCTCGCCCGCAAGGCCTCGCGCCAGGAACAGCGCGCCAGCGATGAACACGCTAGCCGCAAATTCCGCGAACACCAAGACGACCCTTCCTGAACCGTATCAAACTCAACGGTTTCCCCTGGCACACGTTTTGCTTCAATAGCATGGAACACATGCAAACAAGGATAGAGTCATGAGCACTGCGGTTTCCAGCAGCACGCTGAATCTCGCCGCTTCCGGCATGGCGGCAAACCCCGATACCAGCCGTAATGCTGCCAACGGTATGCTCAGGCCCAGTTTTTCCGACCTTTTGCGTGGGCAAACACAAAACAGCATCGATACCCATACCCCCGCCCCACTGACAGATACCCGCACTACGCCTGCGCCCACGCGTACACCGCCGCCTCCCTCTCCTGAGGCTCCGCACGAAGCTTCGCGTCCCACCCCCACGCCCCAGGCATCGCCCCCACCACAAGAACCTGCACGGGAACCTGTACGCGCAAAAGACCAAAACAACTCGCCCGAAATCAGGCAAACCGCCGAAACGCCTCCTCCAAAACAAGCGAACACTGGAACTGGTAAACCCGCAACAAAAGGCAACGAAGAAAAGAAAACATCCGGGAACATCGCACCAACCGAGCACCTTGACCAACCCCAACCCATGGATGCCACGATTTCACCGGATTTACCGGCAACGATTGCCACCCTGCTGAACGGGATTGCCGGGAATACCCTGGTAAATGCCTCCGACGCAGAGTCCCCCGCTGCACAGGATGCGGCCACGCACGACGCGGGGCATTCCTGGCATCCGGACGCACCTGGTAGTCTCTCCGCACGGGCTGCAACCCTCACCGATACAGCCATACAAGCTGATGACGAGGACATGGGAAGCAATACCGATGGCAATAACAGCCAGGGGGCGAACCAGAACCCATCGGCCTTGCTCACGGGGCGTACCTTCAAGTCCAGCACCGTACCCAACTTGCCAGGCCAGGCCGCTGCTGCGTTCGGTGCGAACGTTGATTCTCCGGCGCTGGTCACCAATACTGTCGTGCCCAACATCGTCAATGCAATCCCGGCAGCCCTGCGTGAAGACGGTGGCGTACAAGCCGCCCCGGTTGAAACTTCGACGAATATTGGGGACATTTCCATGCTGAACCCGCCACGGCTATCGACACAGGTGGGTGCGGGTGCATCCCTGCCCCAATTCACCATTCCGTTAGGCGCAGGCCAAAGGGCCTGGGTCGAAGAAGTTGGCAACCGCGTCATATGGATGCTGGGCCGTGCTGAAAGCCGCGCTGAACTCATTCTTACCCCTCCCCCCCTCGGTAAGGTTGAAGTTTCAATCCATCTCAACGGCGATCAAAGCACGGCCCAGTTCCTTGCCTCCTCGCAATCTGCGCGCGAGGCGCTGGAACAAGCCATGCCCCGCTTACGCGAATTGCTTGCGCAGGCGGGGATCAACCTCGGGGAAGCCAGCGTAAACACTTCTACCGAAGACCGGGCGCAAAACGGCGAAAATACCCGCCACCCGGTAATGAGCACACCTGATTCACATGACGATGGAGACAATGGGGATGCCAATGTTATCGCGGTTCCGAACTGGTCGAAACTGGGTAATGGGTTAATCAACACTTTTGCCTGAAGCGGATAAATAAGGGGTGCTACGCCCCACTTTTCCACGCTTGGCGGAAGACACGAGCCAACGATAATCAAGCGTAGAAAAGGAGGGTCCAGACAATGGCACCAGCGGCCAAAACTAATCCCGAAACAGCAGAAACCCCTGCTTCCGTACTTTCGCCCGTACCTGCAAAACGTAGCGTCAAACTGCTGTTTATCATCTTACTGGCCGTGATACTCGTTTTAGTCATCGTGGCCGCAGCGCTCGTTGTCCTGGTGGTGACGAAGAAAAAGGGCCCGGGCGTAGAACAACCCACTGCCCCGCCTCTTCCTGTGGTCTCCGCACCAGCCCCAGTTGGCTCTGCGATCGACCTCAACAAACCGCCAATATTCGTTCAATTAGAATCCTTTACCGTCAACCTGCGTAGCGAGGAAGCCGGGGAAAACACTCACTACTTACAGGCGGACATTGCCTTGAGGGTCAATGACCAGAAAACCTCTGACGCGCTCAAGCATTGGATGCCCGAAATACGCAATCGCATCAATCTGATACTGACCTCTAAATCCCTCTACGACGTTCAGAGCGACTTAAGCCATGAAAAGATGCAAAGCGAAATCCTGAGAGGGCTCAATACCATGTTCGGCGTTCCGCCCTTGTCGTCCGAAACCATGCAGCCTCAGGCTCCACTGGGTCCCATCCAGGGCGTATTGTTTATTTCATTTATTGTTCAATGACGGATACAGGGCTATGTCCTCGGATTTTCTCTCTCAGGAAGAAGTTGACGCGCTGCTGCGCGGCGTCAACGGAGAGACCGACGAACCCGCTACCGAGGAAGCGGAACAAGGAACTGTGCGCTCCTACAACATGGCTACCCAGGAGCGCATCGTGCGCGGGCGCATGCCCACGATGGAGCTCATCAACGAACGTTTCGCACGTTACCTGAGGGTCGGCCTCTTCAACTACATGCACCGTAACGTCGAGGTTTCGGTTGAACCAATCAAGGTTCAAAAATACGCTGAATTCGTGCGTAACCTGGTTGTGCCTACCAACCTCAACCTTGTCCTCGCCAAGCCGCTACGCGGAACCGGGTTGGTCGTGTTCAACCCAAAACTCGTCTTCACCGTTATCGACAACATGTTCGGCGGCAGTGGCCGGTTTCAGACGCGGGTGGAAGGCAGGGATTTCACGCCTACCGAACAGCGCATCATCCAGGGTTTGCTAAACGTGGTGTTTACCGAATATGCCAAATCATGGGAACCCGTTTTTCATCTTGAACTTGAATATGTGCGGTCGGAAATGAACTCGCAGTTCGCTAATATCGCCACGCCTTCCGAGATCGTCGTCGCTACCGGCTTCACACTAGAAATGGGCGATGTTCAGTCCGACATGCACATCTGCTTTCCCTATTCGATGCTGGAACCGATTCGTGACCTGCTTTATTCGACGATGCAAAGCGACCATCTTACCCAGGACAAACGTTGGGTCACGATGCTGTCTCAGGAATTACAGGGCGCGGAAGTCGAGCTTATCTGCAATCTCGGTACAGCCAGGGCCACCCTGCGCGATGTCGTCAACATGCGCGCTGGTGACGTGATACCACTCAGCGTCCCCGAATGCCTAGAAGCCGTCATCGACGGTGTACCCGTACTTGAATGCCGTTCCGGAACCCGTAACCGCCAATATGCCGTCATGGTCGAAAAAATGATCGGCAGCAGTGAACCTCTCAACAAGCTGGCAGGAGGCCAACATAATGGCTGACGACGACAACAGCGCCGAAACCCCAGTTTTTGCCGAAACCGAAACCCCAATCAGTGAGGACGATTGGGCTGCGGCTATACAGGAACAAACTATAGGTGAAGAAGGCATCACGGGCGGGACTGCTAATGACGGCATCAACGAGGACGACTGGGCCGCGGCCATGCAGGAGCAAGCCGCCACCGAGAGTGCCCTCGACTATGAAGCCGAAAAGGTTGCAGCTGACCTCGCCGCGGCCGCCGACTCGCCTTATCAGGCAAAACCTGCAAGCCAACTTTTTGAAGACCTCGGCGACGGAAGCAAGCCCCGTTCGCTCAACGACTACGACATGATCCTGGACATTCCCGTCCAGATCACCGTCGAACTTGGGCGCACCAAAATCACGATCCGCAACCTGTTGCAACTGGCACACGGCTCCGTCGTTGAACTCGACGGCCTAGCTGGGGAACCGATGGACGTGCTAGTCAACGGAACCCTGATCGCGCAGGGCGAGGTCGTCGTCGTCAATGACAGATTCGGGATACGCCTCACTGACATCATTACCCCCGCCGAGCGTATGCGGAAACTCCGCCATTGAGCCAAACTTCCCAGGCAGAATCGCAATGAAACTGCAGTTCGTTTCCCTCCTACCCGCACTGCCTGCCCTAGGCGCGTTCGCCCTTTTTTCCGGCTTCTGCCAAGCTGCCGCGGATGCGCATGCACCACCAATCCTCGACCCGCTTTCTGGCTTTGGGCAAATGTTTTTCGGGCTCGCGGTTGTGCTTGCTATCCTCGCCGCCTTTATCTGGTTGCTGAAACGTTTTTTCTCCCCAATCCGCGCTAACGGTCTCCTGCGCATCATCGGCATCACGGCGGTTGGAACGCGCGAAAAAGTGGTATTGCTTGAAGTCGGCGAAAAAATTCTCATGCTTGGCGTCACATCGAGTAACGTGAGCGCCCTGCATGTGTTTGAACGCGGAGAATTGCCGCTTGGCCCTGAGTGCGCCGCGCCTCCCGCTAGCTCTGTTTCCGCTGCCGCTTTCGCCACTTCCTTTGCCAGCCGGTTGACCCAAGCTCTGAAAGGACGCCGCAATGCGGGTTAAAGCACTCCTCCCCGCCGCTGCTGTTTGCTTGCTCGCTACGTTCTCATTGGCCGCCGGTGCACAGGAAATCGACCTTAGCCTTCCGGGGCTACCCGCGCTAGCGGCCACCCCGGCTCCTGGCGGTGGCACGGTCTACAGCCTGCCCGTACAGACTTTGTTGCTGCTTACGCTGCTGAGTTTTATCCCCGCGCTGGTGCTGATGATGACGAGTTTCACCCGCATCATCATCGTTCTTGCACTCATGCGCCAGGCAATGGGAACCCAGACCTCGCCGCCCAATCAGGTGTTGCTTGGGTTGACGCTCTTTCTCACTTTTTTCATCATGTCCCCAGTGGCGCAGCAAATCTATACCGATGCTTACAAGCCCATGTCCGAAGGCACCATCGACATTGAACAGGCGTTAGATCGTGCCACCGTCCCCATGCGTGCCTTCATGCTTCACCAGATGCGCGAATCCGACCTGTCCCTCTTTACTGAGATGGCAAAAATCGAGCGGGTCGAGAAACCCGAGGATTTACCGATGCGCGTCATCATTCCCGCCTACGTCACCTCCGAGGTCAAAACCGCCTTTCAGATCGGCTTCATCGTTTTTATTCCCTTCATCATCATCGACATGGTCGTTGCCTCCGTCCTCATGTCAATGGGCATGATGATGATGTCGCCTGTCATCGTTTCGCTGCCCTTCAAACTCATGCTTTTCGTGCTCGTTGATGGATGGGGGCTTATCATCGGTTCGCTGGTGCGCAGCTTCAGCATTAACTAGCGGGTTGAAAGGGCGGCGCCACTCACTTTTGGAGAAACCGAGATGACCCCCACAGCCGTCATTGATTTGGGTCGCCAGGCCGTCGAAGTCACCCTTATGGTTTCCGCGCCATTGTTTATCGCCGCGCTCATCACGGGGCTTTGCGTCAGCATCTTCCAAGCGGCTACCCAGATCAACGAAATGACCCTTACCTTCGTGCCTAAGGTCGTAGCGATCTTCCTAACCCTCGTACTTGCCGGGCCGTGGATGATCACGATCATCACCGACTTCATGCGCCGGTTGTTCAGTTCCATCCCGACGATGATTGGTTAGGGCAATTCTTTCCCTCTTCCGCCCCCTCGGGGCATCCTCTCCCGCACAAGCGGGAGAGGGGAACGAGAAGCATCCCTCTATGTTTTTCAGTGTCACCTCTGCCCAACTCGACGCCTGGCTTGCCGCCTTCATGTATCCTCTTGCGCGCCTGCTTGGGATGATGATGTCCGCCCCCATCTTCACCAACCGTGGCATGGCTGTTCGCCTGCGCCTGGCCGTCGGGCTTGGTATCGCGGTTGCCGTCCTGCCCGCCGCACCGCCCATGCCTGACATTGCACCCGGTTCAGGCATCGGCCTCATGATACTCGGGCAGCAGGTTTTCATCGGGGCCGCCATCGGCTTCACCATCCGGCTCGTCTTCGCTGCGGTCGATGTTGCCGGTTCCTTCATCGGCATGCAGATGGGGCTATCCTTCGCCCTGTTCTTCGACCCCAGTTCCGGCGGGCAAAGCGCCGTACTCGCTGACTTCATCAGCATGGTGGCCGCCCTGCTCTTCCTTTCCCTTGACGGCCACTTGATCTTGATCGAACTCGTGGTGCGCAGCTTTGAATGGCTGCCTGTTGGCGCAGGGCTTCAGGGTCAAGGCTGGAGTTTCATTCCTCGCACCGGGGCTGCTGTTTTTTCCACCGGCTTCCTGCTTTCGCTTCCCATGCTCGCGGTGCTCCTCGTCACCAACACGGCGATGGGCGTCCTCACCCGGGCGTCGCCCCAGCTCAACCTCTTTGCTGTCGGCTTCCCCGTCACGATGTTTACAGGCTTCTTTGCCCTCGCCCTACTAATGAACAACATCGGCCCCGTGCTCCATAATCTGTTTGAACGCAGTTTCGATGCCGTACCGGCGCTATTGGAAGCGCTTACGCCAGCGGTTGGCTCCGTGGGTTCTAGCCCTTGAACCGCCGCCCGCTCAGAGTGTCTCTTCTTTATCCGCTGCTTGTTCCTGCTCGCCATCCTTGAAATGGTGGGGAAACAGGCGAGTCATTTCGTTTTCGATCCAATCCCTTGCGCGTTGGTTGAGTTCTTCAGCCTTGGTACCCTTGGCTTCGATTACGGGGCCAATGCTGACGATGATTTCGCCTGGGTGCTTTAGAAACGCCTGCCGCCGCCAGAATTCACCCGCATTGTGTGCCACAGGAACGATTGGTACTCCGGCACGCTTGGCAAGGAAAGCGCCGCCAGGGCGGAAACGCCCGCGCACACCTGGGGCGGTTCGCGTGCCCTCCGGGAATATCGCTACCCATAGCCCGTCTTTCAGGCGCTCACGTCCTTGTGTGATGACTTGCGAAAGCGCATCTTTACCCGCCTTGCGGTTGACGCCAATGGCTCCGACGCTGGCCAAGCCCCAACCCAGGAAAGGTATCCAGAGCAGCTCGCGTTTGAGGATGTAGCACAGCGGCGGAAAAATGACTTGCAACCCAAAGGACTCCCAGGCCGACTGGTGTTTGGAAATGATGACCGCTGGTCCGATAGGGAGGTTTTCCTGCCCGATCACGCGGGCGCGAATGCCAAGGATATGATGGGAGAGCCACATTGTTGCGGGAGCCCATTTCGTTACCCAACGGTGGCGGGTCAGCGGCTTCGCACCGATGCAGTACATCAGTACGCCCAACGAACCATAGTAAATCGTTACCAGGGATAAGGCCACCATAAAAACGGCGGAACGGATGAAAATCATGGGGCTCCCTGTTTCAAGCAGTCAGGTGGGCAGCCACACCCGCAAGGTTGTCAAAGATCAGGGTCTGGGGCGGCAACTTCGGGTCTTCACGCGTTTTTGCACCCTTGCCGGTCAGCACCAGGCAGGGCAACCCCCCCACTGCTTTGGCCGCTTGCAGGTCGCGCAGGCTGTCGCCCACCATCGGCACATCGGTCAGGTCGATGTTGTAACGTTCCCTAATGTCGATGAACAGCCCAGGTTTTGGTTTGCGGCAGTTACAGGTGGAATCTGCCGGATGCGGGCAGAAAAAGATAGCATCAAGCCTCCCCCCTACCTGGGCAAGGCTCTTTGTCATCTTGTCGTGAATGGCATTGAGTGTATCCATGTCGATGAGCCCGCGACCAACCGCGGACTGGTTGGAAGCCACCACGACCCGCCAGCCCCAACGGTTAAGAAGCGCGATAGCCTCCAGCGACCCAGGAATGGGGCGCCATTCATCGGGCGACTTGATGAACTGTTCGGAATCGTAGTTGATGACCCCATCGCGGTCGTGAATGATGAGTTTCATGGCAAACCCTTCCAGGACGTTCAGGCCGACAGCCGCGAAAGGTCAGCAACCTTGTTCATCGCGTTATACAGTCTGTCGAGCAAGATCAGGCGGTTGGCGCGCAGAGCCGGATTTTCGGCGTTGACCAGGACTTTATCGAAAAACTCGTCGATAAGATCACGCAGGGCAACCAGCGTTTGAAGTGAGCGGCTGTAATCGCCCTTTGTGAATTCTGCGTCTGCCTGCGGCACGAGCCGTTGCAGCGCATCGGATAGTGCGATTTCGGCGGGTTCCAGCAACAAGGCAGGATCAAGCTTCGCATCCGCGCCGCTCACGGTTTTTTTCAGGATATTGCCAACGCGCTTGTTGGCAGCTGCAAGCACGTCGGCTTGGGGCAAAGCCAAAAAATCGCGTACGGCTTTGAGGCGTTTGGGAATGTCCGAAAGCAGTTGTGGGTACAGGCAGAGCACCGCGTCGACTTCATGCGCGGTATAACCTTGTTCGCGCAGATTGACGGCAAGGCGGTCGAAAATGAATTCCTTCAGTTTTTCGATATTTGTATTTGTTTCTTGTGCGGCTTTTTTACCTTTCTTGAAAAGCTTTGAGAAGCGAGCCGCTGCAAGGCCGAGCAGGTCGGGGAGGGGTATGTCCACCCCCCCTTCCGTCAATATCCGGATAACGCCGAGCGCGTGCCGCCGCAGCGCGAAGGGGTCTTTATCTCCCGTAGGCACCTGCCCGATACTGAACATACCCGTGAGCGTCTCCAACTTGTCCGCTAGCGCGACGACCATGCCAACCTTTCCGCGCGGCAAGGTGTCGCCCGCGAAACGCGGTTTGTAATGGTCTTCAACGGCATTGGCAACCTCTTCGTGAAAACCCTCGGCCAAGGCGTAATAGCGACCCATGACGCCTTGCAGTTCAGGGAATTCGCCCACCATACCCGTGAGGAGATCGGCTTTCGCGATCGATGCAGCCAGTTTGACCCTGTTGTCGAGAATGACGCTTTCCTTGGGGGTGAGATGTTCCGGCAGTATTTTCACAATGTCGCGGGCAATGGCGGATACCCGTTCACTGCGCGCCAACTGGCTGCCGAGTTTGTTGTGATAGACAACCTTGTCTAGTGCCGGGATACGCGACTCCAGCGTCTTTTTACGATCCTGATCGAAAAAGAACTTAGCATCGGCCAACCGAGGGCGCACCACACGCTCGTTGCCGTCAATGATGGCGGAAGGGTCAGCGGGCGAAAGGTTGCTGACGATCAAGAAACGATGAGTCAGTTTTCCAGCGGAATCCAGCAGCGGAAAGTATTTCTGGTTTGCCTTCATCGTAAGGATCAGGCATTCCTGTGGCACTTCCAGAAACTCCGGATCGAATTGCCCGATAAGCACGTTAGGCCGTTCGACCAGCGCGGTCACTTCGTCGAGTAGCGCGACGTCTTCTACCGGACGCAAGTTAGAGCCTGCTTTTGCAGCAATGGCGGTTAACTGGCGGGCGATTTCAGCACGGCGCCCGGCGAAAGAAGCAATGACCGCGCCTCTGTCGAACAAAATCCTGCCGTAATAGTCGGCATGTTCAACGCTGATGGGGTCGCTGCCCCCCTCGAAGCGATGCCCGCGCGTTGTCTTGCCAGAATGCAGGCCGAGCGCGGAAACCGACACAACCGTTGCGCCGTGCACGGCAAGCAACCCATGCGCGGGACGCACGAAATTGACGGTCGCCCAACCGTCAATTAGTTGGTAGCTCATCATCTTTGGGATTGGCAACGCAGCCAGCGCGGCCTCAATGGCCTTTTGCAGCCCTTCGGCCAATGTCGCACCCTTGACAGTACTATCAAAGAATAGGATTTCGGCCTTTCCATCGTTCTCCCGGCGCAACCTTTCCACGGCGGACGCATCTGCGCCAAAAGCCGCAAGTTTTTTCAGCAGTGCAGGCGTGGGGGCACCCACCGTATCCAACCCGACGGAGGCTGGCATCAGTTTTTGCGAAACTGCCCTGTCGGCAGCGGCGGCGGACACCCCGGTAATGTGCGCGGCAAGGCGCCTTGGTGTGGCGTAAGCGGTGACGGTAGCGTTTTCCGAAGCTAACCCGTCCCGTTTAAGGGAAGCGGCCAGCGAACAAGCAAAGCTCTCGCCCAGGGATTCGAGCGATTTGGGCGGAAGTTCTTCGACAAGGATTTCGACGATCAGGTTTTGGGCGGTCATGTGCGTGCAACGCTCCGTGCAATTTGGTCAAGCACTTCCTCAGCCCGATCTTTTCGCGCCATCGGAAAACCCAACCGGGCGCGGGAATTCAGATAACTTTGTGCAACGCTTCGCGCTAAGTTGCGGATGCGTCCGATGTAGGCTGCTCGTTCGGTGACAGAAATCGCGCCGCACGCATCGAGCAAGTTGAAGATGTGCGCGGCCTTCAGCACCTGTTCGTAAGCAGGCAGCGCCAGTTTCGCTTCCATCAAATGTCCGGCTTGCCTCTCGTGGGCGCCGAAGGCATCGAATAGGAAAGTGGCATCCGAATGTTCGAAGTTGTAGGCCGACTGCTCGACTTCGTTCTGGTGATAAACATCGCCATAGGTCAACCCTTTCGTCCAAACGAGGTCAAAGACGTTTTCTACACCTTGCAGGTACATTGCCAAACGCTCCAGCCCATAGGTAATCTCGCCAGTGATTGGCTTGCAGTCAATGCCGCCGATTTGCTGGAAATACGTAAACTGCGTAACTTCCATACCGTTCATCCACACTTCCCAGCCTAATCCCCAGGCACCCAACGTAGGATTTTCCCAGTCATCCTCGACGAAACGCACGTCGTTCTTTTTCAAGTCGAACCCCAACGCTTCGAGCGAAGCCAAGTAAAGGTCGAGGATGTCGGGCGGCGCGGGTTTCAGCACTACCTGATATTGGTAGTAATGCTGCATCCGGTTGGGGTTCTCACCATAGCGCCCGTCCTTCGGGCGGCGCGAAGGCTGCACGTAGGCAGCGCGCCAGGGTTCCGGCCCAATGGCGCGCAGGAAGGTAGCGGTATGGCTCGTGCCTGCGCCGACTTCCATGTCGTAAGGCTGTAACAGGGCGCAGCCCTTCTTGCCCCAGAATTCCTGGAGCGTGAGGATGATTTGCTGAAAACTGGGTTTGTCCGGTGACATGATCGCAATACCGTGCGCGCCGCAGCGCGGAAGAAAAGGATTCTACCGGGTTTATCCGCATGGCGGATGCGTTCGTGCGGCGCATGCACCCAACCGAACGATCAGGGTTTCCCAGGATCGTCCTTGTCCTGGCCTTGGATCTTCCTGCCTTCGGGCGAGGTGGTTCCGGGTAGGTTTCCTTTTTCCTGGCTGGTTGGACTGCGGGTAGGGTGAAAGCGGCGGAAAAGTAAGGACAAGTAACGGGAAAACAGAGCCGAACAATAGGAAAACAAGGCTGGATGGCGGAAAAGCAAGTTGGGTAAGCGACGGATCATGCCGAAAAAAAGCCTCACATGCATGGCCAGGATGCGCAGGTTGTCTCGGACGATCCGAAAATGAGATATTCCGCCAAGCGGGTAGCGAACCGCTACTGGCAAATTGACAAAAGGCACATTTTCCCAGTCCAGGCGCACGGCAATTTCGGTGTCGAAATCCATGCGTAGGGCATACGCCATCGTGGGCAGGATATCCTTCACCTTTGCTAACGGATATAGTCGGAAACCGCACATCGGGCCGGCAATGCGCCTCGACAGCGTGTTGATCCATACTAAAGCAAGAGCCAGGTGGCTCCCGTAAAACCGCGCGCGGGGAACCATCGCATCGTAGAGCGGGTATCCAGCAATGACGGCATCAGGATTTTGTGCCGAGGCATCCAGGAACCTGGGGACGACTTCAAGCCCATGCTGCCCGTCGGCATCCACTTGCAGGACATGAGTAGCCTTGTATCCATATGCACTACGGAGCCCCGTCATCACCGCAGCCCCCTTGCCGCGGTTATTTGGAAGGCGCACGAGTTTTACCGGCGGGCCGAAGCTCTGTTTTATGGAAACGATCTCATCCACTATCCGAGCGGTAAATGTATCGCTGCCGTCATCGACCAGAATGACCGGCAGGCCATAGCCGCGTAGCGTGGCAACGACATCTCCAACGGTTTCGCCGTGATTGTATACGGGGACGACGGCGACAGTTTTGTTTTTTACGCTGGCTTTCCTGCCCTGTTTAACAGCTTCTTTGACTGGGGAATGGATAACGGAGGTGTTTTTCTGGGCAAGCTTTCCAGATACCTTGCGAATAACATCGCGGATGCCACACGCAAGCGTTTTAGCCGCCTTGCGGGTAGCATTGACAATGACATTTTTTATATGGGTTTTTGTAAACATAAATCTATGAATCTTTTTGAATTTACTCAGGAAAAACTGTTTTCAGGGTTATTTTTTTGGGCATGTGCTGGTGCAATTTCTGTGATGAGCGGTTGACTGGAATGAGATATGCGTTTATGGGGTTTGAAGCTCATCTTCGATCATATCGGAAACCCTCGGCCTGAAAACCAGGGCAACTCTTTCAACCAACTGACTGGGCGCTGCCAATGTTTCAGTGAGTCGACATAAATGCCCATACGTCAAAACGAAACGATTCTGTCAGAACGGCGTGCAATGCACAAGGGTACGAAACTCCCATCTCTAAAATCTGGTGTGGCATGATATCGTTTAATGTTGTTTGCCCGGCCATGCTGGACTTGTTCTATGGCTCATCGCCCTTCCGCCCGGTTTTTATGCCACCCTGTTCATTTTGTTTCGCTCGGTTTCGGTTCCGGCCTGTCTCCATTTGCACCCGGTACAGCAGGAACGCTGGCGGCCTGGTTGCTTTATCCGCTGCTGCGCGCCGCCTCATTGCCGGACATAGCATTTCTGGCGCTGCTCCTCGCCTGTTTCATCGCTGGTATTTTTGCAACGCATTACACTGGCAAGGCACTTGGAGTTCCCGACCACGGGGCGATTGTCTGGGACGAGATGGTGGCGGTCTGGTTCGTGCTCTTCTTCACCCCTCCAAACCTCATTTGGCAGGCCATCGCAGTGGTGCTCTTCCGCCTGTTCGATATTCTCAAACCACCTCCGATCCGCCAGATGGACAGCCGTTTTAAAAATGGTTTCGGTGTCATGTCCGATGACCTGCTTGCTGCCGCCTACACTTTGCTGGTGCTGGCAATGCTCGTCCATTTTTATCCGCTGTTATTCGGAACCGGAGCCTGAACGTGGATCGGGGGTTTACCGAACTCTCCAACCTCTTGGGTCAGGCGCTATCCGCACGGGGCTGGATGCTCGCCACGGCGGAGTCCTGCTCTGGCGGTTTGCTCGCTGGAGCCATTACGGCCATTCCAGGCAGTTCTGGTTGGTTCGAGCGCGGGTTCGTGACTTACTCTAACGAATCCAAGATGGAACTCCTTGGCGTAAACCCTTCAACGATCGCCCGCTACGGTGCAGTGAGCGAGGAGACGGTGCGAGAGATGGCCGATGGAGCCATCGCTCACAGCCATGCCGACGTGGCGGTGGCCATTACGGGTATTGCGGGCCCGGGTGGTGGTAGCGCCGAAAAACCTGTAGGCATGGTATGGCTAGCTTGGCGGCAACGGCATGGCAACGTCATCGCGCAGGTTGAAACCCACTGCTATCCTGGCGACCGCGAAACCATCCGCCACCGCACCGTTACGGCCGCGTTGGAACGCCTTGTCGCGCTGGCCAGATCGACATAAACCTGAAACACTTCAGATAAGTTTTGTCGCAAGCCGTAACTGCAAATCGGTTGGTGATTTTGGTGAAAACAGCCACCGGCTGAACGCAGGTAAAAGAAAAGCGCGCCGACCAACGCGCTTTTCCGGTTGCTGACTGATTTGTTTGGTGTTACTTGCGGCGGCGGGCAATTGCGCCCACTATACCAAGACCCGCCAACAGCATCGCCCAAGTTTCAGGCTCAGGAACAACGCTGACACCAGTGATGTGCACGACCCATTCCCCATTGCCCCTATTCGGGATCAGGGAGCCACTAAGAGCAGTAAACCCGTCGGCGATATTGTTGCCTACCGGGCTATTCGGCCAATTGCCGATGGTGAATTGATACATCCCATCAGTGAGTTGTCCCATGTTGATATATGAGTCTAACTGGTCGCTGTTTTGGGCTATGTCATTATTGAATGCGAGCTTGTTGCCTGCTGCATCCCACAGAACTAGGAAAGGATCGAAGGCGTTACCATTATCTTTTTCGAAGAAATCCGTCCACAGAACCACACCGCTGTTATCAAGGCTGTTATTTACTTGGAACCATCCTGTATAGGTTTGTGATATATCGTCAAACCAAAACCCGGTAGTGACATTGCTGAAATCTATGCTTCCAGCCTGGACAGCAGCCGTGCCGGAGAAAAGGCCAACAGCCAAAACTGCTGAAAGAAGTTTCTTTTTCATCACAACCCCCTGTGCGTTAAACATAACTGATCGATAATAAGCAAATTTAATGCCAATAAATATATCTATTTGATTTTTAATAAAATTTTTTTAACAAATTTACTTATTGCAATGGGGTTGTAAAAAATTTCGACATTTCTTGAAAAATTGGCGACATATTCAAAGATCATTTCCCTGCGAAAATCGAATCATTGGGGCTGCGTACTGTATAGGACACCGTACGTGACAGTCCAATGCACGGTCTGATGCACAGGGAGATGCGCAATAGTTGCATTTGTCATGTATCTATTGCGGTAAACACCTGTAAAAAATCCTGACATACTCACTCACAATACATTTGCCTCATTTTGCGGCATCCACTCCGGCAGGGGCAACATTACGTCTGGTCAAGTCACGGATCAGGCCAAGCCTGCTGTGGAAAAAGTGGTCGGCTCCCGGCACAACGGTTACTGGAAGCTTCTGAGGACGTGCCCAGTCGAACACGTTGGACAGGGGAACGGTATCGTCTGCCTCGCCGTGGATGATGAGGGTCGGTATGTTCCCCGGAACGGTGGGCGTTTCATATTGCCTTGAACTGCCTCCTTCCATGTCCTTGGTCGCACCTGCTGCCATGCCAACCAACACGAGATGGCGTGGGGGTGCGCCTGTGGCGGCCAAAAGGCCAGCGAGCCGCGTCTGTACATAAGCACCAAACGAGAAACCAGCCAAAACCAAGGGCAAGCCTTCGCCCCACAATGCATGCGCCCAATCGAGCACAGCCAGCATATCTGCGGTTTCGCCTTCGCCGAAGTCGTGTTTCCCTTCGCTTTTGCCGACTCCCCGGAAATTTGGGCGCAGGGCCGCATAGCCCAATTCCCGGAACACCCGGCTCAAGGTTGTGGCTACCTTGTTGGTATTTGCACCACCGAAAAGCGGATGGGGATGGCAGACCAGCGCAATGCCCTGCACCGCGGCAGGTAAGTCGGACTGGATTTCGATTTGCCCCGCCGCGCCATGCGCGAAGGCAGAACTTTTGGAAGCTGGACAGTGCATGAGGGGATACCTTGTCAAAGAAAATGATAGGAGTCAGGGAACAAGACGCCCGTTTTCGAGGCGTTCGCCCCGCCACAGCCCGAGGGCGGAAAGGTAGGCCAGCGCGACAAATGGCCAGATGGCCGCCACCAACCGGCACAAAGCGTAGAAGTTCGGATAGTTGGCTCGCCGAATGATGGCTGGCCCGCCATGGACGTTACTCAGAAAATAAGGGCTTTCCGGTATCACGTTGATGAGCACGGAAGCCATCAGAAGGCTTGCACCGGCCAGCGCATGCTGTGCTGCCCTAGGCAAGCGCATGGCAATAAGGAGCAAAACCACCCCGGTGAAAAACCCGTATTGGACACCCGGCGTCAACCAGGCCAGCGGGCTGGAGGGGACAAAGAAGCAGGCGGAGCCCACCAAGCGCGCAATCATACCCAGCGCAAGCAGCGCCACGACCAGCGCCAGGTTGTTCGCGCGCAACGTGCAGCGCGCAAACAGACCCACGGCAAGCATCATGCTAGCAGTCTGTGCGGTTTCGAACACGATGAGGCGCCCTGGCTCGAAAGGCAGCGGTGGGGCAATGTCGAGCAAGCTGCGTAATTCGCCCCCAGCAAACAGTAATTGGTCTGGGGTCAGTTGCACGAATACCCATAAGACGATGAGGATCAGGGCAACATCGCCGGTCAGCCCATCGTCGGCAATATAACGTTCGCGCCAGTATGTCAGCCCGCATCCCGGTGCGAATATCCCTTGCCCCCATCGCATCCCGCCCAGTGCCCCCAAAAACGCGCCGAAACTGTTGGCAACTAGGTCGACGTTGCTGGAAACACGTGAAGGTAGAAAATTCTGCATGGTTTCCATGCAGAAGCTGAGCAGCGCGGCACATAGCACCGTGACAGCCACTTGCCTTTTCCGTGTCCAGCCTTGCGGTAGCGCGGCAACCATGACAAAACCCAACGGGGTATAACCGATAAGGTTGACGATGATTTCCCCTATTTCGAAATATCTGGGCCATGGTGCGATTAGATAATCGAATATAGGTAGCCCCGTCATCCTCCAGGTACTCATGGGATACAGGCTGGCGCAAATCAGGAGCGCGGTGTAAACAATGACGAGGTGGCGTGAAAAGTATCGAGAGGAAGACACATCAAAAAGGCATGACTTGTGACTGGATGAGTGTAGCGGAGTTTCCGGGTGGCAGCGAACGACCATCAGCCACACTTACCGGGGTGTGGGCAACCCGCGCTTTTCTCCGAGCCTTTTTCCAGCTAGAGTTTCAAGTTTGCCAACCTGTATTTTTCCTTTCTGCCGTGCGTCTTCTGCGCCTTATCAAAATTATTTCTCTCGGCCTGCGTTTCGGCCTCGACCGCGTAATTCTCGATGCCGATCAAAGTGGCCGCCTCGTGCGCTGGTGGGGTTGGTTGTTTTTCTGGCGCAGGTTCAATGAACCGAGGGGGGTGCGCCTGCGCCGTGCGCTGGAAACGCTCGGCCCGATTTTCATCAAGTTTGGGCAAGTGCTCTCGACACGGCGCGACCTACTGCCGCCCGATTTAGCTGATGAACTTGCCTTGTTGCAGGATCGTGTCCCCCCCTTCCCGGCTGAACAGGCCGTTACCATGCTGGAGTCGTTCTACGGACGTCCGGTCGACGAGGTTTTCCGGCGCTTTGAACGCGTGTCGGTAGCCTCGGCTTCGGTGGCGCAGGTGCATTTTGCCGAATTGCCCGATGGCACGGAGGTTGCTGTCAAAGTATTGCGGCCAGGCATCGAAAAGATTATCGAGCACGATATCGAACTTCTGGAAACCGGCGCTTTGTTGCTGGAGAAAGTTTGGCCTGGGAGTAGGCGCCTGAAACCGCGCGAAGTTGTGTCCGAATTCAGCAAATACCTGCGCGATGAACTCGATTTAATGCGCGAAGCGGCCAATTGCGCGCAACTGCGGCGCAACTTCAAAAACTCCCACTTGCTGGTCGTGCCCGAGGTGTACTGGGACTGGTGCGGCTCCCGTGTCATGGTGATGGAGCACATGTACGGTACGCCGATTTCGCACATTCCGAAGCTGCTTGAACAAAATATCGACATCAAGGCATTATCACGAGCCGGGGTCGAAATCTTTTTCACCCAGGTATTCCGCGATGGTTTCTTCCATGCCGACATGCACCCCGGCAACATCTTCGTGGATCGCCAAGGCCGTTACGTCGCCCTTGATTTCGGCATCATGGGTACCTTGAGCGATGTTAATAAGGATTACCTCGCACGCAATTTTCTCGGCTTTTTCAAACGTGACTACCGCGAAGTAGCGCAAGCGCACATCGATGCGGGATGGGTTCCCGCGCACACCAGGGTCGATGAGTTCGAATCGGCCATCCGCAGCGTGTGCGAACCGATTTTCGACCGCCCTCTCAAGGATATTTCCTTCGGCAAGACCCTGTTGCGCCTGTTCCAGACTGCACGCCGTTTCGAAATGGAAGTCCAGCCCCAACTTGTGCTGTTGCAAAAAACCCTGCTCAATATTGAAGGGCTGGGTCGCCAACTCGACCCCGAACTCGACCTCTGGACAACCGCCAAACCCTTCCTCGAAAACTGGATGCAGGAACAGGTCGGCTGGCGGGCGCTCCTGCGGGAAGTGAAAAGCGAAGCACCCGGCTGGGCGGCCATCCTGCCGCGCCTGCCACGGCTTGCGCATCAGGCGCTGCTCAGCGGACACACACAGCGCGCCGCAATCGAAGATCGGCTCGATAGCATCGAACAACGCCAGCGCCTCAGTACCCGCCTCATCGCGGCGCTCTCCACGCTGGCCGCGGCATTCCTATTATTTGAGGCGTGGCGGTTTTTCAGATGAAACCGATAAACTTTCCAACCCGGACACGGCTCAGATGTTCAACGAACAACCCGGAGCGGACATGACCGCCACTGCCCCCCGAAAAATCGAACTCGTCTGTCCCGCCGGTGGCCTACCCTCGCTCAAGGCGGCAGTCGATAACGGCGCGGACTGCGTTTACTTCGGTTTCAAGGACGCTACCAACGCCCGCAACTTCACGGGACTCAACTTCGACCTCGCCCAGATCCAGGAAGGCGTTGCCTA
>Ga0123357_10000809_pt1 | contig 31640 bp, 20 predicted proteins | sample TergutEmb28metaG_FD_89873 | JGI IMG/M metagenome (GOLD analysis project Ga0123357, IMG submission 89873) | Embiratermes neotenicus P4 segment gut microbial communities from Petit-Saut dam, French Guiana - Emb289 P4 | ecosystem: Host-associated > Arthropoda: Insects > Digestive system > Gut ...
AGACAGAGCATTTGGGGGATGCCTCACGAACATCTAGCACCGAGGTTAAGAATGCACTTCATTAGCATGGGGGCAATTTTTACCCCTACCACTTCCTTAAAAATATTTTTTTAAGTTTGATTAACATTTACTGAAATATTTATCAAAATGAATTCAGACCCCCGTGTAAAATGGCAGTTCATGACACTTAATTCATGTCCGAACAAAATTCAGCAAGTAAAATTTATTAACAACCCCTGAATACTACAGTTCTGTCAAAGTATGCACCAATATGTGTCAAGACAGGCATGGAGATATTAAAGATATTGATGCTTATTTACACCCACTACTAAGAACGCAGATTACTACAGACTACTTTTAACATTTCAATCTCCTTCACATGTCTTTTGAAAAATAAAGTGCTGCTATCTGTAGGAAAAAGATGGTAGTTACACTGACTTATACACACATCTCTTTGACAATATTAACATTACCTGACATTTCCAACAAAGTTCAATGTAAAAGGGACGTATGTCTCCACCATCAACAAGTTTCAATAATTCTGTCTTCGTACGTGGAGAGGCGACAGTCTCACGTGCCTCAAATGCAGGTACCACATACACTGTCTTGTCTTCATGATGGGTTTCACTAAAAAGATGGCTCTTCACTGCAAAGTCACAAAAATCCTGCAATATGATACCATAAAAAACTATATGTAAGGGTTAATAATAATGCGTTCAAAAACTGGTGAATAAATATTACCATAAGTACCTTACAGTCTTTTGTGTTAGATCAATCTACCTTGTCCCTGTTCATCATGCGAACACTGAAGGGCAGATTCTTAATAATAATGTTTTTTCAAGATGTCAGTCATGTAGGCCCAGGTTCAATCCTCTGCCAGTCCATGTGGGATTGGGGGTAGACAAAGTGGTGCTGGGATAGGTTGCATGCATCAGCCTTCCCCTGTCAGTACCATGCCACCAATGCTATACAATCTCACTAACTTACAGTGTTGTTAAATAACATGCTTCAAAAGAACACATATACCTCAGTGTCATGTGTATATTTATGGTAGATCCAGTATGCACAGATAGATTTACTGTGGTCCTCTGTGTTGAAAAACATCTTCACATTGTGTAGGCACACTAGCCCACATGGCAATTGAATTCTCACTGCTGAACCTGGGACAACTATGGTGGACTAGTCATTTCTTGTAAGCTGCTGAGTCCAGGTGACCCCAGTGAATTTGTGAACCGTATTCAGTGGAATGAAGTTCATACACAATACTTCTGGAAGTACAAGTATGTGTCGTGGAAACAAGTGTTGGATGTTTTGTAAAAGCCAATCCCTTGTCAAAACAGTGCTGTGTAATGGAGCACTACACATAATAGTGGAAGAATTCTGAACAACAGTTTCAGTGTTGGATGAAAATAACATACCAGAATGTGTTTTTCTTTCTGATGAGGCACTGTATGCATCAAGTAGGAGCAAAGAGTAACAGACAATGTTACAGATATCCCCATGTGGTTCAAGAAGTTCCTTTGCATGGCCTCCAAGTCAGAGCCTGGTGTGCAGCAAGTGCACATAAAATCATAAAGCCCGTATTTTCTGAAGAAACAGGAAGTTTCAACTCTCATGTTCAATTAATTCTGCCACAATCCTTTAGGGAATTAATAGAATAACAGAAAATGTACACTTACTTCACACAGGAAAATACCATGGATGACACAGCAAATGCCCTAGTTACTGCAATGAAAAGGTATTGGGCAAATGGCTTGTAACTTGCAGACTGTGGCCATTAAGACTTCAGACTTTAATTGATACAATTATTATCTGTGGGGTCACTAAGAGACAGAGATTCTTCGTAAGAAATGAAAGGCAATATTTAGGGAGAAAATTCTGATATTCCGAGACAAGAGGTCCAAAATGTCAGTCAGTACTTCCAGTGCAGGGGAACAAGTGGGACTCAGAAATTCCTAGCAGATGCAGACCTTCTTATGTGATAAATGCTTCAGTAACACCTGCCATGCTCAGGGACACAATAAAATATACTCCCTGTATTCTGACATCAAGTCAATTTTTTACATTTAAGATGGCACAAAACAAATGGTATTAGAGGATTTTAGATGGCAAAAACATTTTAATGCAACACACCATGAACAGCAACAGTGACTTTTCTGCATCAGACCACTGCAGTGCACTGAGAAGGCCTAAGTAACATCAGCTATAATTGGGCTAACTGCTAATACAGTGCCAAACCCAGTGTTACAATGTATTTTACTGGCTACATTTTCCATTAATACATTCTAGTAAGTTCATCACATATTCATAATCAAAATAGCCACTTATAATGCAGATTCTTCCCTGGTTACACATTTGTTTTTACAACACAACATTAAATTGTAATACGGAATACTGCAAAAAGGCCTATCCATACACACTCAGCAATACATTGTTAAAATTCTCAAACTGTAGCATAAATATAATAACCAGGCATTTAATGGGCCATACACTAAAGGATAACTCAGATGATGGACAACGTCCAAAGTATCAGCCATATGTATTCATTACTGTGCACATAAAAGTCAGTTTGATCTATGTACACATTTGCAGCGGATGTAGTTTCACAGTGTCACAGGTCCCTTCATTTTTGGGCAGGCAGGTGCTATCAGGTAATTAAAATAAACGTCCTCAAAGGAAATATATGCGAAAGTCACAATGCAGATACATGCACGAACATCTGTTTCTTCTTTGGAAGTTACTTTTTATCACCACTTAACACAACCTGTGAGAAATGGCTGTATTTGCTAAATATGAAAACCTTCCATTTTCTAAATTCTATGATTATGAAGTTATGCTTTTTGAGTTCTTTACATTGAAGAAAATATTTTTGTATTACACTATGTAAATACATTATCAGCCCAAGCACAATTTTTCAAAACAATACAAATTTTCCAAAACTTCTTGACAATCACTTTTTTTACATTACACAAGGGCGTAGAAACTGAGTAAAAGCTTAAAATGTAGTAACAAGAACGGTCTTTAAAGTAGTATTGTTTACTGCTCCAAAGTTGCATGGTTGGCTAGAAATCTGCAATCAAATTATACAAAATTACAACTTTGGACTAACACAATATTTTCAAATAGCAATTTGTGAGAATTTTAAAAATTACTGCAAATATTCTAATTAGCTCCATAGAGTGGAGTCCTTTAGAAGCTAGTACGTCCTCAGCAAGTCACGAAGTTCCCTGAATTTCGAGAAGCATTTTGGTTAGCATTACACCCACCACAGCCTCCAACTGGGGTTCTATCCTGAGCCACATGAAGCCAGTCCAAAACATTTCATCCTACACCATCTTATTTATAATATTCCGCAAATGTCATGTGTATATACAACTAAACAAAGACCGTTATGTGCACAGTGTAGGCAAGTAAGAGGAGCGGGCAGCCAGTTTAAACCACAATCACCTATGTTCATCCACCCCTGACCTAAATGTCATCACTGACAGCAGGAATAAATTTAACATCTCTTTACTTTAAGTGTGTGTAATTATAGCTATACCTGTCTAAGGTTAACGCTGGGCACCATGTCAATGTCTACCACAAGAACAAATTCGGCTGAAGTTCCACGCCGGGCAACATTGCGCAGCAAGTTGTTAGGAAAGCGTCTTTTTCCTGCATAATTGTTCTTTTGTTCATTAGTTTTGGGCGCAAGAACCTGACATGGAGGAGAGGGATCTGGTGGTACAGTAAGGGAAGGGCGTCCTCCAGCAGGAAGTGGAGAAACTAGTTGGAATGAAACATTGTGACGAACGGCTGAATAGCAGAGACGCAAGCTTGCTATTTTCCACAGAGCTTCTGACAATTCATGATCTTCAGCAAATACTGCCACCGAGATGGGTCCCTGAAATATAACATGCACTGCCATTCAATTAAGACTAAACAAGTAAACCAATTAGTGAACACATTCACAGAGTGATTCACCAAATATGCCGAGTACTAGTAAGGTCACATCACAGATCCTCCACGAGTTACAAAAAACTGTCAAGAGTCAGCGTCCTACCTACCTGCCATCGCTGCACCATTGGTAAAATATGGTGCAAATGGTTAAATGAACACTGGGTGACTAGAGCAACATCTGGGACAGTGCTAGGAAAACGGGGTGGTGGTTGTCGACTCCCAGGAGCAAGATTTGGAACTACTTGATACTCTCCACTTGCATCTAACACCCTTCCTTGATGCAGTGATCGCACCAGTGACGCAAACGCTGCTTCAGCCTGTAAGTCATAATGACGTCTTGAAAAACAGAAAATACTGGACGCTAGCCGAGCAATAATTTCCAGTTACCTCCTAACCTCATTCCCGGATGAAACTGAGCGATCATCGTCGTTTTCATGGTGATGATGTTTCGCTTCTAATCTGCTCAGCAATATCAGGTGTACAACTTGCAACACTGCTACTACAGCAACTAATACCAGCACCAACTTCCCCCATAGGAAGTGCTGCATAGTTAGTTTGCGTCATGTCATAACGATTTCTGGAAGAAAATCCTTTTTTACACTCGCCAAAAAATCTGGTTCACTAACCGTTTCATCAAACCGTAGATTTGGAAACTGCTATAAAGTTTATAAGTGCCGTAAATAAGCTAGCTCTGTCCAACTTGCGTTCTAAACAGCCCACTATTTCGTATCGCCATACATCCCAGTCATTTGTTATCTGTGTTCGTATCCAAAGCTGCTGCGCACCTCGTGTCGTCGACGATTAAATGCTGTGTCGTGTATCCATGGGTTTTGTCGGAACATTTCGGCTGCCGCACGCTGTAATACGCTGTGTAGCACCAGTGTGTTGCCCCCCCAGTAGGAACAAAATAGAAAATGGAAGCACTGCGAAAGTTTAATGTGGGACGCTGGACCATTAAATACAATAATTGTGATTTTTTGAGGTTGCAAGTGGTAATAGTCATTTTTTAATATGCTAAGAGGAGGTAAAATAAATGCGCTGTGCTGATTTTATTTAATATTGCAATGAATTGTGTTTTAATAAACAATGGCAGACGACCAAACATCGCAGCAAACACGAGTTCTCCTCGTAAATGGACAAACTATTATTTTGCAAGGAGATGCAGGAGATAATTCTATAAACGAAATAAATGCCGATTTATTGCAACAGGCATTACGAGAAGTGTCAACTACAGGAGAAGATACAGTCGAAGAAACCAGTGATGAATACAGTGCACCAATTTCGGAGTCTGAAGATGGTAACGACAATTTAGTGGCAATATTTCAAGGGGACCAAGGCGAAACGCATACTATACAGTTGACAGTGGAGCAGGCAGAAGCTTTAGGTTTGCATTTTTCTGTTGATAACGATGAAAAAACAATCCAGCCTGATATATCAGAACACGCAGCAGAAAATAACTTGTACATATCTGATGAATCAAATACACAGCTGGTATATTCTGAGGAGGCAAAACAGAACTCTGACGATGTTATGTTTGGAAGTGAACTGGATACAACCACGTCTTGTGCGGATATGGTACAAAGCAGCAGAAATCTTGATAACAATAGACAGGTGTTGGAATCATCAGGGGAGGAAATGGGGATGCTATCATCAACAGTTAGCCCTCTCATCAGTGACCAGAATCAACCAATAACATTAATACCTCAATATGTAGATGGCCAGATGACATACACAGTTAAAATTCAGGAAGATCAAAATGAAGGCACTGCCCTTCATAATAGGCAGTTTACAAACGTGGATAGTGAACTAAAAAGTGGACCTCCTGCAGTGAGTCTTCAACAAACAAGTATAGGAGTTACATTAAATAATATGACTAGTTTTGCCAGAACACCATTGCCATCAGTTAGTTGTAGTTCAAGTTCTCCGATCCAAACCGTTCAATCTGTGCCCTTTTCTGCATCTTCTGTGCAACAATCAGTGACCTTACCAATATCAACTGTGCAACAATCAGTGTCCTTACCTGTAGCATCTGTGCATCGACCTGTGAGTGAAACAATGTCATCAGTTCAACAACCTGTGACAGTGCCAGTGTCATCTGTGCAACAGACGGTATTGGGTAATTATCAGTGTTCTAGAACCAGTGGTTGTAACACATCAACAGACAAACAGACCAAGGTATCATATGTTATTCTACCTGGGAACAACACCAATACAAGTTCTTCTGTGACTACAAAGCTTAGCAATACACCATTAGGAAGACTTTCTTCATCATTTGTTTCCTCCAACAGAAACCAGTCACTCATTAATCCAAATGACTTGATATCAACAACTTTAAAAACAGCTGCCACAGTTCCAATGGTGCTTTCAACAACAAATTCAGGAGCTTCAACGCAGGTTGTTGCTGGTACAAATTCTAGTCTTACAGGAATCCCAATTGTGAGTACCAATACAAATGTCATTTCATCAACAAGCATATTGGCACCTGTGGCAACAAGCACATCTGTAGCAGGTGGAATGATCAGAGTTGTGGCAGGAGGGGCAGCTACTCGCACATTACAACCTATAGTAAACAGTAATACTGATAAATTTACCAGTATCCTTGCACCATCATCAGGGAGGCTGATAGCTACTACAAGTAATGTTACAACAGCACCAAAAATTGTTTCTGTCAATCCATCTTCAGTCAGCAAGACTGCCACAACTGCAACACCAGAAGTGTCAAACATGGTGTCAGCAGCTCTTACACGAATGCCTGTGCCAAACTTTAATTCAACAAAACCATTGGGTTCAAGTGAAAATCCTATCCAGTTGGTGCAACATGGTCAGACATTTCACAGGTGATAAGATTTATAGTTTAACCTTTTTGATTATTTTTTTGTGGGTTTGACTCATATGCTTTGACCCTAACAGTTTCAAGTTTTACACAGAAAAATGACAGTATACATACAGTTCAATTTTCAAGCATAAAATGCAGCAAAATATTAGAAGCATGTATTGATTGTTTCTGAATATGCTACTGTCTCTGAAGTTTACTTAGCTGATGCAGAATCACCGAAGAGGGACTATAGGAATGTATACCTTCAGCATGGTATGTTCTTCATATTGAGATTCTTAAACGTTTTATTGTTCACTCAAAATTTAATAGGTGTACAGCTTTTATGAACATTGCTCATGCATATTTTCTTTGGCCACATGTGATTCTGATGAGTAGCACTTGCCACATTCTGTAAAGGTAATTACTGTATTTGAGACAGTACCAAATGCAATTGAATTATTTCAGGTAACTGCAGGATAATTTATTAAACAATAATGCTTTTTAGTATATATTTTCGTACAAATAACAGTGAGTAGGTTAATATAAAAATTGGACACTGCTTAGTTCTGACACCAGTTGTTGGATGTTCATTTATAAAGTCTTGAGAAACTCAGATGCTTGAAGAGAAAACATACCAAGTGTTCAGTTGAAATAAGCTCTGTGACTCTATCTTGTTTATGTCCATGCACTAATATCAATATTTCCCATAAAAAACTGACTAATCCACACATTTATTATTAACACCACTTTATTAACACTGTATCACTCTAACATGTTTCAGCCCTCAAAGGGCCATCTTCAGGGAGTACAGCAGATACTTGTCAACAGTATGTTGCAAAAAATGAGTTACCAGATGTAAATTCAGCTTGGTGAGCAGCGTGTAACATATTATACAGCAGCTATGTGTAGCTGTCACATAGCTGCTGCATAATATATTACATGCTGTGTTCGCTAAGCTGAATTTACTCATTTTGATTTTGCTGGTGAAATGTGTCTGTTGTACTCCCTGAAGATGGCCCTTTGAGGGCTGAAACATGTTGGAGTGACACAGTATTAATAAAGTGGTGTTAATAATAAATGTGTGGATTGGTCGGTTTTTTATGTGAAAACACTCTGTAACATTTGAAGTTTTCATTGTAGTGACTGTGAGGAATACTGTTTTTGGGTTGTTACACATTGTAGTCTGGTAGAAAATGATCAACTTTTGGTTGAATGTGCTGCCTCATTCTTCAGGGTAGAACAAGCAACATGAGGAAATATTATAAGCATATAGGAACAGGGTGGACCAAGGCATGGATCTGAGCAAACCAGTAAGTAGTAAGCTGGGGGAAGAGAGGACAGCAGAGAAATCTCGGGGACCCAACTAGTGCAATTTTGCAAGAGTGGTGTGAGTGGAAGATGGGATGGCTGCTTATGAACTAACAGGATGACAGGAAAGGAAGAGAACAGAATTTTGGGAAACTTGTCTTAATCCTAACAAAGAAAGTTTATATTCCACTGCTTGATGTGACTTGTTAATTATACTGTTCCTGTGGATTACCACTGCAATAAATCATGTACATTAAGAAGAGCTGAACTTATTTAATGACAAGTCAGTATCTTGAGGTGTGTCATCCCCGTTGTATGGTATATAACAATGTATTAACGTGTAGAACACTATATTAATCAACACAACAATATTTATCTATCTTTGTGTAATACAACACTACATGTTTCGGCCCTCTATGTGGCCATCATCAGGTGTGTATAGAGGTTAGTCATACAAGGTGCATAGGAGGTGGGGGGTCGAGATCCCATTCTATGGGTTACTTTCGATGCAATTCATTGAGATATTCTGGTATTGACATCCTTAATGCTATGGTTGCACGAGGTGTAACGTGCTTCTGTCTTTTATACTAGAAAGAAACCCACAGAACGAGATTTCGACCCAACCCCCCACACCCCCACCTCCAAGCACCTTGTATGACTAACTTCTAGATACACCTGATGATGGCCACATACCATGTAGAGGGCCAAAACATGTAGTGTTGTATTATACAAAGATAGATAAATATTGTTGTGTTGACTAAATATAGTGTTCTACAAGTCAGTAGCACATAGAATGTAAAGTGAAAGAAGTTACTGAGAGGTACTGCTGGTAATTTGAAGAAAATGTTTTGTTACAGATTTGGATCATACTTTAAAATTAGACAATTGCTAATTGGATAAGATTCTGGTATAAATATTCTTCATGTGTGATATTTGTAACCTACACTGTTTGTAGCGTCCAGTCCTTGTCCCAAGAACAGTTGCGTCAGATAGCAACAGTTCTGCAGCAGCAGCACCTAGAATCAGCTCCTAGAACCAAGAATGTAGTTTATGATGCAGAGACCAATACACGCATCATATACAGGTGAATAACTCTTTGTGAAGGGGACATTATTGTGAAGTTGAAGATTGGTAATGCATGGACAATCTAAAATAATTCCTATTGTAATGTTTCTAACACTAATTCCTTGTAAAGTTCATTTCCTACACTTACTAGTGGAATGTTATACTTCTGAACAGCCTCAAATTAAGCATTTTTTATATAAGAATAATTAAAATCTATGATAGATTCCACACACACACATACACACCCCCATCCAAAGCATTGGATTGTTTGATTAAAATGAAATCACATTTTGTAGTTTTGTGACAGCTGATTATTTCATGTGAAGTATCAGTGCTTAATAAATTTCTACCATATTTTCAGATTCCTTCATTTTTGTGCATTCTGCAATTATAACTTTTATAGTAAATGCATATATTTGTAGGGTTGTATATCCTGAGGACTTGGACTTGAGAGATCCCCGATCACCAGATAGTAAGGGAATAGGCTTGAATTCAGGTTTGGGTTCAGGCTCAAGTAGAGGTCGAGGACGAAGAGGCCGCCCTCCAAAGTCAAATGTGAGAGGAGGTCTGGGTAGGGGCTTGGATGGAAGTTCTGGACGCAGGGTGGGAGTAAATGCTGGCTCAGTTGATATGGACTTTGATGAGGATAGACTTATTCTTGATGATACGGCCAAGGTGAGTTAATTACATCTGTATTGTACAGAAACTGGGTTACTTGAGTGTCATAAATACTTGAGGATTGATTAAATTTTAATTAACCAGATGAGCTTTACAGGCCTATTTAATTCACAAAGAGCAACACGTATTGTATTTCTCTTCTAACTGAGTGGTACAATTTTATGGTGTGTGTTAGCTGAATTACTTCAATATTTAATGCTCATATTTTTTTCTGTGGTGTATGATCATGCAGAATATTTGTTGATTGATTGATCTGTGATGTCAGAATCTACATCATGATTTTGAATAATTTTATCTACATATTTGATGAGGAATGTTGGATAAAACTTTCTGTTAAATTGATAATACAGTTAATATTTCACTGTCCACATGAATAGGTACAACAATAGATTTCTTCCTGTACTGTGGTAACTCTAAGAGTTGGTTGTTGAAGTTTATAGATCTTATAGTGTAATGTTACTTTCATGAGCAGGGTGAACGAAAAAAGCAGCTGGCACGCACAAGATCTGGGCGTTTGTCTCGTCCGCCCAGACATATGGTGAAGGATTATAAGAGACTGCATCACCTTGACTTTGCTGATGCTGATCTGGATGACTCAGATGGGGGTTATTCAGACTATCAAATGAGTGAGCATGAGGCTGAGGATCCACCAGAGAAGACTGACAGTAAGGAGCTGCTGCCAGGTTTGTATCCATGGCAGAGCACTTGCCTTGAAATCCAAATAGCTGGCTGAAGTATCAGTTTATCTTGTTCAATGATATTCCCTAAATATATGCCTGGATCCTTCCCTCCTACAGGAGGCCATTTAAATTGACTTCCTCCAGGTGCCAGCATACACATTGTGCAGTACATTAAATATTGCCCTTGATATTATCCATACATCATAAAAATGTTCAGTAGTTTTGAAGTATGCCATTATGTTTAGTAAGCAGTGCTGTCACATCATCAGCATGTATGGCATTGGTGAAGGTTAGAGGATGACTTCTTGGCTCTTACATAGCTTTAATCTGTAGCCTTTGTAACACATCTTAAGAATGGGTTATATAATTTTTAACAATAAGTCTTGGATTAGGGATCCTTTTGTGATCTACTGTATTGCAATGGACTGTCAGGCTGATCAGTCTGTGTTCACCATTATACACCCTTTCATAGAGGAAACAGAATATTCATACTAAGGAATTACTTTTGTACAAAATACTTACTTCTACCTTTTTCCTAAGGCATTTCATATTTGAGCTACTCTGCAGTGATGATAAAACTGTGTAGTATCGAGACTCTGGTTATGAAGAGAACTACATTTTGAGCTGCAAATTGATTCCACCCTTGTGGTTTAATTATTGTGCACATTCCTACAATGTAAACTGCTTACACTCTATTGCATTTTCTTATGCTTATTCCATGCAGGGCTGGCTGTACCAAAACGCAAAATCTCATCGCATTTCCGGTGTCCAACATGTCAGAAGATATACCTTGGATACAGCCGAATGTCCCGACACTTCGAAATGTATCCAGATCATGGTAGTGTTGACCAGTTGCAAATGCCAAATCAAACAAGCAGCAGCAGTAACAACAACAACAACAACAATAACAATGATGAAGATCAAACACCTATCAATTCAGGTGAGAGATATTATAAAAATCTTACGGCTACTGAAGGACTTGTAAATTTGTGAAGATAAGGAAGCCATTTTGTTTTGTACAGAGGGCCTTCTGCATACATGGAAGCCACTGTTTCTGAGTGGGTTTTTTTGTTGTTTAATGTAAGGAAAATCTGTTAAGGAGACATGCTGGCTTTTGGTGGTTAGCTGCACTAATCCATTCGTTTAGTAGTATCCCATTGTCTGTAAAGGGAAATGTATGTGGTTAAATCATGCTTGATTGCTTAGATTGACAACTGTTTCTCTTGCCTTAGCTTACACCTCACAGAGAACACAGTACGTCTCACTTATACAGACCTACAGTGGTGAGATACTGTTAGTAGGCGTAGATCATCATGTTATGCAAATTTTAATGAAAATCCCAAATATGAAATTCATGAAAATCCCATGTAGTGGGAGTCATGCTGCTTGTGTCCTTTGCAGATGTGCCCCCCCCCCAAAAAAAATATATATATATATATATATATATATGCTTCTGTAAGTCACCAGAACACAGGGGCAGCATGAATTATGCAATGTGTATATTATGTAAACATCACAAAGTGAACAGTGTCCAACACTATTACAGTACAGTATCCTTCTTGCTATATTGCAGAGCCTAATGAGACAGCCAAGGTTGGTATTGCTGTCACAGGCAGTGGTCTGAATGGTATAGTTCGCACGGGCACAGGAAGACGTCGTGGGAAGAGAAGAGGCCCCTGGGCATATACAACCCCTGAAGCTCGTTCTCAAAGGCGAAAAGGCAAATTGCGAGAGGTTTGACATTATGTTGTGTAATTTTATAGCTGCTGCTGTTCACAGACCAGGCGACATGCTGACCCCCCCCACTGGGGTCATATCGTCATCTAGGAACTGTATATCTGTTATGATCTGTGCCTTCCATTATGTAGAATGTAACTTCTTTATTTTTTTATGAGAAATAACCAATGAGTGCTTATACAGATATGTAAATTTATTATATTATAATCAGTGTAGCATCCTACATGTTTCGGCCACCTGTTGTGACCACCTTCAGGGAGGTGTTCTCTGAAGGATATATTACATAGAACATTAAAACAAATAAATTGTTGTTCAATAATTAAGGTTCCTTAGGTCATAAAAAATGCAATAGGGAACTTACTATAGCATTAAGTGTAACTTATTTATTCCACTGAGCTATCATTCTTTTTCAACATAATCCCCACACAAGTTCAAAAATTCCATCATGGCAGAAATTAGGCTCTGGCATTTGCAACCATTCATGAACAGCAGTGTCCACGTCCTCATTATTGTGAGATCAGTGAACACAACAAGTTGTAGTCTCACTAGGCATGGTCAGGAGTATTGGGTGAATGGTCCAGAAGTTCCCACTGAAATGATGGCAACATATGTCCACTGTGTGCGGGTTGCACTGTCATGCTGAATGATCGTTCCTGATGACATTTCCAGGTCTCTTCTTGCAAGAAAGTGGCTAATGCACTGGAAATAGAGAATGCTTTGACATTTTTTGACAGCATTTCCATTGGGTTCATTGTAATAACGGAACATTTACAGTACATTGGCCACAAAAGCTTTGTAAATTGACAAAGGGCATGCAAGAGAACAGATGATAGTTCATAAAACAACCTATAGATGAGGTTATAACTTTTTATATCTCCCAATAATGTGTCTCAGGAAATATCATGGCTCCTTTCAAAGAGGCATGGGGACTGTCTGTATGATTTCTGCTCAGAACTGCTTGTTATTTCTAGTGTGAAAGTGGTATCAGCCCTGATGTGTTCATTGAGTAAATACATTTACCAGTGTTGCTTCTTGAAATCATCTGTTTTGTCCTATGGATAAACAGTCACTTATGAATGTAAGCAAATATATTATATTTGAGAGGAGGAAGTCTGAGAAGTTTTACAGCTCTGCATGAACCACATATTATTACATTTGTTGGTGTGTTCAGGTATTGGCAACATGTGAGGCAAGTGAACTGGCAGAGGTTGCAGGTCCTGCTGTGGCAGGTGTTCTGTCACTCTGGGACTTGCTGTTGCTTCGAGTGGAGGCTGTGAGGGCAGAGGAGAGCTATGTTGTCACGTTGTGTGATGAGCTGCAATCACTACTGGAGAAAGTGCAAACTGTTGCTAGTGAGATCCTTAAACCACTGGATATCAAGTCTGAGAGCAAAGAACACCAGTTGGAGGTAAATCTGTTATATTGCCCAGAATATTACATGTTTTGTGACCAAAGACACGTCAGATTAAGCTGCAATTTGATGTCAGCACCAGCTTTGAAGGACATGGAAATATTCCATGGCATGACACATAACAGTAGGGGTAGTTTTATCTTTACTTTTTCAAGTTCCTAAATTTTGACTCCGTAAGATGGAGTTTGTATAATCAGTGCATGGTTGATAACAAATACAAAATTCCAAGAATGAATTCTGATTTATCTTTCTCCAGCTTCAGGATAAACTACTTTGTGCAACTCTTGGATTGGCCAGTGGGACATACCTGGTGGACGATCGTAAGTTGCAGCATTTCAGTAGGGCCAAAGACCCACCTGTTGAACAAACTGTGAAACGCATGAAAATGAATGCACAGGACAATGATCAAACGGAAAATGAAGGTACAAAAACTGGTAGTATGATTGTGAATCATGATGTGAGGGAGGAGTGTGCAGTAAAAACTGGTGGTGGTGATGGTGATATAGACAAGGGCCATGTTACCAAGAATAAAGAAACTGACTGTCCAGAAGTTCTTTCAGCTCTCACTTTAGTTGCCAAATCAGCCTTAGGTCAGGGGCCTGAAAGGGACCAATCTCATGTCCTTGCTCGGACATCAGGGGATGACAGTTCTAAAGTGGTAGGTGAACTGACAAAGAGTGAAGTTTTCCTGCTGTCAGGTGAGAGCAGTGACATGTGTGTAAAACTCGCATCTGGAACTGATGGACATGTAATAAGTTCAGGCAGAAAATTACACCAGTCAGACCATCCATCAGAATTTCCTACCTCTGACCAGCAGACGCAGGATCTTCAGACAGTGGATGATATCGTAAATGAAAGACTGAAGAATCTCACTGGTGGGACCAGTTTAGTGGACTTTCCAGTGACAGCATCCATGAATGTGGTATCTACATCATCAATTGATATCCCAAAGCCATCCATTGTCTCTTCACAAGATCTGATTAACAGGCTTGGCCAGTTCCGACCTCTGCGATTACCTAATGATATAACAAGTAATGCAGTGTCATCTTTTGATCCAGAAATGGCCTTAGCTGCAATGGGTGAAGGTGAGCCAGACTCTGTTAATGCATCAAGTCAACACTTCCCTTCTACATTACAGCAAATAGAAACTGTACCTAGTGATTCTGGTTCATCATTTGACCCCGAAGTTTCATTGGCTGGCATGGGTGAGGGACAGCAGTCAACATCAGTACAGTCTCAGCATACCAGATATCAGCAAATTGAAAACGTGGCAAATGGATCAGCATTCACTCCAGAAGATGCTCTGGTAGCAATGGGAGAGGGAGAACACAGGACTGTTGAAGATGTAACATGTCGGCAGTTTCAGAATACCCTTCCCCAGATTGGAGATATCACAAGGGATCCGAGGCCTCAATTTGATCCTGAAATGGCTTTGGCTGCAATGGGAGAAGGGGAACAAGTCACAAATGGTGGATCAACAGAAAACCAGTTTCAGTCTGACCTACCGCAGATCAATATGGATATGTCAGACAACAATGGAACATCATTTGATCCTGATGTAGCTCTGGCAGCAATGAGTGAGGGGAATAGATCACCAGCAAATGAGATGCAGAACCAGTTCTCCTCAGTAGGAAATGTGTCAGGTAACTCGTATAGTTCGGGAATGGATCTTGGTGACATTGGTGATAGTGAAACTGACAAATCGGTTCCACAGTGTACAGAGAGTGTGACTAATGTTTCGAGGTTTGTTCCCGATATGTCTCTGACTGCTATGGAGGAAGCACAAACCATGACAGCCAGTGAATCAACACACATTCCTTATCAGCCGCCCTTACCACAGTCAAGTGCAGCAAGTGAACCAGGTTCTTCATTTGATCCAGAAATGGCATTGGCTGTGATAACTGAAAGAGAGACTGTTCACACATGCACATCTTCACAGAGGGCACATGCAGGTGTTCCCATTGTCAACTCGGGTGCTTTTCAGTTGCAATGTGCACCTGATCTAGGACTAGCTGATGCAAGTATGGATGTGAGTCTAGATGAATCAGGCCCTGAACTTGACTTTGAAGTCCTGAGTGAAGAATTCAACAGGAACACAAGGCACAGATGATGCAACGAAAAGGCCAGTGGAGCCCATTGTTAACTCATGATACTGTATCTTATTGGAGGCTGTGAGTCAGTCTCAGAGATGATATTACCATTAGTACATCATTATAGAAGGTCAACTTTGTCATATGAACAAAGAAAAGTTACCAGAATAGACATTCTGGGCATATTCAGTTGTCTGTGAGGAAAATGACAGCTGAAACAAAGACATGTAAATACAGTAGTGCAAACAAAATGCCAAATAGTTCTGAAGTATTTGGTTTCATTCATTGTTCTTCTGTTGCCATTTTATTTGTGTGGTCCTTGTGGAAAATCAAATTTTGTATATTCAGCACAGGAAAAATACTTCTTGCCCAGCAAGTTGCATATTTCCTGTACAAGATATCCATTTGGTCTGACAAGTCTCGAGTGCATTAGATATTACTTTTTCTTATTTTATGGTAACTGATTTGTTTACTGTGTAAATAATATGGCATGACTGTATATACACATAATATTAAATAATGTGGTTTGTAAAGTTTAAAAACTGTGATGCCCACTTTTGCTATCTTGATGGGTGACTGCATCATTGTTACAGATGACTTAAAATACATTTATATAGGTAATTTATTGACCTTGGTTTATATTAATACAGTATAAATAACCACACTAACAAATGGAATAAGATACTTTAATAGCAGGATGAAAATGGATGTTTTTCATAAGCATATAAATGAACTGTATGCAGAAATTTAAAACTGCATACTGTTAATAAAACTCATGAAGGAATATCATTGATAAAATCACAGGATACTGAATGTTAATTGTGATCTTACTTTCACCAGACATTCTCCATGTAACTTCCTGCTGACAGGACAAAGAAGCAACTCTGCAATATGTGGAATTAAGTGTTTATTTTTTGTAGCTGCTAACTGCAAAGTCATTTAAAAGTGCTACAAATTTCATTAGCCAAAAGAGCCGACTTAAATTTCCAGCAGTTGCAGTGGGACCTTTTTTATTTATTTATTTATTTAAACAATGTCTAGGGTGTTCCAGTGAATCACGTATTATTTGGGATGGTGTTCTTTCACTAATTCAGACCCGGTAGAAGAAAGTTCATTGTCACATAGTGGCAAGGACTTGAATGTTTAGTTCTTTATATATATAATTATATGAAGACATTTTTGGCATGTTAGAAATGAGAAGTTGCAAAAGAGTTGTTGTTTGTCCATCCTTTTGTCTGCCTGTAGTAACTATAAAACAGCTGAAAAGATATACATGAAATTTTATATTCAGTAATATTACTCAGTTTATTGGCACATACCAGTTTTAGTGCCAATTGGACAGTAAAAACAGACACTTTATAGAAACATATATGTGCCTTTGTGCACATAACTTCCTAAGCATTGATGGGAGTGAAAAATGTTTTCAACAAAAGTTGTAGAAACATATTTTGTGTCCAGTACACTTTTTCCTTGTCTTACAGTCTTGCAAAGTAAATAAAATTGAGTCAACATGCCAGAAATGTTTAGTAAACGGTGTAACTTGTTCTTATAATGGATTGGATCTCTTCAGCACTATGTCCATTATTTTTGTGCAGAACTGACCTATGCAGATTAGTTCCCAGTCAGTACAAAGTGCATCATACTCATGTATAGATCTGAAATCCCCAGTTTTGATCTTCTCCATTATTCCTAATAAGGTTCCATGGATTTTGTTTTTCTTCAGCTTCCTTTCCTGTCTTTTTGCCAGGTCAGCCCACTGTATGCACGTTTTCATGTCCATCTTTCATTCTCTCCCTTAATATCTTAGCAGTTTCATCCATCATGGCATTCAGTAAGATTGGTAAGAGAACACTTGCTAATTACACTACTTATTTTGAACTGTCAGGAGAATCTTAATTTTACTGTGTAACACAATTGATACAGTCAATGTTTGTTAGCTTCTTTCTTTTGTAAAGATATTCTGGTACTCTCATCTCAAGCTTGACCAAATCTTTTGTGGTTTGATACTGTCATGTGCTTTTTCAAAATCCATACATACATTGACTACAACCTTGCCAAATTCCTAATACTTGGCATCTAATTTTGTCATTGTGAAAGTGAAGTACAGATATGCATTGCTTAACGACGGGGATACGTGAGAAATGTGTCGTTAGCAACTTTGTCATTGTGTGAACATCATACAGTGTATGTAAACAAACCTAGATAGTACAGCCTACTACACACCTAGGCCACAAGGTATAGCCTATTGCTCCTAGGCTACAAACCTGTACAGGATGTTACTGTACTGAATACTGTAGGTAGTTGTAACACAGTGGTAAGTATTATAATATTATATCATAATATGGGACCACCGTCATATATGCAATCTGTCGTCGACTGAAAGGTTGTTATGCGGCGCATACCGGTATGTTACAGATCCTTCCAAGTGACACAGTTGACTGGTAGAGACATTTATTTTGAAACTTAAATAAATTAAAAGAAGTAATTGCTGGAGAGAGCAGTGGAAGAATACAATATGGTGGTGAATGTTGTTAGATTATAAAATAAATTATGAAGCAGAGCTATCTAAGAACAATGGTAGGAAGTATACTGTACAGTATTACTACTTAAAAAGTCATAATGTGGACCCTTGTGAGAGAATGACAGATGACAAAGCAGCTGGCAACAAACTAAAAAGAGAAGGTTGTAGAGAAGAGAGAAGGGCCTGAAGGTTTTGGCCTGCCTACCTGTATGAAATAGAAATGATACCACAAGGAAAAAGAAGACAAGTTAGTTTTATAAATGTCCACCGCATTTCTCTAATCAAAATTTCCTGGTTGCCATAATATCACAGATTTGAGTACCCCAACAATATTAGGACAGCTGTCCTGGTTAGATAATAAGCACAGCTGCCCCCACTACATTCAGTTCATCACTCACATCCAAATTTTTCATTACCATTTTTAGAAAACAAAGTAAACTGAAGACAGTAATAAACAAGATAAGCAATGCATGTGTAACATAACAATTTTGTACACTTGCATAACCAGTGTTGCTGTGGAAATGTACAAATGCATTCCCTTTGTATTGTTGCTAACCTACATATAGCTTTTAACAATATAAAATTACTGACTGTTGCCATGGGAATGCAAGAATGGAGTTACATTTGCACTGTTGTTGAGCCACAAAATATTTCGTACTGCTTTCAACAATGTAAACATTCTTAGGTCTTCATGTAAAGTGCCTGACATTGTTTTCTGATTTTAACCAAAGATTTTCATAAAAGTTCCCAATATCAAATATCACAAAAATCTGTGTTGATACATGCAGACAGATGGACAAACATGACGAAACTAGTAGGCACTTTTTGCCATTTATGCGGATGCACCTAAAAACTGAAGGAAAGACTAATAATATTGCTGTTACATATTTTTAGTTACAGCTGTCATCTAGTATCCCAGAATTCAGAATGCAAGTCCTTGCAGTATATCAGTCCCTGGGGAATACCATTATTACTGGCTACCAAAAATTTCTCCCATGGGCACTGGGAGCCGACAAATGAATCGGTTAGTGCAATATGGAAGTTTTCCACATGCATGGTTATGAAAACTAGGCAACATGTATGACAACAGATCTTAAGGTGAGCAAACATTTAAAAACTGGCATGTGTTTTTATACAACTTCTCAATTGCTCTGCCAATTCATGCCCACAAGAACAACAAAAATCAACATTGGAATTACTGAATTCCTGTATGTATTTTCTCCAGAAACCACTGACATACTGATAAAAAGATAATGTGTAGCTACCCCTTGCCCATTCTTTAAGAGCATGCAGGTGGGGCTGTCATGAAAAGCCAACAGTGCCTCAGCCAGTCAAGAAATTCTCTACACTTTGTGGAATCACAAGGTTCATTACTGTGTTCCCAACGATCCTACTACTTGCCTCTTCTGAACCAGATTAAACCAATCCACACCCATCATATTTCTTCAAGACCCATTCTAATAATATCCTTTCATCTAAGGCTATGCCTTTCAATTGGAAGGCTTCCCCCACCAAAACTCTGTACGCATTTCATCTGTTCCCCATATGCCATATGCTCCACCTGCCTCATTAACTTTGATGTGATCATATAAATAATATTTTGTGAGGAATACATATCATGAAGCTACTTATTGTGCAATTTTCTCGTCTCCTCTTATTACCTCCCTCATAGTCCTAAATATCTTCCTGAGCACCCTATTCTCAAACCCCCTAAGTCTATGTTCTTCCCTTAACATGAGAGACTAAGTTTCACACCCAAACAACACAAAAGACGAAATTACAGTTTGTGTATTCTAATTTTTATATTCTTAGATAGCAAAGAGAAAGACATCAGATTATGGAAAATGGTGGCAAGCATCCCCTGAGTTTAATCTGGTGTCAGTTTTTTAATGCACAAATTGAAGGTATGAATATGTATTTTAAATAACCTAAGCTATCCATACTTATAAAAGTTGTAATGACAAAACAAATTGTGTAATATTCAGAATCTGTAATACATGCACAATGGATCCATGTGCTAGGTGCACTGCAGTTGCATCAGCATAAGTGGTGGTGCAGATGGAGAAAACTGGTTGCGGTCTGTGATTTCTGGAAAAAAAAATTAGGAGCGTGGGAAATTTGAGATTCTTATGGCAGTGACTATGCAGAACACTGTCTTCTGGGATATGAAGCCATGATCGATGTTTCAGAGGAACCTCAGAGCTGAAAAATGCAGTCATCAGATTCCTCCGGAATGGAAATAAATTTCTACTAGACCACATGGCATCACATCCAGGAAGGCAATATTCTTCAAATCAGCAGTGTTAGTTCAGATACTGTTTTAGGCAAAGGCTGGGATGAACAAAGCTTGAGACCTTCCATTTACGCACTGTTCAAGCCATTCACAGTCTCAGTGTCTGTGTAAAGGCAAAAAATCAGGACAACTGCAGGTCTCTGAAGAGCTGGTGGACACCGTCCGTCATGTTTTGTGAACATTCCTTGAGTATACAAGATGCATGTGCAGGGATTTTCTTAGTCAATGGTATGAAAGATTGTAAAGAACTAACATAATGTGAACTGACACATTTTGAGGATCTGGGGCTTAAAAAATTCTCACAATTTAATTGGGAACACAAAGGACAGTCTTAAAGTTAAATATGCACTATGCACTATCTGCGCAGACTGGCCCCACCCCTTTGCAACAGGGGACATTATGGAAATGACATATGATATGTTGGATCATAAGTTGATGTCACAGTTTTATCAACACCTTTATGACATAACCTTTCAACAGGATGATGCAATTCTCTAAATATGAACGTAACATCTTCCCCAAAATGTTGTGCCAAACTACACAGCATTACATATGAGAATAAAGGAGGGCTTCAGACATACATATTACACATGAATTACAAAAAATATTTAAATGAATATGACTCAGTTGGTTCTATGAAAACAGAGATGATGTATGTCAAATGTTACATATCTATGGAATATCATTTTGATAAGAAAATATGTCCAAAGCAGTTACTAGATTTTCCTTCCCATTATAGCCATACCTGCACACTATCTATCTAGCTAATGTACGTTTGGAGTTAAGTTATAACTGGTGTACCTGTTTGGAGGTACAGTTAGTGATGCAACATACATCACACATGAAGCCACCAATTTTACTGGGATATGACCACAGAAATATGATATGTTGGAGCTGAAACATTCTTAAATCTACATGCTACTGATATACAAGGCATGCCACAGTTACTAAACACAGTTTAGTCTCTGAACCCTTTACAACTAAAACCAGTGGTAAATCTGATAAACTGATGATGCAAAGATTTCATCATTCTCTTTAATTGCTTATGATGCCTGTTTTATATATATCAGACTTCAGGTACAATGAAGTGATAATAACTGTGTGGTAATGAGAAAATGTGGTATTTCATGGCGAATGTGAGGTCATGAAAGGAAGACAATGGCCCCAGTTTTACCATAGTAGGAGCTTCTGGATCACAAACAGGTCATTATGACAGTGGGAAGTCGGTTATGTTTCTGCAGGCAAACTATATATACATTTTATCTATACAGTAAGCTTATTTTTCCTCAAAACCTTCCCTTGTGGGGATCTTCTTAACGTTGATATTCTTGGTATAGTTATGTTTCTGCAGTTTAAAAAACAAAATGAGAGTATATACTTGTACATTTACATATAATTTTTTAATGAATGTGTACTTGTTTAAGTGTATGCATGACACCCCACCCCCAGCAGTTTTCATAACTTCTTCCAAGTAAGAAAGACTGTGGATCAGGGCTGTGTGTACACAAACTGAAAAGTTAATTCTGGTCTTTTAGGATGTGTTGTGCTACTGAGTTAGTGTTTCCTGACACTTCAAAGACATTCTTTCAAAACCTCATGAAACACTAATCCAGCAACACAGTTTCACATCCCACAAGACTGGAACACTCAACAAAACCAGTGTGGAAACCTCAAATCTCATGTAACTTGAGTACTATTGTCACATGAACACAAAGCTCATTTTATTGTTGTGGTGTTAAGGTTTTGGGCACTAATATAATAGAAATGTCATATTTCTACCTACTAGACCACCCAGTGCCCTAAGCAATGGACACAGCACACCTAAAGTAAACAAAATCCTTTTATAATAATGAATTATGTCTGCCACCCAGTAGGCTACTCCAGTTTCTGCACAAAATGTCATCCACAGAAATATTCTGCCTGGAAGTCTTTAAAATATTAACAGATGAGAGAATATTTCTCTTAAAGTTCTAGACCTGTTGTTGCTGAATAAACATAAATTTGAGTTCTGGAAGAAAGCGTTTCACAAATATGTGAAAATAATTAGCTCTTCAGGTGTCATCTACATGGTTTTATCCTGGTCCGGCTTTCTTTACTGGGTTCATCCTAAAAAGCGGGAAATATTGTCACTACCATGGGCCTGCGGTTTAGAACTAGCACCAATCCACACCAGTTACCTCATTGCTGCTTCATCTCAAATGCAACAATTATAACCCTTACTCACGGTCTGTTTCTTGTAATGCACAGAAATATATTTACATAAAAATAATAATGTAAATACAACATAATGTCCTTGTCGTTTTCAATGCTTATCTCGTCTTTGTTATAATTCGAGTGACATAACCTCAGATACTTTCGATGATATACGGACGCCGCCAAAACTAACTAGGATTTTTAGATTCAAACACGTGCGTTCTCTCCAGTAAACTTCTTTGATATACTGCTGATTATCGCTACACATTACGGAATGCCTTACACTTACGGTACCCATACAGTAAATTAATCTGTATGATGTTTATACTATCAATTGTAATACCTCTTGACCCAAGAAATTTAAGCGTAGACGTTGAAGAACGATATATGACTTAGGCTCGAGAAAAGGCTTATTTCACTGCGTAGTACATACTGAAAATAGGTCTTTTAGTCTTCATGCCTTAAGCGGGTCGCATATCAGTTTGCTTGACATGAGCCATAATATGCCATTACTCTCTCGCAGAGCTTCTACTCTCATACTAATTACATAATTTGTACAGGGGGAATAGGTATCATGGATGTTTCTGTGGCCGATTACGGCACGTCCCTAACCAGCAGTGAGAAAGATTATATAAGACCACGGATTACCAACATACAAACGAGCTCTGTTTAGTACCCTGTTCATCAAAATTGCTAGTCATTCTTAAAGTGCTGTTTTTGCCTACGTCTGTATAACAGAGTGGTTGTATATAAATTTCTCTGCAGTCAAGATGGAAGAATACACATCGGACAGTAGTGAAAGTGATAGCGTGCACCGGACAATTGACTACTCGTATTTAATGCTGGATACAAACAGACTTTTTCACAATATTGAGTGTTTTGCAGAAAAGGACAAACAGTTTGAAAATGTGGATACGTTATTATTATATCACAACGTGATTAGTACACTGCCATTAAATATAAACAAATTTAAGAACTTAAAAGTGCTAGATGTCAGTTCCAGTGGATTGTTACATTTGCCGGAGACACTAACAGAATGCCCTCTCACATCTCTTATTGCTAAGAATAACAATTTGGACTGTGATTCTTTTCCAAAATCCTTTGGTTCCCTCATCACTCTCAAAGAACTCAATATTAGTGGTAACAATCTTGCCTTCTTTCCTGAGCAAATACTTGCAGTTACAAGTTTGAAATATCTGTATATTGGTGGCAATAATATACGGGAAATCCATAAAGACATTTGGAAACTAAATGGGTAAAGATTATTTCTCAGTTAATGGTTTAATTTCTTCGAATTTTTAAGCATCATTCAATGTTGTTTAATCTTTGCAGGCTTCAGGTCTTGTACATTGGTGGGAACAAACTGGTAGATGTACCAGATTCTGTTGGAAAGCTGAACCAGTTGCAAGCTCTCAATCTAAGTGACAACATGCTGGAAAGGCTTCCAGCTGCAATTGCAAATCTCAAGAATCTCAAGTCACTTTTACTTCACAAAAACAGGCTTCGTACTCTTCCAACAGAAATAATTGCTTTGAAATGTTTGACAGAGGTTTGTATTGTTTCTGCATTGGCAGGAATGATATGTTTTTTTGGCATATCTTAATTGGAAGCAATTTACTGCATGTGCAATTTATCTTTGGACTAAGCAGAATGGGAAGCTTTGTGCACTGATCCCACAGCATGTATTTCTAGGGACATTACCACACCTGTATCATAAGAACTTAATGGTGACATTCTGCACCGTGGTGGCAGGTGCCATAACAATTTGTGACCACTGATTTTTCAGGAAAAAGTGTGTTGTAACTTCTGGAAAATACAATGTGCTGATCCACACTCCATCAGGAAAAAAGAATTTGCATATTATCTATTCATAAATTGGAGGCATATTGAGTTGCGCTTAAGTTGAAGCATCCCTGTTGTGTACGTAACAATAAGTTAATGATAATGTAGGTCGAACACAACTAGTTTGTTAGCAGGGTGTTAAAGAAACATGTTTCGGCCTACTCGGAGGCCATCATCAGGTTTGCAATGTTGGCTCTAAGAGACAAATAATAATGTGAGTAGTGGATGTTGAGATCTCATCAGCGATGGGCCAACAGAACCCAAGGATGACGAACCCCGCCTTATCTGCTTAGGCGACTCCAGTCACCACATTTCAGCACCCTCCTACACACAGTCTTTTCTCATATATACTTTGTACAGCATGATGATGAGATCTCAACATCCGCTACTCACATTATTATTTGTCTCTTAGAGCCAACACTGTAAACCTGATGATGATCTCCGAGTAGGCCGAAACTTGTTGTTCCATTAACACCCTGCTAATAAACTAGTTGTGTTTGACCTACATTATCCATAACTTATTGATTTGTGCTCTTTATTTGTAGAGCTGTATTTGTAGGAATTGTGCTGAGCATGAGCTGCACTTCCTGTCACACACTGTAAAGTTATGTGGTGCAGTGTTCTAACCAAGCACTAATATCATGCAATTTTGCTAATGGTGAAAACAAATCTCAAAAATACCAAGTCATTCATGTGTAGTACTTCTGATGGTGTAAACAATTGAAAATGACCTAACCAGTGGAGGCCAGTCCAACTAGACCAACAAGGACTGCTTGACACACAGAAGTGAAGTCCTAATTATGATTTAAGTAATAAACAGGACCCTCTGTAGTATAGCCAACAGTGGCTGAACCACAACCACAAAAGCATCACCAGGATGGAAGAAGTTCAAGTTGCCCCCATTTTATAATTATCTATGTATTGATAATAGGTAGCATGGGAAGTGATAATACTGTTATCATAGAACCAAACCATTAGAGTACAGGATATCATTTATTTGAGAGAGTGAAAAATATGGTGTGGTAGAAGTTTAGGATTAAACTGTGCAATCGTAGCAGCCTAAGAATGTACTGAAATAATGAAGTGAATTGTAAATATTAGATCGTGCAAATGATTCCTTCAATTCACAAAGGACACTATTTTTTTTTTTTCACTCATCTCCATGTCACAGTATCCAAACAGTGACAGAAGATATACTCTGGATGGCCATTGTATTTCCAGAGTCTTACGCAGAAGCAGTTCTCAGCCTTAAATTTCACTCACTAAACTGTCAGATGCAACAAATAAGGGGTGGTTCTCCACCTTGCTGTGAAGAGGTACAGGGATGACAAGCCACCTCCATGAAAAATCATGTTATAAATCATAACACAATTCAAAAGCCAAGACAAATAGCTTATTCTGTTCTGAGTTGTGGGGAAAGTAAAGCATAATACATGGAGTTTTCTTTATGTCAGACTGAATTAAATATAATGGAAAGGACAATCCCTTATTAGAACAAGGGTTCACAGAAACTGTGGAAGAATTTTTAAAATATTTCTACCACCTTAATGGATATTGTCAGTGGATACATAACAGACCGTCAAGTTGGAGGCAACATGCTCCATTGAAATGTAGCGTGTTTACGAGTTAACATCCCAGAAGACATGAACCTTAATCTTATACCCATTCTAGCTCTAATTGGTAGCGCTGGACTCTTGATTTCAGGGAATCTGAGTGTTTCCTTAGAGGACCCGAAATACTTACGGAAATGAACTACAAAAAAATTTCTGGTAATTTAATCACTAACTTGATTATTATTATTATTTATATTTTAATATTGTGTTGTCCAGACTAATTATACATAGGTGGTTTGTACAATATATGACTGTGGCACCAGAACTTTAACACTTCACTGATCGGATTCACCCAAATTACCAACTTTACTTTACCCAGGCTAAACAGTTACTGCCTTATTGCATCCATATGCAGTAACTGTCACCCCCATTTCCATTTATTTTCCAGTACATGAATTTTTTTCCACTTCCCTCATTTCCAATTGGCTGTCTTAATTTCACTGTTTCCTAAGAGGTCCAAAAGTTAAAATTTTAAAATTCTGTTACGTGATTCGCTACCAATGCCCTAATGTTGCCCACCATGCTGTGACCTATATGGATCCCAAATGACCGTTCCAGCTATTTTTCTTAATGTGTACGCCTGACTACCATCCATTCTCCCCCGCAAGATTTAAGAGTTCTAAAACTGTCAAAGTTTAGAAATTTCCACTATTTGAAAAATGAACTAAACCCATTTATTTTGACATTGACATACTGAGACAACTGCTAGATCCTTCTGGCCACCTGCAATGCGCAAAGTCTCACCCTTTCAAAACATCCCTTTATTTTTTTATCTCTACTATGCCTTACCACCGGCCATTCAATTTCACTTCTCTCTTAACACATGTGCAACAGTTATAATCTCCAACAATCACAGCTACTGAATGAAGGCCTGTGCTTATAATTGTGATTATAACACTACATACAGGATAGCCAATAGCATAAAATTTGAAGAGGGGGGAAAATGATATATTTACATGACATTATGACTCTCACTTTTGAAAAGTTCTGCAGGAAACTTGTAAAGCCACAGTAAGATACTTCTGTTATGTCATGGTTCAGTTTTGTGTTACAATGCAATGGTGCCATAAATGCATACTTATTATGCAGTATATGATGACACAGTGAATACAAAGAGGTATTTTTTTTTAATGTGCATTAAAGCTGCTGTTAAAATATTTTTATTCAAAAGGTGGAAGACAGGATTACACTTACAGGTACCTCAGAGTTTCATGTACATGTGAAGTCCAGAAATATGTAGGTAGTACTGTTGCAATGATGTGTCAGGCTGAATGGTCACCTGGCTTTAAATCTTTCCCATCAGTGACTGATTTAAGTACTCATGATATGCCACTTGTTTTAATGGAAATACTTTATCCTATACTTGAAACTGCATCTATAAAATGCTAAGCATAAGATCTGTACTGAAGTCAGTAAATTCACTGTTGCATCTTCATAAATTGGTGTCAGACAGGATTTCAAGTAAAGTGCATATTCACTGAACATATTTAAGTTGAGCACATAAAATACTGGAATATTTACATTAGTGGATAAAATGAAATGTTTAGCAAGAAAATTAAAACATTTTTGAACAAACTGCTTCATATATTTGAGTGATATTGTTCATGTTACTCCTTATGATAAACCAATCTTTGGAATAGGTGAAATGTCAATGTGAAGATGGCTTCCGGCACATTATCAGTGCATAGACATTTAGGAGTGTTTATCCTGTTAATGCCATAGGCTGTTTGGTTGACTAAATGTAGGTATGAGACTATTTTAAAAAAAAATACATGACTTAGAAACCGTGTTCAATCTATTAGATGAGTAAAACATCATAACAGGAACAATTTAATCTGCATGTACAAACAGGGTATTTTTCAGCTTGGCTGCAATGCTGAAGATTGATCTTGCATAACTCATACTGTCTGAAGTCTCGAAGTAAAAAAATTTATACTTCTATATTGTTTACCATCCAGCTAAGTTTACGTGACAACCCGCTGGTGGTGCGCTTTGTAAGCAACATGACACTCAATCCTCCAAGTCTTCTAGAACATGCTGGGAGAGCAATCAAGGTTCACAGGATACCCTATGGAGTTCCAGACCTGCCGACAAGTCTTGTTGAATATTTAAACAGTGCCCATCACTGTGTCAACCCTAAGTGCAAAGGTAGTGGACATGCTATGTAGCAATATTCAATGTACAGGCAGGTCTTGTTTTACACCGGTGTTACGTTCCTGAAAAATGTTGTGCACAATGAACACAAAATTCCCATTTAAAAGTGCATTTCCTTGGGGTTAGGGGACTTCACAGCTTCATCCTGTATAGTGTATGACTATATCACTAATGGACAAATGGACCTGTACAGTATATGAGTACTGTATATACATTCCTATATGGTATACATACATTTCTCTACAATATATTTACTTATTTCTAATGCAATAAAAATGTAAGAGACTCACATCCATAGTGTTTGGTATGGTTGTTAGGACTGTGGTAGTCTTGCTACACAAACACTCCATTTCAGATTGATAGCATTCAGTGTTATCATAACACTCAGAACTTTCATCAATTGTATGTACATTACAATGGGCGAGTCTAACATAACGGCATGTCAACAATTCATTCACCTTCTTTCAAGTATGCTTATTGCACCTAATTTCTCTTCAATACTGACTGTCTTTTACTGGTTTTGCACTAGATGGTATAGATTTACGTTTGTCACTCAATGCCAATGCCGTTGAAGAAACTAAATGAGCCATATGATAATTTCATTAATGTATTCAATCCATATACACAACTGATAGCATGCAGCAACGTCACTTTCTGCCAGCTTCCTACAGAAGATAAGTGTGGCCAAGGATTGTCCACGCCAAATAGTGTTAAACTGAAAAGTATCACGTAAAACGAGACTTGCCTGTATTGTCATTTGCTATTTTAATGATACTGTCTTATACATTATCATCATCTAAATACACAGCTATACAGTAACATGCTTAAAAATAAAATACTGTAATGCTAGATTTATTAAAATATTATGGAAGTCAGTTTCTAGTAGAAAGTTGTTTGCCTCACTATTATGAACTACCTAACTAGTCCTGTTGAAAGAAGAGGAACGTTATTAAAAATATTCACATTAGCTGGGTTAGTGAAAATGTGGGTTTGTACAACATTTAAAACTAGTTCTTTGACTTGAAATATGTCTCTTCTCTCTTGAAGGTGTATTCTTTGACAACCGAGTGGAGCATGTAAAATTTGTGGACTTCTGTGGGAAGTACCGCATTCCTCTCCTGCAGTATCTCTGTTCATCCAAATGTATTGAAGATGATTCCAACAGCCATATTGATGAATCAGGAGCTTGTGGCTATGCAAACAGCAATATGATGAAGAAAGTTCTTCTTGGTTAGAACTTCGTTTTCTGTAACTGTCTTGCATTGACATCCACTCAATTATTGATTCTGTTTGTATTTCAGAAGTTCCCACAGTTATATAATATTGTTGTAATTAAAGTGACTACAAAATATTGGAAACTACAACAATAAAAGTTATGCATAAATTTATGCTACTGTACTTTCTATTTGTAGAGTTAAATAATCCAGAATAAGAACCTCTAAAACACCGGAGAAATTAAAAATTCACCGTTACATTTAATATGGAGAAAAATGCCATATTTATATGAATATAAGACAACCCCTCTTATAAATCCTGTTTTTAGGAAAATTACCACTCACATTTGCCAGGCATTTATGCCACTTGATTTCTGGACGTAAATAATCAGTAGAGTTAAAGTCATATAGTATTACTACAGTAAAAGTTATCACATTATTGAGTTAACTTGCCGTTACCATTACTTTCATCATTGGAAGATACTTTTCATGACTTCCTTCCACAGGACATGATTTTCTGTTCCATTCACATCATCTGACACACATACACTACTTTTTAAACCTCCTAGTAATGGATTCTGGTGAAATGGCTTCCCAAGCAGTGCTTCAGATGTTCTTAAGTGTCCCTTTGGTGTTGGAGGAAACTTCCCAGGTAACAGCCATTCCACATACAGGTGCCTTAGGCAATCTTCAAATGGGTTGTTATATGAAGTACCTGTCACTGGGAGGCCATGCCTCTTGGTATTATCAACAGACTGTGTTTACATTAGAAGTTCAAGAGTTCTCACTTTTTGTGTTAAAATGACCCATTCTGAATAATTTAAATATAATTAAACTGGAAAGTTCTTTTAACATGTCATCCCGTTGTGTTAAGTACAAAGATTAAAACAATATCCATACAAACACGAAATTCTATTTATTATACAGAGCTATGTGTTGTGCACAGATGTTGTTTTAATTTTTATAGGCAGGTTTTCTTTTGGAAGATTCTTCCTCTTCAAACTAGCAAATGGTGTCAGTTATCTCTCATCAGCCAGATATGAAAGTACTTCATTTATTCACTCTCTCAGTTTTTTATTTCCTGTTCTTTCACAAGTGCTGATTCAGTGTTCAGTAACATCTTTTTGGGCTGACAGCCACAACATGTGGTTCAAGCACACCAACATTTCAGAAACCAAACCTATCTCCATTATCAGGATTGAGGTATGCTGTAACACCCGAAATGGCTGTCAGCTCGGAGTTTTATCAAATTCTGTTACTGTGAAAGCTTCACAACATGTAACTGTAGTGTTGGTTTGCATACAAAAAATACTGGGTTTCATTTGCATTGCCCATTTGTTCTAAGGTGTAACTGTGTTTGTGGTGCAGTTTAATTGTATGGCACAGGCTCTTCAAGGTAGTCTGTGCACTAATGCAGTTCTCGAACATAGAAGCAACCCTTTACAATACACATATTTTACTGTCCAACAATTAGTGGCTTTGAAATTCTGCCATGCCATCTTCAGGGATATAGCAATTTCCACTGCATATTTTTCTCTCTGGTAATGGAAAGGTCATTTTTGTGTTTCTGTAGCACAAACTCCAGAACATTTTGTTAAGTGGCACTGAAATTCCTGTGCGTGAGTTGGTAAAACGCTTTTCAGGTTGAATTTGCTTCCTTTAAAACTGGTTGTCTTCATTTTCTACCGTGTTGTATATTATGTTCTACAACATGGTATGGTGCAGTCATTGGTTTCTTCTTAATACTTAATTACCTGTTGTACCTTTCCTTTCAATGGTCAGCTATGATTTTGACAAAATACTTCAGCAGCTTCTACAGTCAATAATCTCACTTGAAATAAGCTGCTAGCATACCACGATAAAGTCAGAGGTATAACAATATATGTAAAATTTTAATTGTCCACCTAGCCATGGCAGATTCCACACACACAACATTCACAGAATGTGTGTATGTAACTTTGTATAAAGTTATAAGGTAACTCTGCAAACCTCCCCCCCACACCCCCCCCCCCCCACCCCCCCCCCCCCCACCCCCCACCCTCACACACCCTACACAACTCCATCAAAAACTATTATATATTTTATCA
>Ga0123357_10000810_pt1 | contig 31625 bp, 29 predicted proteins | sample TergutEmb28metaG_FD_89873 | JGI IMG/M metagenome (GOLD analysis project Ga0123357, IMG submission 89873) | Embiratermes neotenicus P4 segment gut microbial communities from Petit-Saut dam, French Guiana - Emb289 P4 | ecosystem: Host-associated > Arthropoda: Insects > Digestive system > Gut ...
GCACAATGCAATACAATTTTCTGTATCCAGTTCACGACATTACAACTATCCACTGTCTGCTGTACCGCTATCACTATTAACAGCACAGCACAATGCAATACAATTTTCTGTATCCAGTTCACAGCATTACAACTATCCATTCTGCTGTACCGCTATCAGTATTAACAGCACAACACAATCAAACAATTCTGAACCATAAACACAGTACTGTGCCCTGAAGCAGAAAGAAATAATTAATTCAAACATCATGTTTAATTACAATAATTTTTATATGTTAAGACAAAATAATTATATTGTTTTGGAATATAAATATAATTATATGACAACATCAATATCCTACATCGGAACATAAACATAATTAGCCATGCTGTTCAGAAGACTTTGTACCAACTTACGTTCCAATTGCCACAAAACACAAGCACTTCTCACCCCACTGAACATGCTACTTTCACAACACCTGTACCGTTCGGTACAGTACCAGCAGCACCACTAATGTCGTCACGTAGTGGCCGGTAACACAGATAGACACAGACTGTCATGTAGTGCGAAGGGAGTGGAGATTGCTTTATTTAAGACAGGAAAATTAATTAATTATTACCATTGCTTACTATTTTTTCTTTTTTTCTATATCCACTTCCTCTCTCCTTAACCTGCTGATCAATCGACTTTTCAGTCCGCCGTATCCTGCTCTAAATTTGCTATTTTCACCCTGCAATACGGCCAGGTAAGAATTCTTCCTGTCATTGTTTTGTTTTGTATTACCCCTTGATCAACGAAATATTGTTCTTGCCATCCTGTACCTCCCACCTACTCTCCTAAAGTGTTTGATCAATAGTTTCATGCAGTCACTCCCGTTACAATTCCTCCTATACCTGACCCATCCTAAATTCTCTGACCCATTTTCACCTAAAGAACAACCAATAGCTGCAATCCTATTGGATGTCAAAACCCCCTAGAGACTTTTCACCTTCCCCGATATCACTGTTAAAACGTAGAAAAAAAACCAACCAGATGCTACCGAAAGCTTTATTGTACTTATAACTTCCTCAATATATTTCAGGCACTTATATGCCCATCATCAGGAGCTCGAGACTTTATTTGTGTTATTGTTGCCTATGGTGTGTATTGCTGCAAGGATTAAAGATATAATATGTGTTAGGTAGTGTTAAGTATATTCCGTGTATTTGGGAGTTTATTTTATTGTGTGTCTTTGGCTATTATGTGCGGAGAGTGTGTCAAAAGTGTTGAAGGTGTGTGATGTTCGTGTTTGTGGATTGCCCGTGGTCATTTGTATGCAGGTGTATTATCAGAATGAAAAAGATTCACTGTACAAACTTTACCGTTGGTGGCTGTTGGTCTACGGTTACGAGCAGAGCAGCAGTGTATGCGTCCGGTGTGAGAGAATCTGTATGACTGACGCTTTCATATTTGTAAATTTTGTTGGTGTTGGCTGACGTTCTGAACCCCGAAGTGTGGCGGAAGTACGGTAAGTGTTGATTGTGAATGTTACATTGCTTAATGTGCTGTTGGTGCATTTGCCCTTTATAATAATTCCATGCAGAAACAAAGTACGAAGGCCCCAACAGGTTACCTAAAATTTCCCCCACGTTAAGCTGTCACACTGTCAGCTTTTGTCATGTGAGCAGCGGCCCTACAGCAGCTGGCCGATGTGTTGGATGCAGTATTATTTTGAGCGGTGGGTTAGAGTTTAGTTTCAAAATTTGGCGAAAAGAGCTTTGCAGGAATATTCTGCAACCTTCCTCACTAAATCACAAAGCCATTTGCACTTTTGTGTATTTAAATGAACACGCTAAAGGGACGCATACCCCCCCCCCCCACAAACAAATACACATAGAATAATACTTAAAATTATTTTGTCTGTTCGTCACTTTCCCTTATCACTTCGACACGGCAGTAGGCGGTAGACATAGATGGACATGTTATTACTGTGAACTGACAGCAGCAGGCAGCAGAGAGTTGTCTGATAAAATAATGACTGTATTGGGCGCTGTGACGTGGGAAACCGACTGTTAAATTTTGGCGAACATAAAAACTGTAAATCCCACATTTAATGTTATACATTACTTGCATTACGTCCGTCACCATCCGTAATAACAACATATGTACATAACATAAACTGAAAGCCATACATAAGGCTGTACCTGCTATGTTTAGCTTATGTATGGCTTTTAGTGTGAGTTAACTGCATGTGTTGGCTTATTGGGTTAAATGTAAACAGTTGAGTTCCGTTCTTAAATGTTGTTTTGTGATTTGTAAATATTTTTCTCTGCGTATCATCTGGAAAGCGTCCTGTTTCTGAGCACAGAACAAATTTCTGATGTAGCGTCTGGAAAGTATTCTGTTTCTGTGCACAGTACACATTAATGTTGTACCGTCAGAAAGTTTTGTTCCTGTGCAAAATACAAGTTAGTGAATAACGTCCGGAAAATGTACTGTTTCTATGAACAGTTCACATTTCTTATGTGTGTTTGTAAAATGTTGTTCCTGTGCACATTAATAATTTCTGACGTACCGTCTGTAAAGGTTCCTGTTTCTGTGCAAGGTACACTTTTACGATTTAGGGTCTGGAAAATGTTCTGTTTCTGTGCACATAACACATTTCTAATTTACCGTCTGTAACGTGTTCTGTTACTGTAAACAGTACAAATTTCTGACGCCTAATATCTTGATATTCCTTTAGGTAATAGATTTCTCGTTCAGGTTTTCTTCTGTTCCCACAGCTTCGTTGTGATATTACCGTAATGCAGACATTTCCAATCCCTGTACGAACATGAAACTTTGCAATGTTACCGTACTGCAGACAGTTCCAGTCCCTGTACAAACATGTAACTTTGCAATGTTAGAGTACTTCTGAGAGTTCCAATCCCTCTACAAACATGTAACGTTGCAATGTTACCGTACTGCAAGCATTACCCGTCCCTGTACGAACATGTAACTTTACAATGTTAGCTTACTGCAGGCAGTTCCCGTCCCTGTAAAAACATGTAACGTTGCAATGTTACCGTACTGCAGACAGATCCATTCCCTGTAAAGTATGTAACTTTGCAATTTTACGGTACTGTAGGCAGTTCCAATTCGTGTACAAATATATAAGTGTTCAATGTTACGATACCGCAGGCAGTTCCAATCCCTGTACAAATATGTAAGTTTGCAATTTTACAGTACTGCAGACAGTTTCAACCCCTGTACAGACATGTAACTTTGCAAAGTTATCTTATTGCAGACATTTCCAGTCCCTGTAAAACATATAACGTAAAAATGTTGCCGTAATGCAGACAGGTCCAATCCCTGTAAAATCATGTTTAAGCAGTTCCATTTCTTATGAATATGACCGACACGAATCACTTGACTTTTAACTGCCTTAAATATTTACTAAAATCTGATTTACTTATGCTGCCCAACACGTACCATATCATAAATATTTGTTAAGAATGTAACGAAACAAACACCGCTTACTTCAATTCATTCCTGTTCAAAATTCAGTCCGCTATAAAAATTTGAATTGCTGAGTTTTGTTTTTAAATGTTGAATGGAGATCATCGTACTTTCTGTTTGAAATGGGAAGACAATTAAAATAAGCCTTTCCCAGCGGCACATTCTGAAACAGCTCCAAACACAATCTGCAACGCTTCATGTCACATTCACCCATTCACACTAAACAGCTCCAAACACAATCTGCAACGCTTCATGTCACATTAACACATTCACACTAAACAGCTCCAAACACAATCTCGCACCGCTTCATGTCACATTAACACATTCACACTAAACTGCTCCAAACACAATCTTGCACCGCTTCATGTCACATTAACACATTCACACTAAACTGCTCCCAACAAAATCTCGCCCCTCTTCATGTTACATTAACACATTCAAACTAACAAGCTCCAAACAAAATCTGCACCCCTTCATGTCAAATTAACATATTCACACTAAACAACTACAAACACAATCTCGCCCCGCTTCTTGTCACATTAACACTTTCACGCTAAACAGCCCCAAACACAATCTCGCCCCTTCATATCACATTAACACACTCAAAATTCCTGTGTCCCGTCATAAAGCAGATTTCATTACTCTTCTCTTTCGCAAAACTCAACACACAACTATCATTACAGTTACAAATTTCCCCACTCATAACAATATTGAAATTCACAGCATTTTATTCAGTACTTTGTAAACGTGAAATTTCAATGCCTATACGTTATTCCTTGCAGTTATAGAAATTGAACAGTACTCTGTGAAGATTAAGCTCTACCGTAATTTATAGATCTTTTACTATTTTTCGCAACCAAGCAATAGGAACTGTGGACCTCGTTTTGTGTGAGACCGACAACGATATATTTATGGGTAAATGAATATATTTGAACATTCGTTACAAAGTGTATGTAAGTTGATATTATTGACTTATTATTTTATTTTCCACCAAATGTTTGAAAATAGAAGTTTAATGCAACAATATTGTAGTTAGCACAAGCTGCCACACCATCCAGTACAACAATTATCACGATACACCATGTCAACAGAACCTCCTGTTTCCCCTCATCCCATGTCAAACATAACAGTGAACATCACCCAGTCCTTCCAACTGAAGGCCACAGACAGTACAATTATAAGAGAATTGTTTGCTTTTATAACAACAGTTTGAAATGTCTCCGGTAGCTTTTGTTAAAACTGCTTGCATATCAAAACAAGTCACGTGATGCAAGCCATCTACTGCTTATTTGGGGTTTTCTTTTTTTCTGTTTAAATTTTTTCTTCAGAATGGGAATGAATTTCGATTTTCACCTCTCTTTCGTTCTTCGGTAAAGTTTTGTGATTCCCACCTTTTCCGTTTTGAAGAATAGGAGACTAAGTTCATAATTTTAAAATCTGCCTGTGCTTAACACAACTCATGGAAAGCCTCTTTGCTTCCTCACAATGAGTCTTACAGTCTCTATGCAAGTGAGTATTGTGTTTGTCCTCCCTCAAAATTAAATATGTTCAATTAGCGCCAGTATAATGACAGAAAATTATTGTGATTTTTGCAATATGAAAGCTGACACCAACTGTACTGCATCTGGAACTTTCGCGTGCTTGTCCTGTGTTCCTCTCCTGTCTGTCATTGCTAACAAAACCACACTTCGTCATTCAGATCCCTGTCCGGTTGTGTCTGTCACGTCTTCAGTAGCTACACATTTCACTGCACTTCCCACTGTTCAAGTCACGTTTCACCAAACAAAATGCACGACTTTGGTCACCGTTGACTCCTTCCCTCACAGCTGCTCTCTTTGTTTGGTGCAATTTACTTCATTGAATGCAATATGAAGTTTCTTTTGGCAATGATATCGTCCACGAACCGATATCTTTTGAATTATCAAGTGTTTCCTGCTTCTAGAACTTAGAAAAATATTTCAGTATACAAGTGACCAAACACGGGAACGTATCTTCCGTTCCGATATTTCAGTAACTTTTTTAAAGTTTCTGTTAGTGTGTCCTGTATTTCTTAGCAATTTGGTTACATTTCTTTACCATACTAATTCTATGGTTCTCTTTCTTTCCTGCTATTCGTTTTCGTGTTTTCTCTCTCTATTTTCAAACCTACATTTTGTGTTCCGTTCAATACACAAAATATGATCTCATGTATTGAAGAACTGTTCCTATCAGAACTGTCTGAATATGAAACATCACTTAATGAATAATTGCGTTAGACGTCTGAATCACCGTTTTGAAATGTTTATTCGTCATTTGGTGAAGCAGGGGTGTCACATTCTTCCATCTGTTCACCCTTAGTACAAACAAACACAGACGATTCAACAAATGAAGCAACACATTTTATTACTTACTTACTGCTCTCAGGTTGCTAGATGGCACATATTTTCAATCAGATTTACTTGGCTTTGAGTTGGAGTCTCATTACCACAGAAACACGAGAGGAAATAACAGAAATTTTGTGGATGGAAAGACGTCAAATTGAAGTGGAATTATTAAACTGGATCCAAATAAATTTATGTATAACAACAATAACCGATCGAAAAATTACCTTATACTATCTAGATCGAAAAATTCTTCTCGACTTTCGGGTTTGATCATGAGAGTATCACTACTGACATCTTTGTTTCAGTCCGTACTGCAGTCTGAATGTTCAAAATCTTCCCACGTTTCGATGATATTTTTAGGCTGAATGTTTGAAAATTTCAGCAGTAAGTTCTATTAAATATAACAGCGCAATACAAACACCAGTTCCCTCTGTCAGTTCCTAATAATCGGAATTACCATAGACTAGCAACATATGGAGGCTTGTGTTTGTGGTATGGTTTAAAATGATCAATCTAAGCGGTTATGTATTCCATCTAAATTTAGTACCTAAATACGACAATGTCGAAACTTGTGTGGTGTTGGTGAAATTGCTGACATTAATTTACGGTAATTTAGAGCACCACACCTAGCAGGTGCAAATGTGGTCTCAGCTCACGGTCTGGACCACGCTATATCCCTCAGCCAAACAGAACACCACAGCATTATTTATTATTGTGCTTCTAGCAGTGAGGGCTAACACGTGGATACCTGTTGACAGCGAAACTTTTCCGACAGTTGTCAAGCACAGAACATGTGTTTTGCACTGTTGTATTGTTGACAACGAGACGCAGTGTTAAAACTTACGTAGCTGCAATCAGGTAGGTGGTGTGTTGTGGTGGTGATACGCCGTTATGAACGGCTGTTCTGTAAATGGGGGTCAAACTGGTTAAAATTTAATCCGGACAGAAATAATTTGGTTTTGGCAGTCATCAAGACGAAGGACCGAAAGATAGTTCTATAAAAGAATAGTTTTGGTCAGGTATATTTTATTAAATATAAGTATTAAATTATTCAAAACTATAACATTCCCTCTTCTTTGTGTGAGTGTGATACTTGGTCGCACAAATTGAGGGACGAGTGAGGTTTAGAATAGGGTGCTGAGGGGGATATTTGTTTCTAAGAAAGCCGAGGAAAAGGGGAGTGGAGAAAACAACATAACGAAATGATCTGTAGTGTTCACCCAATATTGTGCGTGTGATTGAATCGTAAAGAAAGAGATGGGCGTGGCATTTAGATAATGGGCGATAGGACAGGGGTATACAGGATTTTGGTGAGCAAACAATGGAAAGAGATCATTTTGGAAACTCAGGCGCAGATGGGAGGATAATATTAAGATTGTTCTTCAAGAATTAGGAATTAGATGTATGGACTGGATTGATCTGGCTCAGGATATGGTCGGTGGTGGGTACTTGTGAATACGGTAATGAACCTTCGGGTTACATAAATTAAGGGGATTTCTTGACTAGATGGAAAACTTTTAGCTTCTCAGGAAAGTCTTTGCTCCATGGAATATGTAATTAAATAAGTTTCATTAATTAATTAAGCTGCATTAAGAGAGCAAATCATCTTACAATATTTGCACCGTGTGATTCCCTGATAGCAAAATCAGTTAATGGCATCGTACAGCGGAATACATAAACGTTGCACTGATACTTCCCTGCATGTTAAGAGTTACGTTTTTGCACGAGGCGAGTGGGAAGAACAATTTCTACCCGGGCATAAGTGAGACTAAATCTCCGAGAATCTATAGCACCATCAAACCACAATTACAGATTGTTAGTGACTCTAGGCTATGTCTATATAACTGTATCATATTTATGTGACTTGAAATGATCTGACTTTGATATTATAATTTTTTTCCTTTAAAATACAAATTCTTCCCTCCTCACACTGCATAACAGCCCATTTTATGTCAATTAAATGCGTTTCTGACAATAAAACACTCAATGATTCTTTCATTCCTCTGCACTTGAGGACAAAATGTGCTATGCATACATTACAAAATACTTACCAAATTTGGCAAATTGATAACCACCCATTAGTAAGATATGAAATTGTCACTCAAGATTCAAGTCTTCTGGAATGTTATGCTGTGTCACATGGTAAACATTTCTCCACTTGCAAAGGACCACTTTGCCTTCATGTTTTAAGACAATCTGTTGTGTGGCATTCAGTTCCTGTCATTATGAAACTCCTTCCAAAGATCTGTGTGCTGCTGACATCCTGTAACTCTCATTATGAAGCTCCTTCCCCGGCTCTGTGTGCTACCGACATTCCGTAACTGTACATTATGAAGCTCCTTCCAGAGCTGTGTGTGCTACTGACGCTACAAAATTAACAGCAGGAAAATAAATATAAGTGTGTGGTTATTAGTGTGTGGTATTGTGGTTGGGGTTCAGGTTTATTGGGTTGTGTGGTTGTTGGTGTGTGGTATCATGGGCAGGGGTCATCTGAATTCGGTTGTGTGGTGGTTGGTGTGTGCTATTGTGGGCAGGGGTCTTCTCTATTGGCTTGTGTGGTTGATGGTGTGTGGCATCGTGGGTGAGGTTCAGCTGCTTTGTGTTATGTGGTTGTTGGTGTACCGTATTGTGTTTGGGGGTTATCTGTATTGTGCTGTGTGGTTGTTGGAGTGTGGTATTGAGTTGGAGGGCATCTGTATTGGGTTGTGTGTTTGTTGGTGTGTGGTATTGTGTTGGGGAGTAATTTGTAATGTGTTGAGTTTGTTGTTGTGTGGTATTGTGGTGGGGGTCTGCTCTATGGTGTTGTGTAAGTGTTGGTGTGCGGTATTGTGGGCAGGGGTCATTTGTATTGTGTTGTGTGGTTGTTGGTGTGTGGTATCGTGGGTAGGGTTCAGCTGTATTATGTTGTGTGGTTGGTGGTGTGGGGTATCGTGGGCAGTTGTCTTCAATGTTGGGTTATGGTGTTGTTGGTGTGTGGTATTGTGGGCTGGAGTTAACTCTATTGTGTTGTGTGGTAGTTGGTGTGTGGTATTGTGGCAGGGGTCAGGTTTATTGTGTTGTGTGTTTGTTGGTGTTTCGTATCGCGGGCAGGGTTCAGTTGTATTGTGTTGTGTGTTTGTTGGTGTGTGGTATTGTGGGCAAGTGTCAGCTCTATGGTGTTGTGTGGTTGTTTGTATGGTCTATGGTTGGAAGGAGTCAGCTGTATTGTGTTGTGAGTTTGTTGGTGTATGGTATTGTTTTCAGGGGTCAGATGTGTTGAGTTGTGTGGTTGTTGGTGTGCGTTATCGTGAGCAGTGGTCATTTGTATTGGGTTGTGTGGTTGTTGGTGTGTGGTATCGTGGGCATGGTTCAGCTGTATTGTGTTATGTGGTTGTTGGTTTGGGGTATTGTTGGTAGGGATCAGCTGTGTTGTTTTGTGTGGTTGTTGGTGTGTGGTATCGTGGGCAAGGGTCAGCTGTATTTTGTTGTGTGGTTGTTGGTGTGTGGTAGCGTGGGCAAAGGTCAGCTGTATTGTGTTGTGTGGTTTTTGGTGTGTGGTATTGTGGCAGTGGAATGCTCTATTGTGTTCTGTGGAAGTTAGTGTGTTGTATTGTGGTGGGGGTCAAATGTATTGTGTTGTGTGGTTGTTGATGTGTGGTGTGGTGGGCAGGGGTCTGTTGTGTTTTGTTGTGTGGTTGCTGGTGTGTGGTATTGTGGCATGGTTCAGCTGTATTGTGTCGTGTGGTTGTTGGTGTGCGGTGTCGTAAGCAGGGGTTACCTCTATTGGGTTGTGTGTTTGTTGGTTTGTGGCATTGTGGGCAGGGGTCAGCTGTACTGTGTTGTTTGGTTGTTGGTGTGCGGTATCGTGGGCAGTGGCCATTTCTATTGGGTTGTGGGATTTTTGTTGTGCTATATTGTGGGTGGTGGTCATTTGTATTTTATTGTGTGGTTGTTGGTGTGCGGTTTCGTGGGTGAGATTTACCTGCCTTACGTTGTGTGGTTGTTGGTATGTGGTATTGTGGGCAAATCTATTGTGTTTTGTGGTTGTTGGTGTGAGGTATTGTGATGAATGATCAGCTGTATTTTGTTGTGTAAATGTTAGTGTGCGGAATCGTGTGTGGGGGTCAACTGCCTTGGGCTGTGTGGTTGTTGGGTTGTGGTATTGTGAGCAGGGGTCATCTCTATTGTGTTGTGTGGTTGTTGGTGTGTAGAATTGTAGGCAGGCGTCAGATGTGTTTGGTTGTGTGGTTGTTGGTTTTGTGGTATTTTGTGTTGGGTTCATCTGTATTGTGTTGTGTGTTTGTTGGTTTGCGGTATCATGGGTAGGATTCATCTGCCATGGGTTGTGGAGTGATTGGTATGTGGTATCGTGAGTGTGTGTCATCTGTCTTGGGCTGTGTGTTTGTTCGTGTATGGTATCGTTGGCATGGGTCATCTGATTTTGATTGTGTTTATTGTTGGTTTGTCGTATTGTGGGGAAGGGTAATCTGTATTGCGTTGTGCGTTATTTCGTGTGTGGTATTGTGGGTAGGGTTCAGCTGTATTGTGTTGTGTGACTCTTGGTGTGCGGTATCGGTTGCATGGCTCATCTTAAAAGGGTTGTGTGGTTGTTGGTGTGTGGAATCGTGAGCGTGTTTATCTGTATTGGGTTGTGTGTTTGTTGGTGTGTGGTTTTGTCTTCAGGGGTCGTTTTTATTGAGTTGTGTATTTGTTGGATTGCGGTATTCTGTGCAGGCGTCAAATTTATTGGACTGTGTTGTTGTTTGTGTGCGTTATCGTGGGCGGGGATCGTCTCTATTTGGTTGTGTGTTTGTTGGTGTGCGGTATTGTGTGTGGGGTTGAGGTGTATTGGATTTTGTTGTTTTTGGTTTGCGGTATTTTGTTTGGGGGTCAGCTTTATTGGGTTCTGTGGTTGTTGGTGTGCGTTATCATTTACAGGGATCATCTGAATTGGGCGCTGTTGCTGTTGTTGTGTAGTATTGTGTGTGGTGGTCATCTGTATTGGGTTGTGTTGTTGTTGGTGTGTGTTATTGTGGGCAGGGGTCATCTGTATTTTTTTGTGTGTTTGTTGGTGTGCCTTATAGTGTGTAGGCGTCAAATTTATTGCGTTGTATGGATGTTACTATGTGGTATTGTGGTTGGGGTCATTTGTATAAAGTTGTGTGTTTGTTGGTGTGCGGTATCGAGTGCAGTGTTCATCTTTATTGTGTTGTATGGTTGTTGGTGTGTGGTATTTTAGGTGGGGTTCATCTGTATTGGATTGTGTTTGTTGGTGTTCGGTATTCTGTTCTGATTTCATCTGTATTGAGTTGTGTGTTTGTTTGTGTGTGGTATTGTGGTCAGCGGTAATTTTTATTGGGTTTTGTGGTTGTTTGTGTTCGGTATCGTGTGTGGGGTTCATCTCTATTGGGTTTTGTGGTTGTTGGTGTGCAGTATTGTTGGCAGGGTTCATCTCTATTGGGCCGTGTGTTTGTTGGTGTGCGGTATCTTGGGTTGGGTTCAAATGAATTGGGTTGTTTGGTTGTTGGTGTGTGGAAACTTGGGCGTGGTTCATCTCTATAAAGTTGTGTGGTTTTGGTGTGTTATTGTTGTCAGGGGTCGTCCGTATTGGGTTGTGTATTGGTTGGATTGGGGTATCGTGTGAAGGCGTCATTTGTATTGGGTTTTGTGGTTGTTAGTGTGCGTTATCGTGGGTGATGGTCATCTCTATTTGGTTGTGTTTTTGTTGGTGTGCATTATTGTAGGTGGAGTTCAGGTATATTGGGTTTTGTGTTTGTTGGTGTGCGGTATTGTTTTTGGAGGTCTGCAGTATTGTGTTCCTTCTATTTTGGTGCGCGGTATCGTTTGATTTGGTAATCTTATTTGGGCTCTGTGTTTGTTTTTGTGCGATATTGTGTTAAAGATCATTTGAATTCGATTGTGTGTTTGTAGGTGTGTGGTATCGTGTGCAGGGTTAATTTTTATTGGGTTGTGTAGAAGTTGTTGTGTGGTATTGTGTGTTGGGGTCATATGAATTTTGGTGTGTGTTTGTAGGTGTGCGGTATCTTGTGGAGAGTTCATCTTTATTGGGTCGTATGATTGTTGGTGTTTGGTGTTGTGAGTATGGTTCATCTGGGTTGGTTTGTTTGGTTGTTGGTTTGCGGTATCTTGTGCAGGGGTCATCTCTATTGGGTTGTGTGGTTGTTGGTGTGTGGTATTTTGGCAGTGGAATGCTCTATTGTGTTCTGTGGAAGTTGGTGTGTTGTATTGTGGTGGGGGTCAAATGTATTGTGTTGTGTGGTTGTTGATGTGTGTTGTGGTGGGCAGGGGTCCGTTGTGTTGTGTTGTGTGGTTGCTGGTGTGTGGTATTGTGACATTGTTCAGCTGTATTGTGTCGTGTGGTTGTTGGTGTGCGGTGTCGTAAGCAGGGGTCACCTGTGTTGGGATACGTGGTTGTTGGTGTGTGGCATTATGGGCAGGGGTCAGCTGTACTCTGTTGTGTGGTTGTTGGTGTGCGGTATCGTGTGCAGCGGTCATTTCTATTGGGTTGTGTGAATTTTGGTGTGCTATATTGTGGGTGGTGGTCGTTTTTATTTTGTTGTGTGGTTGTTGGTGTGCGGTTTCGTGGGTGAATTTTACCTGTTTTTGCGTTGTGTGGTTGTTGGTATGTGGTATTGTAGGCAAATCTATTGTGTTTTGTGGTTGTTGGTGTGAGGTATTGTGGTCAGTGGTCAACTTTATTTTGTTGTGTAAATATTAGTGTGCGGAATCGTGTGTGGGGGTCAACTGCCGTGGGCTGTGTGGTTGTTGGGTTGTAGTATTGTGGGCAGAGGTCATCTGTATTGTGTTGTGTGGTTGTTCTTGTGTAGAATTGTGGGCAGGCGTCAGATGTGTTTGGTTGTGTGGTTGTTGGTTTTGTGGTATTTTGTGTTGGGTTCATCTGTATTGTGTTGTGTGTTTGTTGGTGTGCGGTATCATGGGTACGGTTCAGTTGCCATGGGCTGTGTAATGGTTTGTATGTGGTATTGTGGGCAGGGTTCACCTGTATTATGTTGTGTGGTTGTTGGTGTGTGTTAGTTTGGGCATGTTTTGTGTTTATTTGTTAGTGTGGTTGTTGGTGTGCGGTATCGTGTGCAGCGTTCACCTTTATTTCGTTTTGTGGTTGTTGGTGTGTGGTATTGTGTGCAGGGGTCATCTGTATTTGGTTGTGTGTTTGTTGGTGTGCGGTATCGTGAGCAAGGCTCATCTGTGTTGGGTTTTGTGCTTGTTGATGTTCGGTATCGTGTGTGGGGTCAGCTGAATTGTGTTGTGTGGTTTTTGTTTTGCGGTATTGTATACATGGGTCGTCTGTTTTGGGCTGTGTGATTGTTGGTATTTGGTATTGTGGGCAAGGTTCATCTGTATTAGGTGTTGTCGTTTTTGTTGTTAGGTATCGTGGGCAGGGTTCATCTGTCTTGGTTTGCTTGGTTTTTGGTGTTGGGGGAGGATCCGAATGGCGAATTAACCGGTCTGAATATAGCACATCTATGGGAGAGATTAAATTATGTAATGGGTTTAATGGTTGTTTCTAGATCGCTGTCTGTGGTACACTGAGCGTTACTGACGTTTGGCGCTGGAGATCCCTAGAGTGGGTGTCTTGTTGTTGGTTCTAGTGTTACTTTGGTATTGGACACTTCGTGTAGCATTGGCACTTTTGTATATTTTAAATCAATTCACTGTATATTCGGTGTCCCCTCTGCGTTTTATTCACTCTTTTGATAGATTCAGCGTGTAGCACTGACACACTCTTGTGTTGTATGTGGGAATCACTTTAAATTACAGAATATCGCCAGTCAACACAACTCACCATCAGCTCCTTGTCAGCTTCAGAAACAACCCCCAGCTGTGCACCGAGCTCTCCTTCAAGTACCGTGAACTTTTAACACAGATGCGTTATCAGCCATCAGACAAAAATAATGTGACATATCGCTAAGCTGTAACAGTAACAATTTACTTTTATACACGGTCTTGAATTACATCTCAAATCACAGCAATTTAAAAGGAAGCAAGAGTATATCAAATAGCCTTTTAATTTACCGTATAATGAGCCAGCAGGAAAGTGAAGCAGAACTGGGGAAGACATAGATGTAGCAGCCTCAATCAGGTCAATGTGTATCCTACAGCAGTAGAGCAACCTTACGGCATGTAGCACAGTGTCTCAAACAGCTGCACCACCCCGTGCCTCTAAAAGGTAGGCTACTGGAACTGAAAGAGGAAACACCAGATCTGGCACTGTGTGGAGAACTGAACTGGAAAATTCTATGGTCTTGTTGCATGTCATAAAACGTAATGTGTCAATAACTGTAAGAAGGAATTTGTGAAATTATAGTCCTTGAACACTTGTATGATTTTTATTAAAATGGAAAAAAGTTAATAATTGGAAAGCGTCCACATGATACACATTCCTTTACAGCACAAATATTTTAATGTCATACGCGTAATTTACATTAAAAAATATTAGACTGAAGATTTTAGGCGTTCTTTACAAAGAACAAAAACAGAGTCTTATACGGAAATCATATATTTTTCCCTGTTTCTCGGTCTGTCCGATTGCGGCATAGTATCGGCGACTGACCGTCTGTCGGGGAGTCATTAAGTCTAGTCGAGCAGTTATGTACAGAAAAATGTCGATGAAAATAGACGCAGTATAAACCAAATTTTTTTAAATGGAATAAATACATTCATACAAACAATTTACACATTTCTTATCTGATTTGAAAAAAAGTCGGTAAATCAGATCTGCACATGTCACCGTCCGGTATTTGTGAGTGCCGTGAGATTCGGTGCAGAGAAACCTGTGCTTTACTTAGAGGCATAGAGCAAATCTTGCCAGGGTACTACAAATTATTTGTTTGACTTACAAAAATAAATTATATAATATCTAAATGTTAACCAGGCGGCGTTTCACTGAAATCGCTTTGGTGAAAGACGTGGGGTTCTTTATTTATGGCCTTCAATGAATCTCTCTTTCCTCGTCACATTTGTTGTCCTATTTAGTTAAAATTATGTACAAGATAGTACACACAGCGATTTTGAGCACTTGTGCGTAGATGGGACCTGCCTAACACTGTTTTCAAAGTCAGTAAATTCATATGCTGTGCTGTCAGGAACAGGCTTGACACACCGGGTCAGCAGTGTGTTCATACACGTAGAAATACAATTCCTCTTTTCACATGGTAGCATTGTTAGTTTGTCCGAAAAAGAGTCAAGAATGACAAAATCCCATGCTTACGCCAGTAGGCCGAAGGATAGAATGAAAAGAATGGGCAGCACCAAAAATCACATCATAGAAGACACATTAGCACTATCCGCATATTTTATGTGTGTAATCAAGAAACCAAATTACGGTGTTCCAAATTTTTGCCGAAACTGTACTCAGTTTGTTGCCCCCTTTATGTCGGTGCGCTGTTTTGCCGTCAAAATGCCCGAAGCAGAAAAGAGGTTACATGATGATGACATCACCTCCCTACGCCTTTAAAACAACATAGAGGCGGCAGGAATTTGTACCATGTAATGAAACGCTGTGTACAAATATTAACTTGAAAATAACACACAAATTATACTCAAAATTCTGTCCCTAGTGTGAACATACTGCCAGCCGGGAAAAAGGGGCAAATTTTGGATGTAGGGCGTTTGAATAATCCCTTGACGGTCTGAATGGTGACTACCCAAACGATGCCATCTGATGTGGATGGATGTTGGTGATGACAGCTGCAGGTCACTGCAAGGGTGTCGTGTTGTCTTCCTTCATTAAGACTTGGTCATCAGGCTGGAAGTTCATTGTTGCCCTCAGACATTGTTGCTGCTCTTTGTATGACTCTGGATGTAATCAGCTGATCAACGATGCCAGAACTGCTTTACCTGTTGTTGTTAAGTTTGCCACCTGGAAAACCTGTTAGTATTGAAATTAGTTAAGTAAACGGCAGGTAATTGGGTGATTGGTTCACCAATTAAAAAGTGTCCAGTGGACAAATAGGTACGAATTGAAGGGTCGTCGGATAGGGCGCATAGGGTTCTGGAATTTGCAAAGGCGTCTATCTCCGACAACAGTGTGCAGAGTTCTTCATAGGTGGCAACATGAGAACCCAGTGTTCTCCGCAGGTGATGTTTTATTGACTTGACTGCGACCTCCCATAATCCCCCGAATGTAGTGTTGTGTTGGAATGAAATTCCACTCGCATCCTTCTGCTGCCAGGAAGTCTTGGATGGTTGACATCTGCGATATGGGCTGCAACTTATAGACGGCATGAAGTTCATTAGCTTCTCCTTGGAAATTGGTACCATTATCAGATTGAACGTTCCTTGGTCTCCCTCAACATGCTATGAAGCGTCTCAGTTGCAAGAAATGCTTCAGTAGTCGATCTGGTGACTACTTCAATGTAGATTGCCTTGGTGGCAAAACAACAAATATAACAATGTAGCCTTTAACTGTGGACTTGCTGCGGGGTGTTCCGACTCTAAGGGAAACTGACCCTGTAAATTCCACTGGTCTGGATGGCTAGACTCTTGATGATTGAAGTTCACACATGAGTTGTTGGGTGGCCTGTGCCTTTCGTTTATAACAAGTCAGGCAATGAAGAATGACTGTCTTCACCAAGTTTCTGATCCGTGGGATCCAATACTTTTTACGTAGAGAGGAAATTAGTAATCGTGGACCAACATGAACAAGTCTGATGTGTTCTGCTGACACTATTAAATTTGTAAAGTGATGAGTTTAGTGTTGTTGACTTCTGTTGTAGGCCAACTTAACAGCTCCTGTGATGACCTGTGTGGTCCCTTCCACCGTAGCATAGATGGTGGGATTGTTGAAGGCTCGATTGCCTCTTGAAATGATATCAGCAGGATTGGATTGAGTTGGAACAAGTCTCCATATTTCTGTAGATGTTTCTTCTTGAATGATGGCGACACTGTTGCCTACAAATATCTTCCAGTTGGTTAATGGACCCTGTATCCAGTTCAGCACAATAGAAGAATCTGTGCATAGTTGTTGTGCTATCTTCACGCAACAAGTCAGAGCGTAATCGTGATCTTGTGGAGAGGATGGTTAATTGCCTGTTGGCCTTGTAATTCCTGCAGTTCTATGTAAATTTTCTGCAGTGTACAATAATGCTGATAAGTCGGAAATGGAGTACTATTTAGCACAAAACTAGTTGGACCGTGGGTCCTTTCCACCATAGCGTAGATGGTGAGAAGGTTGAATGCCGTTAGCAGTATTGGCACTTCCACCAAATGCAATCCGAGTTCTTGCGGTGGAACATGGTTCTTTGAAGACTGGATGATGTGGTAGAAGTATGTTTCTTCCCTGGTGGGAATTCACTAGATCCCTGTGATCTAGACTTTGTATTTCCTCAAGAAATTGTGGTATTGAAACTAGAGGTCTAAATGTCATTCCCGCTTGAGTTCATTTGCATATTATATTCGCTCTTCAGAGAGGCGAGAAGATCCAAGCTGCGTAGGATCCATCTTGGTTGGAAGTCTGACCACAATTCTTCCATAATATCATCGCGTTGTGTGTGTGAGGAAATGTTCTTCACAGGCTTGTTGCTCTGCTGTGATGGAGGATTTCTCCACTGCTTCCACTTCCCAGAAACGGCTTAAAATGTGCTCCAGACAGTTGTATTTCTTAGCAGCAATGTGTTATATGTCACGTGAGGTAGTGACAGATAATGTTCAATCAGGTTTTCTGAACATAAACAATAACTGTTGCAAGTAAGAGTGATTTCTTAGCTTGCCCTTCAATAACAATGAGTGTTAAACTCTACAGTTGATATGACCTATGCATTGCAGGCAGGTTGTTACATGTAGTAGACCTCTTGTTCTTACAACTATCGTTGCAAAAATTGAAGCAAGTTCTAATTGTTTGGCTTGATTAAGGCGTTGCTTATTTGTAATTTCATAACTGTCACACTTGAACTTTGTGCCTCTTGATGACGAACACTGCACTTGTGTTGCTAAGTTACAATGTAAAGTTGACTGACCTTGCCTTAGCTTATTGTTAACTGTGGAGAAGCAGTAACAGTCCTCGTTGACTGGGTAGGTTGAAGTAATTCTGACGCCTTGTATAATTTCGAAAAAGCTAGTTTTCTTGTTAGTGGAATGATTTAGTTAGCTATTTGTAGCTTTATTGACAGTTGCATAAGAAGAAAGATTTTTTTTGCAAACTCCCATTGTCTTATCAGCTGACTGCATCAGACAACCTTCTTGGATCTGTGTCACAACTGATGTGTTGAGCGCAGGGGGTGTGAGATGATCTCAGATCTGCTTTGCCTGGAAGCTGTCCTGCAACTAACTACTTTCGTGAGTTGTCGTGCGTTCTCGATAAATTCGTTGGTAGTTTTAGTGGGGGTTACATCCACTATCTCTGTTTTCGAGCTAACTCGTGAGGATGACGTCACTGCTAGCTAGCGTCAGTCTTGTTCTGAGGAAGCGTCGCTGCTTATTACGCTTTTTTCGCGTGTTTTTTGAGCACTATATTATTTAGCGAATATTAATTTTCGCGGGCACCAAATAACCAGTTCTACACAAAAAAAGTGTTTAATTGCTTTAAATCCGGCCACAAAGGACCATAAATTATTTTTAACCTGCCCTGGCTCAGGGAAAATAAAGGGGTTGAATAGACGAAAATTAATCTACTTACAATAATGGAGGTCAAAGAAAATTTTAATTTATACTGTTAAGATCATAAAAGTAACTTTAACACAAAACTTGTTATAATGCAAAAAAGGTTTCGCTGGATACAATTGTAGTGAACTCTTGTATTATCACTGTTTGTATGTTGAATTACACTGTGGTAATATTAATATTTGTTTTTACTAGCCTTGCTCTGGTTGATCATGTAGTATGAAGCACTGATTTTAATAATAATTTACTTCTTCTTTCACAAACTCAATTTGGAATAAATCAAAGCACTGATATGATGTTGTACTATACCTTGTAGTTGCCGACGTGGTGTACAATGATACCACAGTAAAATAACCACTTAAATGCACAATTAACTCGCGGAAACTATCCACTTGTAGAATAACACTGTGGAGTGTGTAAGAAGAAATACCTTCAGCAATTAACCTGTAGGAAAATGTTAACCAAGGGTTTTTGTTATCACAACTCACTAACAACTTGAGATTTTACACGCGCTGTATTGGGTAGAAAACCAGTTAAATGCTAAACAATGGGAGCGGTGTTTGCAGTGAATGACTTGTGGAGACGAAGATAAAAAAGGATCAAAATTTAAGGCATTCTGTAAAAATTAACACAACAAAAATGTAAACTATGCAAACGCACTGGTAGCAAATTTGTCCCAAAAATGGCTTCCTTGTGGGAGGGCCATGCCCATCACACGTCTGGGCAGTGTGGAGCCGGGGCGCTAGACAAATAATTGAAAAATACACAGATATAAGATGGCTTCCTTTGTTTTGAAGAGCCATGATCATCACACGTGTGATCAGTGTGGAGTAGGGACGCTAACTGGAGCTAACATAGTGAAGCGAAGACAAAACTTTCCCATCATTAGTATGGAAACAAAAAAGTAAGCCAGTATGAATTGGAAAGTGTCGTGTGATCTGGAATATTTTAGAATATTACATGACGATGAAATCATCACCCAAAGCCTTGAAAATAGCATAGACGCGGCAGGAAGTTGTATAATAAAATGCAACGTTATGTACAAATATTAACTTGAAATTAACATAAAAATTATAAACAAAATTGTGTCCCTAGTTTGAACAAAAACATCCACATTCAACACTTTACTCTAATGTTCCCGTTCCTCTACTACATAAAACAAATTATACAACATAACATCAAAAATCAACAAAAAACGCTACTGTTCCTGTTCTTGTGCTACATTCAGCAAATTACAAAACATAAAATACAAAACTTATATTTTACGCTATTGTTCCAAGTCCTCTCCTACACAAAACACATCACACAACATAACATCCGCTATCAACACTCGCCGCTAATGTTTTTGTTCCTGTCCTATTCACAGCATAATACAATCCATTAATTCCACTAACAAAATTTACCGCTAATTTTGCTGTCCTATTCTATACGCAGCAAATTACCCAACGTAACATTTAAAACCAAAACTTAGCATTAGTGTTCATGTTCATGTACTACACACGGCACAATACATAACATAACATCCAAAATGAAACACTCACCCCTAAAGTTTTTGTTTATGCCCTGCACATAACATTGCACAAAATAATATCCAAATAAAAATTTAACACTAGTCTTTATGTTCCTATTCTACACACAACATATTACACAACATAACATCCAAAACCAAAACACAACGCTTCTATTCCCGTTCCCGTCTTACACACAGCAAATAACATAATATAATATCCAAAACCAAAATTCAAATTTATGTTCTTGTTCCTGTCGTTGTCAAAGCATAATACACTACGTAACAGCCAAAACAAACATTCACTGCTACTGTTCATCTTCCTGTTCTACACACAGCACATTTCAATACAAAAGCTTCAAAACCAAAATTTAAAGCTAATATTAGTGTTCCTGTAATTCAAACAGCACAATACTCAACATAACATCCACAAACATCCTCAATGCTACTGTTCCTTCTCCAGTCCTACAAACAACAAATTACAAAACAACATACAAAACCAAAATTCACCGATTCTGGTACTGTTCCTGTCCTACACACAGCGCATTTCACAACAAAATTTCCAAAAACTACACTCACCGCTACTTTTCTTGTTGCTGTCCTACACACAGAACATTACAAAATATAACATTCACAACGAACACCACCCGCTACTTTTCCTGTTCCTGTCCTACACAAATCACATTTCACAACATAATATCCACAAACTCACAGCTACTTCTACTGTTACTTGCCTACACACAGCTCATTACACAACATAACATCCACAGAAACACTCACCGCTACTGTTCTTGTTCCTGCCCTACACACAGAATATTACACAACATTACATCGAAAACCAACACTCACCGCTTCTCTATTTGTTTTTGTCCTACAAATAGTACATAACTGAACAAAATTTCCACAACCAACAATCACCGTTACTGGTCCTCTTCCTGTCCTACTCACAGCACAATACACAATATAATATCCACAACTAATAATTACCGCTATTGTTCTTTTTCCTGTACTTCACACTGCACATTACACAAAATAATATCAACAACTAACACAGAACGTTACTGTTCCTATTCCATTGTACACACAGCACATTACAAAATATAACATTCAAAACAAACAATTAAAACTAATGTACTTTGTCTTTTCCTTCACACAACTCATTACAAAACATATTAAACACAACTAACACTTAAAGCTATATTCCGCTACCTGTTCCTCACATATCACATTACACAACATAAATTCCATAACCAACACTCACCGATAATGTTCATGTACCTGTCTTACCACAGTACATTAAAAAACATAATATCCAAAACCAACATTTAATTTTAATGTTCCGCTTCCTGTTCTTCACACAGCACAATACATACTCCATGGTGTAGAGTCCTCCTCGAGAAACTAACTGATTTGCAGCTAGTCAAGAAAATCCCCGCATTTTAAGGAAACCGAAGGATCATTACCGCACTCACAAGCGTCTGCCAACTGTCTCTATTCTGTGCCAGCCAAATCCAATCCATATACACAAATCCCACTTCATGGAGAGCCATCTTAATATTATCCGCCCATCTACGCCTAGGCCTCCCCAGTGGTATCCTTCCCTACTTTTCCTTACCAAAACCCTTACACCACCCTCTCCTCCCCCTATTCGTACCACATGCCCACTCCATCCCATTCTTCTCGATTTTATCACCCGCACAATATTGGTAGAGGTGTACAAATCATTTAGATCCTCGTTATTCATTCTCCTCCATTCTCCCGTTACCTCGCCCCTCCTAGGTCCAAATATTTTCCTCAACACCCTGTTCTCAAACAACCTCAGCTTCCTTTCTTCCCGCAATGTCAACGACCAAGTTTCACACCCATACAAAATAACAGACAAAGTTACATATCTATATATCTTGATTTTATATTATTAGATAGCAACCTAGAAGAAAAAACATTTTGCACCGAATGATAGCTAGCATTTCCTGACTTCATTCACTTCTTAATTTCTTCCGCAATAGAATTTAGATTTCTTAAATTTGTTCCCAAATATTTAAAATCCTCCTCCATGTCGAAGGTACTATTATCAATCCTCACACTGTTAATTCGTCCTGCATTCAATCTCGAGACATGACGATGTTCTTAGTTTCATCAGAATTTCCATTCAGTCCAATTTCTCTAGAAGCAGTTACAAAATTTTCTTCATTTTCATTTAGTGTATGTATGCTTCCTCCCAGTATATTAACATCATCGGAATAAGCCAGATGCTGATGTGTACCATATAGTGTCAAGCCATATTAATTTACCTGTACCCTCATAATGGCGTACTCTAAAGCAAAGTTAAAAAGCATTGGTGTTAGAACGTCTCCTCGTTTCAAACCATTCCTAATATGGAACTTGTTAGACACATTTTTGCCCACCCGGACTCTGCTATATGTTTCAGTCAAACTCATTTTTATTAAACTTACAAGTTTCGTATGGATACCAAAATCAATGAGATTATTATATAAGGCCATCCTCCTAACGGAAACATAAGATTTCTTGAAGTGTATAAAGAGCTGATGAACTGGTTCACTGTATTCCCATTTTTTCTCAAGTATTTGGAGGATTCAGAATATATGATCAATAGTCGACATGTTGCGTCGGAAGCCACACTGTTGATGCGCCATTATTTCCTTCATATATGTAATTAATTTTGACAGCAGGATGTTGGATAAAATTTTGTAAGTGGTTGGAAAAATTAATAAGCCTCTATAATTACTGCAATCTCTTTTATCCCCCTTCTTGTGAATATTTATTATGATCGATTCCTTCCACTTTCGGGCAGTTTCTCCTTCTTCCAAATAGAACTATAAAGTTTATGAATCTCCAAGCAAAATGTTTTATCTCCTGCTTTATTCAGTTCTGACGGTATTTAATTATTACCTGGAGATTTGTGACTTTTCAGCTTACCGAAAGACAGTTCAAAATCAGCAGTACTTAGCTCAGGTACTAGTGGTTCTGACGCCACACACACAGAAATATGCACAATATAAAATCCACAAAAAACACTTAACGTTACAGTTCCTGTTCCTGTCCTACACAAAGCAAATTACGTACACATAATAAGAGCCACAAACAAAACTTAGAACTAATGTTCCTGTTCCTGTCCTTCACACAGTAAATTACACAACCTAACACCCACAAACAAAACTTAAATCTAATTTTACTGTTCCTGCTTTTCACACGGAACTTTACACAATATAACAGCAACTAAAACAGTCGCAACTAATCTTTTATTCCTGTCCTACACAGCAAATTACACAATATAAATTCCACAAACAAAATTTGAAGTTAATTTTCCTCTTACTGCCCTTCACACAGCACATTACATAACATAATTCCCACAACAAACACTCAACGATAATTTCTTTGTTCCTGTCTTTACACAGCACATTACACAATAAAACATCATTAACCAATACTCATCGCTAATGTTTCTGATCCTGAACTACACACAGCATATTACACAGCATAAAATCAAAAACCAACAATTAGAATTAATATTTCAATCCCTATTCTTCACACAGAATATTACAGAAATTTACATTCACAACCAAAACTCAACGCTACTGTTCTTTTCCTGTACTTCACACAGCAAACTACACTCCATAATATCTACAACAAATCCTCAGCGCTACTGTTTATTTTCCTGTCTTACATACAAGAAATTACACAGCATTACATTCAAAACCTACACTTATAATTGGTTTTCTTGTTTCTGTACGTAACAAGGCACATTACACAACAAAATTTCGACAACCAACACCTAAAGCTAATATTATAATTCCTGCCTTACACAAAGCAACATAACACAAAATAACATCCACAACCAACACTCACCGCTTATTTTCCCGTTCCTGTCCTAAACACAGCACAATAAACAACATAACTTCCACAAACAAAACTTAAAGTTAAAGTTCCTATTCCTTTCCTTCACACAGCACATTACACATCAAAACAACCACACCGAAAACTTAAAGTTAATATTCCTGTTCCTGTCATACATACAGTACGTTATACAAATTTACACCCAAAACCAATACATAAAACTAATATTTCTGTTCTTCTCCTTCCCACTGCAAATTACACAACAGAACATCCACAACCTAAAGAGACCGCTATTGCTCCTGTTTCTGTCCCACACAGAGCACATTACAAAACATAATATCCACAAACAAAATTTTAAGCTAATAATCTTTTTCTTTTATATTACACAAAACATTACACAACAGAAGTTCCACATCCAAAATTCAAAGATACTGTTCCTGTTCCTGTACTACACACAGCTCATTACAATAAGAACATAACTTCCACAACTAAGTTTTAAAGCTAATGTTAATGTTCCTCTTTTTCACACTGCACAATACACAACATAATATTCACAACCAAAACTCACCGCTAATATACCTGTTCCTTTCCTTCACATAGCAAAATCTATAATATAATATCTGCAACCAAAACACACACTTCATATTCCTTTTCCTGATCTACAAAGAGTACATCAAACAGCATAAATTTAACAATCAGAACTTAAAGCTAATATAGTTTTTACTGTCATTCACACAACACAATACACAACATAGCATTCACATCCAAAAATTAAAGTTAAAATTCCTGTTCCTGTCCTTCACACAGCATATTACACAAATAATTTCCACAATAAAAACTCACGGCTACTCTTCCTTTTCCTTTCCTACACACAGCACACTACACAACATAATATCCACAACCAAGATATACCGCTATTTAGCCTGTCCCTGTCCATTCCACAGCACATTACACAACAAAACGTCCGCAATCAACACCCACAACACTTGTTCCTGTCCTACAGAGAGCATATTAGAAAACATAACTTCCACAAAAAACACATAAATCTAATGTTCCACTTCCTGTTTTTCACACAGCACATTACACATCAAAATATCCACAATCAACATTTAAAGATAATTTTGTTGTTTATATCCTTCACACACCAAATTACAAAACACAAATTCCACAATCAAAACACACATCTACTTCAACTTTTGCTGTCCTACACACAGCACATTACAAATTATAATATCCACAAACTAAACTTAAATCTAATATTCCAGTTCCTGTCCTTCACACAGCACATAACCATCTGTTTATAGACAACAGACACTTACGGCTAATTTTCCTTTTCCTGTCCTTCACACGGCACATTACACAACATAACTACAACTACCAACATTCAACGCTACTCTTCCTCTTCCTGTCTTTCACACAGCACATTAAAACGTAATATTCACAACCAATATTTGAAGCTAATATTCCTATTCCTGTCCTTCACACAGCACATTACACAACACAACCTCAGCAGTCAACACTTAAAATGAATGTTGCTGCTCTTAACCTACACAAAGCACATAACACAACATAATATCCACAAACAACACTCAACGCTAGTGTTCTTATTCCTGTACTACACATAACACATAAGAGAATATTACATCCGCAATCAACACTTAGATATAATGTTCCTGATCCTATTCTTCACACAGCACATAACAAAACATAACATCTACAAACAACTCTCAACCATAATCTTCCTATTCCTAGTTTACATAGAGAATATTACACAATTTAACATCCAAAACCGAAACTTAAATCTAATTATCATGTACCTTTCCTTCACACAGCACAGTACACAACATAACATCCAAAACCTTCAATTAAAGCTAATGTTTCTGTACTAATCTTCCACACAGCTCTTTACATAATTTAATATCAACAAACAAAACTCAGCGCTTTTGATCCGCTTCCTGTCCTACACGCAACAAATTACACACCATAACATCCTCAAACAACAATTAAGCTAATATTCCTGTTCCTCTTCTTCACACAACACATTACAAAACATAATAACCTCAAACAATATTCACCCCTACTCTTTTCCTTCCAGTCCTACACAAAGCAAATTACGCAACATAACACCACAAACAACAATTAAAACTATTTGTTCCTGTTACTGTCCTTCACACATCACATAAAACCAAATTACACTCACAACCAACACTTAAAGTTTATGTTCGGGTTCCTGTTCATTACACAGCACATTACACAATATAACATCCACAAACAACACTCACCACTACTGATCATGTTCCTGTCCTCCACACAGCACATTACACAACATAGCAACCACAAACCTCACTTGAATGTAATATTCTTCTTCCTGTCCTTCTCAAATATATTATACAACTTAACACCCAAAACCAACCATTAAAGCTAATGTTCTTGTACCTGTCCTTCACACAGCACATTAATCAACATAAAATCTACAATCATCACACACCGCAAATTTCGTGTTCCTGTCCTACACACAGCACATTACACAACATAGCAGCCACAAACATCATGTAAATCTAATTTTCCTATTCCTGTCCTTCACACAACACATTAAACAATATAAAACCCACAATCATCCTTCAACGCTACTGTCAATATTCCTGAATTCCACACAGCTCATAAACACATCCCAACATCCACAACCAAATAATTAAACAAATATACCTGTTCCTTTCCTTCACGTAGCATATTACACAACATAAAAACAACAAACAACAATTAGAGCCAGATTTCCCTTTCCTGCCATTTACACAGCACATTAAATAAAGAATAAACACAACCAAAATTCACGGCTAATTTTCCTTTTCCTATCCTACACAGTTCATTAAACAACATAATATCCATAAGCAAAACTTTAATCCAACATTCTTTTTCTTGTCCTTCACACAGAACATGATATACCATAATTTACAAAACTAACACATAACGTAATATTCCTGTTCCTATCGTTCACACAGCGAATTACGCAACATAATATCCAAATCCAACACTAAAAATTTATATTCACCTACCTGTCCTAGACAAAGCACATTAAACAACATAACATCCACAACAAACACTTACAAATTTCGTCCATTTTCCTGTCCTATTCACAGCACATTAAACAATTTAACATCCACAAACAACAATTAAAACTAATATCCTTCAACTGTCCTTCACGCAGTTCATTACACAATATAACAATCATAAACAATATATAAAGCTAATATTATTGTTCCTGTGTTTCACACTGCAAATTAAACATCATAACTTCCTCAACCAAAACTTACGCTACGGTTCTTTCTACTTTCCTTCATTAAGCACTTTATAAAACATAACATCTACAACCAAAACACACCTTTAATATTCCTGTTCCTGTTCTACGCACAGCATAATAAACAACATAATATTCACAATCAACACTTTAAGCTAATGTTCTTTTCCCTCTCTTTCATACAGCACAATACACAACATCACATCCACAACCAACAATCACCGCTAAGCTTCCTGTTCCTGCCCTACACACAGCACATTACAAACCTTAACATCCGCAAACAATATTCACAGGCAGTTTTCTGTTCCTGTCCTACACACTTCACATAACGTAACATACCTTACACAACCAACACACAACGTTATTGTTCCTGTTCCTGTCCTAAATAAAAAACCTTAAGCAACATAATATTCACAACCAAATATAAAGCTTATATTTATTTTGCTGTCCTACACAAAGCACATAATACAAACATAGCATCCACACCCATCAATTGAAGCTAATTTTCCTCTTCCTCTCCTTCATTTTACACAACACATTACACAACGAAAATCCACAACCTACACTAAAATCTAATGTTCCGGTTACTTTATTTCACACAGCACATGAACCAAAAGAGCATCCTCAAACAAAACTTAAAGCTAATGTTCCTGTTCCTCTCCTTAACACAGCACATTACACAACTTAACTTCCTCAACCAAAACACAACTCTTCTGTTCCTGTTCCTTTCCTACACACAGGGCATTAAACAAAAAATATCCAAAATCAAAACTCAACTCTAATCTTCCCATTCCTGTAGTACACACATAGAATATTACACAACATAACTTCCACAACCTAAATATAATTAATGATTCTCCTGTCCTTCACACAGCCCATTACACAACATAAATTGCACAACCAACTCTCGCCGCTAATCTTCCGGTTCCTGTTCAACACACAGCTCAATAACAACATAATATCAACAACCAAAATTTAAAGCTAAACTGCCTGTTCCTGTCTTCACACAGCACGTGACACAACATATCTTCCACAAACAAAACTTAAATCTACTCTTCCTGTTCCTTTCCTACATACAGCACAACACACAACTTAACATCCACAAACAACACTAAAAGCAAATGTTTCTGTTCCATTCCTTCACACAACACATCACAAAAATGTCATTCTCAACCAAAATTAAAGCTAATATTCCGGTTCCTCTCCTTCACACAGCACATTACCAAACAAAACATCCTTAACCAAACTCATCGCTTCTGTTCCTGTTCCTGTCCTATAAACAGCACATTACACAACATAACATCCACAACCTACACTCAACGCTAGTGTTTCTCTTTCTTTAGTATACTCAGCAAATTACACAACATAACATCCACAACGAAAACTCATCGCTACTGTTCCTGTTCCTCTCCTACACACAGCACATTACACAACGTAAGATCCATAAACAACACTAACCGCTAATTTTCGTGTTCCTCTCCTACACACAGCTCAATACCCAACATAACTTCCACAACCAAACCTCCCCGCTACTGTTCCTGTTCCTGTCCTACACACAGCACATTACACAACATAATGTCCAAAACCAACACTCACCGCTACTCTACCTCTTCCTGTTCTACACACAGCGTATTACAAAACATATAATCCACAAACAACTTTCACCGATACTGTTCCTTTTCCTGTCCTACACACAACACGCAACACATTACACAACAACACCCACAAACTATATTCACCGCCAATTCTACTTATCCTGTCCTACACACAGAATATTACACAACATAATGTCCACAAACAACACTCACTGCTAATCTTGTTTTTCCTTTCCTACACACAGCACATTATATAACATAACTTCCACAAACGACACTCAACGCTACTTTTCAAACTTCTCTTCTACACACAACACATTACACAACATAACATCAACAACCAACACTTCCCGCTAATGTTCATTTTCCTGTCTTTCACACAGCAATTTACACAACACAACATCCACAACCAAAACTCACCGCTACTATTCCTTTTCCTGTTCCACTCAGCATATTACACAACACAACATCCACAACCAACAATTATCGCTACTGTTCCTGTTCCTGTCCTACACACAGCACATTACACAACATAACATCCACAACCAAAACTCACCGCTACTATTCCTTTTCTTGTTCCACTCAGCATATTACACAACACAACGTCCACAACCAACAATTATCGCTACTGTTCCTGTTCCTGTCCTACACACAGCACATTACACAACATAACATCCACAACCAACACTTACCTCTACTGTTCCTGTTCCTGTCCTACACACAGCATATTACACAACACAACGTCCACAACCAACAATTAACGCTACTGTTCCTGTTCCTGTCCTACACACAGCACATTACACAACATAACATCCACAACCAACACTTACCTCTACTGTTCCTGTTTCTGTCCTACACACAGCACATTACACAACATAACATCCACAAACCGCACTCACCACTATTCTTCATGATTCTCTTCTACACGCAGAACGTTACAAAACCTAACATCCACAACCAACACTCAACGCTACTGTTCCTGTTCCTGTCCTACACACAGCACATTACACAACATAACATCCACAAACAACACTCACTTTTACTGTTCCTGTTCCTTTTCTACACACAACACATTACCCAACATAACATCCACAACCAACACTCACCCCTATCTTTCCTATTCCTGTCCTACACACAACGCATTTCACAACATATCATCCACATCCAACACTTACCTCTACTCTTCCTGTTCCTATTCTACACACAACAAATTACACAACATGCCATCCACAACCAACACTCACCACTACTCTTCCTTTTCCTGTCCTACACACAAAACTTTACACAATATATCTTGCACAACCAACACTCACTCTTACTCTTCCTGTTCCTTTCCTACCCACAGCACATTACACAATATAACATCCTCAACCTTCACTTACCTCTACTGTTCCTGTTCCTGTCCTTCACACAACATATTACACAACATTCCTTCCACAAACTCTCTTCCTGTTTCTGTCCTAAACACAGCACCCTTCACTCGCCATATGACAATCTGCGCTACGCTTCTAAAATCTTACAATACAAATACAGCCCACGACCCTTTTTCATTTTGATTCCGAACTTTCCCGATGTTTGCTGATGTTGAATGACCTAAGCCAGATGATTGTCTCGTGTCTGGTTTTTATTGGATTTTGTGAATATAAACTATATGTATAATTATATTTATTTTCCGATTCAGTGAAATTAAGTTTTCTGATAATTATATTTATATTCCAATTCTGTATATTTATATAGTTTCTTTATTTCACCGTTACTATAATTAAATCTATTGTTTGAATGGCTTATTGCTGTCTACTGCACTGCAGCAAAGGTTTTTTTTTAATTTTGAGTATTGTTTCAGTGTTTTGGTCGTTAATTGTATTATCGGTACATCCCACCATGTATGATAATAATATTCGTTCCCCAAATTTGGGAGTGAATTTTTATCTCAAATTATGTGGTCATAATTTCCATGATAAATATGGATATTTTGACTCTTGAAGCTGAGACCATTGCCTAGTCACATAACAGAGAAATGGAGAGTTCTACTGTATACTGTGTGTGTTAGATTAAGGCCAAAAGTCAAGGTCATAATGTTACTGTGTTACAAAATGTGAGCAGCATATCATATGTAATTGCTGCATACATTTTTCAGTTTTTATAAAAAATGTTTCTTATGTTGATTAAACAAACGACTGTCTAAATCTCAATGAGCCAGTACAGCAAAAATTTGTTTCAAAACCACATATTTCAAAACAATAAATTTGGAAATAACTGACACAGGAAAGAGTAAGTTAAAATTTTTTACTTACACACTATATTGTGTAGCAGGTTTCCCAGTAAATATTTCGCCATTTTGGCTTTACAATAATTAAATTACAGTAACACAATAAGATGAAATCTCTGTATATTAATTTCATATTTATTACCCATAAACACCATATATACATACAGGGTGTCCCAGGAGGAATGTGCCAGATTTCGGGAGGGTGTTCCTTATGCTAAAATATACCGATATAAGCCAAAACACCTATGTCCAAATTGGAACGGTTACGGAGATAATGACCAGAGAAATTTGAAACTTTGACAGCTGTTACTCACTTATTGATTACTAAATACATATTGAAACTGGAAGGAATATGTGGTTTCTGTAATGATAATAGCTGTACGTAACATCAAAGTCACTTGTGAGTGACATAAAGCCATTAAATTGAACTATAAAAACACTCGCACTCGTGTCATATTTGTCCTTATACTTCCAAGCACTATAGATGACACAAGCATCCCGAGCCGTGACGTAACACGTCTGAGCGCGTTTCCCCTACAGAACCGTACTAAAATAATGCAACCCTCTGGTAGGCATGCCTTCATTTAACACTGACTGTCGAAATTGTTAGCTTGCTCTACACGTCATAAAATTCTCTTTTATTGTAAGCTGTAGTGCAGACGCTCTA
>Ga0123357_10000811_pt1 | contig 31574 bp, 26 predicted proteins | sample TergutEmb28metaG_FD_89873 | JGI IMG/M metagenome (GOLD analysis project Ga0123357, IMG submission 89873) | Embiratermes neotenicus P4 segment gut microbial communities from Petit-Saut dam, French Guiana - Emb289 P4 | ecosystem: Host-associated > Arthropoda: Insects > Digestive system > Gut ...
CGGAGTCGCAGACGGTCATCCTGCGCGTAGCGAAGCGGAGTCGCAGACGGTCATCCTGCGCGTAGCGAAGCGGAGTCGCAGACGGTCATCCTGCGCGTAGCGAAGCGGAGTCGCAGGATCCAGAGGAAGATGCCAATCCCTGCTCCCGGGTTTCTTCGGCGCGATTTGCGGCGGCGGGCCGATTGCCGTGCTACCCATCCTGCATACCGTGAAAATCAATCCTTGATTGCCGGATCAATAAGTTAAAATGCCCCACCCTTTCTTCCCGGCCTGCGGCGCGGGTTGACTTCATTCACCGCCCCGGACCCTTATGTGTGGAATCGCCGGTTTCTTCTTCCGCCACGCGGTGCCGAAAAACTCCGCGATGGCTGCGTTGTCCGCCTTGCGGCAGCGCGGGCCGGACGCCGAGCGGATCGTGACGTGGAACGCGGATTTCGTCCGCAACGCCGCGCCGCCGCAAGCCTTCCACAACGCGCTGCTCCACGCGCGCCTGTCGATCATCGACCCTCGCCCCGTCGCGCATCAGCCGATGTGCAATCCGGATGAAACCCTCTGGCTCTGCTACAACGGCGAAATCTACGGCTACGAAAAGGAACGCGCCCAATTGGAGGCGCAAGGCGTCGTTTTCCAGACCCATGCCGACAGCGAATTCATCCTCCGGGCCTATGAAACCTGGGGAATCGACGCGCTCCTGCCGATGCTGCGCGGCATGTTCGCGCTGGCGATTCTCGATCTGCGCCAGCAAAAGCTGCACCTGATCCGCGACCGCTTCGGCGAGAAACCCCTGCTCTACGCGCTGGACGGTGAAAACCTTGCCTTCGCCTCGCTCGTCCGCTCCCTGCTGCCGCTATTGCCGCCTACGAGTCGCGCGTTCGACCCGGAGGCCATCGACGCCTATCTCGCGCATCGCTACATCCCCGCGCCGGCGACAGTCTTCAGCTCGATGCGCCGGCTGGAAAACGGGCATCGCCTGGAATTCGATCTCCAGACGCGCCGCCTCGTCAAAGTCCGCTACTGGCATCCCCGCGCCGAAGCCTCGCCCTGGCTGCCGGAACTGGACGCCTCGGTGCGGATGCGCACCGTCGCCGACCGTCCGCTGGGCGTGCTGCTCTCCGGCGGCGTCGACTCGAACGTCGTCGCCAGCCGTCTGGCGCGGCAGGAACTGACGCAGTTCTCCACCTTCACCGCCGCCTTTCCCGGCACCTCCCACGATGAATCCGGAAGGGCGAGGAAGAACGCCGAAATCCTCGGCCTGGACAATCATTCGATCATCATGCCCTCCGCGTTGGGCGAGGATTTTGAACGTATCGTCGCCGACCTCGACCAACCCTTCTCCGACCCGTCGAGCCTGCCGACCTGGTATCTCGCGCGGGAAGTCAGCGCTCATGTTAAGGTCGTGCTGGTCGGCGATGGCGGCGACGAACTCTTCGGCGGCTACAAGCGCATCCACAAGCACCTTTCCAGCGCGTGGCGGCAAGGCTTCCGCCTGCCCTTGCCGATCCCTTCCTCCCTGAACGGCAAGGGCGCTTCCAAATGGATCAGCGAAATGGCGATGGACTGGATCGACGCCTATTCGCTGCGCTTCTCCGGTTTCACCCCGGCGCAGCGCCGTTTCCTGCACGGCGGCAGCCCGGTGCGCCGGCTGTGCTACTGGCGTCCCGCCGACGAGCCTGGGAGTACTACGCCGATCGAACAACTCTCGCGCATCGACTTCGCCAATTACCTGCCCGAATACATCCTGCAAAAATCCGACCTCTGCACGATGGCCCACGGTCTGGAAGCGCGCGCGCCCTTTCTCGACGCCCCTTTCTACCAATGCCTGCTGCCGCTTCCCGACAGCGAACGCTACACCCGCCCCGCGAAACTCCTGCTCAGGGAAGCACTCGACCCGCGCCTGATCGACCCCGTCTTCAGCGGCAAGAAGCGCGGCTTCAACCCTCCGCTGACCGCCTGGCTGCGCAACGATCTCGCGCCGCGCCGCGATGGCCTGGGCGCGCGCCTGGCGGCCCTGACGCGCGGACAACTCGACGCCGCCGCGATAGACCGCTTCGCGGATGCCTACTTCAGCGGGCGCGAGGCGCTCGCCGAACAAATGCTGCAACTCTTCATCCTCGATGTCAGCCTGGGGCAACTGCAAGCTTTAGCGGACACTTATCCCTCCCCAACTCCCCCTGTCGGCTGCGCCGACATCCCCCTCGAAGAGGGGGAGTGAGTCATTTCTCCATCCGAAACCCCGATGGGTTTCGCTTCTCGCTCAACCCATCCTACGTGCCGTGACATCCAAAGCGCCGATGAACCGCCAAACCGTTTCCCCCAAACGCAATTCGCGTTTCGGCGCGCGCGCGCTTCTCCTCCTGCGTCTGCTGCGTCCTCGCATTTTCCTGTCCCTGCTGCGCTGCGCCCGCTCCACCCCGAATCCGGCGCCCAAGCGCATCCTGATTCCGCACTGCCTCCTGTTGGGCGACACCCTGTTGCTTGCCCCGCTCCTTGCCGCCTTGCGCCTGCGTTACCCGGAAGCGCAAATCGACACCACCGTCGCTCCGGCCTACCTGCCGCTCTTCAACCGCTCGCCCTACGGCGTCCGCGCGCTCGGCTACGACCCGCGCCGCCGTGAAACCCTCGCCGCCCTGTGCCACGCCGCCGACCTCGGCGGCGGCTACGATCTGGCGTTCATTCCCGGCGACAACCGCTACGCGCTGCTCGCCCGCGCCCTGGGTGCGCGCCGGATCGTCGCGATGGACGACCGCGATTCGCCGAACCGGGGCTGGAAAAATTACCTCTGCGACGCCTTCGTCCCCTGGCCACAAACCCCGATGGCGCTGGCCGAAATCTTCGCGCGGCTCGCCGATCCCGTTTATCTCCCGGAAAACGCCGAAGCGCCAGCCCCGCCGCTCCCCGTTTACCGGATCGGAGACTGGCCAGCCCCCCACTGCGCCGCGCCGACTCCACCGCCGCCCGCCACGCCTTACGCCGTGCTGCATCTGGGAGCCGGTTCCCCGTTGCGTCACTGGCCGGTAGAACGCTGGCGCGAACTCGCCGCCCGCCTTGCCGGCCTCGGCCTTACGCCGGTTCTCAGCACCGGCCCGAACGAGGAAGCCCTCGCCGCCCGGATCGACCCCGAAGGCTCCTACCCCGCCTATCCCGGCACTCTCGATCTCGCCCAACTCTGGCATCTGCTCGCCAACGCCCGCCTGCTCGTCTGCCCCGACACCGGCATCGCGCATCTGGCCAAGCTGGTGGGCGTCCCGACCCTCTGCCTCTTCGCCCAGGTCGGCCCGGAGCTTCTGGGCGCCGGCCATTTCTGGAAAGAAATGCCCTTCGTCCCCCTCGGCCCCGAAGACTTCCCCTGCCGCGACCAACCATTCCTGTTTGAGCGCACCCTCCCCTGGCTCCGCCGCTGTGAACGCTTCCCCAGCCAATGCCCGCATCCCGCCGCACTCTGCATGGAAAGCATCGAAGCCGCCACGGTCATCGCGGCGGCGGAAAAACTGCTGGCGGAAAACTGGGTCAGGAATTGCAGGCTTTGGGAAACAAAGCCCTTTTTATTTTCTAAATTTACTTAAATAATGCTTCGCTACTGTAGTGGTTTTTATTAAATAATTCTTTAAGTAATTTAGAAAATTCACGGTCGAAAAAACGCGAAACAGATCGCTTGCTCCTTGTTCCTGCTCTCCGAACGTTGGGGTTCGCTTCGCTCATCCGCAACCCATGAACCTTCGGGACGCCGAAGGCGGCGTCCCCTACACGACGACTTCTTCTTCCTCGAATACGAGCCTGGCCTTTTCGCCGTCGAGGTCGATCGTGACCTTGCCGCCTTCGGACAGGGGGCCGAAGAGGAGGGCGTCGGCGAGGGCGGAGCGGATCATGTCCTGGATCAGGCGGGCCATCGGGCGGGCGCCCATCAAGGGGTCGAAGCCCTTGCGGGCGAGGAATTCCTTGAGTTCGTCGGTGAAGACGGCTTCGACTTTTTTCTCGTGCAATTGTTCTTCGAGCTGGATCAGGAATTTATCGACGACGCGCAGGATGACTTCGTGGTCGAGCGCCTTGAAGGAGATGGTGGCGTCGAGCCGGTTGCGGAATTCCGGGGTGAAGAGGCGCCTGATTTCGGCCATTTCGTCGCCAGGTTGTTTTTGTGTAGTGAAGCCCATGGCGGGTTTCTGGATCGATTCCTGTCCGGCGTTGGTGGTCATGATGATGACGACGTTGCGGAAGTCGGCCTTGCGTCCGTTGTTGTCGGTGAGTCCGCCGTGATCCATGACTTGCAGCAGGATGTTGTAGATGTCCGGGTGCGCCTTTTCGATTTCGTCGAGGAGGAGGACGCAGTAGGGTTTCTTGGTGATGGCCTCGGTGAGCTGGCCGCCCTGGTCGAAGCCGACATAGCCCGGCGGGGCGCCGATGAGCCGGGAGACGGCGTGGCGCTCCATGTATTCGGACATGTCGAAGCGGACGAGTTCGATGCCCATGCAGTAGGCGAGTTGGCGGGCGACTTCGGTTTTGCCGACGCCGGTGGGGCCGGAGAAGAGGAAGGCGCCGATCGGCCTGCCGGGGTTGCCGAGGCCGGAGCGCGCCATTTTGATGGCGCGGGCGAGCGCGGCAATCGCTTCGTCCTGGCCGAAGATGACGGCCTTGAGGTCGCGGTCGAGATTCTTCAGGGCGCTGCGGTCGTCGGCGCTGACGTGGTTGGAGGGAACGCGCGCGATCCGGGCGACGATTTCCTCGATGTCCTGCTTGCCGATGGTTTTTTTCTGCTTCGATTTCGGCAGTACGCGCTGGGCTGCGCCGGCTTCGTCGATGACGTCGATGGCCTTGTCCGGGAGGTGGCGGTCGTTGATGAAGCGGGCGGAGAGTTCGGCAGCGCTGGTGAGCGCCGAGGCGGAATATTTGATGCCGTGGTGTTCCTCGAAACGGGCCTTGAGCCCTTTGAGGATTTCGATGGTTTCGGAAATCGAGGGTTCGGCAACGTCGATTTTCTGGAAGCGGCGCGAGAGGGCATGATCCTTCTCGAAGATGCCGCGATATTCGGTGTAGGTGGTCGCGCCAATGCACTTGAGCTGGCCGGAGGCGAGCATTGGCTTCAGGAGGCTGGAAGCGTCGAGGGTTCCGCCGGAGGCCGCGCCTGCGCCGATGAGGGTGTGAATTTCGTCGATGAAGAGAATCGCGTGCGGGTTTTCCGCCAATTGTTTCAGGACGCCCTTGAGGCGTTGCTCGAAGTCGCCGCGATATTTGGTTCCGGCAAGCAGCGAGCCCATGTCGAGCGTATAGACGGTGGCGTTGGCGAGGATTCCGGGAACTTCGTCTTCGACGATGCGCCGCGCCAGTCCTTCGGCAATCGCGGTCTTGCCGACGCCGGCCTCGCCGACGAGGAGCGGGTTGTTCTTGCGCCGGCGGCAGAGGGTCTGGATAACGCGCCCGACTTCCTTGTCGCGCCCGATCAGCGGGTCGATCTTGCCCGCCAGCGCGGCGGTGTTGAGATTCTGGGTGAAGCTCTCCAGCGGGCTGCGGTTTTCCTGCGGATTCTCGGCCGTTTCGGCGGGAGTGTCTTCCGGCGCCGGTTGCGGGGCCGCTTTGCCGATTCCATGCGAGATGTAATTGACGAGGTCGAGCCGCGTGATGCCCTGCCTTTGCAGGTAATAGACGGCGTGCGAATCCTTTTCGCCAAAGATCGCAACGAGGACATTCGCGCCGTTGACTTCCTTTTTGCCCGCCGACTGGACGTGCAGGATGGCGCGCTGGATGACGCGCTGGAAACCCAGGGTCGGCTGCGCCTCGATGTCGGTGATTCCGCTTGCGGAAGGCGAATGCTCGGCGATGAAGCGGGAAAGATCGGTACGCAGGGCTTCGATACGGGCGCCGCAAGCACGCAGGGCCGCAGAGGCAAATGCGTCGTCCAGCAAGGCCAGCAGCAAATGTTCGACGGTAATCAGCTCGTGACGCATGCGCTGCGCCTCGACAAAGGCCCGGTGCAGGCTGTGCTCCAATTCCTGGGCAAACATGTCTTCAGTTTTCCTCCATAACACAGGCCAGCGGGTGCTGGTGCTCGCGGGCGAAGGCCATCACCTGCGCGACTTTGGTCGTTGCGATGTCGCGCGGATAGACTCCGCAGACACCGCGCCCTTCGATGTGCACCTTGAGCATGATCTGCGTCGCCTGCTCCTTGTCCTTGCCGAAGAATCTCTCCAGCACGGCAACGACGAAATCCATCGGCGTGTAATCGTCATTGAGCAACAGGACCGTATATAAGGGCGGCGGCGCCGTCCGGGGGCGTTGCGTGAGTAATGTGGAAGCGTCCTGTTCCCGGGTAGCCATGAAAACATTCTAAGCGCTAAAGTCCGACGCGCAAGCCCACCGGCGGTTTTTTCGGACGGAGGAATAAAGCCGACTGTTGTAATCAGGTATAAATTCCGCCTCCAGACTGCGCGTGATGCTTGACGCATGGGGCCAAATCGCGTAATAGTAGCGGTGTTTGGTTTCAATCAAAGTACTGCGAACCTTTTTCGAAGCCGTGGATCGATGTTGAACCCCAAACGCCACAGGTAGTAACAGCAGTCGGGCGAAAGCCCGTGTTCAAGTTTATTTTCAAGGATTTAGCAATGGCAACAGGTACGGTCAAATGGTTCAACGACGCAAAGGGTTTTGGCTTCATTACTCCCGATGACGGCAGCGAAGATCTGTTCGCGCACTTCTCCGCAATCAGCATGTCTGGCTTCAAAAGCCTGAAGGAAGGCGAAAAAGTGTCGTTTGAGGTCACGCAAGGCCCGAAAGGCAAACAAGCGTCGAACATTCAAAGAGCATAATCGGATATCACATTCCCAGTTAAAAACCTGCCGAAAGGCGGGTTTTTTTATGCGCGTAAAAAATGCCGGGATTTAATCCGTCGCCTGCCAGACTCCGGATTTTCCGCCGCGTTTTTCGAGCAGGCGGATATCGGAAAGACGCATGCCACGGTCGACCGCCTTGCACATGTCGTAGATCGTCAGCAGGGCGACACTGACAGCGGTCAGGGCTTCCATTTCCACGCCGGTGCGGCCATGGCATTCGGCGGTGGCTTCGCAATGCACGGTGTTTTGTCCGGCGTCGATTTCGAATTCGACTGCGACTCTGGTGAGGGCGACCGGATGGCAGAGGGGGATCAATTCGGAACAGCGTTTCGCCCCCTGGATCGCGGCGACGCGCGCAACGCCGAGCACATCGCCCTTTTTCGCCGCACCGGCGACAATCAGGGCCAGGGTCTCGGACTGCATCGCAATGCTGCCGCCGGCACGCGCCAGACGGTCTGTTCCGTCCTTTGAGCCGACATCGACCATGTGCACCTGACCCTCGGCATCGAAATGGGTGAGAAAACTGGCAGTCATCGCGGAATCCGGAAAATGGTTGGAAGAAAGGCGCCTCGGCAAGGCGGCGCGGCATCGGGAAAGTGTGGGGTATCATAACATTCCGGTTTTGCCGCGCATCCTGCATTTCCTTGCCTTCCTATGATAACCACCTGCTGCCTCCATTCGCATATGTTTTTCCGCCGTCTGCTGCCCTTCGCGCTTTCCCTGCTGCTGATCCTGACGCCCTTGTCCGGGGCCGCCGACGGGCTGCCCGAACTGGGCGAGTCGGCGCAGACGGAACTTTCGCCGCAAATGGAGCAACGAATCGGGCGCGACCTGATGAACGAGATCATGCTCAAGGAGCGCACCTATATCGACGATCCCGAAATCAACGATTATCTCAACCAGCTCGGGCAGCGTCTGGTGGCAGCAAGCCCGGATCCCACCGGGAATTTCAACTTCTTTGTGCTGCGCGATCCGGAAATCAACGCCTTTGCGATGTTCGGCGGCTACATCGGAACCAACACCGGCACCCTGCTCGCAGCGGAAAACGAATCCGAACTGGCCGGGGTGCTGGCGCATGAAATCTCGCATGTCACCCAGCATCATCTGGCGCGGCAAATTGCGCTTTCCAAACAGCAATCCCTCCTGGGCATGATCGCCATGGGCGTCGCCTTGCTCGCGGCGCGTTCCAACGCCGAGCTGGCCGGCGCCGGCGTCACTGCCGTCGGCGCAGCGACGGTGCAGTCGCAATTGGCCTTTTCGCGCGATTTCGAGCGCGAGGCCGATCGCTTCGGCTACGAAACACTGGAGAAGGCGGGATTCGATCCGCGCGGCATCAGCGATTTTTTCATCCGCCTGCAAAAAGCCACTCGCGTTTATGAAAACAATGCGCCGGTTTATCTGCGCACGCACCCGCTGACCCTCGAACGCATTTCGGACATGCAGAACCGGGCGCAGAACGCGCCTTACCGGCAAGTTCCGGACAGCCTCGAATTCCATCTGATCCGCACCAAACTACGCGCGCAGGAGGGCTCGCCACAAGAAGCCCGGGCTGCGTTCGAGTCGGCATTGCAGAGCAAGAAATTCTCTTCCGAGGCAGCGCTGCATTACGGAATCGCCGCTACTTTCCGTCGAGAGAGAAATTACGCCGCCGCGCAAAAGGAGCTGGACTGGCTCAGTCAGCACAAAATCGCCTCGCCGATGATCCGTTTGCTCGCCGCCCAGACACGCGCCGACAGCGGCGACGCCGCTGGCGCGCAGGCGCTCTTCCGCGCAGCGCACCAGCGCTACCCGCAGGCGCGCGCGCTCTCCTACGGATACATCAGCGCGCTTCTGGACGACAAAAAAGCGCAGGCTGCGCTGGAATTCATCGAATCCGAGCAGTTGATCTACCGCCAGGATTTTCGCTTCCATGAATTCACGGCCAGGGCACACGCGGCGCTCGGGCACGAACTGCAAAAGCACCGGGCGCTGGCGGAAATGGCGTATCTGCAAGGCTTGCTGCCCGCTGCGCTGGAACAGTTGCGGATGGCGCAGAACGCCCATGACGGCAATTTCTACGAACACTCGATTGTCGATGCGCGAATGCGCGAATTGCGAAAGGAATTCGACGATAGGGAAAAGGAGCGCCGCTCCGGCGCCCTGCCGCTTTCCGGGGCGCATTGATTCATCACAGGAAAAAACCATGTCCGCCATCGAATTTTCCCGCCAGCTCGACGCCACCGGCCTCAAATGCCCGCTGCCGATCCTGCGCGCGAAAAAAGCGCTGGCCGAAATGCAATCCGGAGAAGTGCTGCGCATCCTCGCCACCGATCTGAACGCCGCACAGGATTTCGCGGCCTTCTCGAAACAGACCGGGAATACGCTGCTCTTCAGCCATGAAGCCGAGGGGAGATTTGAATTCCTTTTGCAGAAGAAATAACCCAGAAACCAACATTTCGGAGACAACACCATGGTCACTCGCGCAGGCAATCGGCTTTCAAAAATCGTCACCCGCACCGGCGACGCCGGGGCTACCGGCCTTGGCGACGGTTCGCGCATCGGCAAGGACAGCCTCAGGATCGAGGCCATCGGAACCATCGACGAACTCAATTCCTGCATCGGCGTATTGCTGGCCGAACCGATGCCCGATCCCGCGCGCGTCCTGCTGCTGGAAGTCCAGCACGACCTTCTGAATCTCGGCGGCGAACTCTGCTGCCCCGGCATGACCCTGGTGACCGCCGGGCGCGTCGTGGCGCTCGAAAAGGAAATCGAAACCCTCAACGCCGATCTCTCCCGGCTCAAGGAATTCATCCTTCCCGGCGGCTGCCGCGCCGCCGCCCTCGCGCACCTGGCGCGGACCGTCTGCCGCCGCGCCGAGCGCGATGTCGTGCGGCTGGCGGCGGGCGAGCAGGTGGAGACCGCCACGCGCCAATATCTCAACCGCCTCTCCGATCTCCTGTTCGTCCTCGGGCGCGTCCTGAACCGGGAAGCCGGAGTCGGGGATATTCTCTGGATGCGGGACAAGAACGGAGAAGAACGCGAACGTCCCGCCCGCAAAACCCGGGCAGGAACTCCGGCCGCAGGAAAATAACGGCGCCTGATTTTCTAAATTTGTTTAAAGAATTCTTATCTGAAATTTAGTACTGTAGCGGAACATTATTTAATCAAATTTAGAAAATTCAAGGCTTTTGGCCGGCATCTTCAATCTTTTATTCAATGGGCAATTAATGATGGGTTTCGCTTCGCTCTCTCAAGAAACACCCCATCCTGCACACTGGATCCTGCGACTTCGCGCAGGATGACGGAGTGTTCGTACCGGTGGCCCCTGACCCGTCATCCTGCGCGCAGCGAAGCGGAGTCGCAGGATCCAGAGGAAGATGCCAATCCCTGTTCCCGGGTTTCTTCGGCGCGATTTGCGGCACAGGGCCGATGAAGCGCTACCCATCCTGCATACCTTCAAAATCAATCGCCGACGCGGATCCACCTCATGTCCGATGCCCCCCATAAGGAACTGATCGCCGAGCTGCGCCAGGATCTGCGCGCAGGCCGCGAGGCGCTCTTTGCCGCCTGGCGGCCTGCGCCGCTTGCCTCCGCTCCGGAAACGGAAAAGCTTCCCGCAACGTCCGGCGACCCGGAGGAAACGCTCACGGCCCACGCCACGCTTGTCGATACCCAGCTCTGCCGTCTCTGGGAAAACGTCGAAGGCACGTCCGAAGCAGCGCTGGTTGCCGTCGGCGGCTTCGGGCGCGGCGAACTCTATCCCGCTTCCGACATCGACCTCCTGATTCTGCTTGCCGATGAACCGGACGAGGAACATGCCGCCCAACTGGAGGCGCTGGTCGGGATGTTCTGGGACATCGGCCTCGAAGTGGGCCTGAGCGTGCGCACGATTCCCCAGTGCCTTGCGCTGGCCCAAAGCGACATCACCGTTGAAACGGCGCTTGCCGAGTCACGGCTTCTGTGCGGCGACATGGCGCTGTTCGTGCGTTTTTGCGAAGATTTCGTCGCGGCGAGGAATCCGCAAACCTTCTTCGTCGCCAAGCGCCTGGAACAGAACGAGCGTTACCGGCGCTACCAGGAAACGCCGTACAGTCTCGAACCGAATCTGAAGGAAGCTCCCGGCGGGCTGCGCGATCTTCAACTGATCCGCTGGATCGCCCATGCTGGCGGGTATGCCTATTCCTGGGAGGAACTGGAGCAGTCCGGCTTTCTCCTCGACGAGGAAAAACGGCAGCTCGAAGCCTGCGAACGTTTCCTGCAAGAGTTGCGGTTGCGCCTGCATCTTCTCGCGCGCCGCCACGAGGAACGGCTGCTGTTCGACCATCAGGCTGCACTTGCCGCCGTCTTCGGGCATCGCGACAATCCGACGCGGCGGGGCAGCGAAATGCTGATGCAGGATTACTACCGCAACGCCAGGCAGATCATGCAGTTCAACGCAATGCTGCGCCAAACACTCGGCGCAGCGATCTTCCCCGCGCGCCAGCTCGAAACGAGGCCGATCAACGAAAATTTCCAGATCCGGGGCGTCCTGCTTGAGGCGCGCGACGAACATCTGTTTGAAAGAAATCCGGCGGCGATTCTCGAATCCTTTCTTCTGCTGCAGAAAGAGCGGGGGCTGGAAAACCTCACCGCGCGCACGATGCGCGCCCTGTGGCGCGCGCGGGTGCTGATCGACGACAATTTCCGCGCCGCGCCGGAACACCGGGCGCTCTTTCTCTCCATGCTCCAGGACACGAAAGGGGCCGCGCACACCCTGCGAAGAATGAACCAGTACGACATGCTGGGGCGCTATCTGCCGGCCTTTGGCGTCATCGTCGGACAGATGCAGCACGATCTCTTTCACGTCTACACCGTCGACCAGCATATTCTCCAGGTCGTGCGCAACCTGCGCCGCTTCATCACCGAAGGGTACGCGCACGAATCCCCGCTGTGCTCCGAATTGGCCAGGGACTTTGAAGACTACTGGCTGCTGACCGTCGCCGCGCTCTTCCACGACATCGCCAAGGGACGCGGCGGCGATCACTCCAAAGACGGCGCCGAAGAAGCCGAGCGCTTCTGCGTCGAACACGGATTTTCCGACGAAGACCGCAAACTCGTCGTCTGGCTCGTGCGCGAGCATCTGACGATGTCCTCGGTCGCGCAGAAAAGCGACATCTCCGATCCCAAGGTGATCGCCCGTTTTGCCGCCCAGGTGGAAAGCGAGCGCCGTCTCGTCGCGCTCTACCTGCTCACCGTCGCCGATATTCGCGGCACCAGCCCGAAAGTCTGGAATAGCTGGAAAGCCCAGTTGCTTGCCAACCTCTACCGGGTCACCCTCGGCAACCTCGAAGCCGGCGGCAAGGCTTTTCCGTCGCATGGCATCGTCATCGAACACAAAAACGGGGCACTCCGTCTCCTGCGCTCCTTCGCGCTCCCCGAGACGGTGCACGAACGGCTCTGGAAAAAACTCGACACACTTTACTTTCTGCGCCATTCTGCCGAGGAAATCGCGTGGCATACGCGCTGCCTGCACTATGTCAATGAAAACGACATTCCCGTCATCAAGGCGCGGCTCAACCCCAAGGGCGAGGAAGGCCCGCACGAACACCATACCGCCGGCATCCAGGTCATGGTCTATGCCCACGACCAGCGCGACCTTTTTGCCCGCCTCGTCGGTTTCTTCAGCCGTCAGGGCTACACCATCGCCGACGCCAAGATCCACACCACGCAACAGGGTTACGCGCTCGACAGCTTTGTGCTGCTCGACCTCTCCGGCAGCGAGCGAGACCGCGAAATGTGCGACATCATCGAGTACGAACTCGCCGCGCGCCTGAACAACCAGGCGCCGCCAGAAGCGCCGCAAACGGGCCTCATCTCGCGCCAGGTGCGGCATTTCCCGATCGAGCCGGAAATCGAGATACAACCCGATGAAAGCGGAGAACAGGAAGGGGGGCAGGCGCGTTACATTCTTTCGATCACCGCCGCCGACCGCCCCGGCCTGCTGCATGCCATTGCCCTCATCCTCGCCCGCCACGGCGCAAACCTGCATACCGCGAAAATCTCGACCATGGGCGAACGCGTCGAAGACATCTTCCTGATCAGCGGCGAAAATCTCAACCAAAGCGCCGAACGCATCGCGCTGGAAACGGAATTGCTCGAAGCGTTGCGGATGTGAAGTCTCTATTCATAGATTGCGGGTGAGCGCAGCGAAGCCCAACATTTGGAAAAAACATGACGCCGGTGTTGGGGTTCGCTACGCTCACCCCAAGCTATGATTTTCTAAATTACTTAAAGAATTATTTATTTAAATTCACTACTGTAGCTGAATATTATTTAAGTAAATTTAGAAAATATACCCGGAAAAAAGCTGGCGCCGCCAGCCTTTTTTTCTGCTCGAAAACCGCAGCAGCCTTATTTCACGCGGTTGCGGTATTCATCCGTCCGCGTGTCGATTTCGATCTTGTCGCCGATTTCGACGAAGGCCGGCACCGGCAACTCGAAGCCGGTAGGCAGCCGCGCCGGTTTCATGACCTTGCCGGAAGTGTCGCCCTTGACGGCGGGTTCGGTGTAGATCACCTCGCGCACGACGGAAGTCGGCATCTCGACCGAAATCGCCTTGCCGGCATAAAACACGACTTCGCAGGTCATGCCGTCCTCAAGATATTTGAGCGCGTCGACCAGGTTTTCGGCTTCGATTTCGTACTGGTTGTATTCGGCATCCATGAAGACGTACATCGGATCGGCGAAATAGGAATAGCTGACTTCCTTGCGGTCGAGGACGACGATCTCGAACTTGTCGTCGGCGCGATAGACGGTTTCGCTCGGCGCTCCGGTGAGCAGATTCTTCATTTTCATCTTGACCACGGCAGCGTTGCGGCCGGATTTGTTGTATTCGGCCTTGAGCACGACCAGCGGATTTTCGCCGACCATAAAGACGTTGCCGGTGCGGAGTTCTTGTGCGGTTTTCATAGAATTGCGGTTCCTTCTGTTCCAGTTTGCGAAAAAAGTAAACTGAGCATTTTAATCTGAAACCGGTTCCGATGTCGCCTGTGCCTTTCTCGTTTGAGTCACCCCAAGCTGAAGCTTGGGGATTGCGCTCGACAGGTGTTCAAACGGCAGCCGCCGCTTGCAGCGCCTTTTCCTCTCGCTCGACCCGAACCCCCTTCTCCGGATCGAAGGAAAAAACATAATCGACGAGACCGCAGTCGAAGCGATAACGTCGCGCGGCGGCAAAATCGTTTTCCATTTCCGCGCGTTGCGGCAGCGTTCCCCCCCAGACCGAATCGACGACGCGCGCAAAAAGATTGCGCAGGGAAGCATTCATGCCATGTTCGAGATTCTTGAACACCTGTCCGTCGATGTCGGCAGCGCCCACTTCGTGAAAATGCACCTCGCGCGCCTTCTTCATCGCCTCCACTGCGAGCCGCTTCTCTCCCAGCGGCGCGAGGGCATCGTTTGCCGAGTGGTAGATCACATGACGGGTCTCGGAGGCGATCCAGTGCGCTTCGGGAATCAGACTGCGGATCAGGCGGTGGGCGTCGGAAAAATAGGAAGATACGGATCCATCTTCCAACTGCCATGGAGTGCTATACGCATAATGGACGTTCAGATTCCCGTTCACGGTGGTTTTCCAGCCGAGACTCGAGGAAAGTTCCCGCGAAAAGACATCGCGCAAATTCACTTGCGCGAAACCGGCATTGTCAATGACACCGGCAAATGAATGCGGCGCAAACTTGCTCATCAGGTTGGCAAGGTATCCCCCGTAGGAGGATCCAAAGAGAATGACCCGGCGCGGGTCGAGCGCCGGAACAGCCCCCAGAACATGATGGACTGCTTGCAGGCAATCGAGCGCGGGGAGCAGGCCGAAATTCATGTAGCTATCTCGAGACTCTGCGATAAAGCAACTCTTGTCGAGATAACGCAGCCCCCGCTTCCGGCATTCCACGGCGAGCGTCTCGAACGAATTGACCGCAGCGCCCTCGTATTGCGCGTTGAAGCTGGCAAACAATCCCTGCTGATTGACGTTGATTTTGGCCGGACTGCGCGCAATGTTGTGGTACTGCACGCAAAGCACAGCGGCGTCATAGTTCTTGGCCAGCCAGGGATTGAGTTTGTCCAGCAAATAGGGATGGTTGATTGTTTGCCCCCAGCCGGCAATCGAGACAATCAGCGGCAAGCTGCGCGGATCGGCCTTTCCTGCCTTTGGCGGCATGAAAAGATAGGCTGGAATCCTGGGCGCGCTGCGAGGCAGGCGGGTTTCGATATCTTCAGACGCTGAAATTTCAAAAATGCGGTGGGAACTCATCAAAAAATCCAATACAAATAATATTTTTTCGGCATGCTTAAAAAATGCAAGGGCTGAAGTATAAGCCGGTTTTCTTGCCGGACATCCGCCCTATTTGGCGCTTGAACGGCTTATCTCCGCTGCCGCGCGAACGCGATCAATGCTGTCGCCAGATCGGCTTGCATTGCCTGTTTGCGCGCCCAGTCCCGGGCATGTGTCGTCAATGCCGGAAGATGCCCAGAAAAATTCTGCCATGCAGTTTCCCCGCCGCCGGGAGAATTCCAATAGGCGCTCAAATCCCGCAAGGACGCCGCCGCGTCCGGAGACAGGCCAACGGTATATCGCGCCAGAAAGGCTTCCAGCTTCCCGTAATGCGCTCCTGCTTCCTGCGGATAGATCTGCCATACGCAGGGCTTTTCCGCCCACAGCGCGCGTACCAGCGAATCTTCGCCGCGCACGAAATTGAGCTCGCAGGCCCACAGCAGCCAATCGTATTCTTCCTGCCGCACGAAGGGCAGAAAGCGCAGTGAAAGCGCGCCGCGACGCCAGACTTCGCCGACGCGCGGCGCGTGCCCCATGTGTCCGGCCAGCGAAGCGAAGAGGCGCGATTCGGGAACGAGGCCGACGATCGGAACCGGACTTTCCTCCCATGCCCGGAGCAAACCGGGAAGCGCCGGGTTTTCGTAGGCGAAAAGCGAAACGGCAATCCCCTCTTCCGGCGGCTCGGCGCCGATGCCGCGCCACCACGCGGCACGGTCGAAGGCAGCCCGCCGCTGCGGCAGGTCGTGTTCGCGCAACAGGCCGCCGCTTCGTTCGTCAAAGCCGGGGAAAAAGAAATGGCAGCTCAGCGGCAGGCCTGGATGCGGCGACGGCAAGCCGTGGCATTCCCCGATCCAGGATTCCGCTGTGAGATATTCGAGATTGATCCAGCATGGCGCAGTTCCCGTTCTTGCCCGCGCCGCCATCGCTTCCAGAACCGGCGGCGGCAGTGCGCAACCGAAAGCCGCGATGACGAGATCGGCTGCCTCGACCGCGCCTGATCCGGAAAGGCGCTCGTCCCAACGGTGAATTTCGACGCCGCCGCACACCTGCGCCGCGCTCTGCGTCGCTTCCGGGCACAGGCGGATGAACGCGGCCAGATCGTCGACGAAGATCCGCACCCCGCATCCTTTCTCCGCGAGCAGTTGTCGCGCCAGCCGCCAGCAAATCCCGATATCGCCGTAGTTGTCGATGACACGGCAGAAAAGATCGCAGCGCGGCGCGAAGGAAGGCAAGTTCATCCGCAAGGCTCCCGATGCGCTGTCTCGCCAATATTGATCCGGCCCATAAATACTCCAATTATGTAGGATGGGTAGAGCTTCATCGGCCCGCCGCCGCAAATCGCGCCGAAGAAGCTCGGGAGCAGGAATTGGCATCTTCCTCTGGATCCTGCGACTCCGCTTCGCTACGCGCAGGATGACGGGTCAGGGAACACACTCCGTCATCCTGCGCGAAGTCGCAGGATCCAGTGTACAGGATGGTAGTTTCTTGAGAGAGCGAAGCGAAACCCATCATTTCTCCCTCTGGAACTCCTGTGCAGTAGCCTGGTGAATCCATCGTCAGCAGGCTTATTTTCTAAATTTGTTTAATTAATTTTTAATTGAAACATACTACTGCAGCCGAACATTATTTAACTAAATTTAGAAAATTATCATGGAGTTTTTCTGTGATGCTTCTGTTTACTGGAGAAAACTGCCCAGCAGAATCGCGGCGATGACGAGCGGGGCCAGGTATTTGCAGCAGAAATTGATCATGCTCGCCCACCACGGTTTCGCCGGGTTTCCTTCGGCATCGCGGCGTCTCTTGTAGAGTTCCTGCAGAAAAACCTTGTTGGCGATCCATCCCATCAGGATGCACGCCGCGAGCACATTGACCGGCAGCATGATGTTGAGGGTCAGGTAATCCATCAGATCGAAGGGCGTTTTTCCGAACAGGGTCCAGCCTTCTCCGATTCCAAAGGAAAGCGTTGCCGGAATGCCGAGGATAAAACTCGCCACGGCGACGCAAAGACACGCGGCTTCGCGCCGCCAGCGGCGGGTGTCGATCAGCCAGGCCACCAGGGGTTCCAGGATCGAGACCGAGGAGGTAAGCGCGGCAACGAGGAGCAGGAGAAAAAATACCGCCGCAAAGAATCCGCCGCCCGGCATCGCCTTGAAGACGGCAGGCAGGGTGATGTAGGTCAGCCCCGGTCCGGCGCCAGGCTCCATGCCAGTGGCAAACACCGCCGGCAAGACCATGAAACCGGCCAGGATGACGAATGCGGTTTGCATGAAAACAACCCACAGGGCGGAGGAAACCATGTCCTCGTCCTTCTTCATGTACGAGCCATAGGTCAGCATGCCGGCAAAACCGAGCGACAGGGAAAAACAGGCGAATCCAAGCGCGTCGATCAGCACTCGGGGAGTGATTTTTTCCGGCTCGGGCACCAGGAAGAAACGGATGCCTTCCATCGCGCCGGGCAAGGTCACGGAACGCGCGATCATCGCCAGCATGAGCAGGAACAGGAGCGGCATCAGGAATTTGCTGGCGCGTTCGATACCGTCCTTGACGCCGCCCAGGATGATCCAGACCGTCAGGAGCATGAAGACAGCGAACCAGAACAGGCTGCCGCCAGGACTGCCAACAAAGCTGGAAAACTGCCCGCTGAAGCCTTCCGCGCCCGGATCGAGCAGGGTTCCGGTGACGGATTTGTAGAGATACCCTACGGTCCAGCCGCCGACGACGCAATAAAAGGAGAGGATGATGAAGGCCGCCAGCAGGCTGAAGTAGCCGAAGAAGCTCCAGCCCTTTCCGCCCAGGGTGCGAAAGGCATTGACTGCATCGCTATGCGAGGCGCGTCCGACGGCGAGTTCGGCCAGCATCATGGCCAGTCCGATGCCCAGCACCGCCACAAGGTAAACCAGCAGAAAGGCCCCGCCGCCGTTGGCGCCGGCCATGTAGGGAAATTTCCAGATCGCTCCCAGCCCAATGGCCGAGCCTGCCGCCGCCAGGATGAATCCGAGCCGCGAACCCCAGGTTCCGCGCGCTTGCTGTTTTTCTTCCATTTCAGATTTCCATCAGACAGGCAAAGGCATGTGAATCGGGATCAGGGCGGCAGAGCGCCGAACGATCAATCCTCATCCCCGGAAAGATCGACCAGGGTTTCTTCTCCATAATGCTTTTCTTCGATTTCCAGAAGCTCGATATGCGCTGTGCGTTCCAGAAGCTGGGCGATATGCAGATCCCGAAGCTGAAGTCTTTCCTTCCCAAGCATCAGGGTGATCTTGCCTTCGGCTGTTTCCATGCTGCCCGCCGCGATCAGCAGGGTTTCGGAAGGGCGCAGGGGCAGGCATTGCGAGAGGATGAGGGCAGGCACGGAAAGCGGTTCCTGGTTTTTGCGCGAGAATGCGAGCAATCCTGCCTGCGCCTCCAGGGCCAATACCTGAACCCCGATTTCCAGATGTTCGGGGTTTTCCGAGATGGCCCAACGCACGGCGCAAACTTGCCATTTGGATTGCCCTTCGGCACACAGGGCAAGGACGTCGCCGATCCGCAGGCGGTTCGGTTTACCGGAGACAAGCATCATCGTATAGCCTTGCGGGCTTTCGTTGAGCACCATCCATTCCGACAGCTCATCGGATGACGCTTCCCCGGAATTGATCAGGCGGCGCACTCCTTCAAGCCCGGTGCACAATGAAGTACGGTAATTCTGGTAGCGGCGATGGAAATGATGCCTGTCCGGCGCTCCCCAGTATTCCATCAATCGCCGCAGCACCGCTTCACCAAGGAGCGTTCCTCGACCGGCCAGGACGGCTGCCGTGATCGCCGCCTCGTCCTGCGCTGGCGCCCCTTCCGCATTGAATCCCGGGCCATCCAGAAAACGGGAAACCGCAGCGGCGGCGCCATCTCCCGAGAAATACAGCAAATGCGAAACCCCCAGCGGCAAGGGGCGACGCGCCAACGCGAACGGCGGTCCATCGGCATCCGGATCGATCCAGAATCCGCCGGTAATCGCGTTTTCCGATTCCGGAAAGGTATCGGAAAGCCATGCTTGCACGGAAAAGCAGTCGACAAAAACCTTGACCAGCCTGAGCTCGCGGCTGGCAAAGGAAGAAGGCTGTGAACAGGAAAACAGCAGGGCGCGGATATAGCGTTCCCGGATGCTGAACTCTTCTCCCACCGGCTTCCCTGTATGAACGAATTTTTTGCAGGCCAGCGCGTAGGCGGTATGCAGTTGTTTCCAGATTCCCAGACCCGGACGGGCTGAAATCAGGTAGCTAATGAATAAATGGTCTTCCAGGGCGCCGACGGCCCGGTACAGGGCCACCTCGGGAGAACAGCGCAAATCCTTTTCGGGCGGCGCCTCCGGTTCTTTCAGCATATCCAGGTACATCGCGGCAAGCTGCTGGAGCGCCCCCTGCAACTTGCGGGCAGTGTTCCGCACCTTGCGCGGCACAGGCAGCGTATCGACATTCAGTGTGGGCACAAGGCGGGCAACAATGGCCCGCCTGCGCTGATACAGCAAGTCCAATGCCTTGAGGCGCTGCAACTGCGGCGCTTCTTCCGCCCGAAACAGCGTAGCCGTATGGATGCGGAGATTTTCAAGATCCTTGTCCGTATTCTTGTCAGGGGCGTTAGCCAGCCAGTCAAATACGAGCGACAATTCCCGCGCCGTTTTCGGCGTTTCCGGATTGTCGGAAGATCCGAAGAGATGAGGCGAATAACCCAGGATAAGCATCAGAAAGTATAAATCGTGGAAAATCCCGTCATGCTACCTCAACTTGGGACTTCCATCCTGAAAAAACAAGGTCTTGAAAAGAACAATCCCCGCTGGTTTGCATCAGCGGGGATTGTTGGCAATATCAGGATGATTCCTTATTTCTTGGCTGCTTTTTGATCCTCATCCATCTTTTTCTTGAAGTACCAACTGAAATAACCGGCCATCACGAGTATGAACAGAATGACGATCAGGCTCAAAAGCCCATAGTCAGTTGTAAGCAACATATTCCAAGCCATATTTACCTCCCAGCAACGTTGGACAAAGAAGAACTTCCTGCTATGGGAACGAGCCGGAGTACCGGCGTCTCGTTCACATTCCACCTGCCGGTAAGCCGCCACTGACCGTTGGGATCCCCCATGATCACGTTCCAGCGCCCGGAAATGGGGCGGTTCAGCGTACCAGCATAAAAATTTCCCCCTGAAACCTTCAACCGTATCTCTTCGTCCTCATCCTTGCGAATCGGGTGAATCAAACGAAAATCCAGTTCTGAAGGCCGTTGCATCCCTTCCGGCGCATCCAGCAGAATGCGGATATCCTTGTTCCCGCTCCCCAACATCACATTGGCAGCAACGCCCAGAGCCGTAGCGTGCGCGTCAAGCTCGATACTCTGATTGATCGCCAAACCTTCCTTGTAATAGTCTTCCACGACCAAATCTTCCTTGTGCTGGTAGGCAATCCTGAAGGTAACGAGACCAGCCACCACTACGATCGCCGGGCCCGCCATCAGGATCCAGGGCCACGGTTCCCGGTACCAGGGCTTCGGCTGGGGAGACGATACGGTTTGCGAGGCGAGGTCAAGCGTAGTCATAGGATTTACCTGTCGGGGAAAAGGAAAGTGGTTTTTTCATGGACCTCGATATTGGCATCCATGGCCTTCACGTTGAAAAACACTTTTGCCGAATGGGCGTGTTCCTCACGCCCCTTGACGCGCAAGGCCACATCCATCGCCTTCATGGCGCCGGAAGGCACAACGATTTCGTCCGCGCCAGCAATGCGCAAGCCTTCGAGCCCGTAGGCCGAAATACGAAAATGGCGTTCAACGTCATCGGTATTCATGACATGCAAAAGGTAAACATTCTCGAAGAGGTTGTCATCGACTTCCCTCCCCAGATTCGAACGGTCACGAATCACATCGACCTTCAGGGGTACACGCGCGGCCAGCGACCAGGATGCCGCAGCGATGATCAGGAACAAAACGGCGCCATACAACAAGGTGCGTGGCCGCCACAGATGCGCCAGCATTTCCCTTTTTGAGTAATTTTTCGCCAACGCGTTCTCGGTGGAATAACGCACCAGACCGCGCGGATAATTCATCTTGTCCATCACCTCATCGCAAACGTCGATGCAGGCCGCGCAGGCAATACATTCGAGCTGCAATCCATTCCGGATGTCGATCCCGGTGGGACAGGCATGAACGCAGAGGGCGCAATCGATGCACTCTCCCAGTTGCACGGCCTTGTAGTCTACCTTCTTGTTGCGCGCCCCACGCGGTTCGCCCCGGGCTGCGTCATAGCTGATGATCAGCGTATCCGGATCGAACATGACGCCCTGAAAACGCGCGTAGGGGCACATGTATTTGCAGACCTGTTCGCGCAGAAATCCGGCCTGCATATAAAGGAAGGCCGCATAAAACAGGATCCAGAAGGATTCCCAGGGGCCGAAAGTGAAGGCCGCCATGTGCTCCATCAGTTCGCGCATCGGGGAAAAATAACCGACGAAGGTCACGCCAGTCCACAATGCGACGAGCGCCCATAGCGCATGCTTGACAATCTTCAGGCGCCACCAGCGCCCATTGCGCGGTCCCGCCTCGAGCTTGATCCGTGCCGGACGCGGCCCTTCGACCTTGCTTTCGATCCATGTCATGATTTCGGTATACACCGTCTGCGGACAGGCATAACCGCAGAACAGCCGCCCACCGATGGCGGTGACGAAAAACAAGCCATAGGCAGAAACGACAAGCAGGATGGCAAGATAAATAACATCCTGCGGCCACAACACCAGGCCGAAAACATAGAACTTCCGCTCGACCAGGTGAAATAAAACCGCCTGACGCCCATTCCAGTCGACCCAGCACAGCCCGTAAAAAATGGCCTGGGTAATGAATACAAGCCCCCAGCGCCAATTATTGAATCGACCGGAAACACTCCGGGCATGCACCGTCTTATGTTTTTCGTATAGAACAAAATCTCCCTTGACCGGGGTCTGTGTCGTCTCCTGTTGTTTTGTCGTATTCATTTATCCGGCTTCCTGAATTTTCACTTTGAAAAATTATAGATGGGGCGTAATGAGGGATTGCATCCAGTATTGTCCGATTCTTTCAGAGATTTTGGCAATCCGTTCGTCTGCCTCAAGCGAGAGAAAATCCGGTCCCCGGTTCAGAGGAACCAAAAAATAAAAAGCGTATGGGCGGCAGTACTGTCCCACCCATACGCTCCGGTTCAATCAATAATTATTTTTTGTTGGAAAGGCTATAAACGTAAGCTGCAAGCAGATGCACCTTGCTCTCACCGAGGAAGTCCTTCCACGAAGGCATCTGGTTCTGGGAACCATTGACAATCTGGTTCCTGATCGCTTCCGTCGTGCCGCCATACAACCAGACGCCCGCAGTCAAGTCCGGTGCGCCGAGGGCCGCGTAGTCCGGTCCAAGCGACAGGGCACCCTTTGCTTCCGGTCCGTGGCAAGTCACGCAATCCATCTCCGCGTAAATGGCCTTTCCGCGTGCAGCGGCAGCAGGATCCACGTCGCTCTTGGAAAGAGAACGAACGAAGGAGACAAGATCATCGAGTTTCTGGCGGGATTCCGCTGTTGCAAGATCCGGGTGCGGAGTCATCATGCCGGTGCGGCCTTCCATGATCGATTCCTTGATCTGGTTCGGTTCGCCACCATACTGCCAATGGGTATCCGTCAAATCCGGGAAACCCTTGGAACCCTTGGCATTGGCGCCGTGGCACTGCATACAGTAGGTCAGGAACAAACGTTGCCCCGTCTCCATCGCCGTCTTGTCGGCAGCAAGAGCCTTGATATCGGTCTTGAGATAGCGGTCAAAGGTTGGTCCGACCTTGCTGTCCATTGCCGCCACTTCGTCCGCATGCTGTTTCGCCGAAGTCCATCCGAGCACTCCGGGGAATCTGCCCAATCCGGGGTAGAGCGCCAGATACACCAGGGAGAAGACGATGGTGATGTAAAACAGCCACATCCACCATTTCGGCATGGGGTTGTTGTATTCCTGGAGGTTTTCATCCCAGATGTGGCTCATCGTTTCCGCTGCGCCGGATTTGGGTTTATGAATACTCTGCATCCAGAGGAATATCCCGCACCCGATAATGCTGACCAGGGAGATCAGGATGATGTACCAGTTCCAGAATTCACTTGTAAAGTCACTCATGATATTTTCCTTTGTTCATCCCGAGAAAGTTGCCCCAACTCGGCACGGTCTGCGTCCTCATCGGAAAACGGCAGGTTTTCCGCTTCATTGAAACGATCCTTGTTCTTCCTGGCACACGCCCACCAGACGATGCCAACGAAGGTAAAGAATGCGACCACCGTCATGATGGTTCGCAGACCGTTGATGATGTTCTCGTCCATCGGCTCTTAACGGGTGTTCTTCAGCGCGGTGCCCATACCTTGCAGGTAGGCAATCAGCACTTCCAGTTCCGTCTTGTCGCCAATCTCGCCCCTGGCCTTGTCGATTTCCGCATCGGTGTAGGGCACCCCAACCATCCTCAACGCCTTCATCTTTTTCTCGATGTCGGCGCCTACCGTATTGATGGCCTTGGTTTTATCAAGCCACGGATACGCAGGCATGTTGGACTCGGGAACAACGTCTCGCGGATTCATCAAGTGCCGGTGATGCCAGGAATCGGTATAACGCTCGCCTACACGGTGCAAATCGGGGCCGGTGCGCTTGGAACCCCATTGGAACGGGTGGTCGTAGATAAACTCAGCCGCCACGGAATAGTGTCCATAACGCTCGGTTTCGCCACGGAACGGACGGATCATCTGGGAATGGCAGTTGTAGCAACCTTCCCGGATATATACGTCCCGTCCCGCCAGCCGCACCGCGCTATACGGTTTCACGTTGGGCATTTCCGTCATGGTCTGCTTCGACGCGGTCAGGGAATGCTGGAAAAACAAGGGGATGATTTCCAGCAGGCCCCCGACGCTGACGACAAGCAGCACCAGAACGATCATGAGTCCCAGGTTTCGTTCAATCTGATCATGTGAAAACATTATTGCTTTCCTCCCTTTAAGCGTGCTGCGCGGCTGGTTTGAGTACCGGCAGATCTACGGCTTTCCCGCCGGCAATCGTCTTCACCATGTTGTATGCCATGATCAGCATCCCCACGAAGAAGAGCGCGCCGCCCAGTAGACGGATCGTCCAGAACGGGTAAGTCGCTTTTACCGCCTCGACAAAACTGTAGGTCAAGGTTCCATCCGGGTTGGCCGAACGCCACATCAGACCCTGCATCACACCGGCAATCCACATGGACGCGATATAGAGCACGATACCGATCGTCGCCACCCAGAAATGCACCGTGATCAGCTTGACGCTGTGCATTTCTTCCCTGCCGAACAGACGCGGCAGCAGGTAATACATCGAACCGACCGAAACCATCGCCACCCAACCCAGAGCGCCGGAGTGTACGTGCCCGACCGTCCAGTCGGTGTAGTGCGACAGCGCATTGACCGTCTTCACCGACATCATCGGGCCTTCAAACGTGGACATCCCGTAGAAAGAGAGAGAGGTGATCAGGAATTTCAGGATCGGATCGTCGCGCAGCTTGTGCCAGGCGCCGGACAGCGTCATGATGCCGTTGACCATCCCGCCCCAGGAAGGCGCGAGCAGAATCAGCGAGAAGAGCATCCCGAGCGACTGCGCCCAATCGGGAAGGGCGGTGTAATGCAGGTGGTGCGGGCCCGCCCACATGTACGTGAAGATCAGCGCCCAGAAGTGGACGACGGAGAGACGGTAGGAGTAAATCGGGCGTCCTGCTTGCTTCGGCACGAAGTAGTACATCATGCCCAGGAAGCCGGCGGTCAGGAAGAAGCCTACCGCGTTATGCCCGTACCACCACTGAACCATCGCATCCTGAACGCCAGCGTAGGCGGAATAGGACTTCAGGAAGGAGACAGGTATTTCGGCGCTGTTGAAGATGTGCAGTATCGCAACGGCAATGATCATCGAGCCGAAGAACCAGTTGGCCACATAGATGTGGCTCACCTTTCGTGTCGCAATGGTTCCGAAGAAGACAACCGCATAGGAAACCCAGACGACCGCGATCAGGATGTCAATAGGCCATTCCAGTTCCGCGTATTCCTTTCCGGTGGTAATTCCCATCGGCAAGGAAAGGGCCGCGCACAGAATGATCAGCTGCCATCCCCAGAACGTAAAGGATGCCAGACCATCGAGAAACAGCCGGGTATGACAGGTACGTTGCACCACGTAATACGAAGTGGCGAACAGGGCCGAACCTCCGAAAGCGAAAATTACCGCATTCGTATGCAACGGCCGCAAGCGTCCATAGGACAGGAAAGGGATCCCGTGGGTCAAATCCGGCCACACGAGCTGTGCGGCAATGAGTACGCCCACGAGCATCCCGACAATGCCCCAGATCACGGTCATGACGGCAAATTGCCGCACTACCTTGTAGTTATATGTTGATTGAGTTTCCGACATGGAGTTACCTCTTTTATCGATAAAGGAATATACCTTCCGCCTGCTACCTCCCCAAAACCAGCCAGGTAGCACGTGACGGATAGTATTTTACCCGGCAACCGGCAAATTTGACGTAGATCAAACAGAAACCGGAAGTCATCAAAAAAATTCCCCTATGGGGAATAAGGCAACATTTCCCTTGCGGAAACGGTTTTTGAGGGCCATCGGAAGAAAAACGGGCGAAAAAAAGGGTGCGTCCAACGCACCCCAACCCCAACAGAGAAACATTCAACCAAATACCATTTATTGACTTCTATAGCCCCTGATTCCGCCACCATCAAATATCCAATTAGGGAGCATTGTCACCACCCAGCCCAAAAGTCGCTTTGATACAAGTCAACTCCCTTTGCGCTCCGTGCAGGGATGCGCCTTTTACTCAATCCGGTCGGGAGCATTCTCCCGATCTTTTTGAATTTTAGTGATATTGTCATTTCTTGATCCCGCTTCCTTGGGAATTTCATTCGTCGGGTTTTTTGAGACCTCGCCGTCGTCCATCGAGGTCCTGGCAGCGGCGTCTCGATCCATCAATATCCGATAGGCAGGGCCTTCGAGATCATCGAACTGCCCGCTGCGCAGGAACCACCAAAATGCCGCTCCGATAAAAAAAACCAATGCTACCGAGAGGGGAATAAGGAGATAGAGAATTTCCACGATTTAACTTTCCGGCTTTTGCAGGCGCAGTGCGTTGAAAACGACCATGAACGAACTTCCCGACATGCCCAGGCCCGCCATCCACGGGCTAATGAATCCGAGCATGGCAAAATTCAATGCCACGATATTGTAGAGGACGGCCCACCAGAGATTCTGCCGGATGATCCCTAGTGCCTTTCCGGCAATCGCAACCCCGGCGCGCAGATGATCCAGGTTTTCCGAAAGCAGCACGAAATCCGCCTGAGCCCGCGCCAGGGCCGCGCCGCCGCCCATTGCAACCGAAACCTGGGCCTGGGCGAGCACCGGCGCGTCGTTGACGCCATCGCCGACCATGGCCACCACCGCGCCCGATTCCTGCAAATGACGAACGAAATCGTGTTTTTCCTGCGGTGAGGCGCTGGCGCGGATTTCATGCCAAATGGCATCGTCTCCGATCTGCCGCGCGACGCTGCGCGCTGCCGCCTCGCCGTCGCCGGTCAGCAATACGATTTTCTTTCCCGCCGCCGCCAGCGCCGCAACCAGGGAGCGCGCTTCGGGACGGACGGCATCCCCGAGCCGGAACAGCGCCAGCCAGCCCGAAGCATCGCCGAGCGCGATGACGGTATCCTCGCACGCGCAAAAATCCCACGCGTAGCCGGGCAATTCCTTGCCGTGCAGCGAAGCCACGAAATCGACACGGCCGATACGGATTTCCCCGCCGTCGCAATACGCGCCAACGCCCTGCCCCGGCACGCTGTAAATTTGCGTCAATGCCGCCGCGCCTTCCGTGGAATCCCCCCTGCCCTCGCGCAACGCGGCGGCAATCGGATGCTCGGAAGTCTCCTCCAGCGCTGCGGCGAGATCGACGCACGCCTGGGCATCCCGCTCGCCCAAGGGCAGCGTTTCCAGAAGGCGCATCCGCCCCACGGTCAGGGTTCCCGTCTTGTCGAAAACAAAATGGGTCGCCCGCGCCAGGGTTTCGATCCCGTGGCCGCGCGTCACGAGCATTCCTGTGCGCGCCATTGCTCCGCTGGCAACCGTCAGCGCGACCGGAGTCGCCAGCGAGAGCGCGCACGGGCAGCAAACCACGAGCACCGAAACAGTGACCCACAAGGCCCTGTCGGGATCGATCCGGAACCAGACGACCGCCACCACAACCGCCAGAAGCAGCAAGACCGAGATGAAGCGGCCCGCGATCCGGTCGGCCATCTCGACGATGCGCGGCTTCTGCGCCGCCGCCCGTTCCATCAGCCGCACGATTGCCGAAAGCCGCGTTTCCTCGCCCACGCATTTGACCGAAACAAAAAGCGGGCTTTCGATATTCACCGCGCCACCCGTCACCCGGTCGCCCGCAGCCTTTGGCACTGGCAGGCTCTCTCCGGTCAGTAGCGACTCGTTCGCGGAACTTCTTCCTTCCAGCACGCAGCCGTCCGCCGGAATCGGCTCCCCCGGCTTGACCAGCACCACATCGCCGGCAACGAGATCCGCCACCACGACATCCTCCACTTCGCGGCCTTGGGGGAAACTCCGCAAGCGATGCGCGAAGGAAGGCAGCAATTTCCCCAACGCCTCGGTCACACTTGCCGCTTTCTGGCGCCCCGTCATTTCAAAGAAACGGCCGCAAAGCAGGAAGAAAACGAACATCGTCACCGAATCGAAATAGACCTCGCCACCGGCCTGAACCCCGCGCAAAGTCGCCCAGACGCTGGCGATGAAGGTCGCGCCGATTCCAAGCGCCACCGGAACATCCATCCCGACGCGCAGCAGACGCAGATCGCGCCAGGCGTTGCGAAAGAAAGGCGCGGAAGAATAGAACACGACCGGAAGGGTCAGCACGAAGCTCGCCCAGCGCATCAACTGCTCGTGCTCCGGCGCCATGCCGTCCTTGCCCGCAAAATAGACGGGAACGGCGTACATCATCACCTGCATCATTCCGAATCCGGCGACGAACACACGCCAGAGCGCCGCGCGGCGCTCCTTTTGCGCCAACTCCTCGTTTTTCGCGACATCGTAGGGATGCGCGCGATAACCGATCGCGGCAATCGCGGCGAGAATATCGGAGAGCTTCGTCAGTTGCGTATCCCAACACACGCGGACGCGCCGGGTCGCGTAATTGATCGCGACCGAGCGCACCCCTGGCTGTTTCGCAAGATGCGCCTCGTTGAGCCAGATGCACGCGGAACAGGTAATCCCTTCCAGGATGAGGGAAGCCTCGCGTTCGTGTTCGCCCGCCGCCCTCACAAAACTCTTCTGGAATTCGGCGTGATCGTACAGGCGCAACTCCTGAACGATTTCGGGCAGCGCCTCTCGCGGCGCGTCGGGCAGCGCGTCGCGGTTACGGTAATACTCGCCCAGCCCGCTCTCGACGATGGCCTGCGCCACCGCCTGGCAGCCGGTGCAGCACATCGCGCGCGAAACACCGTCGATCGTCGCGCTCAACGCGACAGCGGAAGGAATCTCCTGCCCGCAGTGATAACAATTGCCCTGCTCTGCCATGAAAAACAACCTGCCATAAAAGCCAAAAAAATTCTAAATTTAATTTAATAATTATTGCATTAAAAGCACTATGGTAGCAAAACATTATTTAACTAAATTTAGAATTTTTTCGATTCGGATGAAATCATTACGCCTCCTCTCTTCCATCCTTTCCGGAGGCATTTTCCCGCAAGGGGAAAGGAAAAACACGCCCCTCCCCCTCGCGGGGGAGGAGCTGGGGGAGAGGGGGCTGCTCTGAAGCTTGAATCAAAACTCCGATGGGTTTCGCTTCGCGCTCTCAAGAAACTACCCCTTCTGCACACTGGATCCTGCGACTTCGCGCAGGATGACGGAGTGTGCGTACCGGTGGCCCGGACCCGTCATCCTGCGCGCAGCGAAGCGGAGTCGCAGGATCCAGAGGAAGACGCCAAGCCCTGCTCCCGAGTTTCTTCGGCGCGATTTGCGGCGGCGTGCCGATTGCCGTGTTACCCATCCTACATATTCGTCACCCTGCCAAAGGATATAAAAAAAGCGCGGGACGAAACCCGCGCCTTTTCGGGGGCAGCAAGTATAACCTCTACTTCGCCGCCATCCGGATTGCGCCATCGAGGCGGATCACCTCGCCGTTCAGCATCACATTTTCGATCACATGCCGCGCCAGCGCCGCGTATTCGGCGGGTTTACCGAGGCGGGGCGGGAACGGCACCATCTTGCCGAGCGACTCCTGGACCTCCGGCGGCATTCCCAGCACCATCGGCGTTTCAAAGATGCCGGGCGCAATCGTCATCACGCGAATCCCCGACTCCGCCAACTCGCGCGCAATCGGCAGCGTCATCGCAACGACCCCGCCTTTCGAGGCCGCGTAGGCCGCCTGCCCAAACTGTCCATCGAACGCGGCGATCGATGCGGTATTGATAATCACCCCGCGCTCGCCTTCGGCACTCGGTTCCCCCTTCACCATCGCTGCAGCGGCAAGGCGGAGCATATTGAAGGTGCCGACCAGATTGATATTGATCGCGCGCTGAAAGCTATCGAGCCGGTGCACGCCTTTCCTGCCCACGACCTTTTCTCCCGGCGCAACGCCCGCGCAATTCACGAGCCCCTGCAAGCCGCCGAAACGCGACAGCGCCTCATCGACAGCGGCCTGCGCATGATCCTCGCGCGTCACATCGGTTTCGACAAAGCTCGCCTTGCTCCCCAACTCCGCCGCCAATGCCATTCCGGCCTCTTTTTGCACATCGGCCAGGACGACCTTTCCGCCCGCCCCGACGAGCACCCGCGCAGTCGCCGCACCCAAACCCGAGCTGCCGCCTGTCACGATAAATACCGAATTTTCAATTTTCATCTCATTCTCCAGGAAAGATTCCATCGACAAAAACTGCCGGAGACCGGCAACCTGAAGATGTTACCACCGGAAAAGCAGGGGCGGAATCAGGAGAGAGAAACGATCATGCCGGATCCCGCCCCGGATATTCACCAAAAACACCGGCCTTCCCCCTGCAATTGCCATGAAATCCACCCCACTTGATTTTTTTGGCTGGAGGAGTATCTTCTCGCGATAATTTTGTGGTATGCAATTCGGTACATTGCTCCAATTATTTTCAGAGACAGATTCTTCAAAAAAGGAGGTTCACCATGAAACGAGTGTTGGCGCATACCCTGGGCGGTCTTGCCTTGGGCGTTCTGGTTGCGGGGCCGGTTCTGGCGCAGGAAGTCATCATTTGTCCCGGCGCTTCCATCCTTCCCGGCGATCCGCCGGGGGCTTTTTGCCCGCCGACGGCTCGGTACCTGGGGCCAATGATGGGCAACGCCTGGGCGCCTTCGGACACCGTGACGGCTAACAAGAGCGACAGCCTTTCCGGCAATAGCGTCACCGTGCGAGGTGCACTTACCGGCGCCGCCGTGGGCGGATTCAATCGTGTCGACACGGATGAGGTGTCCGGAAATGAGATCCTTGTCGCGGGCAGCTCGGGGACGCCCGCCTCGCTCAGTACAAATGCGGTTGGCGGCTTCGCTGACCAAGGGGCGGATGTCAGGGGCAATCGCGTTACGGTGAATGAGTACGGATCAGTAGGTGCGATCATCTACGGCGGCTATGCCGACTCGGATGGAAGCGCCATCAGCAATTCTGTCGTGATCGACAAATGGTCATCGATTTTTTCCATCAATGCTTATGGAGGACAGGCCAGAAGCACGGGCAACGCGACCGGGAACCATTTTGAAACCAGTGACAGCAACGTCGTTCTTGCAAGCGTCTATGGAGGCTACACTTTATTCGGGATCGCCACAGGGAATACCGTGAGCATTGTCAATACGACCTCGACTGCGACGGGTAATCCCATATACGGCGGTTTTTGCGGCGGATCTTATGGCCCTCTCACCGGCTTGGCTACGAACAACACTGTAGAAATCACTGACAGCACGATCAGGAATCCTGGCGTTTACGGAGGCTATGGAACCAGCGGCGCCACAGGAAATACCGTAATCATCAGTGGAACCACGAATTTTTCTGCCGGAACAGCCCTGATTTATGGCGGATATCAGACGGGCGGCATCGCCAACGATTCGTTCACCGACAACCTCCTGGCGCTGCACAACTACACCGGAACAGCCAACGTAGGACGAGTCGAGGGCTTCGCCTCCTACGAATTCCTGATCTCCGACGATTCTCTGCCCCTGAATGTGGTCTACACAGACACGAGCTCCGACGGCCAGGTACATTTCACCCCGACCAACAATGTCCCGAGCGGCGCTTCTTCCACCGTCACCGTTGTCGACCTAGCCTCCGGCCAAACCCTGACCCGCCAGAAAACGGCGCTGCTTTGCCCGGACAGCGGCTTTTCCGGCACGATCACCAACAACAACGCTGCCCCGACCCAGGCTTCTGCCTCCTAC